>LKMJ01002828.1_pt1 | contig 16081 bp, 19 predicted proteins | sample 643391 | NCBI WGS metagenome assembly LKMJ01 (sample SAMN04112250, study PRJNA286221) | soda lake metagenome | biome: soda lake; feature: Kulunda Steppe; material: water; isolation source: sample PL-Br10 brine of Picturesque Lake | place: Russia: Kulunda steppe | collected 2010-07
GCAACCACATGGCAACCTCATGCCCCCTTGGCAACCACATGGCAACCTCATGCCCCCTTGGCAACCACATGGCAACCTCATGCCCCTTGGCAACCTCATGCCCCCTTGGCAACCACATGCCCCCTTGGCAACCTCATGCCCCTTGGCAACCACATGGCAACATCATGCCCCCTTGGCAACCACATGCCCCCTTGGCAACCTCATGCCCCCTTGGCAACCACAGAGGGCATGCAGGAGCACACCACATTGATGCAGACCTGAACCCTGTGCAGTCGTACGGCCCTGCCAGGCGGGCGCCGTGATTCGGGCACACGCCACAAAAAATCGTTATTGCAACTGTCATGCTCTCCTTGCACGCGGCTCTGCACCAGGCGGTCAAGGGTTTCTGCTGTGTTTATGCAGGAGACAGAGGCAATGCCGGGCGCCGTGGCCAGCGCACTGCGGTAGGTGCTCCGCGCATGTAAGCTATGTCACACATAGTCTGTGCATGATGAGACATAGAGCACCAGTGCTGGATGCGATGTTGACAAATTGCGCACCACCGGTGGTGGAGGATTGCAGCTCACCAGAGGTGGAGGCAATGTTAGCAAAATGCGCACCACCAGCGGTGGAGGAAGTGTTGGTATTGCAGCTCACCAGAGGTGGAGGAGATGTTGATGATGCAGCGCGGCCCGGGCTGTCCACCCGCTTGCATCTCGGCCTTTGCAGCGTCCCGCATGTGTGGCGCAGCGGCTTGGATGAGACGGAAGGGGGCCGTGCAGTGCACCTGTGGGGTGAAGAGGCGTGGGCATGCCGGGGAGCTGCCAGCACTCATGCTCGGCATGCCTGGGAGCTGCCAGGGGTGGAGAGGCATGCCTGGGAGCTGGCAGGGGTGAAGAGGCTGCAGGGGTGAAGAAGCGTAGGCATGCCTGGGAGCTGCCACTCATGCTCGGCGGGTGTGCAGGCCAAAGTGTGTGGAAGCTGACTGCAACACATGCACACGCACATGTGTGCGTACGATTGTGCGTGCGTGTGCGTACGTGTTTCGGATTGGAGGGTGGATGATTTCACGTGTTGTCTGCGTAGCAGGTGTAAGATTGCACATGCACCTCCCTCAGGGCACTGCTCCTGTGGATCTCAGCCACCTCCTGGCGTATTCCAAAAAAACTCCTAACTTAGGAACAGCTTGGGGAACACCTACCCCAGCTTGCTCAGAATTATAAAGACCAAATCCTTCTTGAATCACGACCTTGCATGAGAGATGTGCATCATCTTCTTTCTTGGTAATTCTTGGGAGATCGTATGAGCACCGTCTCTCCGAGCGCTAGTGGGGGAGGGGAAACTCAAAGAAGCAGGGGGGAGGGACCTATCACATGGCATGGTTTTGCAAGCAGCCAGCCCTCCTCACCAGCAGCATGGTGTCCCACTGCTCTGGAGTCATCTTCTGAATGACCTGCACGAAGGCAACGCTGTGCTTGTGCTCAGGATGGAGCCTGGGTCGCTTACACGCATTCCAGTCAGTTGCGGGTGCTGCATGCTTGCGACTGCTGTCAATCAACATGCAAGTGTCAATCAACATGCAAGTGTCTCACTCAAGGCATCAAGATCGCTTGTCTGTGTGCAGTTGCCCAATTGCGCGTGTAAAGCTGGCATGTCTAAGTGCCGAGACAACTTGCTGCACCCCATGTTGTGCACAAGCATCATTGACCTATAAGTTTGACTCTCCTCAGCGAGATTGCCCATACGACAAAAAGTCTTGCGCCAGTGTCACCGACCTCAAGTCAGCGTTCGGAAATCACACTCCCGAGCGCCATTGACCTTGAGTTAGACTCCCGATCAACTCACTCCATCCCACGTGAAGCCCGCATTGTTCACAAGGAAATCTATGCGTCCAAACGCATCCATTGCCTGCTTGACAATTTGAGGAGGGATCTCGGGACGAGTGATGTCTGCAGGCGCAATGCACAAGGCTCTTCCACCCGCAGCCTATGCGCATACAGCCCAGACGCAATGACAGTAGCGAAAATAGGCGCTCTTGTGCGGTTGATTTTTTGTTTAAAGTGCAGAGTTAGTTGCACACTAGAGTATACGAAAAGGCATTTGCTGAGAAAGAGCTGGAGGGCAAACGTTTGCTTCTATATGTGCACATACAGAAGATCCCCAAGAACATTGTCTCGCATGGAAGACGCCTTGTGTCCAACATATGACATACGCAACAATGTCACATGCCTGCCGGCTTTTCAACATATGTGCGTGCGCTCAGGGTTACAGAAATTGCACACCTCAACCTTTGCAGCGACGTCTTGGGCCGCTGCAGCGTCCAAGTCGCTGATCACCACGGCTGCGCCTTGGGCAGCAAACTGCAGGCATGGTGAGTAGAGTAATATTTATCACCATGCATCTTGCAAAGCTAACAAGGGCAAGGGGTGCAAGCCTATCTTTTGCCTCTGGTTTCGAGCCGCTCATTGCTTTTGCGTTTTGTGCATGATCTGAGCCTGTGTGCTCATTCACCTCCCACCAGCAGCAAAGGAAGTGAAAATTGGGAGCAATGTGAATGCAGACGAGAAAATAAAAAACCACGCAAGCATTGAATTGAAAGCGAGGGTACCTGCAGTGCGGCTGCAGCACCAATGCCTTTCCCACTACCTGGAAAAAGTTAAGCAGATAATAAGAGGGAGAATGCCTGGACATCAAGCCAGGTCTGAAGCCAAAAAGCCTTACCAGTAATAATAGCGACCTTCCCCAACATCATCTTGTCATGGCTGCTCATTTGGGTTGATCCTATGTCAGAGGAATTACCTGCACACAGATGTGCAGACAGAACCTGCAACCGGCCCATAGCACATTCCATGTCCGCCTAGACACGCGTTCGTAAGATCGTAAGAGGATTGATTTTAAGGTAAAAAAATTGAGTTAAGAATTTCAGGAGAATCCAGTGCAATGGGCCCTCTTAGCCTAGATCTTACCTTGTTTTGAACCAAAGGTAGCTGGAGAGAAGGGCTACCAGCTGCATCATGTCAGCCCCCATATTCAGTGTCACAGTGAGTTTCCATTGCCATTGTGCGGGCTGTGAGCTGTTGAGGTAGCTGTGTTGCTCACACGTTGCTGCTGAGCTCACGCGCACGTTGTGTCGCCCTAATTCTATGTGCACAGTTCACAGTGGGGCTGATTGAAAAGCTTGCGGGTATGAAAAAGCCTGCAGCTGCTGCCAAGCCGACAGGGCCACCAGTTCCACAGTGAGTCCCAGGATCAGCCACTCCATGCGGATGATTGATAAGCGCATCAGAGAACACCATTGGGTTCTGCGTATCCTAATCTACCTATCCTAGGCTTATCCAGTCGATCCTCTTCATGATAAGGCTTGCGCACTGAAAATCTGAACTGAAGAGGACCAACTTGTGATTCATTTGTTTATAGACAGATGTTTTCGCATTGTCCATGGACCCCGGTGAGGTGTCCTTTTTGGATGCAAGGGAGTGCACTGTCGCTCAAATGAGCGTTGTGCACTGTGAGTTCAGCGTCAGCATGCATGCACACACGCAGCGCTCAGCGTCAGGAATGAGACCCAGAATGTGTGTGCGGGGTGGCGTGTTAAGTGTGCTTGTCTGCTACTTGCGTGCAGGGGGCTGATGAACCCTGAGGTGCACTTGCTTAAGCGCGAGAATGCTCAGCTTGGCACCGCCTTGGAATCTAGCAGACGCGTAGGTCGCTTCCTGCTGAAGAATGAAGAGGAGGAGATGCAGAGGATCAGGACACTCACAGGGGAGCTATTGGCAGAATATAGGTGCGGGCTGGACTTGACAGCATGTGATACTTAGCTGCTAGTCGCAGGCTGCCAGCTCTGTAAGCCTTGGACCTGATGGCCTGAAAGAGGTCTATGTCAGAAAGATTGAATCAGGCAGGATAAGAAAGGCATATGATAACATGCCAAAGCTGCAACTTGCATCAACCCCCTCTGCGCTACCCTCTTCTGTGCTCCACTGTGCTCAGCCGTTGCCCTAGGCAGGCAACACAGGTCATGCCCTTTGTGTCATGCATGGCCCATGCACAGTTCTCAGACCTCTTTTCAGTCATGCACCCTATGGGCTCCTCCAAAGGTCCCCCTTTGGTCCCTCCTCCAAAGATAGACTGTCAAACTACAAGTTAGGGCTAACCATCTCCAAAGATGGTTGTTAATTGTCAAGTTAGGGTAAAACGTGTCTATAGATGGGCCGTCATGATCTTGGTCCTTGCTCTGTTGCTTTCTGTGCAGCTATCCACCAAAGCCCATACCCTGCGGCGCGGAGCGCGCAGCGTGTGTTGAGTGCTACAAGCAAAACACGCAGGTGGGAGGGTGTGTGGAGTGCAGCATGCAAAATGGAGTGCTTCAAGCGATGCACACAGGTGAAAGAAGAATGTGTGGGCTGCAGATACCTGCCCACCTGCACAAACATGCGCACACACGCATGCGCACAAACACAAGCTACAGCCAAGCTCAGTGCCAGAGCTTCTGGCAGGAGGAGTGAAAGGAGTGAAGAGGAAGCCTGACTGTTGGTACGGGTGCGACACATGGGTATCAGAAGGCAAGGTGAGGACGACAAAGCCTAGACAGGGGAGCTTTGTCGAGAGTCCTGCAGCCTGAATCCTGCTCCAAGAGAAAGAGTGCATGCATTTAAGGCAGTGGCAAAGGCTCGCGAACGGGCGCGCGCGCGCCAGGCAATGGCCTCTGTGCGCACCACCTGTTCCTGGTTCTTGTGCCCTAATGGCACAAACACTTTGTTGGGCATGTGCATCACACTGGCATGCATCACATTCAAGATCACAGGCTGCAGGTGCCCAGGCGTGGCCTGCGCTGCAGAAAAGATGCTTGTGCAAGCCAGCGCGGCGCAGCGGAAGCGTGTGCATGTTTCTCCAGCTCATGAAGCGGAGGGGGCGGCATTTGAGTCCCTGCGGCGTGTTGTGCTGTGGCTCTAGTGCCGCAGGGTTGTGGAGTGCCCACAGAAGGCCCGCGTGCCTCACCTTGCCACAGCCAGAACAGGGCATCCTCCGTGTGCATTTTCATGGACCGCGCGCCTCACCTTACACCCATGCCCCTTGCGCAGACTTGGTGTCCTACCTCCCCCATGTGCCCCACGTCGCCCACATGTGCAGGATCCCCTGAAGTGCGCCAGCGCTGTGGATGCGTACGCGCAGTGCGCAGACAGGGCCTTCAGCATGAAGAGCTGACACTGCAGAACAAGCCATGTTGCTGGAGTGCAAGCACGGCCTCCAGCATGGTGTGTTGATGGGATATGCCAGCAAGCAGAGTGTTATCTGAGCCTCCAGCACCCAGAGCTGGCAAAGTGCTAGCTAGGCCTCCGGCAACGTGGGCTGAGTATTGGGATGGCAGGGCCTCCAAATTGCTGGCAGCGAGCAGCATTTGTTTAGCGCAGTCTCTGCACAATCAGCCGGCAGAAGGCATGCCATTTGTGTGAGAGATGAAGAGGAGCGGCTGTGCCCAAGGATCGCTGGACGTGCCTGGAGCTCCTGACCCACCGTGCCGCCTTGACAGCAGAAGTGTCCGTGGGGCGATTGGCCCGGCTATCCCAGCCCAAGCAGCAGTAATGTTTTGTGGAGCAGGAGGCTTCTCTGCAAAGCAGCAGCGGTGTGTGTCCCTTATGGATGGAGTTGGGTTATCGCTGCTGCCCCTTGAGGGGTCTTTGTAGGTAGGGCGTTTTGAGCAGGTGCTCCCCTTTGCAGGAGAACTGTGCTCCTCCCTATCACAGGCACGCCCAGCAATTGACCTTGCTGTGATTGGAACTCACAGTTAATTTGAGTTGGGAATTGATGATGGGTCCTGCTAGTAGAGCTGCGACGCCCTTGACGAGGCTTGACTGCCGGTAGGGCTCCTCTCCACTGTGTGCGCTCCATGGTGATGGATGCACTTCAGAGATGGATGGATTGACTCCTCTGAGCCTGTGCTGCTGCACGCCATTCCTGTGTGAGATTCAAGAAGGCCTCGTGCTGACGATGATGCTTGCCTGTGGACACCACCAGTCCTGGTTTGTTGCTTGTGACTTAAGGGGGCCTCAGGACTCTGAAGTTTGTGCATGCACAGGCTGTGCAATGCTGAAATCGCGTATTCATTCCTCCCAGATAGCTACAATATACGTGCCTTTTCCCCTGCTTCCTGATCAATCAAGATTGCCGCAGTGTTAGGAGGTGGTGCCATCTGATGTGAGAAAGGTCCGCGCCTAGATTTGCTGTGGTGATATGAGCATGACCCTGAGTGGATTATTTGTGTTGTCGTTTCAGTCAAAGGTAAGGGTTAGGTTCAGTACCTTGACACTGAAAAAATACTCGTCAGTTGGCATCTAAAATAAGCTGAGTTCTCTAGCCTAGTTGATGATGTCACAAGTCCACGATAATATGAAAAGGTAATATCATGCTATCTACACCTATGACAGCTGTACCTGCTGAACGAGGACCGCTTAGCTAAAGCCTGTGCGACATTCAATTTGGACCTTGAGTTCCTGATGCTTTTTTCAACACAGGCTCCACTGCATGTGAGGCAAGCCTTACAACCTGAGGTCGTTTCTGAAAGTCAGGGGTATGCATCAGATAGCAAGCTCCAAAACAGAAATGCACAAGACCTCTCTTTAAATTGCCGGGCCACAAAAGGAGCAAAAGCTCAAAAGGATCTTAACATGCTTCTTGCATTTTTGAGCATTTGCACATGCTAGATGACGCATGGTCACCACGGTGGCAATCTGAAGTTTACAAGTTTACAAGTTTAAGTTTGACCTTCAGCCAGGTAGTTTGACTGATCAGGTTGCTGGTGAACACCAGCCATCAAAAAAACATCCATACGCTCTTAAATAAAACGAAAGGAATCATTAGTTTGTTTCTGGAAAAAATTGAAGACATCTTCAGAACAAGCTTGAGAGAAATAAAAAGCTCCAGTCTGATTGACAGTAATTTTGTGAGCCATGGGGAAATCGTGAAACAAGTCTGCATATTGAAGCCTCAGCGAACACATTTGCGAGCAACGGCACAAGAAAAGAGCAATCTGAAGGAAAGTTAATGGGGATCCACTTGTAAGCTATTGCTCTTAAACAGTCACAAGGATAAGGCCTCAGTCAAGAAGTTCAACTGTTGGCCTGCTCGTTAAAAACAGTAAAGGAGGTCCATGAGCAAGTCCTAAAACAGTCACATCACTTAATCAAAGTGCTTCTGGAGGAGATTGGGGTGAAGAGAGAATCATGATATTGCTGGAAGAATAGCCCAACACTGTGATAGGAGTGCAGCTCAATGCAAAAAGGGCAGTGGCACACCTAGAAAGGAAAGATACGTTTGCAGCTGGTGCACCAGTTGCAGCATCCGGTGCACCACCTAGCCTACCACTAGTAGGTAGTACCTAATGGTGCAGGTGATGTGCTTGCATGCGCAAGCACATCCACTGGCTCAATAGAGACTGCTAGCCTGTACCGGCTCGAAGACGGCTTTTCGCTGGAATACAAGGGCCAAGGCTATGGTGACTGCAGTAAGGTTCTGTACAATACAGGCTCGGAGATAGGACTGATGTCTCAATCCTACGCAGATGCCCAAGGATTTAAGTATGCATGTGCCACCCAGATCGCTACCTCCTTTTGGATTGTAGGTAGCGTGGTAGGCATACTATATATGTCCACTAGTAGTGGATGCACCTGTCCGTTGCGTGCTTAATGCAAACACATTGGTGGAGGCAAAGACACGCAGCACACCAGCGATGCACTTCCTAGTTGTGGAAAGGGCAGAGCACATGTACGACATGCTCGTTTCCACACGCAGTGCGCAGGATTGGGTGTGCCCTCTAACCCCATCACCAAACAGCTTGAGCACATCAGTTCTCGGATGGTGCGTTCACCAAGTGAAGGCTTTTGGCATGTCTAAAGTGCAAAATCCACGCATCAAGGGACATCAAACTGTGGTACGGCCACAGCTATATACTTTGGCAGGGCGCTTGGGTACTGCATGCTGCTGCTGCCACCCATTCATGCCCCTCAGTCGCCGCATGCCTTCTGCCGACTCAGACCACTGGCATTACCAGCCTGAGGTTCTGTAACATGGGGAAACAAAAAGAGGTGCTCTCGCCCAGCCACAGGAAAGGCTAATCCTGGGACGTAAGGGGGAGTTAAAAGAAAGGGGAGAAACTTGGAAAACACCTCAAACATAACCCACTCCAACTAAATCAGGCACTCTGACTACGATTTGTCTTGTCAAGGCGTTCTCAGAACTTCTTGAAGAACACATTTTGTGGAGGCGCCTTCAAATTGCCAAATCAGACTGCCTTCATTTTTCACTTAAACTTGTAAACTTGTAAACTTCATTGTTCACTCTCAGTAGACTGATACTTCATTTCAGGCATCGTGAACTAATTTTTGGCTGGAGTGATCAGCCAAAGGCCATCCAGCCAGACATCCAGGCTGGCAGTAACCCCTAATCTCTAGGCCTTTTTCTTGTAACCCTTGTAACCCCTAATTTGCAATCATTGATGATGTGCCTTTCTTTCCTCAATTGCCAATCCCCACATCAGCGATGTAGGGAGTGTTTCACTACCTACGTAGTTTTCCTCTTCTTTTCTTCATATATGCTAATATAGCCTTCATGGCTGAGAGGACTGTGCAGGCTCGTCCTTGGTAGGTACAGCTGCGCAAGCCTTTGAAGGTATAATGCATCAATGATTGCTCATTGCTGTTTTCTGTTTTAGCGCAGTACAATGGCTGTTTCGTGTTAGCCATTACAATAGCCCTCGGTGTTGACCAATGGGTCATTGGGGACTTGGGGCCTCAAGCTGATGAGCCTACTGAGTTGCCCGCATTTGGCAGCAAGCTTGCCCAGACTAAAATAGACCCCGTCTGTGAAGGGGCCCTAGGTCGCGTGTTAGCTTTGGTGGTGGCCTTTTGCCTGGTTTGTGTCCAATTTAGCTCTGCCTGCTGCAGGTAACCCATGGCACAATTGCTAGCCTACTGAGTCTTACAAAGCGTCATGCACATGCCCCATCAATAGATCATTTCAAAAGGAAACAACACTCACAGATCAAGGTAGGGTGGCAGGCATGTCACAAGGAGAGAACATTGTTGGGGCGTGGCAGGCATGTGACGCGAGGAAAAGAAGCTGCTCCTTGGAATCTTGGAATGTCACAGAAAGGGCATAAGTAAAGAGAGTTTCGAAGAAGCTGAGCCAGATGAAAAGACATCTGTGGTATGCTTTCTGCCCCTTGGCAACGGCACAGGGAGCCGCGACGCGGTTCAAGCCACGCCGCGCCCCTTGCTCCCTGTCCCTGGCGCCGCCTTGCGCTCGCCAATCACAAGCCATCAAAAGCTAAGCACCGCGGGGGCCAACAGGGGGCGGCCAGCACGGGGGGCTACTGCTGCTGGGGCGGCTCCTGCTGCGGCGAGGCCTTTGGCGGCAGCAGCGCCGTCGCAGTTCTGGGGCCCATGGGCAGGTCCGCATCCTGGCCGTAGTAGCGCTGCTGCCGCTGGTTGTACAGCATGTCCACTGCGGACCATGTGATCACGTTGATGTGGCGCCGCCGCCACGCGTCCAGGCTGTCCGCGGTCTGCGTGCCCAGGTGAGGCACAGGTGGGGTGTGCAGGGCGCTGTGTGAGAGCATGCTGCGTTAGTGGGGGCCTTATTCTTTGCGCGCTCTGCTTTGAGGCACAGAGCATCGTGTGGTGCGCGCGAGGGGCACGCCCGCGAGGCCCCACTGCTTTGCGACAAAGCAGCAGCCCGCGAGACAAGGCGCTGGGCGGGGGGCGCGCACGCAAGATGGCGGTCGGCGCTTGGGGCTCCAGCCCAGCCTGGCATCTCTCTAGATGTTGGGAGACGTCGTGAGCAGAGCGGCGAGAGCCCCATGCCGTGGCACAGTGGGCCGTGCTGTGCAAAAGGTGCACGGCTCGCGTCGTACAGGGTACGTCCATGCCATGGCATGATGAGCCCCACGTCCCATGCCGTGGCACAGTGTCCCTCTGCCGTGCAGGGCATGTCCATGCCATATGCATCGTGGGCCCATGCCATATGCACGGTGGGCCCATGCCATATGCATCGTGGGCCCATGCCATATGCACGGTGGGCTAGCGCCATATGCACGGTGGGCCCGTGCCATATGCACGGTGGGCCCGTGCCATATGCATCGTGGGCCCATGCCATATGCACGGTGGGCTCGCGCCATATGCATCGTGGGCCCATGCCATTTGCATCGTGGGCCCATGCCATTTGCATCGTGGGCCCATGCCATATGCACGGTGGGCCCATGCCATATGCACGGTGGGCCCATGCCATATGCATCGTGGGCCCATGCCATATGCATCGTGGGCCCATGCCATATGCACGGTGGGCCCATGCCATATGCACGGTGGGCCCATGCCATATGCATCGTGGGCCCATGCCATATGCACGGTGGGCTCGCGCCATATGCACGGTGGGCTCGCGCCATATGCATCGTGGGCCCATGCCATATGCACGGTGGGCTCGCGCCATGCACAGAGGCAAGAGCGGGCCTGAGCCGGACGATGACGATGACTCAAGCCGCTTCACACAGGGCTGCCGGCTCCAACGACCACTGAATCGGCGCAGAGCAAGTCCCCTGACCTCGGCGGGAAGGCACGAGGGGCAGCAAGGGTGCTTGGACCTGCACATCCTTTGGCACAGTTTACCACATCTCCCTGACCTCGGCAGGAAGGCACGTGCGGCAGCGAGGGTGCTTGGACCTGCGCATCCTTTGGCACAGTGTGCCACATCTGGGCCAATGCACACCAAAGCCCTTGGGCATAGTGTGCCACATCTGGGCCAATGCACACCAAAGCCCTTGGGCACAGTGCGCCACATCTGGGCCAATGCACACCAAAGCCCTTGGGCACAGTGTGCCACATCTGGGCCAATGCACACCAAAGCCCTTGGGCACAGTGTGCCACATCTGGGCCAATGCACACCAAAGCCCTTGGGCACAGTGTGCCACATCTGGGCCGATGCACACCAAAGCCCTTGGGCACAGTGTGCCACATCTGGGCCAATGCACACCAGAGCCCTGGCAGCAACTGCCCCCCCAGCAAGGGGGGCACACAGCGCAGCCTGCGCAAAAGCTGCGCTCCTGCAGCGCTACGGCAAGCTTCCGTCCACATATGGAGCACTTTTGCACACCTCACCAAGACGTACGGGACAACAGCCTCCAGTGGCTTGCAGCAAGCAGAGCCGCATAAGCGCCTCCCTCTCATCACCTCCTAGGGCCCTGACCCTCAAATCCGCACACTCACCGTGCCGTAGGCGGGCGTGGGGATGTCCTTGGCAAGCGGGGGAGGAGGGAAGGGTGCCCCCGGCTGCTCCACCCATTTGCGCACAGCTTGCAGGCGGTTCACAGTTTCCGGGTCCAGCAGGGCCTCTTGTATCTGCAGGAGTGAGAATGAACAGAAGGTGTGTCAGTTCCCGGGTCCAGCAGGGCCTCTTGTATCTGCAGGAGTGAGAATGAACAGAAGGTGTGTGTTGTTTGTGAACAAGGGAGCAACGCCAACAACACTAAAAACCTTTTGACATTCAGAACCACATAATTGTTGTGGAAGTGGCAGGCACAGGGCGCGGGGGACAAAGTGAAGGCAGGGCGCTGCAAGCAAGGGGGTTGGGAGGAGGGTCCAGGGAGGGCTCAGGCCCCTGCAAACATGTGGCCATGCGTGTGCAAGTGTGGGAGCTTGTAGTAAGGCCCCCCATAGAGCGCAGCGACCCACCCTTTCCGCAAACTCGTCCGCGGTGTTCCTTCCTACGAGGTCAACAATGTCCAGGCGCCCCATGATCGCCCGGGACACGCCGGCGAGGACGTCGTCAGAGAGCTGCAGTGTGTTGATGCGCACACGTGCATTTGCAAGGGTGCGCCTCAAATGGTTGCGTGGAACATGCGAGTACCGCCGTCGCCCATGGGATGCGTGATTGCGAGTGCATGTGCGCACGTGTGTGAACACGTATGTGTATGTATGTGTGGTGTGCGTGTGTTTATATGTATGTTTATGTATGTGGTGTGTGTGTGTGTCGTGAGGGCCGCAAGCATTGCAGGGGCCGCAGATGGCAAGCCCACGGGATGCGTGATTGCGAGTGCATGTGTGCAAGTGTGTGAACATGTACGTGTATGTATGTGTGGGGTGTGGGGTGTGAGGGCCGCAAGCAATGTAGCGGCCGTAGATGGCAAAGCCCACAGAGCATATGGATGTGTGGTGTGGGCCCCGTGCCGTCCAGGGGCTATAGGCAGGAGGCGCACAGGGCCCGGGCCCGAAGAGAAGTCTGGAGCCTGATGGGCAAGCAGAGGTGCTCTGGGTTTGCGACAGACCCCTGTGAAGATGGAGCTGCACAAGGCCAACAGGAGGCGAGCAAGGCCCGCGATGCCTGCGGCTTCCATTCCAGCAAGAGAGGGGTGCAAAAGCTGGAGGGCAGCGCGTGGGCACAGAGCACGCATCCCATGGGCTGCCAGTGTGCTCAAAGATGCAGGCGTGTGAGCAAGCCGCGTAGCAGCGCGCAGTCCAGGCAAAGCTGCAGGGCAGCGCGGGCACACCACCCACGCCCCACAGCCTACGGGAGGAGCCCCTGAGCCCGGGCGGGTGCTGCCCACCCCAGGCAAGCGCATGAGAGCAAGCGCAAGCCGGCTTGCGGCGGAGCAGGCACAAGCTGCGGGTTGCGCCAATAGACGCCATGTGCCCCATACACCCCCGCATCAGAGGAGGTGGAGCGCCTGCAGCGTCTGTGCAGCGGGCGCAAGCAATCCAGCAGGCAATGCAACACTCTCGATCCTGTGCAGCGGGCGCAATGCACCCTGTGCAGCGGGCGCAGTCCTGTGCAGCGGGCGCAAGCAATCCAGCAGGCAATGCAACACTCTCAATCCTCGTGTTCTCTTGAAGTCATGCGTCCAAGGGTCTCTTGACACCCGCTTGCTGGCTTGCGTCCACTGCACAGAGTTTTGCTTGCACGGGCAGGCGCAGGTGCGCACGTGCTCTCCTTCCGCTTGCACGTGGTGCGCGCGCGCTCTCCTTGCGCATGTGCGTGTGGTGCGCGTGCGCTCTCCTTGCGCGCGCGTGTGGTGCGCATGCCCTCTCCTTGCGTATGCGTGTGATGTGCACAGGGCTGGAGCCCTTTGGAACCCAGCGCTGCTGCCATCCAGCCCGACGGCGCAGCGGCAGCTGCACTCGCATGTTGGCCACACACCGCTCCGCAAGTAAGCGGCCTGCCCCGCACCTGGAGCTCTGGCGCGGGCGAGCCTCCTTCCTGAGGCAAGGAGGCACTGCTGCCGCCGCTGCCGCCCCTGCTGGCTGCCCCGGAGTCCCTGGCCGGTGGTGAGGGGCCGGTGGATGAGGGGGGGCCTGCGGTCCCCATGAGGTAATGGTGAGTGGCAGAGCTTCAGTGCACGGCCCTCAAGACAAATCCACGCAGGTCACACAATGCATTGGGCAGGTAGGGCTGCCTGTGCCCCTCACCCCTGAGTGGTCGTGCACACATGCGCGCAGGCGCGCACACACGCACACCCAAGCACATGCACGCACCCATGCACGTGCACGTGCACACTCAGGCTGGCCTGTGGGCAGCGCCCCACCCGGGGGTGGTCGGTGCATGGATGAGTGCACACGCGCAGTCTTTGTATGGACCGTCATGCTGCCCATAACCCTTAGGGTGGTCGTGTCATTGCGCACGCACTTGGGAAGTGCAAGCAAACATGCATGCACACCTGCAGGGCCGGTCTGGGCTGTGCCCCGGAAGGTGGTGAGCCCCGGCCGCCCTGCTCCTCTCCCATCAGCGCTCCTACCGCTGAAGGATGCCCCGCCTGCTGACCCTGCCGCCTCACCGCCACTGCTGCTGCTGCTGCTGCTGCTGCTAGGGTTGAAGGAGCTCTGCCCAACCCCACGGAAGGAGGCAACGCCGGCTCGGCCGAGGCCTGCGCGGAGGCACAGCCACACCCATGAGCACCCACGCACACACGGAGGAGCAGCCACACCAGCAACTCCTTTCGCACACACGGAGGCGCAGCCACACCAGCAACTCCTTTCGCACACACGGAGGCGCAGCCACACCAGCAACTCCTCTCGCACACCCAGAGGCGCAGCCATACCAGCAACTCCTTCTGCACACACAGAGGCGCAGCCACACCCATATGGATGTGATCGACAATGTGCGCGGCAGCACCCCTGTCCTCAGCACACGCCCCAGGGCCTGCAAGGAGACGCAACCTCACCCGCTGCACCCAACCGAGTGGACACGCCGGCAGAATGACAACTGGCATTAGGCAACTTAACCGCGCAAGAGGAAGTGAGCATATGACGTGGTCCACACACATCTACACACCTGAGGCGGCCGCAGTGCTGGCACTGGTGCTTGGTCCCTCAGCCTCCTGCACCACACACACAGTTTTGAGCGCGCAGTGGGGCATCAAATGAAAGCGCACGGGTACAGCGCCACGGACGCGCGCAGCTCAGCGGTGCGTCGCAAGCTAACCAATCTTATGTGCCTTCTGTCCATTGTAGGGCACTAGATGCGCACACGCAGTGCAGTGCAGAGAACTTTTGACGGGCGCTGCGCCACAGAGCCGCTGATGCTGTTTGCACAGAATCAGCCTTCAGCAGCTGTTTGCGCGGAAGCAGCCTTCAGCAGCTGTTTGCACGGAAGCAGCCTACAGCAGCTGTTTGCACGGAAGCAGCCTACAGCAGCTGTTTGCACGGAAGCAGCCTACAGCAGCTGTTTGCACGGAAGCAGCCTACAGCAGCTTTAAGGACAAGCAGCAGCATCAAACCTGAATGCACAGAGGTGTCGCTGGTGCATTAAACGGCTGAGTATGGCCACACAAGCTCCCCATCCTCCCCTGCCCCGCTCAGCCCTGCCGCCTCTGACCCGTCACCCCTCCCCTTCTAAAGATTTTAAGACTTGATCGAATACTGGCACAATTCTAGTACAATAATAAGAATTATGTTTACAGTCCCCTTCAATTTTGAAGAACCCACCTGCATTGCCTGGCCCTGCCGTCTCTCTGCGTCTGCAACCTCCTCCAGGTCCAGCGCTGGCGCGTCGCGCTCGCCATCCGCCATCGCCGGCGGCACACGCCCCAGCACCTCACGCAGGATGGGCAGGAAGTCAGATTGGATTTGGATGTCTGACGCGTCGTCCAGGGGCGTGCTCTCAATGAGCTCCACCAAGCGCTCGCCTGCGTGTGCAATGCGTGCATGCATGTGCGTGCGTGTGCATGTGTGCATGTGTATTTGCATGCGTGTATGTGCATGTGCGTGTGCAAGCATGTGCGTGTGCATGTGTATGTACTGTGCATGTGCATGTGTTACACACACGTGTCCTTGTTGCTCACTGATGCGATGCGCGTGTGTGGTTGCGTTGTGTCATGCACAATAAAAATGTATCACACACGCTCGCATGAAAAGTGCATGAGTGTCGTGCGCGAGTGTCATTGCGCATGTGTGCTGCATGTTAGGTTTGTCTTCGAGAGCAGGAGCGTGCGCGCGCTCATGCCTAATAAGCACGCCTGTGCACGCTCTCTCACACACATGCGCTATAACATGCTTTTGGTTAACTCGTAAGCTTGACATGCTCTGCTACCCACGTGCGCCCATGCACACACCACCCACATGCGCTAAGCACACCTGGGACGTGCTCATCCTCCGCCTGCCTCATCATCATTACAGCCTCCGCCACTGTTGCAAGTAGTGCATGCATGCCAGCATGCCAGCATGTCAGCACTTGCATGCGCGCACAGCGCACCTGAGATGCGCTCGTCCTCTGCCTGCAGCATGACCTCTGCCACCTTGATGATGGCGGTGCGCCGCTCGGCGATCAGCTTCTGGGAGCGCCGCCAGGAGGCCTTCAGCAGCGTCAGCGTCAGCTTGTGGTAGCTGCGGCGACGCAGGGGCAGGTGCACGTATGCACGCATGTGAGGGGCCAGGACCATGAGCATAAGTAAGAAGGGCCTTCAGCAGCGCAAGTGATGGCTTGTGGTAGCTGCGGCACACACACACATGCACACACGTGCATGCGCGCACACACACACACACCAACCTACCCACCCACACATACATGCACACACACACACACACACACACACACACACACACACACACACACACACACACACACA
>LKMJ01002829.1_pt1 | contig 16077 bp, 21 predicted proteins | sample 643391 | NCBI WGS metagenome assembly LKMJ01 (sample SAMN04112250, study PRJNA286221) | soda lake metagenome | biome: soda lake; feature: Kulunda Steppe; material: water; isolation source: sample PL-Br10 brine of Picturesque Lake | place: Russia: Kulunda steppe | collected 2010-07
ACACACACACACACACACACACACACACACACACACTCCTGAGCATGCATGCAGGCAAGCATACATGCACAAGCCTGCGCACACGGTGCTACATGAGTTAGCATGAGTTAGTGACATCACACAGTGCTAGATGAGTGACATCACCAGGCTACATGGGGGACATGCAGGTGAATTCGCGTGTTCCATCCTCTCTCATACATACCTTCCAGTAGCCCATGCGCGGGTCATGCAAGCCACCCCCTCTCATACGCACCTCCCAGTAGCCCACGCGAGGGTCATGCAAGCCGCCCCCTCTCATACGCACCTCCCAGTAGCCCACGCGAGGGTCATGCAAGCCGCCCGTGGCCAAGATGTGAGGGTAGGGCACATCAGACCTGGACAATGAGTGTAAAGCACATCACATTGGAGTGAGCATGAGGTGCAGCATGCCAGATGAGTGGAAGGAGGAGACATGTATGTGGGTTCATCAAGCCTAAGGGAAACAGGGCGCATCAGACGTAGGGAGGGCACATCAGACGTAGGAAGGGCACATCAGACGTAGGGAGGTCACATCAGACACAGGGGGATGAAAAACAGCTGATCTGACCTTGAATTGAAGGGTAGGCCAGGTCGAGGATGTCGAAGGGGGGCATGAGATTGGGCAGGTCAGACCCACGTGACAGTTTGACGTGACAGTTTGGGGCATGCATGATAGGGCATTTTGGACAGGGGGCACAAAATGAAACCACACATGAGACCAAAGAGGAAGGTGTGCACACCAGTGCACTATAGAGTGCAGCCCGCGGATGCAGCGGCAGGCACAGTCCAGCGTCACAGAGAGGGGAATGCAGACCCGCTCATCAGTTAAATTAAATCAGAATGGAACGGGGTTTAATTGCACTGCCTTCTTGTGCGTAGCATCCTGCGGGGGGGGGTGCGCCCTTGCAGAGAGGCACTCTGCCAGTGCGCCAAACAAGAGGGAAGGCCAAGAACCATGCTGATAAGGTATGACTCATGAGGTGAATGGAGTGGCGTGTGAGATACATACCTGATATTGTCTACAGGCGAGTAGGACTTGATGTAGTCGTAGTATTCCTTGTTCTTTGGGTTGCCCCACTCCTCCCTGCAATATGGTAGATGGGCAGTGGTGAGCATGGAGCAATGCCAGCACAAACCTCTGTGCAAGGAGCTCATTGCGGGAACAGCTCATCTTGAGAAGCCCGGCTCAGAGGCTGAAATTGTGAGTGTGAAGGAGCCTGTGTTTTCCCTGCTTTTGGGTACCTTGCGTGCCATCTCAGTTGCCTAACTGTGAAAGTGCCCCGTGCTTTAATAATAAGGAATGTTCAACAGGAGGTGCATAGAGTGTCCAGGTTGCCGTGAGGTATTGGGAGCACAAGGGCAAACAAATTGAGGAACTAGGGCACCAAGTCATCCATACGCCCTTCTGCACTGCCCGTGGACTTACCATTCAATGATGGTCAGGGGGATGGTTTCGTCAAGAATGGTGGTGAGCACGTCTACAAAAGGCACACCCTGCATGCAGAATGATTTCAGGATGAGGTAAGCTCGCAGACCCTCATTATCACCAAAAGCATCTGCACACCCACACCCACATCCACACACCCCCCCACACGGGCTCGGGTAATCCCCACCAGTGACCATCAGCTTGGCTTAGGGAATCCGGTTGGGATGATAGCATTTCTAGGATGATTTAGCTAAGTATCAAGGTTGTGGGAGCTTTATCATGCGTCTAAGCATCTGCAAGCATGCAGTATGTCTCGACCTCCAGGCAAAGCATCCCTTTTATACCTTAAATCATTTAAGTTAAATGTGTGCGTTTGTGTGTGCGAATGTGTGTGTTCATATACGTGTGCGCGTGCATGTGTGTTTGTGCGTGCGCGTTTGCCTGCTTGTGCGCGTGCAGGTGCTTGTAACAAAACGACAGGAGTGCACGCAAAATCACGGGCTCCTGCACCAGTTCTGGCTGCAACATACATCTGAGGCACCAATTGCAGCCAAATTAAGGATCAGCCTCATACCAGTGTAAACCCTGTGCCCATGCATGCTGCAGCATACAATTCGAGGCAATGCAGCTCCTGCTAGATGGCTTTGCACAAGCATGCGTGCACCACTGCTTGGCTTCTCCATGATGGCTGAGTGGGCCCCGTGCACCAGCACAACCAGCCACAGACCCCTGTGCTGCTTGTCACCTGGGATGCCCCTTACCATGATGGCCGCAGAGAACAAGTCTGGGCGGAGGTTCAGCACGCCCCCCATCAAAAGCCCCCCCGCAGACCGGCCCTCAATGGCCAAGCGCTTGGGGTTGGTGTACTTCTTGCTGACCAGGTGCTCTGTGCGCAAACATGCACACAGCCACATCTTGTGGGTCTTGTGATGTGTTAGCATTGTTCGCATGGAAAGAAGGATCGTCCGTGGGTGTGGTGATGTGTCTGTATCAAAGGATGGATCATGGACTGGCCCTGAATGGCCACAAGGGCTCAAGGCCGTGCTTCTAGGTGCCCTTTTTGCTGATGGAGGTGCTCTGTGTGCACACATAATACATGTAGGTATGTGGCCAGGCACGGGTAAGGTTTACGACTAAACAAAATAGGAGCGACCAACAAAAGCAAACAAGGTGGAAATTTGTGTGTACAATGACCCTGAACGCTTGCCTTGATCTTTTTATAAAGTTAGCTTGCTTCTTATTGTCATGAACTAAACATGCATTGGGAGGTACACGAGCGAGAGAACTACAGCAAATAGTTTGAAAGCTAGGCAACATCAACTCCAATGGGCAACATGGAAGGCGTGCAGTTTAGAGAAGTGCTCACATTGCAAGCAACAGGCACAGAAAGCAAAAAGATAGACCTGGTTCCATGGATGATTCACACAAAAAAGTCCTGCGGCTTCACCCCACCTGCAGCTGCAATGAAGTCTGTAAAGGTATTCTTCTTCTTTAGGTACTTCCCATCCTCATACCTGCAAACAAAAAAGGAGATTAAGTTGGGATTCCTCTCACGAGTGCAAGTATTTGAGATCCGCTGTAATGCAATGTCCCAGTATGAACTTAGCACTTTTTTGTGAAGAAATGCCTACATAAAAAACGAAAAAATTGCGTGATGAATCTTTTCGTTCACGAGCCCACTAAGAGCTCAACTCACAAGCCTGCGCATCTAGCAGGGGCCTTGCTCGCATTTCAGTATCTCTAATGTTAATGAAATAGAGCCCCTGTGGGCAATGTGGGGATAAACTGGACAACCAAGGAAGCCCACATACTTATCCCACAAGCTTTGGCAGACCATCTCATGGAATGAGTGCAGTCACATACTATACTGCAGCCATCCTACATGAAGCGTGCAGGACTTCCGCGCCTAGCCTGCATGCCTGCAACAGGCAGGCTTGAGATGTATCCAGGGCTGACATTACTTACCAGTAACGCCCCATCTCACCCCCGCCTCTGATGTGCGCAATGGCAAACACCCATCCACGGTCCAGCAAGCACAACCGGTTGGACGAGAAGTACTGCAGGTAATAAAAAACAAAAACAAACAAGATTCTTAGCGAGCCCTTCAGAATTGTAGCGAGCTCAGCAACATGTGGCGCAACCTGCAAACCACACCATGTGAGGCACGCACTCAGGACAGTATGCATACAGTTACAAACATGGTCAAGCACGTGCCGGCTCATCCTCACATCCGTGTTCATGCACTGACTGCACAATGGTCCAGAAGCTTAAGACTTTAGAGAGACAGTACAGGAAGGTGGACGCGTTCCATTTGAATGAAGGTGAATCTGACGGTACATGCTGGCTCGGGCAGGACAGAAGTTATCTAGGGATGGGTAAAGAGGGTTTGGTAGACCCTTGCCAAGGCCCTACAGAGCCTCCTTTGAGCCCATTTGAGCCTCTATAGAGCCTATTTGGCATTTTGCCCAGAGCATATTTACCCATCCCTCAAGATAACTAAGCCTTGCCTTGCATGTATCTTTTGCCCTCCACGTATCCACTAAATAGATCACCACCTTAACCCAATTTCACAACTTTTGAATTGAATACAAGCTCAGTAAAAGTGGCGCTCCTAAGGTATGAAGCACAGCACGGCACCCACCGGGTCATTAGAGATTTCGTAAGATCCATACCCATTGAGGAGCAAGGGGTCGCTGCCGTCCAGCTTGGCGAGGCCTTTCCTGTGGCCGGAGCATAGAAGGATGGCAAGCCTTAAAGCGCTCGCATTGCACAGAGGGAAGGTCCTGTCACGTCTGGGCCTCCTTGAGGCCAAATCTGTCCTTGAAAACATGCAACTTGAAAACATGCAACTTTGCATGTGCACCTATAGCCTCCTGGTTGTAGCAACCAGGCATTGCCGCCCATGGATGCATGATCAGTGCACGAGCAGATGAGAGCAATGAGATTCGGTTGAAACACGCGACGCCACCACCTGACTTGCTGTCATCAATGTAACACAGAAGCTCTGTGGCTGCACAGAAGAGTGCACAAATGCGCATACATGAGCAAAAACCGTCTTTTGTCAAAGGCCACCGAGACCCTGGCGGGCATGTACCAAAGGGATACGAAGTCAGGCTACATGCCATCAGAGTCACGTACAAGCACGGACCTGTACACAAGGGAGATTGGGACCTTCTCGCCATCAGGTGCAGTTGCCCACAAGCGCTCTGTCTTGTAGTCCGCTGACTTGAAACCACCCAGCACTGGCTGCACCTTCCTGCAGCGCATGTAGTGTTGAGAAGCAGGGAAGGTGAGCGGCAACGCAGCGGCAGGCACACAATTCCTACTGCATAGCCTTGGACAAAGGAGATGCATGCTTGTGTGAGGTGAGGTGATGCAGTGGTGGGCTCAAGTTGATGCACAACAGCTCAAGTTCATGTGCTACAGCTAAAGTTGATGCGTTTAAGTTAATGTGCTGCGGCTCAAGTTGATGTGCAACGGCTTGAGTTGATGCACTGCGGCTCAAGTTGATGTGCTGCGGCTCAAGTTGATGTGCTACGGATCAAGTTGATGTGCTACGGATCAAGTTGATGCGCTATGGCTCAAGTTGATGTGCTACGGCTGAAGTTGATGTGCTACGGCTCAAGTTGATGCGCTACGGCTGAAGTTGATGTGCTACAGCTCAAGTTGATGCGCTATGGCTCGAGTTCATGTGCTACGGCTCAAGTTGTTGTGCTACACCTCGAGTTGATGCGCTATGGCTCAAGTTGATGTGCTACGGCTCAAGTTGTTGTGCTAAGGCTCAAGTTGATGCGCTATGGCTCAAGTTGATGTGCTACGGCTCAAGCTGATGTGCTACGGCAAGTTGATGTGCTATGGCTCAAGTTGATGTGCTATGGCTTAAGTTGATGTGCTACAGCTCAAGTAGATGCGCTACAGTGGCATGGGGTGAGGCAACGCAACCAACGGCAGGATCAAGCTGAGAGCTCAGCTCAGGAAGGGCTGCTACCAAGCACTTACTTGATAGCGCGCTTGCATGTCCCCATGTGGTAGTCGATAATCTGTGCGTGTATGGGGGGGAGGGGTGGCAGAGAAGGTGTCAGGCTAGTCTTCTGGGTGGTAGGCAGCCGCGCTAGCTCACGGGTGCTCACAGGAGGTTGATGTCCTAGAGCAGGCAGCTATTCAAGCAAAGCTCACACAAGAGCTCATCGGATAGAAGTGCCAAATTCCACAGGAGAAAAAAGCCAGAGTGCACAGGAGAGGCGTGCCAGAGTGCACAGAAGAAAAGAGCCAGAGCGCACAGCGGCTCACAGGGGCTTGCAGAAAACTGATGCTGGGGTGCGGGCAGCTGCATGAGCGCAGCTTTCAGGGCTTGTGTGAGTGCTTTCTCAGGCTGGAGGTCTGGAGGGAGATGCTGGGCCTAGAAGGAGATGCTGGGCCTGGTCAGCTGTGGAAGGAAAAGCTGGGCCTAGAGGGAGATGCTGGGTCTGGCCAGTTGTGATGGAGATGCTGAGCCTGGTCGACTGCAAAGGAAAATGCTGGGCCTGGTCAGCTGGGCCTTCAGAGATGCCGGAACCAGCCAGAGATGCTGGGACTAGGCAGTTGTGGAGGGACAGGTGGGTTGCGCTCAGGTGGTTAGGATCAGGGCCACATCAGGCATGACCAGTTGGATTGCACAGCGCCTGCACCAGACATGCCACATCAGGCATGGCCAGTTGGATTGCACAGCGCCTGCACCAGACATGCCACGTCATACACAAGTGTCCCCTTTTCTGAAGTGGTGCGGGGAGAGCTTTGCTGCCTACTTGGTTTTTTCTTTTTCTTCATGTGCATATTGTGCATGGGCAGCTGGACAGCGCAGCGGCTGCTGGTCACACTAGATGTGCCGGGCATGCACTCAGGCACAGCTGCTGGCCAGCGGGCTGTAACCCTCTCTTGCTTGCCCTTTTGCTGGCAGCCTGATGGAAACGCTTACGCCCCCCCCCTGCTGTCCCCCCCGGTGCGGATGTACGTGCTCCTTCGCGCACGCACAAGCACAGGCCCTCTGTCATGCTTGCAGACATGCACAGACACAGGGCCCCTGCCATGCATGCACGGGCACGGAGCCCCTGCCGTGCATGCACAGGCACAGGACCCCTGCCATGCATGCAATAACCCATCATGTGACGGCCCTGCTGCGAAGCAGGCCGGGAGACACGCACCGAGGCTGGCGTGGTGAGGGAGGTGTAGGACAGGCGTAGCACCGGGCTGTCAAAGTCGCCCTGGCCCCCTGCAAACAAAAGGGTTTGGGGCGCATGCGGGGGGCGCGTCCAGGTCAAACGACCAGCCGGCACAAAGCCTCCCCCTTGAGTGCTGTCCAGTGCAGGAGCCTCGAGGATGGCTTTTTTGGGCAACAGTGGCGCGCACCATGGCTTGCATGCAGGGCCAGAGTGCCGCGAGCAGTCTGCACCCACCCTCACCCCATAGTGTGCGAAAAGAGACACTATGTCTGCAGCGCATTCAGTGGACTTTCCAGGATTGGATGAGCAGCATGCCGCGCAAGCTGGCGTGCGTGCGCGCTGTCAAGCAAGCCGGCACATGCGCTTGCAAAACACACACTTTCGCCCAAGCTGCAGGTGGGCTTTCCTTTCCAGGACTGGATGAGCAGCTAGTCACGCAAGCTGGCACGCGCACACGCAGTAGGCGCACCTCCGCCCAAGCTGTAGGTGGGCTCTGCAAACGCCACGTCCGTGGCCTCAGTGGGGTCCAGCGGCCCCTTGGGAGACGAGCCGTCCTCGGGCAGAGCGTACACGCGCACGTGCTGCGCGTGCAGGGAGCCATGCCTGGTGGGTGTTGACGTGCGTATGGGCATGGGCACTCCTCCAGCCATGCTGCTGCTAGAGCCCCCGCCATGTCTGCAGCAGCAACCCTGACGTACGATAGGCTAGCTCGTTCGTGCAGCAAGCAGGACCGATGCTCTTCGGGCTTCCACCATGCATGCATGGAAAGAGTACCTGGAGACTCTCGGACTGGGTGCTTGTCCATGGATGTGACCGAACACGCAAACAAGCTCTGAAAGCAACTTACATGACGTGAGAGGCGTGTGCCTGGAGACCCTCCCAGGCCATCCCAACACATGAATGCGTGATGTGCATGCGATGTGCACCTCCCAGGCCGTCCCGACGCTTGGATGCGTGAGGTGCGTGAGATGTGCACCTCACAGGGCCTCTGGGCGCTTAATGCGTTAAGTTCATGAGATGTGCACCTCCCAGGCCGTCCCGATGCTTGGATGCGTGAGGTGCACGCCTTACAGGCCCTCTGGGCGCTTGAATGCGTGAGGTGCGCGAGGTGCACACCTGGAGGCCCTCCCGGCGCTCGAATACGGCTAGGAAGTTCTTGCTCACAGACACGGCCTCAATCTTGATGTCCCTGCTGTGGGGCAGCAGCACCTGCACCACCAGGCACGCAACAAAGAGCGCTTGGAGGCGGGGCAACCAACTCATGTCAACAGGGCGATAAATGCAAGGTTGCAACCTACATCCCACAGAAAAAAACAATGCCAGCCCCCCAACCCCACCTACCTCGTGCACTAAAGGAAGGCCAGCAGGGCAAATCATAAGGGCATGTGCGCAGGCACAGGGTGATGTACATCACATGGAATGCGGACAATGTTGAACACGCTTCAGTGATGCAACATCACATGCGCGCACACATTTGAGAGCACTGACACATGCGTAAATGATGTACAAGGCAGCTGCTGCTGGGGGGCCTCCACTTCAAGCGCTATGCACTGAAACATGGACATCGCAATGCTCTTCTGCACATACACAGACAACACACCAAAGCATGGATGATGCGATGCACCGGCACACAGGCACAACTGATGCACTGACCAGCTGCTGCTTGGGGTCCTCCACGGGCGCGATGCGCAGCTCGCTGTTGGGGCGCTCCTGGTCCCGCAGCGTGATGAAAAAGTGGCCGCTGCGGTGGGATACGCTGTACTCCACATCCTGTGTGCGGGGGGAGCAGAGGGTCAGCGCGCGCACATGCCTCACAATGTGTGACTAGGGGCTTTGCCACGTGCGTGCTTCCTGGGGGTGCAGGTTCGCACAGCGTGCATCACAGCACAATTTGCATGCACTGTGCCAGCACACAGCTTCCTGTGCGCCAGCGCCCAGGCATGCACATGGCCCTGCCCCTTGATTGCACTAGGATGCGCGTATTTGTTGACACGCATCGTGGCATGCACGCACGTTTGCCCTTCTCATGCACTCTCATACAACCAGAGGCCTGGCTGAGGCGCCCTCATGCGTGCGTGCATGCGGGCCTGTGCGTGTGGGCCTGTGCATGCAGGCCTGTGCAGACGCGGCTGGGTAGAGGGGATACAAGCACCTGCTGGCGAGGGAGCATGAGCTTGAACTCGTCATCTGGGAGGTCCGCGTGGATGTAGCGTGTCTCGCTGGTCACGGCACTGCCTGTAGCGGCATGCAAGCGTGCACACAAGGTCAGGATGTATTTGTGTGAGTATACACAAGCATGCGGCTGCAGGCGCGCTGGGCACATGTGCGCTGAGTGCGCAGCCTCTTAAGTGTGCTGCAAATTCAGACATTGAAGCGTACAGCTTAAGAAGCGCAACAAAGCACCCTGGACCTCACTCTGGTGCCGTTTGCTGTAATGGGTTGGCGTACATATGCACATGTGCTGGTGATTCTGGACACGTTGCACCCCATGTGCCTGGGCAAAATGCATGCTCAGTGGAGCGCAGGGCATGCACGTGCACTGGGATCAGATGGGTGCTTGTTGCACTGGGATCAGATGGGTGCTTTTGTTGTGCAGATATGTGGCGGCTGCAACGCCCTGCACTTTGTGGCAGCATCTTGTTCGGATCAGATGGGTGCCTTTGTTGTACAGATGTGTGGCGGCTGCAACGCCCTGCACTTTGTGGCAGCATCTGGAGAGCGTCCAAGCCTTTTAATGGCAGTGCCCAAAACAATTCAATGGCAGCGTTGCGTTGCCTACATGCCAGGCTGGCCAATGGGATAATATTTGGCTTTGATGGAGGCGCTCCTGCTTGTGGAGAATCTCCACTGGAGATACAGCACCGCATACGCCAAACAAGGGACGCAACTCAAAGAAGACCTCCCTTTTTGATGCATCTATTTGTTTATTTGACATGGGTTGGGAATAAAGTGGAGAAGAGTGTTGTACCTGAGGAGGGCTGTGGGGGTGGCTCCTCCTGATTAGAGGGAGACGACCTCACCTGAGAGAAAGGAGAGATCTTTGGCGTGATGAAACGGGGATGATCTGACGTGAGGAGATGAGGGTGACCTTACCGGATGATACGTTGATGATCTCACCTTACCGGATGATACGTTGATGATCTCACCTGAGGAGATGAAGATGATCTCCTCTGACCGGGATTTGTGGACGCCCACATAGAAGCTCTGCGAGTGCACAAGCAGTGTGCTTGTGTAAGTGATTGTGTGCAATTATGTACGTGATTGTGGTTGTGTGCTTAATTGTATGTATTGCTTCGCCCGCATCCATCATGCCCAAACAGCGCGGCTTGTGGAACCAAGCACAATATTCAACTGAGGGCGCTGCGCCAGGGAGGCATCGATCAGGAGTGAGGCGTGTGATACAGCAAAAGAGCAGCTCAGCACTCATAGGGCTCTGTGGGCGTGTGTATTTCTTGCAATAGATTGGAATAGGATAGAGCGTCTCTTCCCTGCTTGTATCATGCGTGTGCTACCTGGCAGACTTCAAACGTAAGGTTGCACAAAGGCAGGAAGGCCTGTGTGGCACTGCATGCACTTATGGGTGGGACCCGACCCGCCTTGCCTCCACTCTCAAGTACACACCTCCCCCAGCAGCAAGACCAAGTGCACCATCCCCAGCCCCAAGCACCGCCCCCTTGCCCGACCCACCTCGTCAGGCTCTTCGTATACCACCACATCCTCGGAGGCAGGCCGTCCAATCTTGTGCCTGAAAACCTTGTAGGGCCTGCACATGGGGCGTGCAGGAGGCACGCAAGGGCACAATGCATTAGCATTTGCTGGGGCAGGCATGCGTCCCACACGGTATGTGCGGGCTTTTGCATAATTGGAGGTGTTTTGCAAATGGCATCTCTGGCCAGGAAAGGGTGTTTCATGGTGAGCAGGCATGCATGCAGGTTTAAGAATGTGCAGGCAGGCAGTCATGCATGGCCGGAAAGGCCTATTACGTGTTTTGGAACGAGCAAACATGCGACTACAAGCATAGCTGCACCTGCTTCACACAGCCCATCCACATGTTTGGAGTTGATGGTTACACATGCCCTTGGGCCCGAGGGCCAGGCACGATCAAGCACTGCAGTGCACGCTTGTGACCAGCATGAGGAGGTTATGCAGGAAGAATACACAGCACAGAGGCACACGGCACAGAGGTACACCAGCCCAGGCGGGCATGCAATCGGGAACAATGTGAAAAAACAGGCACACCCACACCCACACGCACACGCACATGCACACCTACACGCACACGCACGTGCATAAGCACGCCCACACCCACACGCGCACACCTGTCCAGGTGGTCCTTCACAACATAGAAGAGGGTGGCATTGTCGTTGGCCCACTCTACATCACCCGATGTCTCTGGGATTGCGTCCATGACCTCCTTGCCGTCCGCAAGCGACTTCACGCGCAGAGTGTACTTCTCGCCTCCCACCGTGTCCTCAGACCACGCGTACAGGTTGTGATTTGGGGAGGGCTCTGCACCGCCCACCTGCGCAAGCATGATGTGCGACGCCCCGCACTAATGGCGGCCCCGTCTGCTGCCACGAGCGTGCACGGTATGCGCTTGGTCACGCTGGCCATTTGCGCACATTGGCATACACACGCACGCTGGCATACACACGCATGCTGTGAGCCCGCCACTGCGCTGCTTCCCTTGGGCCTTATCATAAGGCGGGGACAGGTGCAGCCCTGAATTCCCTTGCAGGGTTACTCATAGGGCCCGGCTACACAGGGCCGGCCTTCATAGGCCCGCCTACATAGGCCCGGCTACATAGGGCCCGGCTGCCAGTGTGTGCACACTACGCACCATATGCACCAGCCAATATTCGCCCTAGCCAACATTCGCCCTAGCCAACCCAAGGTGCGCACATGCCAATGCAACGCCAACCCAAGGTGCGCACATGCCGATGCACCAGCCAATACTCGCCCTAGCCAACCCAAGGTGCGCACATGCCAATGCAACGCCAACCCAAGGTGCGCACATGCCAATGCACCAGCCAATACTTGCCCTAGCCAACCCAAGGTGCGCACATGCCAATGCAACGCCAACCCAAGGTGCGCACATGCCAATGCACCAGCCAATACTCGCCCTAACCAACCCAAGGTGCGCACACCTTGCTACAGCTAGAGTACGCCCAAGCCAATCCAAGTTGGAGCATCCTTGGATGCTGACGCACACGCACCACGCATGCGCCGCTGCACATTGCACACACTCTACCAAATTAAGGGGCACATTAATCGCCATGGCTTTGAGCACGTGTACAACATGCAAGATCACGTGCACGCTCAAGCACATTGGGAAGTGTGTTCCTGTACGCATGCATGCACGTACACACGCACGCGCAAGCGCACATGCGCACAAATATGCATTTGCATACACACCATGTAGAAGTCGTGGTGGCCTTGCTCTTTGCGCAGGTTCTCATCCAGAAGCACCTCTTCTGGCACAGACTCATCCATCACGTCGGTCTCTGTGGGCAGCCTGCCCAGGGCGGCCTCGGGCACACGGCGGCGGCAGTGAATCTGCATGCGCGCGTGTGTTTGTGTGTGTGTGTGCGCGCACGCAAGCATGTGTGTGCGTGAGTTAGTGTACGTATGTCTTGGGCAGCAAATACAGAAAACTCGTACGTTTGTTGTGTGTGCACATGCAGGGAGCACAGGAATGAGGGTCGACGCTTGCACTCCTCCGTGCCTGGGCACGCTGTGGTGGAGGTGCAGAAGCATCATGGCAACACGCACCTTCAGGGCTGCAAGCACAACGCACATGTGCATCTTGAGGGCATGGCCTTCAAGCAATATCATGCGCCTTCTGATTCGTCGCAGCGCTGGCCCTGCACTGCTGCCCCTCGCGTGAGGGCATGCACAGTGCATCGACCAGTCACATACGCACATTGAGGGCATGGCCTTTAGCAATGTCATGCGCCTTCTGATTCGTCGCAGCGCTGGCCCTGCACTGCTGCCCCTCGCGTGAGGGCATGCACAGTGCATCGACCAGTCCCATACGCACATTGAGGGCATGGAGTGCCTTGACCAGTCACAACGCTCACCCTGTACTGCTGCCCCTCTCGAGTCCTTGAGTAGTAGTAGTACCTGGAAAGCATCGAGGGATGATGACGGCATTGCTGTCACGCAACGACGCTTAAAGAATCGCTGTCATGCAGTGACGCTAAAGGCATTGCTGTCATGCAGTGACGCTACAGGCATTGCTGTCATGCAGTGACGCTTAAGGCATTGCTGTCATGCGGTGACGCTACTGGCATTGCTGTCATGCGATGACGCTTAAAGGCATTGCTGTCACGCAATTACTCTTAGAGAATTGCTGTCATGCGGTGACGCTACAGGCATTGCTGTCACGCAATTACTCTTAGAGAATTGCTGCCATGCGATGACGCTACAGGCATTGCTGTCACGCAATGACGCTTAAAGAATTGCTGCCATGCGATGACGCTACAGGCATTGCTGTCACGCAATGACGCTTAAAGTATTGCTGTCATGCGGTGACGCCGCCGCCAAGTGCCGCTCGGTCCAGGAGCACTTGCGCCAGGACGCAGCACCAGCCATGGCATATGGCCATTGGACTCTCCAAGAGCGGGAGAGGGGGAAGCGGTGCTTTCCCAGGAGCACTTGCGCCACGATGCAGCACCAGCCATGGCATGTGGCCATCGGCCTCTCCAAGAGCGGGGGGGGGGGAAGCGGTGCTTTCCTTGGGATCATTTGAGCAAGGGACGACATGCTAGGCCCGCCTGATAGGCGCCTTGCCTTGCTGCACTCCTCAGCACACCACGCCCCAGTGCCATATGGGGTGCACGCGCAAGTCCTGCTAGCCTTGCCAGGGAACAGCCACTGCATGCCCTGTTGGACCGTACGGATAGAGGCGGGTGCGCTCGCGCACGCTGCTGCTCGAGTGGGCTTGCATTCCGCGCAAGCCTGCAGGCAGGCGCCTTGACTCTGGCGCTACACATCCCTGCCTAAACGTGCCTATCCTACAATTGTGTGTTTTTGCGCTTTTACACCAGTGCGCATCACCTTTGACGCACACAATGGCCCGCGCAACGAGCAGGCCTTGTGCTTGCACTTGTGCTTGCATCCACCTGCGTCACCGCCACGATACATAGAATATCCGCGGCTCATTTACACCACTGCAAGACCAGCAGCGCCGCAAAATGGCGTTATTGCCCCTACTTAACGCATGCCTGCGCTCGGCGCACCGTTGGTCGATACGTTCAAGGGCCGCTAGCCCCTAGCAGTGCTCCCACACCAACCACCTCAACCAACTAAACCAAAGGCTTTTAAGTGGGTGCCTGCTGGGCTTACAAGCGACTGGACACGTGGATCAACATGCATAGACGCTGTTTCTTGCACGGAGGGATGCGCAGGCTGTGGCAGGCTGGTGCCGGCTTGTCCAGCCAGGGATGACATGCTGATGCAAGCACAGCGCTGTATGCCAGGGCACAACAGCAGGGGGTTGGATCAGGCCCAAACCCACCCGTGGTTGCGTGATGGCACGCTGCAGTCATCCTCCTTGATCCGGGACCGCATCTCCTGGTACAGGGACTCCTGTTGGGAAGATGTAGGTCACAGAGCATCCAGGTCATGCGGTGTGTGGGTCACAAGACGGGTGGCTCTGGTCCGGAACCACATCCACTGGCACAGTGCCTCCTGCCATGCGGCGTATGGGCTGTTCTTTCTATCTTTTTATCCAGGATTGTATCTCTGGGCACAGTTCCTGCCCACCCTCGCCGCGCTGGTCTGCAGTGCACAAGGAACAGGCTGTTCGCATCTAAAGCTTGCCTGCATGGCGCAGCCGCGTGGCCCTTGAATACGGACTTTGGGTGATGCAAGGTAAAGCAAAGGGTGATGCTCAAGGCAACCATGAGGGCAATCATGAAAGGGTAATGCTCAGGGCAATGATGGGCGGAAGAGCTTCTTGGTACACGTCATCTGTCGTTTAGTGAGTGCCACCACCTTGTAATCGCACCCACTTGTAGAGGCTCCGTGTCTGCAAGCACGGCTTTGGTGTGGGCATTCTCGGCCTCCAGGTGGGAGATCACAGCCTTGTCCTTGCGCGCGTCATTGCGCAGCCTGCGAGGGCGTGCAGCGGTCGTGCCGCATCGTGCCACATACAGCGCGCGTGTGAGCGCACCACACACAGCCTAGCGTGCAAACATGCCCCCCCCCTTCACCCCCCCTTGATGACCTCGCAATCAATGATGATGCGTGTAGAGTTAAGCGTGCGCACACACACCCAACTAGCATAACAAGCATGCCTCGCGGCCCCCCATGCGCTGACACTTGCGCTTTCACGTTTGAGCGAGAACGCCTACCCAGGCCGGTGCACACATGCGCGAGTGACGCGCACGGCACAGTACACAATGCACACGCGCGGCATCTTGATTTGTTGCAATTGAAGGCATGCTATGCTGCAGAACCCTCCATGAATGCAAGCAGGCAAACATCTACTGATGGAAGGTCCTGCAGCCTGGATGCAGGCCAGCAGGCGAGCGTGGAGTGCCTGAGTGCCTGACTCCTTGGTAGCAAGGACTGGCAGCTGGGGGGCGGTGGTCCAGCAATCCTGCCATGCCACACTCTGGGGATGGACGCATTTGGGCGCAGGTGCTCAGGGCATTTGGCAAATTTGGGGGAGGGCATACAGACGAGAAGGAATGGGAAAGCTTGGTGCACGATGTGCACTGCCATGGTGCACACCCGCGATGCACGTCGATAATGATTCTCATCATTTCCATCACACACTGGAACCCTGTTGGCTCACAGCAACAGCAACACATCCTCCCACCCAGCTCACCAGTAATAATCATCTGTGCGCATATCGCCGTGCGTCTCCAGCACTTTAGGAACGCATCTGGCCAGGGGCGCTTGCAAGACAGCTACAAGGCAAAAGGGCGGGCAGCAACCTTGTGTGCAGCCATGCAGATGAGCAGGGTAAAAGTAATTCCTGGGAAGCACTGAGCATACTGATGCGCGCAACACACACGGACACTCAGACAGCCTGCAGAGACCCAACCCATGAGGCACTGGGGATGGCTTAGTGACGTCAGTGAGAGCGCTGGTCAGAGTGGGTGACCCTCTGCGTCACAGCACAGAGCCCCTTGCGGGCGAGGCACATTTCAATGGTGATCCAGCAGATTGCAGCTTACAAAGCAAACCAAGGCATCCCAATGGGTGACGTGGTCTGTGCCGCAGCGCACAAAGTAGACGCAGGTATCCGCATGGGTGATTCTGTTTCTCTGTTTCACAGCACGGATCCCCTCATAAGATTGAGGCATCTGAAAGAACACATGCGCCCTCCCTCTACCCTTCTGTTTGCCATCCGCCAGCGGACACCGACTTGATGCCTCGTGGGACACACACGCACACACACACACACACACAGGCACACACACA
>LKMJ01002830.1_pt1 | contig 16074 bp, 14 predicted proteins | sample 643391 | NCBI WGS metagenome assembly LKMJ01 (sample SAMN04112250, study PRJNA286221) | soda lake metagenome | biome: soda lake; feature: Kulunda Steppe; material: water; isolation source: sample PL-Br10 brine of Picturesque Lake | place: Russia: Kulunda steppe | collected 2010-07
GCGTGAACCCTACTTTTCACAGCCAGATGTCCACACCAGATCAGCCACTGCACCAAATTACATGATTTTTGGTGTTTTGGTGCTCTTGTAATAAACAAACATCATTGCAAAAGAATTGGAGTGAAAAGACCCAGTGGTTGGTGAAATGTCATACGCTAGATTGGTGATTCCAGCTGAGGTTTAACTCCCAAGGTATGAAATAAAGGTTCATCCGAGGCTATGAATTGAGCTTTTTGTTGCTGCACTTCTATTTTTTGTTCATGTTGACTGAGGATTTGATAGGGCGCAGAACCATTTTGTCCTCATGCAAGATAAAGGGCATGTCCTGTCACTGAGTGGCACGCTGAAAGTGTGCTACAGGTAAAGTAGCGTCATGGCAGCAGGATATCAGGCAAAACGAGCCATGAGTTCCCGGTCACCTACCTCAACCGACTGTGCATGCAAAATGCAGCATAAATCTGGTTGTTTGGGATGCTGCACTGATCTGCCCTGACAGTCCAGGCTCGGCACAATTGCGTACCAAGCACCATCACCTCTTCTGCACCCTGTCTAATGGCACTAACAGGATAGTTCATTAGCCAACCAGACACCAAAGGACTGGCCTTGTAATTGCTTGGGTGCCTCAATTTCTGTGCATTAGGTCTCAGAACACACCTTACATCTTGTGCCATTAAATCAACTTGTTTTTTGTTTGCAGGCCCAATTGCTTCTTCAAGAAGCATGGCACAAGTTGTGCCACTGTTTTTAATTGGTTTCTGTTTGCAGGTCTGATTGGCTTCAGCTAGGCTGCCCTCATACTGCGGCTCTTAGTAGTCAGACTGTCTTTGATTTCCTTTCTCACCAGCACAGCTTTGTAACCTAACCTAATCTAACCTTTCTCCTGACTTTTCACAAGATGCTCAAGAGACCAGCTGCCAAGCATGTGAACCCTGTCTCAGAGAGCTCCTGGTGCAGCCATTTACACGATGTGTTCAGGCGGGAACCAGTGAGCCGACCTGCCGCTTAAACTGAACAGCACAGACATGTGAGACGATGGACAGGCACTGAATCATCCATGGATAGTTTGATCCAACTGGGGCGCAGACACAACAATGCACAACCTCTAGGCCCACGCACTTTTAATATGCCAGAAGACGATGAGCTGCGCACTTTGGTCGACACCCATACCTCTGGTATTAGCATTAAATCTTCACCTGGGTTTGACACAATTACATAAACCTTCATTGAATGTGCTTGCAGGTGCGTGCCCAAACAAAAAAGAAGTTGGGAAAACGTCAACGTGTTAGTTCCTCACATTGCAGCCCTATTCAAACTGCTCATCGCTAAAGCCAACATCCCCAGGTCTTGGATTGGATCAAAGCTCACTCCCATACACGAGAAGGGGCCAGTGACAGAGCCAGGGAACTTCAGAATGATTGCAATAAGTGGCACGTTGTATAGACTTTACTCAAATCTGCTACGCTCCATGATTCAGGACTGGTGCATCCACAACCCAACAAGATTTCAGACACGCAATACGAATTTTATCCAGGCAGAAGCACCTTGCAACCCCTATTCATTCTAAGACACGTAAAGCATGCTGCGCAGAGAATGCAAAGCATGTCATCACGGTTGTATGCTGCATTTGTTGACTTCAAACAAGCCTATGATTGTATTCCAAGACATAGGCTTTGGGGCCATTTGCGCAGTTGCCGGATGCCTGACCATATCCTTTCCATCTTTAAAGAATTGTATCATGCTGAGGGTATACGTTATTGGATAGGGATAAGACAGCTTCTGTGCAGCCATCTTTCAAACAAGGTGTCAAGCAAGGATGTCCCCTCTCCCCTCTGCTGTTCGCCATCTACTTGAATGACATTGATAGCATTGCAGACAGGGTGAAAGGCGCGCTCACTGGTACTCCAAATTTTTTGGTGACACACATGCTGTTCGCAGGTGACCTCTGCCTCATGTCCAACGACCCCAACCACATGCAGACCATGTTGTACAAACTACGAGTGTACGCACAAAGAAAGTCTCACACTGTCAATACACAAAAGTCTGAGGTGATGTGCTTCAAGTTTAAAACGAGCAATCTGCCCCCTCTCTTTTATGATGGCGCGCAGCTCCCCTACACAGACTCCTTCAATTATCTGGGCATGATTTGTGACAGACATATCGATTGAAATACTTCAATTATGTCCATTCACAGCTGGTACTTTCCGCATCAAACAGTTCATACGGGAACATGAGCTTACAAACAGGTTAAACGTCTACATGTGTCTCCTTAAAACGTACGCAGTTCCTGCTGGTATGTATGCATGCCAGGTTTGGGCCACCCCATTCTTACAACAGGGAAAATAAACTGCTGAAGTGTGAGCCCATTGATCTTAGTTGTTATGTTGTGGACCTCAGGGATAGGCACTTGGATTATTGGACACCTTATTCTGATATGCATGCATCCACGAGAGCGCAACAGCAAACCCTCTACTTACCATTAATGGTGCGCCCTCCCTACCACGAGGGCCCTGGTCACACATTCACCATTCACCCGTCCTAGATACATGCTGCTTCCTCTCGCTTCAGATCTTCCTCATGACGTTTTTGCAGCGTGGCTCGCTTCAGACTTCGTGCCCACACCCTACAAATTGAAACTGTGACCTGGACTCACAATATCTCCCCTACTGTGACTTGTGCAATGCTAATGATGTACAAGATGAGCAACACGTCTTTTTTCACTGCACCCATCCACATGTGGTCTCTCTCCGAAGGACTTATGCGTCCCAATTTCCTCCTGCAGGCTTCAACAATGTGTCTGCTTTTTTAGGCCAGCAAAAAGCTCTATTTTTTCTTTCATGCACAGATAATTTTTTATGAGCAGGCCAGCAGTTGCACTTCTTGGCTGAAGGCCTTTTTCATGTAACCTAACCTTTCTCAAGGGTGTTGCGAGAGTGTGGCCAGGAGCCTTTGCAGTTTTATTGGTTCCGCACTGCTGCCAAGTTTTTCAACTCTCTGCTTAGCGTGAATAGTGGCTTGCTCACGAAGATTGTGCATGCGGATATTGCTCTAGGTGCTTCCTTCAGAAAGTGCTGGACTGTGGAGTTCATAGAGGCGTGTGTAAGTCTACGTGCGGCAGATACATATGCCAATTGCATTAAGGCTGCAACTCCCCTTCCCCTACAAGACTTTGTGGTGGATTTGCGTGAGCGCTTGCGTGCGGTATGAAGGGAGTTGGATGGTGCAGATCCTTGGACACACGCTCATAAACTGGCCTCTTATCATGCATGGATGGCCTTGCCTCTCAAATCTCAAACCAAGCAATATACGGGGCCCTCCCCATTTGAAGCCTAGGTAGTACCTGGAGCTGGAACTAAGTAGGCATGTGCTTCGGAACATTGCTCGTTTTCGTTTGCGTGCCCATACCCTGAGAGTTGAAACCAGTTGTTGGCAATCCACAATAGGCCCTGTGACAAGTGTGACTTGCGTGATGTCCAGGACAAAAAGCATGTCCTTATTGTATGCCCTTGCTCAGAAGTGTGCCATTTGAGGAGATACGAAGAATAATTCGCTGATTGTACTGGTAGGACTTACATTAGAGACACAGGCGCTTTTTATTTTGATAACATTGGAGCTGAGGATGTGAAATTGTTTCTCTTGAAGCAGACAAACAAATCATTCCTTTTTTTCTATCTGAGACTATGCATATTTTTAGTCGGGCTGGCAGTGTCCAGCAAGCCCAGCAGTCAACCCATCTGGCTGAAGGTCTAAAGCCACTGTAACTTTCTCAAGGGCACAACAAACTTTGCCATTCCATTTCAGACATTATAGGTTACTCACTGACTGGCAAAGATCAGCTGCAAACCAACCAGCCTCATGGTCAGGCTTGCGGTTGTAAGCTGCCCTCTGAGGTGTGAGTCACACTGCAGGTACAGTTATATAACCTGACCTCAACAAACGTGAAGGCGAGCAAAAACTTCCTCCTTCCGACTGCTATGAATCTAGGTTTGTGATGCCCAATCGACTTTTACTAGTGATCATGTTTGAGTTTCCTCCACGGAGTCGATGCAACAGTATGCTTATTTAAAATAAGGAGGGAAATTACCAAAGAGAAAAGCATTTAGCAGACACTTTCAAATAAAGAAAGGGCGGCAGCGTAAAAACCCATCAACGGTTGGCGAAAGAAGAGCCACCCATCAACAAGTCAAGAATTGGCACACGACAAGGGCAGCCTGCTTCAATGGCATGCTCCAAGTATATGATGAAAGCAAATCCTCCTGATTATTAGGCAGGCGAGAAAAAAGAAGTCTGCAACCCTTTGTGTCACGGATCACAAAATCAAGAGGGGATAGAGCCTCTGAAACTTGCAGTCCCTGGCAAGACTGCAATGTTTCTTATTGGAATTATGTTGCTAAGGATGACGTCTCTCAATGCATCATGAGCACCTTGCTCCAGCACTGGACTGCGCACCCCTCTAGCAAGCACAGGTATCACTACGCGTTTATAAGGAAAGCAGGACATGTGCACCCCAATTTATTGCGCAGCTACGTGCGAGGTGTGCGCCGTGCTTTGACAATGGCAGCAAATCCTCCCTGCACGCCTTTCTTTCTCTGTACACTTTTGCCCTCTCACCCACCCATGGTGGGTGCACTACACCAGCTCACCTCTAGCTTCTGCTTGGCAACAAAGCAGCGCAGCAGGGCGGTGGCTACTTTGTACAGGCCAACCCCCAAGCAGTTTTAAGCTGTCAGGGCATGAAAGAGCACCAGGGTCCTCATGCAACCGCCATGGTAGGTTGCGTTGAGTGCGTGCAGGTCTGCACGTGCATGCATTGCTACACATCGAAATACCGAGATTTGCTGCCCGTCTTTTTCATCCACTTGCCTCGAAAGGCAGCCAGCCCCTGTACCTCCTTGCAAGAATCGTATCAGCACCCCAGGGGCACCCTCGGCACATCAAGCGCACAGGACACCGGCAGTGAGTGGCCGATGGGGCCCAGTGCAAGCAAAAGGTGGATGAGCCTCCCACCCCCCAAACTTCACCTTGCACCACCACCACCACCACCACCACCACACCAGCAAAAGCACGTACCGAGGCGGGTCACACTCGCAGTTAGGCTAAGGTTGAGCCACCAGTCTTTCCTTCCAACAATGCATTAGGACCAGAGGAGCCACTTCCAAACCAAGCCATATGGTAAAAGGCCACACGAAGCTGTTAACCACATCAGGGCAGCTTTGCAGGTTGTCACTAGACCTTGTTCTTCTGCCCCTACAAATAGCCTGTGTGCTTGTGAGCCCTCCTTCCGGCCTTCCTGACATTGCTACCAACCGCTTGCTCCAAATGTACCTGGAAAGTCACTTAGCGTGCCAGCAGACAGGATGGTCTCTCACTAAGAGTCCTAATAACAAATTCCTGGCTCATGCCTTATGATCCATACAAAGCCAAGTGGCAAGCACAAACACATACAAACACACTTGCTTGCAAACCCAGCGCAGACTGCTGGTTTGTCTCTGCAGCATTTCAAATCCTCATCATGCCAGCCACAAACGTGTGTCGGCCGACAAGCAAGACAAGCTGAAACAGTGGCAATACAAATTCAATCAACCCATGCAACCACTTCAAAGCCAGTTGTTCAAGCAAGCCAAATATTACCACTGACAGCTTCAAGCACACTTCCTGTGGTGCACCCTAAGCTTCAGCGTGTCACCCTGTGCAGTCGCAGGCCAGCTACAAAAACACCAGGAAGCACATCCACCAGACTTTCAGAGCAGCATTGGCTGGTCTTAGGCACAGCTGCTGTCTCCTGGGAGCTCCTGCTCTAAGCTCGGTGTGCTGATGGGGCCTGCAGCTGAGGCCGCAGTTGCTCCAGTAGGAAGGTTGCCCGATGGTGGCGCTCAAACGCGATTGCCAGGACCAGCAACACCTGAAATGTGTGTGTGTGTGTGTGTGTGTGTGTGTGTGTGTGTGCGCGCCTGTGCGTGTATGTGTATGCGTGCGCGCGCACATGTGTGCGTGTAATTTGTGTGAATGTACATGATGTACATGTGAGAGCGTGTGTGCGTTTGTGAGAGTGCGCGCATGTGTGTATGTATGTGAGAGCGTGCACGTGCGCGTGTAGGCGTGCATGTGTATGTGCACACACCCTAGCACGCATGCATGTGTGCTCACGCAAATATTTCTGTGCATTAAGTGCACAGGGTTGAAATCCTAAGACTGTGTGCCATCACAGCCAGCGCCATCTCAACATATTCCACAGTCTATTATTTGTCAGCCTAATTGATCTTTGACATTGCCACAGCTGGGGAGGTGCTTCCGAGGCTTTGGAGCTAACCTGCGCTTGCGACTGCATACATGCGCACCAGGTTCTGCAGGGCTACACATGCCGGGCGGTTGAAGAGGGTCTGCCCGTTTTGGGGCGCAGCGGAGAGGCTGACGTTGCATGTGACCATCGAAAGCATAGACAGCAGGACCTCCAGCAACAGGAGGGGGGCCAGCTTCCGCACCCGCACCTGCGCGCATGGCAGAGGGGAAGCCCGTCAGCATGGTCTGCCTCCCTTAGGGTTGCTGCACACGAGCTGGCGCTGGTGTGCGCGATCAGGTATGTGCTCACAGGCACCTCACTTTTGCTCTGCAGAGGGCCGCCGCGTCACGTGTGGTGCAGCGCGGCACCCACGGTCCGATGGGCCGACACAAGCATGGCCTCACCTGCTTCATACAAGCATGGCCTCACCTGCTCCACACAAGCATGGCCTCACCTGCTCCACACAAGCATGGCCTCACCTGCTCCACAAAGAGCGGGAAGAGGGCACAGTATGCGATGTCAATGGCAGGCGCAAGCAAGGCCACGGGCAGCAGGGGGGCCCATGCCGGCAGGAGCGAGCTCACGCCCGATGCAGCCGCCGCCTTCAGCGCGCAGCGCACGCCAAGCACTGTCACCCACGCCCGCTCCACGCGCTGCATGGGCAGGCCTGCACATGTGAGCAGATGGGGAGGGAGGGCAGGGAGCGTCAGGGCGGGAGGGACGGCGCGTGGCAGGCAGGTGCACGAGAAACAGCCATGTGCCCGTTGTGGACGCCCTGGGGACTGCACCGCATGCTGCTGTTGCACCAAGTTTCGGGCATGTAGGGAGCTGAATGGAACTGTCAGTTTTTCAGGACTGCCAGGCAGCAATCGGCACACCAAGTGCAAGTGCAGCTGGAAGACACGCTGGTGCATGGCGGTGTGCACACCTCGCCTCCACACTTCCTTGTGTTTCGTGGCTGTGCTAGGGAGACAACAATCCCATGCATGAATACGCATCACGCATGCACACAAGCATGCACCTGCGGCCAGACAGTCAGGCGCGCACAGTCCTCCCCCTCCTTTTGGTGCAAATATGCTCCACTCCCTTGACCCATTCCTTGCCACGCCCAACCAAACCAAACTACACGCGCCCATCAATAGGCCTCTGTGCCTGCCTCACCCCCTTTCCCTTTCACCTCTTTTTCCCCCACACCTCCTTGTGCTCCATACCATCCCACGCACCACTTAGCCCACTGCCCTCCCGCCGCAGCAGCCCCCCAAGCTGGAGGCCCCGTTGCGCGCGCATGTACCGCGCCTCCAGCACAGAGCCCTCCTGCCATGCCTCAAAGACATCGCCCGGGCAGCTGCCCCGCCCCGCCTGCTGCACGCCCAGCACCACGGCATCCTCTCGCGCGCTGAAGCCGCGCCCCAAAAGCCCCACCCACGCGCCCAACTGCTGCGCTTTGCTCTTCATGAAGTGCATAGCAAGCGCGGCGACGCGACAGCCCGCCCTGCAAGGCCTGCTGCACGCCCCAGCCCCCGGTGGCAAGCGCACTGCGCCAACTTCGGTGCCCAGTGCAGGCTGCGGCACAGAGCACGGCGCGGCAGGGGAGGGTCGAGGGGCAGGGGCAGGGGACGCTACGAGCGAACGCTGCGGCTGCTGGGGGGGGGGCGGCTGCGGGGCTGGAGCGCGGTGCGCGGGAGTGGCTTGGGGGCTGTGCACATGCGACTCCGCCTGCAGCAGGGTTGCACGGCCAAAGGGCGGGTGCTCCAGGGGCAGGCCAGCAGGGGACGTGCGGTCATCGAGCACCACGCGCAAGGGGCCTGCCGATGCGGCTGGGCGCGTACGCAACTCGGCCCCTGCTGCCGGCAGCACTGCTGCAGGCGCCCATGCACCAGGCGCAGGCATGCATGCTGGAGGTAAAGGTTGCGCGCCAGGGAGCTGCGCGCCCGCGACCGCGCTTGCCGCACTGCTGCAATCGGTGCTGGCGCGGCTACCGGGCTGTACCAAGCTGCTGGCGCACGAGGACGAGTTGCACCCTTTGGACTGCGCCCAAGCTGTGCGCACCCAGTTGCCGCATGCGGCTGCCAGGGCGGCAGGGGAGCTAGGGCGAGGGTCCAGCAGCAGCGCAGTGGGGGATGGAGCGGGGCCCGCTGCGGGGGGGGTGGCCTGGCTGATGCGGCACGCGACCGCGCCGGCGACGCTGGCCCTGCCGCCTTCCAAGGGGCTGGTGGCGCTGCTGCTGGTGGTCCTTGCGCACGCGCCAGGAAAGGGCGGGCAGGGCTCCAGGGGCAGACCCAGCCACAGCCGCAGGACCTCAGGGTGACGCGCCAGGATGGCGGTGGCGAGCTTGCCGCCATCGGGCAGCGCCGCGGCCATGTGCAGCGGGGTGCACGTGGGCGAAGCGGGCCCGGCGTCCAGCAGCCACATGCGGGTGGGGCTGGGGCCACACAGAGACAGCGCGACCTGCGAGCATATGCATATGGGATGTGTGTGTGTGTGTGCGCGTGTGTGCGTGTGTGTGCGCGTGCGTGTTTGTGTTTGTGTGCGCGTGTGCGTGTGTGCGTGTGTGTGCGCGTGCGTGTTTGTGTTTGTGTGCGCGTGTGCGTGTGTTTGTATTTGTGTGCGCGTGTGGTGATGTTCCGTGTGTGGAGGCGCGCAGCGTGCAGCCGGAGCTTGTCAGGATCAGGCTGCCTGGCGTGGTACTAGAAGCTGGTGCCTGATGGCCAACACCGGCTGCGCACTTTGCTCAAGGCCCCACCGTGCTGTGGCGCAGCATTGCAACAAGGCTTCCTGGAAACAGCCGCATATGTGAACACCACCTCAAACCACAAGCTTTCCACCAATCAAACAACAGTTCTGATCATCAACATAAAAAACATCAAATTTGTTGTTTCATTGGTGGAAAGCAGGTTTTGTTCACATCACATCACATCACATCATCAATCATTTCATTCATCAAGAGCCCCCCCAAAATTCAACAGCAAAGCTGACTGCAAGACTTTTGGTAACCATGATGAAATCCCTTGTGTTTTGGATAAGTAGGTGAGCAAGGCTTAAGAGACGTGGATTCCATCACTAGCTCAAGTGTCTGCCCTAGGAATTTCTCCTAACCAACTGATTCAGTTAGATTCTGCAGGCATTGCGACCCACCTCCAGTGTAGGCAGGTCCTGTGAACGCACAGCACAGTGAAGCACACTCCAGCCACCCGACACGGTGCGCACAGAGGTACATACTTGCTCTCGACGAATACGCAGCGTGTTGACCTGCACGCACCACATGGGCAGTGCCTGTGAATTCCAAACATGCTCCGTGGCGCACATGCTCACTTCCCCACTTACGTTCCGCAAGACCATTGGAACAAGCCCTCCTGCTCCATTCGTACGTCAATGCACATCACCAGGTCAATGAGAAAGCCAGTGGCATTGTGCTAGTATTGCTGCGCCACTCTGGCAATGCAGCAGGTGGGCAACTAAGGCCGACGAGGCATGCTTCCTGCCTTCCCCCTGGTCCCTGACTGCAAAAAGGGCGACAATATTGGAAGTCCGGAAATGCATAAATAGGAGCTCGGGTATATCTGTTGTCTAGAAGCAAGTCAGTCAGATAAAAAAATGACACCATGTATGCTCCAGGGGGCCTCTTGTCAAAAGAAAGGAGGGCCAAGTGACCGATCCATCCGATTTGAAACAGGTGCAAGTTCTCCGCTAATTTCCTGAAGCTTAAATATGTTCCAGGCAACTGTTGGCACATCTCCTGACTTCAAAGCAGTCCACAGACCCCTCCTCGACCCTGGGATGAGACAAATTGTGGCTCTTTGCAGTTCATGCAGGCAGGCAATGCGCCAAGGCGCCAAGCTGTTCTGTTCTGCGCCCTGGCTTGCCCTGCAATCCTGGCTGTGACAAGGGCCACAAATAGAATTGGAAGCCCTGGATGAGCCAACTGCCGCAACAACTTGGGACCCCACCCTACAAAAATACGCACGCACCAGGCCCTGGATGAGCCGCAGCGCCAGCGTGCACATTGCCTGCTCCAACGCACTGGCCAGCAGCTGCGTGCCGACCATGACTAGCACCGCGCGCGGCACAGGATGGCCGCGCAGCATGGGCAGCTGCTCCATGTAGTCGGGGCCATCAGAGGCAGCGGCAGCAGGCCTGCGCAAGGAGGGGCAGGGAGGCGCGCGGGCGGCAAATGCAGACCTGGGCATACTGCACATGGGCAGGCAAGGGGCTTGGCTGCTGAGCATACCCGTCTTCAGTTTAGGCAAGGTAAGCACCTGCACCCGCACCCACACCCCCTCACGTACGCATGCATGACACCAACACCCTCGCCCACACCCATGTGCACACTAATGCTCACGCACATACGCCCACATGGACACGGACACACATGCCCACAGGCACACATGCCTGTGCGTGCACACACTTAAACACACCTGCTGGGATCGCGAAGCGCGCCCACAGGGCCAAGCGCTGGCGCTGCCTGCGCCAGTCCATCAGTGCCAGCCCCGTGCTCAGGTTTCACGGCCTTGCCCATGCTACCCCAGGCAGAAGCCGCTGTGGCTGCAGACGCGCTGGGCTTGGACGGGCCGGCGGCCTCACACACATGCGCCCTGCCCCTTCCAGTGCTGGCGGAAGACGGAGAGGTGCTGATGGCAGTAGCGGTGGCGGGGCCCTCTAGGCTGCTGCACATGTTGCTGCTGCTGGTGTTGCTGCTGCTCCCACCTGCCGCAGCTGCAGGGGCATGGGGAAGATCCGCCGCGGCTGGCACAAGCAGCTTAGCCTTGCGCTGCTGCTCGTCAAGCATGTCAATGCACTCCAGCCAGAAGCCCAGGTCCGACACAAAGTCCGCCATCCAACTGTCCTCCTGTTCGCCTCCCTCCTCCTCCTCCTCCTCCTCCTCCTCTTCATCTTTCTGCCTGTTCACGCTCCGGCCCGCCTGCACAAACCCCCTCTCCCGACCTTTGTGCCTCCCAGCTCCACGCCCCCCCTCCTCCTGCTCCTCATCATCTGCCGCCCCTACCTCCCCGCCCCTGCGCTTATCATGTTCCGCTCGCATGTGAGCAGCTGCACTCCTGCTGCTTGCGGGTGGGCTATCAAGTTGAGCTGCCCCGTGCGCACCCATGCGCACGCTGTCACAGCTGCTGGCATGACATGTGCTGAGCTCCGACCTGCTGCCCAGGACACCGCTGCAGTTGTCAAAGCCCATGCGCTTGGGGTGCTCCTGCTCGTGGGCGAGCGCCTGCGCACACACAGGCGCGCGCGTTAACACAGGGGTCTGGGGCAGCGTGTGCGCATGTGCGTGTGTGTGTGTGTGTATGTGTGTTGGGGGGGAGGGAGGGGGTCCGGTGCACGCGAGGTATGAGGGGAAGCAGTTAGCGCGCCACAATCCGCTTCACGTCCAGTACTCCACAGCCCTCCCTGCTCTACCGCAACTTGCTTGTACTCACTTGCAGGCCAGTCCTGCAGCTCACTCACTTGGTGCTTCGCCGTCACCAACCCCTCCTTTCTGCACACCTTGACTGGGGCGTGTAGAACTGTTCTTGCCTTCGTGATGCACCCACGCCCCCTTCCCTCCCCTTGACCATGCGCTAAACCTACTCGACTCCACTGCAACTGCATTGCCTTGTGCACTCTTCTGCATTTCATTCCTTGTACACTTTCCCCCTACGCTTATCCAACCAAACTGCCTGACACACCCTCCCAAGCACACATTCGCTGCACACCCCGCTGAGCACACATCCATGCACACCCCTGTAAGATCCCCCCACCTCCATACAGCGTGCCCCCACAAACCCCCTCACACCTCTTTAGTGCAGCCCGCCAGCCGGCCCTCGGCAGCGAAGGCCTGCAGCAGCTCCGCCTCCATGCCCCCATCCAGGCCCTGAGCCAGCACCAGCACAGGCCTGCTGGAGGACAGAGTGCCCTCCACCTGCACACAGGCAAGCACGGAACAGGAACAGGGTTGGAAGACGGCTGCGAGGCTGCGCAGGATGGTGGTATGCCCTCCCCTTGTGAGAGGGCACCTGGCACATGCTCCTGGGCAAATGCAATCTGCTTGTCCACTCAAAAGCGTTGCCCCCCTCCGTCCCCCGCGCACGCAGGGGAAGGGCGCAACAAGGAGCATCCCGGTGTCAGGAGGCGGGGGGGGGTGGTCACCTGAACCCCAGCACACCCTTGCGGGGGGTTTTGAGAGCCGCGGGACGGCGACGGCCTGGCGCAATGCTACACTGGCGTAAAGGAGCGGCCGTGCCTACCTGGCACTCAAGGGTCAGCAAGCCCCGGAACGCGCTGCTGCCATCGCCGGCCTTGAGCCCAGAGATCGTGATCACTGCGGCTTCCAGGCCCAGGCTGTCCTGCTGCTGCTGCGGCGGCGGCGGCGGGGGTGGCTGGTGCGCCGCCAGCGCGTTCAGCTCCGGGGTCTGACCTAAGGACAGGTTGCGACCGCCTGCAGGGGGGGGGAGCTCCCCCAGCCTGGCGCCTGCCCCGCCGTTGGCTCCGCTGCCAAGGCTAGCCGCGCTGCCAGGGGGCTGCTGCAGCAGCTCGCCCAGCCCGCCAGAGCTGCTGGACTTGACCAGCTCCACGGACCGGGATGGGTGGCGCAGCGCACAGTGGCCGGCGGCGGCGGGCTCGCCCCTTGCCGGCCCCACCACCGCCACGCGCACAGGGTAGTACATGCCGTGCATGCGCGCACGCAGCTCCACGCCCTGCCGCTGCAGGCCTGCGCCCACCGCGCGCAGCATGACGCAGCCGTCCACGGGCGTGGTGACCATCGGGGACACCGCGCAGAGGGTGGGGGGCAGCACGGGCGGGCCGCGCGGCAAGCCGGCGCAGCTGAACATGCCCCCCACCCCCCACGCGCTGGCCATGCAACGGCTGAAGCGCTGGTGCTGCTCCCCGGCAGGCGCATGTGGTGTTGCACCATCAGCATTGCTGGGCGAGGCGGCACACTCCCCTTCCGAGGCACCCCCTGAAGCTGCGCTGCTGCCCACCCACGCGCCAGTGCCCAGGCTGCCCGGGCCAGTGCTCGACAATGGACGGCAGCAGCCCCCTGTGTGCGCCAGCCTACTGGCCTGCCGTGCTCCCTTGGCTGCTGCATCTGCTGCTGCAGGGACATCCAGGACGCTCACATCTCGCAAATGTGCTAACTCCGCATGGGCGTGCCGCTGCTGCGGGTCTGGCGCCAGAGCGGCTGCGGCTCTGCCAGGGCTGGCGGGGGGGAAGCCTTGGCAGCCGTCTGCACCTTGCTGCACAAGGTGAGGAGGGCCAGGGCTGGGGGGGAGCGGGTCCTGCATGAGCGTGTCTGACAACGGGTCCCCCAGGTCGCTGACCTGAATGTGCACAGGCGTGCATGTGGGGTGCGTGAGAGCTTGTGCATGTGTGCGCGTGCGCTCTAGCTTGTGGGCGGTTGGGGTGAGGTGAGGGTGTGCGCGCGTGCTGCCTGGTGTGACCATGCAGCGCATCAACGAGAGTTAAAGAATGGAGGGCATTGCAGCGCACACGTGTCTGCAAGGACGCAAAGGGGGCGCGCGCCCTGTGCTTTGCAAGGCAGCTAGACAGGGCTTCAGAGCCCCTACTTGGCGCCACTGCACTCACAGAGCTGGCGCTGCGCCAGGGTGGGCGCCTGCAGCCGCCGATCCGCCCGCTGTTTTGGCAGCCCTTACAGCCCTGGAAAGACAGGAAGGGCGTGTGTGATAGGGGCACCCAAGCCGTCTCCCAGCCTTGGTTGACGCTGCTCTCCAGGGAGTTTGAATGGCGGTGGTGAGGCAGGCGTGAGGTGGGGCGCTCTGCTTCTGGAACGATGTGGAGGCTCTTCCGTGTGTGCTTAGGCGCTCCAGCAGGTGTCGCTACAAGTCCTGCGTCATGACTGCCAGCGGCTTTGACATGGCTGGTGCAAGGTGGGTCTACCATCTGGCTGGCGGGACTGTGTGGTCTATGGCTGTGTGACGAAGTACAAGCACAGTCCTGCTGCTGCTGCTGCTGCTGCTGCTGCTGTGACTTCTGAGCCAGGTATGCCATGTATTGCAGCCAGTGCCGACGGCTCACAACAAAGTAGAGTGCCAGACCAAGGCTGTGAACTACCAGGGACTGCGAGACAGAAGAACAGGGGCAGTGTTGACACACGGGCTGTTCATGGTGTGCAAGTCTTGCAAGCCGGAAACCCAGACCATGCCCTTCTAGAGATGCAGCCTACTGTTCTCTGCACATGTTGCACAATGCAAGGCAATCTCCAGCATGGATTGTTCTACAGGCAAGGAAGTGTATGCTGGCCTCTTGGAGCCTAGGCCATGCACATGCAGGTTTTCAGCCACTGAGAAGTTTGCCAACTTGAGGACGTCAAATGGGAGTTATGGTGAAAGGCACGAGGCTGTGTTACACACAGGTATACGGCCTCTCACCCGCAAAATGGAGGTCTGCACACTGTAGCCAGCGCCAACAAAATAGCAGGACATGGCAATGGCATGCATCCCAATCAGTAGAAATGGTTGGGGAACGTGCACCTGCAGTCAAGGGAGCAAGAAAGTGTCAAACTTGAAGTCAAGCGGCCCATACCCAATGCCACTCCTTTCTGCATGCACGCCACTGCTATCCGCTGAAAGAATGTAGCGCCCCCTACAGCCAACCCGGCCCACCCATACTCACCAGCCCCACGGCACAGAAAGTGAAGGTCGTGATCACCTCGTAGTCTGAGCGGCTGATGCTCTGCGGGTGGTAGGAAGGAAGACGGGATGGGTGATTAGGTCCGCTGCACCCCACTATAACGCGACGCCCTCGTTCCTCCCCATGTTTCCTGTACTTACCAGCCACAGTCCGAGCATGTACCACAAGGAGCAGGAGTAGCCCAGCGAGCAGCAGGCCCACCGGTTGGTCATGCGACGTCCCAGCGCCGTGGACATTGCTATGGCTAGGCCACAGCAAGCCAGCGACACGGCAAATACCATGTCCAAGACATTAATAAGCTGCGTCAAAGGGACACTGGCCTCCAGCCAGCGACGAAGAAGATCGAGCGCTGCGAATCCGTATCCCACCGCTGCGAGTAGGCCCCAAGCCACGGTGACAGCCTTTGACTGCTTAAAGGTGAAAACAGCATAGTCCTTGCTGCTGCAGGTGCTGCTGTTGCAGCAGGTAAGGGTGCTGCAAGCTGCGCACTGACTGTGCACAACCTGCTTCCTTAGGGACACCTTTGGGCTCTGCACTTCGTGCATGTGCTCGTGTTAGGCCATCATGCAAGAAGATTCCCTCCATCCCCCGCATAAATGTCCTCCGGAGAGACTAGGCATGAAGTTGCCGTGAAGTTGCCGCGCCAACAACACAGGAGTCCTCGTAAGACTTGGAATATTTTAAGCTTGGGTTAAAGAGATATAAAGCAAGAGATATAACGGTGCGTTTACAATGGGGTGATTAATGATTGATTCAAAAATGAGAAAGGGAATTAATCGCGTTTTGTGTTTAGAAAGGGTGATTAATTCCGGTGATTAATTAATAAAAGGTGATTAATTTCGATTTTCAATTAATCAACAGGGGGGGGGGTTGGTTAAGATTAATTCACCGTGATTAATTCCCCCGGAAATTGCCGATGATGCAGCACATCCTTAACGGGGGCTCTAGAGCGGATGCTGACCTGGAGTATGTTCCACCATCGCTTGCTGCCACCTAAGCTCCCTCCAGGGCAGTGCCTCCACAGCGTGCCGCAGGCCCTGGATTCTCCCTTCCTGGCATCCATCCGCATTTCCAGGGAATGCCAGGCCTTGCTGGAAGTCAGATGGGACCAAATGGTATGATTAGTGAGTGCTGCATCCGGGGAGACACAGGTAGAA
>LKMJ01002831.1_pt1 | contig 16074 bp, 17 predicted proteins | sample 643391 | NCBI WGS metagenome assembly LKMJ01 (sample SAMN04112250, study PRJNA286221) | soda lake metagenome | biome: soda lake; feature: Kulunda Steppe; material: water; isolation source: sample PL-Br10 brine of Picturesque Lake | place: Russia: Kulunda steppe | collected 2010-07
TCCACATCCCCGTCCGCGGGGCCCCTCGGGGGACTGGACATGTGACCGGTTGACCGGCCGGAGGCAATATTTCTATTCAAGCAGCAAAGTGTGAAGGAATAGAAATATTCAAACTGTTCCGCTATTCACCTTCTCCGGGGACTTTCCGGAGCAGTTGTAATCACTTTTCCTCCGGCCGGAGCGAATATAATTGCCGGAAATAATATAATTGCCCAGTTGTAATTGCGGGCAAAGCGTTCACACGGGAGCAAAAAACTTTTTAAAGGAAAAGAAAACTTTTAAAAGGAAAAGAAGTTTATTAGAGTACCCCCGGGGTGGTGCAATAAACTTCTTTTCCTTTTAAAGTTTTAAGAAAAGCCATTAGGCAACCCGCAGTTGCCTGGACCCTTTTCTAATTCCAAATATTGTTTTTCTAATTAGCGGGACCCCTCCCGTGTGAACGGGGGCTTTATGTTTAGCACTAAAAACTTTCTCTTAATTTCCCTCTGCAATAAATTCAAACGATGAACACATCAGAAGTATGATTGTATGCAAAAGCCTGGCACACACGCACTTGCACGCACACGCACAAACACGCTCATTTTATGTATGAGTGAAAACAAGCAAGCACACAAAATAGTGCTTCCAAACCTGCCTTATTTCACAAAATTTGGGAAGCATGCAGGCAAAGGGTAGCTTGCAATTTTTCGCCCGCATGAATAAACTTTACAAATGAACTAACTTGTGAATTGTACTCGTGGACTATGAGTCATGGTAATGTCAGACTGAGAATATGGAAAAAGATGGTGCCCTTCAATAAATGTGGGTCCTTACAGTATTGCCTTATGCAGATTCATCTGCCTGTACAACATTACGATTCTTGGAGATATCTTAGCCCATACTACATCTCGACAGCTCTTCTTTGTTGTGCAGCTTCACCTGCGTGCAGTGAATTGAACATGGCAACAGCTCATCTGCGGGTGCTCGTAGCAGAGAGGGATTTATCATAAATCCCTCAAAATCGTTTATGAGGATACCCTCTCACATGCTGAAACCATGGTGCAGCTTACGCACTGAACGAGAACAAAAATCACACTACAAACAATCCTCCAGGGAGTTGCTGAGATGATTTACGATGACTCCATGACACTTCAACGCAATCACGCAATCTTACACGGAGCAGTGCTGAACATTGCAGCCAAAGCTCACATTCTTGCAGTGCAAAATCAGGCAGACTGCACTGTGCTCCTCAATCCGATGGGGAGTTAAAATTATGGGACACTGCCCGGTATGGTGGCTGGATGTGAGGTAAGGAAGACTGTCTGCCAGGCAGACAATCCACTTGACCCACATTAATCACAGGTGTGCAGCTTCATTCTAGCTTGTGGTGGAGCCCTAGGTATTGCTAGCAACTCAAGTGGCCTTGTCGATATACAAGCTTTGTTGTCAAGTATTTGCCTGATTACCATTAGCATCTTAATTCTAGAAGGGCTTGCAAGGAAGGGTTGAATCAGAAGGGCATGGAGCCTGATCGGCCTGCAGGGGTGGCTCATCTCAAGGCTGCCAAAAAGCTGGCAAAGTCAGACTAATTGATTTTTGCCTCAACACTCCAGATAACTAAGGTGTATTTGTCGGAATGGTGGAATGTTCAGAACGTCGGTGTGCCTGCCCACATGATGTATTTGTTGCAATTGCAATGGGGGAGGTGTTTATTGAGAGCACAGATTCGCCTGCCCACATATGTTGTTAGTCCAACTCACAGCAAAGGCCTTGGTGACTGGCCCCCCTTGCATGTGGTAGCTCACATTGCACTGAGGGCTAGGTTTTCACGCTCTTGCTTCATTGAGGCATCATCGCTTGAATGGAGAGAACCTTCAGATACCTGTCGCATCTGTCTTGTATATTATCATAATCTTGAATCTGATCTTTATGTTGAATCCCCAAATCAAAGAGAATACCTCAATATAGTAAGACTGTACCAAAACTCAGCATTATACCAACGGGGTAGCGTGGTGGCCAATAGATAGCCAGTACACCTGCACGTGTTTAAAAGCTGTGCCCCTCTTTTGCCTTCTTTGAACTGTCTTGTATAAATGGAGACCAAGCTCAAGGTTCGATTTTACTGGCCGTATTGTAAGTCATAAGAACATGTATCTTAAGTGCCACTCTTCATAATTGTTGGTCAGACTGTCAAGTTCCTGATGGAAAGAATCTCTTCTTGGCAACATAAGTGTATCGGCGTTACATTGGATGCAAATGCCTAAAAGCTGTCAAGTGCTTCAAAGTTGTTGACCCAATTTCTTCAGGTATTCATCCCCAAGATTATGCACACATGCTCGCCAGTGAGTAACCTCCCTTGAAACAAGTGTGATTCTCAGCACTGGTTGGCTCCTCTGGGTGAGGGGGATCAATTGGCATGCTTTGCATTGGTGTCGTATTTATACTGAAGAGAGGAAAATGTACAGAAGAAGCACCTCTGCTTCTTCACGTCCAGAGAGAGGATTGGACGGGCAAAAACTTGGGAAAAAGAGCACAAGCTATGAGGCTTGGGAGGAATCAAAGCAAACTAATTGTGTTGGTACAAGATGCTACCTAATTCAACACATCACTTGAAAACTGAAAATCCAGCTCACATAGTTTCGAAGAGCTCACTAGCTCAAGGATACATGAAGGAAATACCTGGGAATGAGCAAAGAACAACCTTGGTATTTTGGCTGGCAAGCCTCACACACGAGCTCCACATATTGCATGTCCTATGACTCTCACTGCTTGTAGTAACTTCCTGTAGTGCACAGAAACAGCACCTGTCCCTCATGTCTGTGCAACTGAAGAAGCAAACCTCTGCCTGTGACTGACTTCAGGCATGGCTTCAGCACGAAGAGCATGGTGGTGTGACAGATCATGCAAGAAGGCTCCACTTTGAATTGCAGCTTATGCATGGAAAGCTTAGTCCATGACAGCAGCTGATCCCCGCCTAGCCATCCACACAATCTTTACATGCAAGGGATAGTACACCTTTTATTGGCACAAGCAACAAGACAAATCAAATGTAACGCACAACAGCATTAGCTCCACTTGAGCTGGCACACAGCAAGCAGCGTCACATGCCGATCTTGGTTGGATTGGTGGTAAGACGGCCGACAAATTGTTGTGTGGCACTTTTGCCTCCGGCAAAGCAACCTTGGTAGCAGAAAATTTTGTGCTCCTGCCAAGACAGAGTGAGTATCAAAGAGCACCGGGACGAAGTGAGGGCATAGCTGCACTCAAGGGAAGAGCTGGTAGCACAAGACTTTGCCTTTCTGGAGTGCAAAAGGAGTGTGTAGACTAGATGGGTAGGCTGTGCTTACATAAGGTGGAAGTGGGCATGCCCGCATGTGCAAGCAAGTTTCAACCACACAGCCTCACACATATATGCTGGGCAGCCACTTCAGGTCAGAAAGACACTGTAACTTCATCCCTTGCATAGTTCATGCAAGCTTTTTTGAGTGCCATGTCAGGATCAATGCCAACACAGGAATCAGGAAACAATCAAATGGATCTTACCTTAGGTTGTAGGGTTATGACCTCCATGCCCATTGTGTCTGGCTCATTGCAACCTAGCCCAAAGCTGTGCACCCTGCATGGCAGGAGCATACAAAACAGATTGTTTTGTGCTTAGGTGTTATGCTGCACTGTCCCGTGCAGCTTAAGGACGACTTGCTTGAATCTTGTAGGGAGATCTGGCAGCACAGCAAGGCAGTACAAGCAAAAAGCTGCCTTAAAAGTCCCAATGTTTTGCAATCCATAGCCAGCCATAAGCCACCCTTCGTTACTTACACAAACACTAACTGCTGGCTTTCTGTAAAAAACCCACGGAATTCCATGCGGCCAGGTTTCACATCTCGACGCATGCGACCTGCAATGCAAAGAATAAGACTGACTTAGGTGGGCTGGGATTGCCATATTCATGTGCTTACAAATGCAGATGTCATGATTTCAAATACAAATCCCAAAGTTCCAGGTTGTACTTGAGCTCTGGCAGCTTTAAACTAAGCTGTAGTTGTGTAATGCTATTCTACCTTCCATTATGCATTTGGCATACAAAATCAAGCCAAATGGCAGGCAGCATGTAATAAAGCCTTTGAATAAGACTCTGAGTTTGCCATATGCTATCTACAGTTAAGTAGGACCAGTTGGTATGCATGTATCTTCAGAATAAGTGTTGCAGAGCATGTCAGGGACTTTTAAAACACATTTTAAACTTAATTTTCATATATGTGCTCCACAGACTTGCGCATGCGATCTAGAAAATCCTTGATGGCATGGAATCTGCTCACAGAGCGTCAACCATGGAATTTGCCTTTTTTGCATGGAAACTGCTCCCACAGCTTTGCTGATAGACTGTGCAACAAGCATACTAGCTTTTTGGAACATGATACAAGGTGCTTGACCTGCTTCAAGTCTCAAAACCAGCAAAGAATGTACATGAACACGTGATCAGACTGCTACTTGGCTCACCAATGGAGATGCTACCATCTTTTTTGTAAACTTCATTGTGGATGTGCGCCATGCCCATGACCATGATCTTGGCGTGAACAATCAGCTGCTCGGGGGAGTCTGTGATCTGTGGAGTGTATAGTCATGCACCAAAGCCTGGTCAATGCCTAATCCAAATCTTTTCATCTCCAGAAGGTCTTTTCTGGGACTTGCTGCATCTGCAACTCGCATCATGGTAAGTAAGAAGGGTACAAAAACCATCTTGGTACAAAAGCACGTACGGGCAACACAGCAAATGGCAGATACCAGTTTTTGGTTGCAAGTCTGCTTACTGCCCTTTATCAAGGTTTGGGTTGGGATGAACTGGAGTTTCGGGGAGCCTTTATAATGTTTTTTTGTCCACTCAAGAGAGTGCACTGCCATATGTTTTACGTGAATAAATGTGAGTGGTTCTTTGCAATTCAGAGATGAGGCAGTAAGCATAATAAGTTGACTTACAATTTTGGAGAGGCTGCCTGGGAAATTGCCCTTTTTTTGTACATGAACATGTTTGAACATGATTGATAAATTTGTATATATTTGTGGCTGAATTTGCACACGCAAAGTACTGGAACTCTAAGGCTTCCTTTGAGGTCCATCTCAGCCCTAATCTTGCTGCAGATTGAAGCAGCCATGTGGTCGCTCAAGGTTGCTGAGTGTTTCAGCCATTCCCAGCATTTGAGACACTACTTAAGAATGACTTTAGTGCGGGCACCAACAGAAGCAAGCAAAGAGAATTTCATCCTGCAATTCTTTTTTTTGTTTCCTTCCAATGCTTCACAGTGACTGTAAATCTTTATACGTTTTCCATAAGTGCATTTTATAAATCTGCAGCCTTTGAAGCTAGCAAAGGGTTGCAAATTCATGAGCTTACCTACCCTTGTTAGGATGGGCCCCTGCATAGATTTTGGACGCACCTTGATACCTTTGATGCTCTCATGAGCTTTACGCGCAATGTAGTTGGCGTTCAGCATGACATCAATTGGCATGGGTGCAGGAGAGGACTCGGAACTGACCTGAGCAAATCATAAAGCAACATATCGCTGGCCATGTTGCTGTTCTTGTGCAAGCAAAGCTTTTATTACTGCACAGCCAGTCTGCAGCCTCTTTCTCCAATCAATACTCTTCAGAGAGCACCACGTACCTTTGACCAAAAGCCTGCAAACTCAGAGCATTTTTCTGGCACAGGGATGAACTTGGTGCTTGGGTCTGCGCGCAAACCCATTAAGCAATGCACTATTGAACCTATTGTCACAAAATGTCAGATCAGTGCAGTGCCAGATTTATGCTGTATTGTAACTTAAGTTTGGACGCAGCAGTCTCTCGGCGTGACACTATCCCCAGGTGTGCACACCACGTTACTGCTGCTCAAGATAAACATAGACAAATATGAGTGCATACAAGTGAAGCCAATGCTTGTAGCGGGAAGATGGTGCTGACCATTGGGCTTCTCCTCCCTTCAGCAATGCATAACTGAATTTGAGGCAAGATGAAAAGCACGGGGAAAAGGTGTGGGAAACACATCCATGTTGAGGGGGACACCATCAAGCACAAACCTACCAAGCAAGGGCAGGGGTGCATCTGGTACCCAATAGGGCCTTTCTCCAGAGGGCAGAACAGCCCCAGCTTCAAGTGGGATGGGTGGTAAAGAGGGCTTGCGCTGCAAGCAAACAATGTTATAAAATTACCCAATTCACGCAAGAGCACCATCTGTTTTGGTGTGCTTCATTTGTGTTTTGGTGAAGGGGAAATTGATCACAAGTAGAACAGGAGTGCATGATGTGCTGAAGAGTGCAATTATAACTCTTAAGCTTATGCCCTCCCTTCAATCAGTTCATTGCCCTTTATGATGACCTACATTATACCCTAGGGAAGATGAAGACTAAGGATTTGTCCTTAATTCTCACGGTTTGTGCAACGTGACTTTTGACAGGGGGGTTAATACCGGATGGTTTGCCCTTAATGAAAAGCCTGGAAACAAAGGTCCCCCCAGATCCCTCAAAAAGCAAACTATCCCAAGCTTTCTTTGGTGGATATGGAGGGTAGAGGCTGACACTCCTTATCAATGCTGTGTCTTACCAATGCCGGTGTGGCTTTGTGCTGCAAAGGGGTGACAGTCCGCTGCAGCAGATTGTAGGCGCCCTCCCGAATAGATGATGCCGCAGACCTTGCTGAGTTAACGCTCAAGCGAGATGGGACTGCTTGGTGTGATTCTGAGCTCTGTCCAGTTTCCAACCACAACATTACTGGTTAGAGCAAGAAAGTAAGTGAGCAAGGAAGAAGTGCTAGGAGGTGAAGCTATAAGGAGGGCTCAAGAAGAATTAACAACATTTTTAAGAAAGCATATTGCAAGAGGTGCAAAAACTTCTCCGGTTTGTGCGCGCACCTTACTGCCATCCATATCGGGGAATGCGCCTGTGTGCAGTGTGTAAATTAAATGCGTGTCATGCATGCCTGCAAAATGTGAGCTTATGTCCATGTTTGGGGAGGCAGACATGCAAAAACTGCATAGGCAGTTAGGGAGGTAGACCAAGAAAGGAAAGAAAAAACTGCATAGGCAGTGAAAACACACCCAGCATCAAGTAAGGAAAAGGAGCCACCTAGGGCCAAGGCACCATGAAACCCCACCAGAAGCACAGAAAAAGAAGTCAATGGGATCAGGAGGGTGCCAAGCAGTGCCCCATTACTTATCTTGAAGATGAGCAGTGACACCAGTTTTCCCAAGTGTGCATCTAATACCAACAAGTTTATAAGCACACTGAACCGAATTAGCATAAAGGGGGAGGCAGATGAAAAGTTTAACACGTGCCAGGACAGAAAATAGGAGGTTGCGAAGAAGGTATTGAAGCTGGACCAATTGGCATCCAGACAATGGAGCAAGTGTGCATAAAAATCCCGTAAAGAGATGTTAAACAATAATATTGGGGGAATAAATGTGAGTATGCCTTCATTACGAGCCAACCAGCTTGTATGCAGAAGCAGGTTCTTTTAGGTGTGTAAAATCTCCTTGAGCTGGGGGTTGTCATGGAAATGGAAACTGTTTTGAGTGCTAGTTAAACAAGTAGAAAGGGCTTTGAAGGTTGGATTGTGCAAAGGATTTGCATTTGAAGGATGGCTCCTACTCTCGTGCTGGCACTGTCGGCAACATTCAGCTGTCATTTGTTAATCATCCTCCCTCCAACTTTTCAGAATCTGGATAGGGGAGTTTGACTCAGGGTAAGCTTTTGGAGGCTCACCAGGTGAGCAAGGAGCAGTGGTAGAGCAGAAGCTGGAACTGGAGGCAAAGCTGCGAGCATCCCAGAACTCATCATCGGAGGCCTCAAGGCTTTCTGCACCTTTGTTTTCTGCAAGCATAAAAGGCGGAGTAGGTGTCATGTCCCAGAGACTGTTGCAAACAAGGCAGGCCGCTTAACATGACTACAGCATCAGAGCAAGTCACCCTTCATAACAGAGGACTGTCCAAGAAGCTCATCCTTCCTTTGTGACTCCCTTGTGGAGATCAAATCGGGTTATGGTCTGGGGGAGCAGAGGAGCATCTGAGGCGCATGGAGCCCAAAACTTGTCATGCGCAGATATGCGAGCTGGATGCCATACATTTGTAATATTCAGGGTCAATTAAGCAAGATACTTGTGCAGCATAGTGTGCCTGTTAGGCAGGAAGTTTATGCAGCCATGACCGTGCCCTGGTGCAGCAGAGCATGTATGCAACGCATGAAGGCACAAGCAGATCTGCAGCTACATACTTATAAAAGACAGGCCAATGTTTCAGAAGGCTGTGACAGATTTTATTGCTCTGTATGTGAATATAACTATGGACCTTCTGTTGTAAATGTTGCTTTCTTGGCATAAAGCCTCACGCTAGTGTGAAGTCACATTGAAATTGACTCGTCAAATGATAGATGCCGCACCTACTTCTTCAAGCTTTACACTCAGTGCTTAAGAGATAGGCACTGTACCTGATTCCTCTAGCTCTACGTTCAGTGTACGGGATATGCTGATCCTCCTGTCTGACGCTTTTTCCTGCTCCCCCTCTCCATGCTCTGCACTTGCTCACATATCCAGGAGAGCTTACTAGAGAGGAGACACGACCGAGTGCATGAATCCCAGCATTATAAGCTGCTTCAGCTTTCAAAGTACAATGGCGGATGCTGGCACTGCTCATGGGCTGCATAGTGGACCCAGGTCGGTCCACAAGCAGCAGTGGTGTGTGCTTTGGTGTTAGGTGTGTATATGTGTTGTGTAACTTAAAACAGCTAGAAGGAGGGAAAGAGCTTCCTACATACCAGTCAGCTCTTGCTCAATCCCTGTGATAAGTGCTCAGGCAATGGAGCATATGCAGGATTTTGCATTTACTAGGGCACCTTCTAGCATCACACCTAAATGGACAGGGTAAACGCCATGTGTGGGCTCGAGAGGCATCAAGGTCGCGCTTGCGCCGCAGCACACCTGCCGCCATGAGCCCAAGTAGCACCAAACTCGGTGACTATTGCACATGCACTTGCCTCAGTTTGTGGCATGCCTGCTTTGGCTGCTACTTGCTGGAGTGGCACCAATGCCTGCCTCACGCATGTCATGGCTGCGCCGACGGCAAAATGGTGACCTCTGTGCAACCTCTGTGCGACTTTCCTTTTGTCTATCTGGTCATGCAGAGGATAGCTGTGCATGCCCAGCCTCAGCATCTCTAGGATAACTACCCATCTTCCTAAAATTCCTGCTCTAGATTTGCTGGCACGGCCTGCTGCATTGCCTTGCGACCTTGCATAGGTGCAGAGATTGCAAGCAGGATGCGCTGTCCATGGTATGGAAAGCTTGCAGCTAAAGAACTCCAGTGCTTCACCCACCATGCGCTCAAGAAAGGCCTTCAATGGCCTGGCACCACCCTGCTTTCCCTGCAAGCAGCGCAGCAGCAGCAGAGGCCTGGTTCTGGGCAGTCGGTAGGCCGGCTGTGAAAGCAATGCGTGCTGCCCGACCTTGCAATGCAGGCGGTGTGATGAGTGCGCGTACTTCTGAGGGAGAAAGGGACGCATTGCTAAGCGTATGTGCCAAATCAAAGTGCATTGTTGGCTTGACTTCCCCTTAGTGCCCCATGCTGCCGCACATTGGTGCCCTCACCTTGCCAAAGGCCCGTGCAGCAGCTGGCGATGAAGGCGAAGGAGGCAAAGACCTCTCCCTTGTGGATCCGGGGCACGTAATAGGCCGGAGCTTGACTGGCATACCCAGCATACCAGCCGTTCCTGTTCTGATCGGCTCAGCTTCCAACGGCCGCCTGAGCTGGAGCGCTGCTGCTGCGTATGCGGACGCGGAAGCGCCTGCGCCCTCGGGCCCCTTTGATACCAGATCTGGCATGCCTGTTTGTGAGCAACTTTGCTGCTGATGGTCTGCACTCTCAGCACCAATGGCAGCGGCAGCGCCGTCATTCATATTCGCGGAGTCTAGCGTAGCCAGGGCCCTTTTGTTGGGCCCACTGCTTCGTTGCCCGCCCCCGTTGGTCTTCTCTTTGCTACTGATGTCGTGCCACACTGACTGCATCGTGTGGGAGGGTGGATTGGCCAGTGGCGCTGCCACCTGGGTCAGCTTTCGAGGGAGATACGTGCTGCCGCCCTCTGGCCCGACCCGCTGCATCGCGCAGGCACAGGCAAACGCGCGTGTACTGCAGATCAACGATCCAATGATGAAATAATACTGGAAGGAGGTCGTGCGTGCACGAATCCGGTCTTGACAGCGACCGCAACCCCTCGAACCGCTTCAAGAAGTCTTAGTCAAAAAGATCGTACCCACAAAAAAAGTTTGGATGTCGCAGTAAATAAGCGGAATAAAGGCTTGCAGGTAAGTCCCTGTGCCGCGTACCTTGCCCTGCTTGATCACAGAAAAACAAGATTTGTTCTAGCCTGTGCCATAGCATGGCAAAAGATCAACAGGTCCATGTGATCACGATAAGTCAAATTCAACATTTTACATTATTTTGGCTTGAGAGAAGTCCATGTGCGGATTGGCTTTCATGAATTTCTTCAGAGCCTCCTGCTTTTGCTGCTCCTCAGAGGTTGGCAAGCCCATGGCCTTCTGCCTCTGGTCAAACATCATCTTCTCTACAGTCTGCGGTTCAGGCGGCACAGGGACTGGGAGTGATGAGGCAGTTTTGGAAGACACACAGAGAAATCTAAGCAATGATGGATAAATGAGTGAGGCAATGGGCAGGCAACTGCACAGCAGTACCTTGTCAACCCGGAGCAGGAGCCAACGCAGCACGCCCTTCACAGGCAGGCTTGTGTTACATATGCTTGATGCATTGTAGGAATAGCACATGCACCATTGTTTACCTGTCTCGTCTCTGGGTCCAAGTCAGTGAGCTTGCTGTTCTCAGGCTCAACCTTGTGGACATCAATTGGAGGGTCGCCCTACATCCAGCATGATCGTAAGCCAGCCCATTTACTCACAGATTTCCTTTATCATGATATAACTCCAACAGGTACTACCCAGGATGCAGTGAGCATGTATATGTGTGTTGGGGGGAGGGGAGGGAAGGGGGAAGGGGTTTGAAGATCTCTAAAAGGGGGAAAAGAGCCATAGGGGGTTATCTGAGCAAAAGTTGTAAAATGTTCCATGTATTGTTGTATTTCGTAACAACAGAACACCACACCACCGATAAAGTTTGGGCTGAAACTGATGACTGTAGGGTTCGGGACGATTGACCAGCTTCTGCTTCTGGGCCATTTTGGCATAAAACACATAATGAGCCATTCCACCCAAACGAGAGCCCATCTTATCCTCAAAAGACCACAATGGCACTTCATTCATGCTTCCAAAACAACTAAGGATGCTGAAGTCCAGGTTTGGAGGGGGTAAATTTTTACCCATTTTAGCACCCTTTCACCGGATTTAAAAAGGTGAATGACCCCAAAAGCACATCTCGCCAATCACATCGGGTCTCTTCACTTCATTTCTTGTCAATTTTCTATAGCAAGGACAACAAAACACAAACTGTTGTTTGGTGCATTTGGTGATCTGGTGTAAGGATTCGGAAGTGACAAGTGGAGCTCACTCTGCAGAAAACTTGGCATAAGCCTCCCGACTGGCTATTTTCAAGCTCAAGTGCTTCGGAAAAATTGTGAACAGGGCTACCACTTGGTGCTGAGTTTTAAAACTGCCAGTCGGGGGCCCCATACCCTAAGAACTCCTGAAAAGCATACGCATTTGGACCTTAGGTAGCCAGCCCCCTCCGGAAAAGAGCAGGGGAGTCCACCACTGTAAGGCTTGGACTGCTCGTCCCATGTTTGCGTCCGGGTCAAGTGATCCACAGCAAGATTCTTTCTACAACAGCACACCTCAACCAGCAGACTCTTGGTCAAAGCTGAAACGTACAGCAGAGCGGCGACAAGACATCCTCCTTGAGACAGCCTCTTCGAGATAGCCGCCTTGAGACAGCAGAAGGTGGCATGCCCACCTTGATCACGCAGCTCCACCAGTGCATGCCATCCAGCTTCTGTAGCGTGATGTCTACCACGCCCCCCTCAAAGTTCCACAGGCAGTCCTCAGTCTTCACAGGCTCAGAAAGCTCGCCCTGCGCATGCAGCAGCAGTATCAGTAGCGCACACTGATTGCAAATGCCAACCCACATTGCTTGCTCTCAAGAACCCATCACGAGAATAGCAGCACCAGCAGACCCCCACGTCAAACGGAACCACGCCCACGTTCAACACATGAAAGACGTGAGATGGTAACATCGCCTGCGCAGTGGTCACTTTGTACCAGTTGTTTGCCTAGCGCACACAGCATGGTAAAGGTCCTGCATGGCGGCACGAGCTGAAGGAAAGGATGAGCTGAGGCGGAAGCTCAACCAGCTTGCGGGCTCCGTCTGCTTTTTTCCCACTTGTTCCACATGACACAGCCTCCTCCCACACAGCAGCCTACCCATAGCTCTCCCCTGCATTCCCCACTGCCTTAACAAGACGACAAGCCAGCCATGCGCCATCCCTCTACACATACTGTTCACTGCACCTGGGTGGGTAATAGAAAACCAAACTTCCCTGCCCATCAGGCAGGTCAATGGCCCCACCTCCCAGGCAGGTCAATGGCCACAAAGTGCAGCTGATCTGAGAGTGCAGCTTGCAGTGGGACAGCAAGCCTGCCCCGCCTGCAGTCTGCTGCAAGGCGCACCTCGATGATAGGCGGCTGACCCTTGACCCCAACCTTGAGCTTTGTCTTGGTGATGACCACGTCCATCATTTTTGCCCTCGTGCCAGGAGGGACAGGCACAGACACGCTGACCTGCGCACGCAGAGCAGCGCATGAAAAGCGACGCGCACAAGAGCGCTGACTTGTGCCCTACAAACGCACGCATACCTTTGATGCGCGTGGAGGATGGTGAGCATGTAAAATGCCTCTACAGGCAACGCACAAGCCCATCCTGAGGTGCATGTTGCATGCTGCAGTCCTGATGCGCGCGAGTGCAGGTGTCTGTGCACAGAGCGTGCATGGCGGCATCTACCAGCGCATGCATGCTGAGCACAGCATGTGCTCCGGCGCCCTAGGTCCAATGTGCTCGTGGCTGTGATAGGCAGAGGCGGTTACAGGAGAGACCTTGGACATCATACTGTGGCACTGTGGCATTGTGGCACTGTGGCACTGCGGCATTGTGGCACTGCGGCATTGTGGCACTGCGGCATTGTGGCACTGCGGCATTGTGGCACTGCGGCATTGTGGCACTGGGGCATTGTGGCACTGGGGCGTTGTGGCACTGGGGCATTGTGGCACTGGGGCGTTGTGGCACTGCGGCATTGTGGCACTGCGGCATTGTGGCACTGCGGCATTGTGGCACTGGGGCATTGTGGCACTGCGGCGTTGTGGCACTGCGGCATTGTGGGACTGCGGCACTGTGGCACTGTGGCATTGTGGCACTGCGGCATTGTGGCACTGCGGCACTGTGGCACTGTGGCACTGTGGCATTGTGGCACTGCGGCACTGTGGCATTGTGGCACTGTGGCATTGTGGCACTGCGGCACTGTGGCACTGCGGCATTGTGGCACTGCGGCACTGTGGCACTGGGGCGTTGTGGCACTGCGGCATTGTGGGACACCACTGCGGTGCCTCTGCACTGGCTGTGCACCGCGCAAGGAGAGTGGGCTTGCGTTTTGCCTATGCTGTGCTTGCCCATCCCACCCCAGTCAGGGCCAGGCCCTTGTGATGCAGCACTGCTGCTTCCACAGGGTGCGTGTGCCGCTCGCGCAAGAACATTGTTGCCATAACACACTCTGCCATGCCCGATCAGTGCAGCACCAGAATTATGCTGCATTTGCATGTGCGGTCAGATGAATGAGTTGGCTGGGTACTTATGGCTTGGCTTGTTGTGCCTGTATTACTCGGTCGCTTTGCGCGTCTGAAGTAGCTTGTCTCACTCATGCCTCGTCACGCTCACTGGCTGAGGGGGACTTTTATGAAGCAAACAAAGAGTGCGACCTTGTAAGCAGCTGCAGCTAGCAGAAAGTGTGTCCGTGCTGCACTGGTTCATTGCCGCTGTGCTCGCACCCTCCTCACCTGCCCATCAGCCTGACCCTGTCTAAGGCCCAGTGCAAGTGCGCGTTGCCTGATCGGCATCCGAACAGTTTTGCGTGCTGGTGCGCTAGCATATGCAGGCCTGCATACGTGCTGGTCATTTGCAGCTTGCTCTGCACGCGAGAACCTGCAGAACATCTACTAGGACGTCAACTAGGACGCTGCAAGTTGTCCTTATCGCGCCCGAACGATAGTGCAAATTGTTGGGGGATGCACAGGGCCACTGATTGTGGCGGCGCGCTAAGAAAGTCTTGCCCTGTCCACTATCTGGATTTCCCATAGCTGCAGACTATTGCTGTGTTATGCCAAATGCAAGATGAAGGAACACCTCGCACCTCCGGCAATGTCTGCGACCAAGAGTAGTGGCCGTAGTCATAGCCTCGCCCAGCAGTGGGTTCTGCAGGCATAAGGGCAAACAGAAACAGGCATAAGTAAATGTGCAAGGCCGGGCGGCAACGCTCTGCTGTAAACATGAAACTGCTATGTGGAAACCGGTGCACAACTCTCGCCTTCGCTTGAGAAGAACTCTAGCAAAAGGAGCACAAGCACATACATGTGCATGCACATGAACACATAATCACGTGCCACCCCCCCCCAACAAACACACACACACAACACCCGCATGCTAGTCAATGTATACGTAACACAGTCACCAAAGCCTGCTCACAAGCCACTCACTTAAGCCCTTGCTCTCTTCCTCCTCTCCACCGCCTGCACTGTCTCCTTGCGCACTCGCCGCGGCGGGCTGCTGTGCCTGCTGGCTCGTGGATGAAGAAGATTGGACTGGCATGGTTGCAGCAGATGGGGAGGGCGATGGTGCAGGAGTAGGTGCCGGGTCCAGGGGAGCGGTAGGCTTGGGCGCTGGCGGCTTTGAAGTAGTGTCTGCTACCTGCAAATGGACAGAGGGCAGCAAATTGGGGGCATACAAGCAATTCGGAGCTTGGTGAGGCCCCTTAACCCTCTGGGAGCAAGGCTGTTCCTAGGAGCCTGCACGGGGCGTAAGGCTGTCAAAGCCTGTTAGGGGAGTACAGCTGCTACATGAATGCAATGCCATCTGTCTGAAATAAATCAGACTGGTGCAAGCCCCTCGTGAAAGAACCACCCCTGTTGTAATACTGTCAACATCTCCATTTGAGGCTCTCCTGTCAGCCTGCGGTAGGCGACAAAAAGCCTGAGAGACATGCTTTGGCATGCATGTGCTGGATTGCGGATGCAGGTCTGAGGTGCAGCTGAAGAAGTGGATGCGTGCTGGGGTGAAGGTGCTCAGCTTCACCCAACAAGTGCTGTATCCGAAAGCAACAATTGTCTTGCAGCATTGCAGCTCAAGCGCGAATGCACATGCGCAGCAGATCCATGGTGAGATCAGACTGCACGAAGCAGGCCCTTGCAAGAACTTGCAGGGCAGATGCAAACCCAGGTTGGCAGCTGAAAGGCGCATGCCTGTTCCAGATGAGCGCATCTCCAGCATTCTACAAGCATCTGATGTTCAGGATGACTGATGCCCCCTTCTTGACCCCTTTGTGTACCTGCCGGTATGCTTCCAGGACACGCCTTTGTGCGTCCCCCTCCTTGAAAAAGTTGGTCCTCCTCTGCAAGTAGCCAAAGACAGTCACCAACAGCTTCGAGGCATCTCCGTCATGAGCGTCGAGAATGCGGCCCAGGGCAGGCTCGTAATCCTTAGGATCAGGTTCAGTGATCTCCTCGATCGTGCACGACGGCTGCGGCATCCTGCTGATGAACGGTGCGCGCAGGTTGATTGCGGTTTCCAGAACGCGGTTTATGCAGGCTTTTAAAAATAACGGATTTAATATGACAAAAACGACTGGATTGCTCGGAGGTTCGTCAGGCTTGCAACTCCTTGATATTTCTGCATGAGCATGAGTCCATGGAACCAGTTTGTGTGCAGCTACATGTACGCAGATGCTTGTGTGAACACATTCGCTGGCACGCACGCACACACGCGCGCGCTCACACACACACACACACACACACACACACACACACACACACACACACACACACACACACACA
>LKMJ01002832.1_pt1 | contig 16070 bp, 13 predicted proteins | sample 643391 | NCBI WGS metagenome assembly LKMJ01 (sample SAMN04112250, study PRJNA286221) | soda lake metagenome | biome: soda lake; feature: Kulunda Steppe; material: water; isolation source: sample PL-Br10 brine of Picturesque Lake | place: Russia: Kulunda steppe | collected 2010-07
CGAGACGCCTAGCGCTCTCGGCAACGAGACAGCAGGTGTTGACCTTGGCATCTGTAACTTTGCGGCAGTCGCGTACAGTACCGAGCAGGCCGACCTGTACCCCGGCAACCGTCTGAAACAGGACGGCTACTACTTCCCGAAAGAGATTGCCAAGTGCGACGATTCAGGAGGTTCTGAGGCCACTCGTCTCCACGCGAAGTGGTCGGAGCGTCGAACCCACTTCTTCCACAGCCTCGCTAAACACATCGTCCAGCGATGTATCGAGAACGGTGTTGGGCGCATCAACATCGGCAAACTCGCTGGTGTCCGCGAGGAGGAGAACGGCGAGTCAAAGAACTGGGGGCGTCACGGAAACCTTGACCTGCATGGGTGGGCGTTCGACCGTTTCACCAATATCCTCGAATACAAGGCAAAGGCCGAGGGTATCGAGGTCGTAGAAGTGTCAGAGAGAAACACGAGCAAGACGTGTTGCGTGTGCGGTAGAGAAGACGATAATCAGCGTGTTGAGCGTGGCTTGTACGTGTGTGAGGAGTGTGATGCGGCGTTCAACGCCGACGTGAATGGGGCGGAGAACATCCGTCTCGACATCAACAACGAAAGTAACTCCGAGTCTTCGCCCTGTTTGGACGAGGATAGGAGTACCGGCTGGTTGGCACAGCCCGGAGTCTACCTATATGACCTCTCCCGAGGATTCCAACCTCGGACAGAGGTGGTAGACTGCAAACCCTAATATCCCAAACCAGCGGTGCGGTGCCGTGGGATTCCTCCGCGTTCACGCGGAGGAGGATGTCAATTTCGTAACTTCCCACACCAGAACGGTTGTTTCGCGGGCTAAGAGTCACAGCAATCACTATCAGACGTACCCGAACAGCGGCATTGCGAGACCGACAAACCAAGCAATCGCCCCGAGTGTCGCAAGCGAGATACGTTCGATGTCGATTTCCTCCCCGGATTCGTCGACGGCCTTGCGAGCAACACCCAGTGCGAAAAGTCCGAGTGAGAAAACCAGACCGACTCGGTGGAGGATAAGCTGAATCGGGATAATCTCCAGCCCAATCTGGGACATCTCTATTATCAAAGCAGCGCCAAACCCGACAGTCCCAAAGCCAAATGCGGTAAGTGGTGGCAGGTGCCGAGCAAAAATGGCCGCGATCACGAGCGGTCCAATCGCTAACAGCGGGTAGAGAATCGTTGCAAATACCTGTGGTGTGACATCGGGGAAGGCGTGTTCGAGTGTAAGACCGGCCACTCGAATCCCGACGACGAGTCCGATCAACCCGCCGGCCATGGCAAAGCCATGCCAGTGCTCGCGTGACCACTCGATGACGTTTGCAGCGAGGTCGGTGAGTGCACGCCGACTGGTTGGAGAGACGAAGCTACCGAGGGCAAGAGCGAAAAACAGCTCCTGTAGCGGAAGCTGGAGGAACGTAAGTTCGACTGTCCGCATCCAGCCATCGCTTCGTCCGCCCAGCAGTCCGTGGTGTTCGCGGGTAATATCTTCGACGAAGGGCTGATCGATAAACTCGCGTTCGAGCTGGTTCGCTGGCCCCTGCGCGCCAGTCACGGTGTGACGCAGCCGAAACATATCGAAGTACTCGTCGTGAATCTGGATCGATGTCCACTCACCCTCCGGGTCGTCGTAGGCCCGGATGTGATAGCGAATCCCGAGATACTCCCCGCTGTGGAGCTGGTAGCTCTCATCGAGCCACTGCCCACCGTCTTCAGTTTCTACGTACGTATACCGGGTCGAGCCGTGGGCGGAGTGCCAGTTGATGCTATTTTCTTCGATTTCGATCTGATAGGTATCTCCCTCGGCATCCTCCTGGTCTTCGGGGAGTTCCTCGAAGCCAAACTCGGTCCGGTCGCTCAGTGTCGTTCGCACATCGTCTGGGTCGCCTTTAATCAAGAGATTCGCTGCAAGCGTTCGCTCCGTCGTTGTTTCGGCTCTGCTCGTATACGGCCAGAGCTGTGTGCCATTCTCGGTCGGTTCGATCAGTCTGTTTTCCGATGGGTCCTGTGCTGGCTCATCGGGTGGCGAGAGGTTCGCCGGGTCGATAATCCCAAATCCGAGATACGCCACGGTGACAGCAACGAGCGCAATAGCAACAATACCGAAGAGTCGACGGCGGTTTGTCACTGGCTCCAATTTAGCGTTCGAGATCATATGTGTTACGGCCTGCAGCCACAATGTCTGCCACGAACCAGAGGATTTTGCTGCAATAAATATTTTTGTTTCGGGCGCGACTACGTGAATGCATGTACGTCCGGGATGCGAAAAACCGTGATGAGGTCTGGTTACTCGACTATATCGAGGAGATGGAACTCGACGAGACAGCGTTTCGCTCCCGGGATTATGTCATTTCGGTGGATGAACACACCGGCGAGCGCGCTGGGTTTGGTCGGATCCGTATTCACAAAACCGAAGACGAGGAAATCTGTGAACTAACGAGCATCGGCGTCCTTCCCGAGTGGCGAAAGCAAGGTGTCGGTGCACACGTCGTCGAGCGACTCGTCACCACGGCACGGGACAACGGCTTCGAGACGGTCTACTCGCTGACCGCCGAGAGTGAGTACCTCACCCAGTTTGGGTTTACACGGATCGAGCCGTCCCGATTGCCGGATGTGTTACAACGCCGGCTGACAGAAAAACAAGAACAACTCGACCCCGAGGCAGTTCCGATGCGAATTGACACCGACCGCTTCCGGATGCCCAACCGACTTCGAGAGGCGTTCAAAGGCGCATACGCACAGGAAGAAAACCAGGAACCCGAAGAGGGGCCGGAGGATTTCGGGATCGATCCCGACGACGCGACCTACAAGTACGATACCGGCTAGGGGCTGCCTTTTTACTGGCCGAAAGAGTCGCCTGAACTATTAAGACCGCAGGAGCCACAATGATTGTATGTTCGACCCGGAAGAGCTAGCGGAGATCCGGTCGGCGAAATCGGAGTGGGAAGCTGAAACACTCGATCCGACACTGGAGCGATTCGGGGAGCGAAAAAAGACTTTCGAGACCGATACCGGCGGCCAGACGGTCAAACGGCTGTACACACCGGCGGATGTCTCCTCACAGTCATACGATGAGGATCTGGGATTTCCGGGTGAGAATCCATACACGCGCGGAGTCTACCCGACGGGCTATCGCGGACGGCTCTGGACGATGCGCCAGTACGCCGGGATGGGAACCGCCGAGGAGACCAACGAACGCTTTCAGTACCTGTTAGACGAGGGCCAGACTGGGCTTTCGATGGCGTTCGATCTGCCGACACAGATGGGATACGACTCCGACAACGCGATGGCTGCTGGTGAAATCGGCAAAGCCGGCGTTGCAATCGACTCGCTGCGTGATATGGAACGTGTTTTCGAGGGGATTCCACTCGATGAAGTCTCGACGAGTATGACGATCAACGCACCTGCGTCGGTACTGCTTGCGATGTACATTGCAGTCGGTGACAAACAGGGTGTTTCCCGCGAGCAGTTACGCGGCACGATCCAAAACGATGTTTTAAAAGAGTATATTGCCCGCAACACATACATCTATCCGCCAGAGCCGTCGATGCGGATTATCACAGATATCTTCGAGTTCTGTGCCGAACAGACGCCGAATTTCAACACCATCTCGATTTCGGGCTATCACATCCGTGAAGCCGGGGCAACGGCCACACAAGAACTTGCCTTTACGCTCGCGGACGGCATCGAATACGTGCAAGCGGCACTCAACGTGGGGCTGGATGTCGATGCGTTTGCGCCACAGCTTTCGTTTTTCTTTGCGGCACACAACAACATTCTAGAGGAGGTTGCAAAATTCCGTGCCGCCCGCCGGATGTGGGCACAGATTATGGCAGAGCGATTCGACACAGAAAAACCCGCCTCGAAACAGCTCAAATTCCACACCCAAACTGCTGGCTCGACACTCACCGCACAACAGGTCGAAAACAACGTCGTTCGAGTCGCCTATCAGGCACTTGCGGCCGTTTTCGGCGGAACACAGAGCCTGCACACAAACGGCAAAGACGAGGCACTCTCACTGCCGACAGAACAATCTGTCCGGACGGCGCTTCGGACCCAGCAGATTCTCGCCCACGAATCCGGCGCAGCAGAGACAATCGACCCCCTCGCCGGCAGTTACTACGTCGAATCATTGACTGACGAACTGGAGGCCGAGGCCTTAGAGATTATCGACGAGATTGACGAACGTGGTGGGATGACCCAGGCTATCGAAGCTGGCTGGGTTCAGCGCCAGATTCAGGAGACTGCCTTCGAACGCCAACAAGAGATCGAAAGCGGCGACCGGATCATCGTCGGCGTCAACGAGTTCACCATCGACGAAGACGAAACAGTCGACATCGAAGAAGTCTCGAAAGCCCAGCAGGAAAAACAGAAAAACCGCTTAGAACAGGTGCGAACAGAACGCGACGATGCGGCTGTCGAGAAGCGACTCGATGCACTCGCAGACGCTGCTCTCGGTGACGAGAACCTCATGCCCTACATCATCGACGCAGTCAAAGTGTATGCGACGACGGGCGAAATCTGTGATGCGATGCGAGCAGTCTTTGGCGAACACAAGCAGGGAGGTACTGTATGAAATTCGACCACGCTGGCATCGCAACCAGCGATGTCACAGCCCTCGCTGAGCAGTATGCGGCGCTTTTCGAGTGTGAGATTGCCCACCGCGAAACCTTCGATGGAATGGAAATTGTCTTTCTCGACTTCGGAAACGGCTATTTCGAACTCTTAGAGCCACTCGAAGACGAGGGCGCTATTGCACGGTATCTCGACCAGAACGGACCGGGTATCCAGCATCTTGCAATCGCAACAGACGACATGAAAAAGAGCCTTTCGCGTGCACGCGAACTCGGAGTTGACTGTATCGACGAACAGCCACGACCGGGTGCCTGGGGACACGAAGTCGCCTTTTTACATCCAAAATCGACCGGCGGTGTGTTACTGGAGTTTGTCGAACACACCGAATAACGAGGTGTCTACCGTTCAGAAGACAGTAGAAATGAAAGGGGGGAGTCGTACGGCCGGCAATGATGGGGTGTCATTGTCAAGCCAAACAGGCATCCAGGGGAGGCATGCCTGAACGGTCAGTTCCCGCAGGCGATAAGGGGGGAAGGGGGGAAATGTTCACGCGAGTTGTATCGCCGCCCGGGAACTGGAGTGCCTCTGACAGTCGTATTCGGCAGTAGATGGCCACCGAAATCGACAGGCCATCACCACCACCGCCATCGAAGTGTATGCGAGAAACAAGTATAACCATACTTGCTAAAATGTAAGAACCGGTTCGAGAGAGGGGCTAAACATCTAGATGGGCGCTACTGATCGTCAAAGACCGAGGCGAACAGCCGGCGTTGTGCTTCCCGGAGGTGGTGGGTAACAGTCGGCTGTGAGAGATCGAGCAACGCAGCCAGTTGCTCCCCTGTCGTCTCCCGTGGTGATTGGAAAAAGCCACTCTCGTAGGCAGTCAGCAGTACCTCACGCTGTCGCTCTGTCAGTTCCTCATCGAAGACAGTGAGGATGTCGCTTCGGGAGGTCGCTGTTCGCTCAACGTTTTGCCGGGAGAGGAGTTCGGTTTCGGGGAACTGCTGTGAGACGCGGTCGATAAAGACCCGGACATCGAGTTCACGTGAGAGACGGACAACAGCCGTCGTCTCTGCTGAGCCGGCAACAACTTCGGTGGGGATACCACCACAATCGAGCAACGTTGCGGCGACGGTCTGTCCGGAGAGCGTTGCCCGAAAGAGGTGTTCTCCGCCGCGCTCGACGACAGACAGTGATTCGACCGAGACGAACTCGTCTTCGAGGGCGAGAATTTCCTCGACTGGCGGATCAGCAAGGGTAAACAGCACGCGCGCACTGCCCCCGGGCTGGGGTGTGATCTCACGATAGGTCACTTTCTCGTCGGCAACAGTTGCAACGGCGTTTAAGAATGTTCCCGGATCGCTCACGGATAGTTCGAGTTCCGTGAGCCGTTGTGCGAGCACACCCTGACTCGTCTCGATTGTATTGATCGCGTACGCGGTCGCTTCTCCAACCTGGGTCAGGACAGAAAGCGTCCGATCGTCGAAAACATCCGGCTCGGTGGCATAGACGGCGAGCACCCCATAGGTAGTTTCACCGTGGACCAGCGGAACAGCAGCGACAGACTGGATATCCCGGTCAGCCGCATGCCGTGCCCAATCGACTGTCTGGAGATGGTCAGTGACGTCTTGAACGGCCACGGCATCACCGCTTGAGGCTACTCGTGTTGCTGGTTCCTCGGCAGCAAGCGACAGCGGGACAGCATCGAGATAGCCCTCCTCGGCACCAGCCCAGACCGACGGCTCGACGGTCTCTCCGTCCGGTGGGAGGTGGCCGACCCACGCGAAGGCGTAGGTCTCCTTGGTGAGCAGTTGCTCGCAGACACTAGTCTCGATCTCTGTGCGTGTACTGGCTTCTGGAAGCGTCTCGGTAATGCCTTGTACAAGCCTCAACAGCCCATCGAGTCGATCAGCGCGGTCGGTCTGTTCGGCGAGTTCCTGATTCCGCTCGCGGATATCGGCACGGCCGGCGACCCGGTCGAGTGCCGCTTCGGTTGTCGCTGCAAGCAGGCCGATCAGCCGGCGTTTTTTCTCGCCAAATACCCCACGTCTCGCAGCCGAGACGACGAACACCCCGTGTTCGCCAAGCGGGATCAAAAGCGTACTCCGCCCATCCGTCACCGGGTTCACAACGTGATCTGACTCCCGAATGTCGGGGAAAAACCGCCTCTCGCCCGTGGCGTATGCCTGCCAGGTCGCCGAATCCTCTTTGCCAGGACCGAATTCGGTCACACCACCATAGAAGCGAATCAGTTCATCTGTGGCCGAGGTTGCTCGAAGGACATTCTCATCATCATCGAACAGGCAGATGCCAACGCCCGGTGCATCGAGGACCTCACTTGCAGCATCGACAACTGCATCGGTGATTTCCGTTTCAGTCTCCGCACCGAGCAGACCCTGTGTCGTTTCATACAGCGCGGTGAGAATCTGCTCGCGTTCACGGCGCTCGACGGCAGCGATAGCATAACCGACCGTCTCGCGGAGTTCTTCGAGCACGTCGAGTTCACGCTCGTTAAAGGAGTTAGCAAACGGCGCATAGACCGTGATGATACCGTAGGTCTGGCCTTCGTAGATAATCGGCAGTGCAACCATCGAGCGGACTCCTGCTTCGAGTGCGATTTCCCGCCAGTCTGCAGTTTCAAAGTCTTCGGGATCGGCGATGTCCTGAATCACCTGAATCTCTTCAACTTCGACAGAGCGGACACCTGGACAGGTATCTGCTGTCCGCTCGTGGTCCGAAAAGAGGTCATCGACAAATTCATCGGCTGGTCCGGCCCACGTCTGTGGTTCAAATGCCCCATCACCGAGTAACTGCATGGCGAGTGCAAACCGGTACCGGTTGGATTCAGAGAGACGCTCACAGACCGCATCCAGAATCTCCTCACGACTGTCTGCTCCGAGCAGTGCCTGATCGACACCGCGGATGATCTGATTTATATGATCAAGTTTTGCGAGTTCGTTTCGCTGCTCTGTCAGGCGGGACTCGCGCTCGACGCTTTCGGTGACATCTTCGAAGGTGATGATCGCCCGCTGAATCTCGCCATCTTCGAACAACGGGACGGCATCGACCGAAATGACCCGCTGGCTGCCGTCAGGCCGTTCGATTATCATCTCTCGGTTTCGCGTCTCCTTGCCGTCTTCGAGCACTTGTGTCGCAGGGCAGCCATCCACACCAACCTCATCACCCTCGGCGTCGAGGACGACGATGTTATTAAGCGTGAAATGAGAGTCGACGAGATCAGTTTCGGAAAGACCGAGAATGGTCGTTGCTTGCTCGTTTGCCTGCACAATCGTTCCGGACGGATCCGTCGTGATGATACCGACGGGACTGATTTCAAGTACCTGCTCGACGAGGTCGCGTTCTGCCTGCAGTTCCTGTTCGCGCTCGATTCGCTCGGTGATATCCTGAATATATCCGCGGACGTCACGAGAAGATGCGCGTTCGATTGGTTCACCTTGAAGATGTACCCAGCGTTTCACACCGTCTTCGGTGAGAATCTGTGCACGCGTACTGAATGGCTCGCCAGTTTCGTGACACTGTTCGACGAGATCAGAAACTCGCCTGCGGTGGTCTGGGTGATAGAACTCGAGGACGTCTTCAGTCGTCGGCTCGAAGTCTGCATCGATGTTGCGGATCCGTCTCGCACCATCTGACCAGAACATCTCCCCAGTATCGAGGTCTACCTCCCAGACACCAACATCCCCGAGCCGTTCAGCATTCGAGAGGAGTTCGCGAGTACGCTCTATCTCTACTTCGCGTTCGTGTTTTTCGCGTATATCCCGAGCAACACCAACCCAGCCTGCAATGTCACCATCTTCCCGGATTGCCCTGACACGTATCTCGCAGGGAACTGTCTCACCAGTCTTTCGGATGAGTGTTGCCTCCACCGTCAACACGTCGTCAGCTTCACCGGCGAGTTGTGCCTCGCGCAACCGCTCGCTCTCAAGGAGTGTATCCTCATCAACGAGTTCGGAAACAGGCATTCCAATGAGGGCGGAGCGGCTATAGCCGGTCATCTCGACGGTAGCCCGGTTTGCTTCGGCAATCTTCCCGTCGGGACAGATCTGGTAAATCGCATCCGCAGCCGTCTCCAGAAGTATCTCGTATCTGTCGGCCAGCGACTCGTTGATCGTTGTCGCTGGCGTTACCTGTTCAATCCGCTGGCGGAGCAACACAGGTGAGGTCTCTGCAGGCGTCGATTGAATCACGTCTGTCGCTCCTGCCGTGAACAGCCGCTCGGTGAACTGTAGTGTGGCGTCGTCAGCAAAGACGATCACCGGTGGCGTCTCGTCACACTCGGCCAGCGCCCGGACGATCTCAATAGCTCGCTCGGAGTCGAGATCCGCTCCGAGGAGCAGACAACTGGCTCCGGTTCCGGCGACCTGTTCGCAGACGTTCTCAGTACCAAGAGTCGCGACTCCCGCGGTGAGCCCGAGTCGGTCACGGGCGGCTTGCGGATCGAGCGCTTCCCCGGTAACGAAGAGAATATCGGCTGTTTCTGGCGAGATGTGCATACTGCATACTCCTAACTATCCGGCGGAAATCAGAACCTCCTGATTTCTATCCCGGATATTGTTATATACTAACTAATCGGACCCCCAGCTACATAAGTTTGTTATTTCAGGGCAGGGTCAGATAGGAGCAAAATCTCTGGATTTTCGTCCATCAGTCTGAATCCGAGATGTTGAAGGCCAACCCAACCTCTTTTCTCTACATGACTGAAATTATCGATGGCGAGGCAGTCGCGGCTGACATGCGTGACGACCTCCAAGAAAGCGTCGACAGACTTGCCGATGTCGCAGACCGACCGACACTTGCAACAGTACTGATGAGTCCCGACCCGGCAAGCGAAACCTACGTCTCGATGAAGCAAAACGACTGTGAGGAGTTGGGGATCAACACGCGCGATGTAGAACTCGACCTGGACGAGCCAGCCTCCACGCTGTTCGAGACAATCGAAGAGCTAAATGCCGACGAAGACGTAAATGGTATTCTTGTCCAGTCACCGGTGCCCGATCACATCGACTACCGAGAAGTGCTCGAACGCATCGATCCGCTCAAAGACGTGGATGCGTTCCATCCCGAAAACGTCGGCCGCCTCGTCGCGGGCTATCCCCGATACAAGCCGTGTACACCCCACGGCATCCAGAAGCTCCTCGAAGCAATCGACGTCGATACGGAAGGAAAAGACGCGGTCGTCGTCGGCCGCTCTCGCATCGTTGGCAAGCCAATGGCGAACCTGTTCATTCAGAAAGCCCCCGGCGGGAACGCAACCACGATGGTCTGTCACTCCCGAACCGATGATCTGGCAGCGAAGACCCGCGGTGCAGATATCCTCGTCGCCGCGACTGGCGTTTCACAGTTTATCGATGGCTCGATGCTCAAAGAAGGTGCTATCGTGATCGATGTCGGGATCAACCGGATCGACGCGGACAACGAGAAAGGCTACGAACTCGTCGGTGACGTCGATTTCGAGAGTGCAAAAGAGAAAGCGGGCGCAATCACACCGGTTCCCGGTGGCGTCGGCCCGATGACACGCGCCATGTTATTGTACAATACAATCAAAGCGACGGGACTGCAGACTGATACCGAAGTCGAACTCCCCTAACAACTGTTACGTTCTATCCGATTTTTCACAGGTGAGAATGCGAAGGCTGTAATTAAGTAGAGGCCACTCCGATAGTCCGGCATGGCAAAGAAACAGTCCCAACAGGCAAACAAAGAGGGGGCATTCCTTTCACCAGCACTCGACTTTTTGGTGCTGTTTGGGCTGACACTCGTGGTCGCGCTTTCTTTGATGGTTGTTTTCTAGTGTTGTCTTCGGAACGGTAGAGCGATATTTACTATTAGGTACCAAGAAGCAGCAGTATACGTGCCAGGGGAGTCAGAATGGCTGACAGTTCTCCAGGAGTACCAGCCGGAGGTGTGGCTGCTCGCAATCGCTTTTTATGGGGTTGGGGACACAGTCACGACCATCCTTGGACTCCGGGCGGAACACACAGCCGAAGTCGGACCCGTTGCATTGCTGTTTATCGAACATGGCGGCGTCGCCGGCCTCTTGTTACTGAAGGTGCTGTTTTTCGCTGGCTGTTTTCTCGCGTGGTATCTGCTCTCGACACCGAGTCGCATCGCGATCCCGCTTGCTGTTGCCGTTGCGGGCGCAGGCGTCACAGTCTGGAACCTGATTATGCTGTTCGGGTAGATCTCAGACCTGCTCGGTGTCTACCCGGTCGAGTGCGCGCGCGAGCGCGGTCTCATCGTCTGTTCGCAGGTACTCGCTTACATCCTGGATCGCGCGGACGATCCGTTCGGCTTCTGCTGGGTCGAGGTCGCCATCCAGCGCTTCGATACGCTTTCGCTGTGTCGTGACAGCCGAGAGCACACTGTCGACGGATTCTTCGCGGTCCTCGCGGCTCTCACGATACCGGCGAAGATCAGTCAGGTAGGCATCGGTCGCACTGGCAATGGCGAGTCCGCGCTCGGGGTAGAGTGTCTCGGGTACTTCTTCGGGGACTGGTCGCTCGCCATCTTGTGCACCGCGGAGCAACTGCAGGAAATACAATTGCTCTGTCTCGTCAGGTTGCATGACACGCCCGAGTGTCGCCCCGACGCGGCGAAGTTCGCAGGCTGCAAGATACGTCTCCGAGAAGGGTTGTAACTCGCCAGCGTGAATGAAGCCGACATGTCTGATATACGAGCGAGTCTGTTCGTTAGCGCGGTCGGCGAGTGTCCGGATCGGTTCTTCCTCAATTGCAGTGATAACCGGCATAAGCTCTAATTCGGCCGTCCCGGCAGTGTGTGTCGTCGGTTCGTCGACACCGACGCTGCGGACGCTTTCACACTCCGGGCAGGTGATTTCGCCGGTATCATAATACGACCAGCGCGCACCACAGTCCGTACACTCCCGTTGCCCGCGAATATCCATAGCCGTATGTTGTGGACCCGGCCACATATATTCGGCCGTCGGCCGCAGCAATCACCATCAGTCAGCGAAACGTTTTGATGTGTACAGTCCCCAAACAAAAGTATGCGAGATGAAGAGGAAATCCGCGAGCAGTACGAATTTCTGAAAGAAGAACTGGACTCAGAAGAGATGAACCACGAAGGTGTCAGACAGATGTTTACCTACTACAGACGCGCAATCGGCTGGGTACTGGAAGAAGAGCATATGTGACCGAAGCCAATACATTTATACTGCTCTATCCAATTGTATCAAATGACGCTTCGTCTGGAGGGCCGAAGCGTCAGCGGGGACCAATTCAGGGCGGCAAGTGCTTGCCCACTTTTCACGGCAAGCGCTTTCCTTTCCTTTCAATTTCTACAGACTAGATAGCGGTTGCATTACAAGGTCGGCGGCCGTACTGTCGACAATCCCCGAAGACAAATATATGGAGGTGACATAACGCCGTAGTATGCTGCTGGTGTTATGTGTCGACCTCGATGATGATCTCGGCCGGAAGACCGGGATGGAGACACCAGTTGTCGGTCGAGAAGCTGTCAAGGAAGCTGCAGTTGCCCTTGCAACGGCTGATCCCGAAGACAGCGACGTGAATGTCCTGTTCGAGGGTATCCATCTCGCGGACGAAATCGAGGACGAACGCGTCGAGGTCGCTGTCGTCACCGGCGTCGATGGCCGGGAAGTAGAAGCCAATCGCAAGGTCGGCAAAGAAGTCGACCGCGTGCTCGCAGAGATTTCGACCCACGAGAATATCCGCGCAGTCGTCGTGACCGACGGCGCACAGGACGAGACGGTCATTCCGGTTATTCGTTCTCGCGTCCCGATTGATAGTGTCCGTCGGGTGGTCGTTCGCCAGTCACAGGATCTGGAGTCGATGTACTATACGATCAAACAGGTACTCGACGATCCAGAAACCCGAGGGACACTGCTGGTTCCGCTGGGGATTTTGTTGTTGATCTATCCGCTGACGATCATCGCGAATCTCCTTGGCTTGCCGGGGACGGTCTTTGGGTTCGTCTCGGGATTGCTCGGTCTTTACATTCTCGCGCGCGGGTTAGGCGTCGTCGAGTGGATCGACCGCGCCGTCGAGCGAACGCGGACCGCCCTTTTTACTGGCAGAATCACACTCATCACTTCTCTTGTCGCCTCTGCCTTACTGGTCGTCGGTGCAGTTAGTGGGGTCGAGACACTCAACGAGATGCGTTCGACAGGCGATGGCCTTGGCGCAATCGAGATCATCGCGGCGCTTTTGTTCGGGTCGATCCAGTGGTTCGCTGCCGCTGGCGTGACGAGCAGTCTCGGCCGTGTCACAGATGAATATCTCTCCGGTGAGTTTCACTGGCGATATCTGAACGCCCCCTTTTATGTGATCGCGATTGCGGCCGTGATCCACGGCTTGAGTGCCTTCTTTTTAGGGCAGGCCTCGCTCGAATATCTGGCTTTCATGCTGACTGCGGGAACCTTACTCGGGCTTGCGAGTACGCTCTCGTTTGCAGTGGCCGAGGAGTGGGCCAAACAGCGGGCAGGGACTGCCTGATCGGGAAACAAATAATCTGGTAGTTGGTTTTTTCCGAAGATAATCGCAACATGAATATGACGCGGCGGATACAACCACGAATAAGGGCACGTAGCTCAGTCCGGACTAGAGCGTCGGACTTCTAATCCGACGGTCGTGGGTTCGAATCCCACCGTGCCCGTCCACCTTTTTCTGCGTCGGGTTGCCTTCGGCAACCACTCCTTGAAAAACGTGGGTGAAAAAGGCTCGACACTCCCTGCGGTCGCGTCGAGGGAACCGCGCTCGCGTTGTTCGCGCGGATGCCAGAGCCTGAACCCGCCGAAGTCACAGCGGTCGAACGGAGTGAGTCCGACCGTCTCCGCTCGGTTCAAATTCCACCGTGCAATGCAGCGAGGAACCGTACTCACCACTCGTGATCACGCCGATTCAAATTCGTATTTCCACACCCGGTCCATTTCCACCCGGTCACCGCCCTCACTGTCTTCGAACACCTCAAACTCGAAGAGATAAAAATGGCCATTATCATCCAGCTTGACTGCCAGTGTCCGCACTGAGTCCGGGTACGCACTTTTTTCTTCGATACCCCGAGTGTTGCGGATGAGCTGGTTTTGTTGAGTGTCTCACCTTCTCCCTTCGCTTCCACGGCAAGAGCATGGTGATTACCGTCATCATCAAGCCCGCACAACACAACGAAGGTAATAAATTGAAACACCAGAGCAATATCGGCCGGCTTGACGACGTGGATATTCACGATTGGTATCGGTTTGTCTACGCTTATAGCGACCGCGTAATCACGGTTCTCGCAGACGAGTTCGGTATCGGACAAGACGACCTTCTCATCGATCCATTCAACGGCACGGGAACCACGACGCTTGCAGCAAAGAAACTCGGTATCGATAGCATCGGGAGTGATACGTCACCTGCCTCGGTCCTGAGCGCCCGTGTGAAAACAAACTGGGACGTCGACCTTGAGGAATTCCGCCGCCGTCGCTCTGACCTCCTTGCGACGATTGAACCAGCCCTCAAGCAACTCTCCGTTCAAGGCACTCTCGATGCGTTCGTCGACTCGAAGACTGACCAAGCGGTTGACCTGGATAAGTACGACTTCAGCGAACCAAAGAAAACGCCGAAAGGCTGGCTCTCCGAGAAACCGCTGAAGAAAATGAAGGTCCTTCGTTACCATGTTGAAAAGATGCCTGACGACGAGGTGACAGACGTATTCCGCCTTGCAATGATTGCGATTCTCCCCGAAAGCGTTGGGAACGTTCGTTTTGGTCCCGAAGCAACTCGTGACCCAAAGCAAGAAGGTGATAAAGACGTATTGACGATCTTCAAGAACAAACTCTCCAAGATGGAAAGCGACTTACAGAGCGTTCAGTCTGCTGTGAAAGCAGGTGAATTTGAACCAGGCAGAACAGAGATTATCCGTGCTGACGCACGCCAACTCGCGGATACGCTACGAGATGAGTCTGAACTATTACAGAGTGAAAAACACCAAGGAGAAGTTGATTATTTGATTACTTCGCCCCCCTATCCTGCCGAACACGACTACACGAGAAACCAGCGGCTCGAACTCATCTGGCTCGGGGTCTGTGACGATAATCAAGATCTACAGAAAATCAAGAAAATGAATATTCGGAGCCACACGAAGAATATATATGTAGCAGATAATGAAGGCGAGCAGGTTAACATTCGGGAAAACGACCGTATTGACGCCATTGTGACCGAGATGGAGGAGATCATCGAAGAGGAAGACATTTCTCACGGGTTCGGTCAGTACTATCCACGAGTCATTGAAGAATACTTTGCGGGGATGCAACACCACTTCGAACAGGTGTATGACCTACTGGCTCCTGGTGGAAAAGCAGCATATGTCGTCGGTGATTCAGGGAGTTATTGGCAAGTAGAAGTGAAAACTGCCGAAATACTGGCTGAACTCGCCGAGGAACGGGTCGGTTTTGAAGAACCCGAGATTGAACTGTGGCGAAATATGGCTGCAACGACGGCCGATTACGACGAAATTGACGAAAATATTCTTATTTTGACAAATCCCGAGAAGTAATCGAGATGAACCCGTTGCCAGACCTCGTGACACTCGGTCTGCCGTGGTTCAAATCCCGGTTCCGGTTCAGTCGAGACTCACTGCGTTCGTCTCTCCTTGCACGCGGGGTGACAACCAACGGGAGGAACGAGCGTGCCGGGATTTGAACCCGGGATCGAGAGGTTAGGAACCTCTCGCCCTATCCGCTAGGCCACACGCCCTATCGCAATTTCCGCACTGTGCAGAAAAAACCGTTCGGATGGGCAGGCTTTTGATTCGTCGACCGTTTTGTCCGCACATGAATACACGGGATTTGTCGGCACACATCCCCTATCGTGCCGGTCGCGGCATCGAAGAAGTCGCCCGCGATCTCGGCCTCGATCCCGATGGACTGGTGAAACTCTCCTCGAACGAAAACCCATTCGGCCCAAGCCCGGCCGCAATCGAAGCCATCCGCGAGACGGCCAACGATATCCACACCTACCCGAAATCTGGCCATACCGACCTCACAGACGCTGTCGCCGAAAAGTGGAACCTCGATTCCGAACAGGTCTGGCTGACCGCTGGCGGCGACGGCCTGCTCGATTATTTCGGCCGAACCTTCCTGACTGAAGATGATTGCGTCCTCGCTCCCGATCCCGGATTTGCATACTACCCGATGAGCGCGCGGTACCACGGCGCAGATGTCGACCAGTACTGCATCAGCAAAGAACGGGATTTCGAACAGACCGCCGATGCGGTCCTCGACGTGTACGACGACCACCGGATCATCTACGTGACGACCCCCCACAATCCGAGTGGCTCCGAGATGGCCCGCGAAGAAATCGAAACAATCGCCGAAGAAACCAGTTCGGAGACACTCGTCGTCGTCGACGAAGCCTACGGACACTTTTCGGATCAGCCCTCGGCCCGCCCGCTTCTGGACGAGCGAGAAGATATCGCGGTCCTCCGGACGTTCTCGAAAGCCTACG
>LKMJ01002834.1_pt1 | contig 16064 bp, 25 predicted proteins | sample 643391 | NCBI WGS metagenome assembly LKMJ01 (sample SAMN04112250, study PRJNA286221) | soda lake metagenome | biome: soda lake; feature: Kulunda Steppe; material: water; isolation source: sample PL-Br10 brine of Picturesque Lake | place: Russia: Kulunda steppe | collected 2010-07
GGGGGAGGGGCAGAGGGAGGGGAAGGGGAAGAGGGGCTGAACCAATGGAGGTGTCCTCGGAGTCAGAGGAGGACACGTCTGAAGAGGCACAGACATGCAAGGGTAGAGGCTGCTGCGATGCTGGGAGAGTGCCAAATTGAGAGAGCTCGCATTTTACGTAATGATTGGAGGTGCCTCGCGGAAAGCAAATACTCGCGGGAAAATTGTTGAAGTTATTTGGTGACCTCGCGTAAAGTAGGATTCACGATAACATAGGAGCGATATGGTAGCAATAATTTGAAGGTCTCATTGAGGAGCTGGAGTGCTTGCATTGTTTCCAATCCAGAAATCTTGTCTGCGATAGGTCACCGATGCATGGGGAATTCCCCATTCGAATGGTGCCTAAGATAGTACAATGCTTTATCTATTGCATTGAGATAGATAGAGCCACACAATCCATCTTTTTATTGCTTAAACACAAATAGCAATGTGTTTTTGCAATAATAGAATTGCAATAATATAATAATAGAAAGATAATATAATAATAGAAAGATAATAGAAAAGATAACATAATAGAAAGATAGATTGGTTCTCTATCTTTGTACAGAAAGACACAAAGATTTGTATATTATTAAATACAAATTAAGGTACCGCGTGTTAAGGTACATACAAATTCTTAAATTCGTAGATTTAAGAATATACAAATTCTTAAATGTACAAAAGTTGTATTCTTAAAACTTAAATACAAAATTTTATAGATTTTGTAGAACTTATAGAAGTTGTATAACTAAGTTGTCCAACTTGTGTGCTTAACAAGTTGTACAGTATACAGAATTTTTTAAATGATAAGCATTCTCTCTGCATATAAGAATTTGCATTTAGGCCCTTCCAATTTGGGAAGAGCAAAAAAGTTGCAGTGGCAATTTCAATGAGAAGAGATGAGTGTATTGCATGGTGCACTATGTTAAGCATGATACTATCATCTTAATGAGGGTGGCATACTGAGAAGCCTGTGAACTGTGTAGCCACAAAGTTGGATTGAAATAGGATACCAAAACCATACCTCTTTTCCTTTTGCTTCACACCTCTTTGAATGTAGAGCCATTGCTTGTATCAGATGCTGATCTGTCCTTGGTCACCATAGCCCATGCTTGCAGTGCTTTGAGTATGTGAGTTGAGGTATGTGAGTTCAGAGTGCAGGTCTTTGGGTGTAGGCATGACTTGATTTTTATAACCTGAATCCCGTGCATGATGGAAGGCATTTCCTAGATTAATATATAGCTTAGTACTCAGCATACCATCACATTTTCCATGAGGGGTGTATATACAAGCCCTTGTTGCATCTGAGACTTGTGGAAGAGTGGCATACTTTGTAGTGCTTAATAGGAATTTCTGTATCAATGGGGTGGGCTTCTGTCCTTGCCTGCTTGACTTGAGCAATTTGTTTGATCTCTCTGACCCAGACTTCACATTTCCCAGTTGATTGAATATCCAGTTCTGGGTAAGTAGACTGCATATCAGAGACAGCTTTTTGTCTGATCGTATCTCCTGGTGTGGTTTTCCAGGTATTCTTAGGATTCGGATGAAGGCCAAAGCCTTGGCGTTCCATAGCTTGTATCTTTGGGTGATTGTACTCAGGACTCATACTCAGAAACCCTTCTTTTGAGGCTCTTCCATTCATCTGGCTCCCAAATCGAAGCCCAGGTTATTACTGCCCTGAAGTTATTTCTTTACTTTTTTTTGGTAGGGGTTAGGTCACAAGCAGGACGTGCCCAATCATGATTTCCTATGATACCATCTTGTTGGGCATCAGTATAGCATTCTAGGTCCAAGAGGCACTACCAATGGTATGTCCTTTGACAGGTACTATTGTGATACATGTCTGTTGTTCGGTCAACCTGCTCTTCTTTAGTCTGAGGATCACAGCATATTTTACAGCGGGCATCCTCGTAGCAGCATCTGGGTAGGTTTGTTATACTTTTTATCTGAATATCTTTGACCTTCTTTATAGCTAGAAGTGCCCTTCCTTCTACCACTAGAGGCTTGTATTGCACCAAATATTGTTCTGATTTTCTGCTGCAGCTTCAGCTTTTTGCTGCTTGCGTATTTTTTTTAATTCCTTTTCTTTTTTCTTTGCTACGTCAGCTTGGTCAAGTTTCCTGGTGCAGAAATTCTTTTACAGTTTAATACCCTTCTAGCTTGGAGATGGTAAATGATAAATGGCATTTCTGTTGGGTCGTTAAATTGTGCTGCTGTGTTCTCTTTTAAGTTCCAGAGTGAGGATACTAGTTCTTAGCTGTCAAGCCTTGCGAGTTCTTTCTGGGAAGTCGGGGCATGCTTCTTGGGCCTAGGCTTCATACTCTTCTTAGACTTGTTATCTAGCTGCCTCTCAGTGCCCCTCAGAGATTCAGCTGACCACAAGCTTTAACCATGAGTTTTTGTCACAGTTTGAGTGTCTGAAGCTGGACCCTTCATCAACGGTTGTTGAGGCGACTGGACAAGTCCAGGATGTGTATTCAGTTGTTTGTATTAGTTCCTGCTCAGTCTCACCCTTGTGAATCGTCAATTATTATTTGGACTCTGGCTGCATGGCTTATGGTTATACAGTGGCCTTTTTTTGGTCGATCCTGAAACGCCAGTGCCCATATCTCTTGAGTTTGTAAGGTTTGCCTCTTCCTGGAGGGATGATTGTTGCTGGTGGTTACTGAGGGCATCATTTGTAGTCGTTTTCAAGATGAACCTCAAGCAGCCTTCTTTCAGTTATAGGGTGGAAGTATCGTGTTGGTGCATTATTTTGATTGCCTAGTAGGCATGAAATTGTATCACAGTTGCCAGGACTCAGGTTGGTTGTGCTTTTTGTCTCGCAAATGGCAGTGACCAAGCTGGGAATAAATGAGGGTTCCCTAGTTATTTGTGCAGAAGTGTGGTTTGTAAAAAAAGTTGATAAGGTTAGAATTCTGCTTGATTTGAGAATGTTTCGAGCTATTTCAGGTGTTATATCCTGAGTGGGTGGGCTGCTGAGTAGAGCAACCAAGCTCTACTAACATGAACAAATGCTTGTTCATGTTCCTCTTTCCAGCTTTCTTGTATTTGTCTTGGAGATAAGTCAGTGATATGACATATAAGAGGTATATTTTTTATCTTTGTATGCTCAGCAGCTGGTGCTCTCTCAGATTATTGTCCAATTGTCTCCCCATGGGCAGCGAAGAGGTATTGTCTGCTACGATAAGTGCATAAGATAACAGGTTCAGGGCTTGTAATTTGTCTGAGCAGAAGTGCCTTCGTTATCTTTGCATGTTCTGGAGTTGTACAATGTATGCTGTTTATCAAGGCCTTGGCACAGTGCCCATGATACTCCACACTTACAGAAGGGCATCCTGGTCCAAATGGCTGCGTGTGTTCTCTGATTATAGCTGTGGAGGGGTTGGTCCTTTCCATACCAAACTTTTTTCACACAATTTTTTATCCCATTTATTTATCAGTAGGAGTGTATGGTAACGCAGGAAAGGAGTAAGCTATGCTTGGTATGATGGAGGGACTTATGGTGCGTTTGGTTCGGAATGGGGATGCATATGATTTATTCAAGGCGTTGAGTTTATATAAATCTCATACATGAGAAAGGTCATCTGTCATACATTCGTGTTGGTAGCTCCAACTGAGGCTCATGGTGAGTGTGGCGCCTAAGGATTTTAAGGGGTCTATGTCTCAAATGAATTGAGCATGCTGCCCTTGAACAAATATCTAATCTTCTAGCAGGGTTTTTAGATGTTGACTTGGACCCGTTCCGTTGATGCCGGTCTGCTTGGCTTTACGTAGTACACCTGTCGCTCTAGTTTTCTTTCCATCGCACATGCACTCGAACCATAAACTGGGCTATGCCAACTCAAAAACAGGGTACTACTCTTATTACCAGAGTCTGCTTCCACACGTCCACAAAGGCATAAGCAATGCTTTTTGGAGCATGTCCAAACTCGCTCTCCAAATGAAGCGCAATGTCTTCCACTACCGCACAGGCACCCTTTAATCAAAAACACGCTGTCCGCTTTAAAATGTCCACCAGCCTTCTGTGTCCACTCTGTCAGCAAGCAGATAGTGCTCTCCATATTCTCTCAGGGTGTCAACATACAACCATCTCGGGTATGATCACTGAACGCCATAATGTTGCCTGCAGGCTCATCATGAAAGCGATCAGCAAAGGCTATCTGGCAGGTTGTTTAGTCCAGTTGGATGCCGGCAGCACTGATCGCTTGGCCTAAAAAAATTTGCAAATGCCTGCGAACGCTAACAACAGGACTTTACTCAGCTGGCATTTTGGTGCTCGTCTATCTGCTCGGGATAGACTCACCTCTAGTCGCCCTGATGCCATTTTGGTCACCCCCTTACCTACTCCAAATTGCCAACCACTCCTCATTTGCACCAGGTGTTACAACCACGGCAACCCAGCAGAGACGTACGCAGAGTCCACGAGCACAATATCAACACGAAAGAGATACACCTTCTTGAGGTTAAGCACTGTGAAGATACACAGCCTGGACACCAATTAGAGCCTCTAAAAAACAACACGAGGTTCTTTGTAAGCACTTGAAGGCCAAGAAAATCATCCTTCACACCATTCTCCTTGGTGTGGGAGGCTCGATTTATACCTCACACACTTTGAATCACCTTAAAGAGCTCGGCCTTGATGTACAAAAAGCCCATAAGACTGCCCTCAAGTTACATGCTCATTCTGTGCTCTATGCACATAAACTGTCAACTACAGGACGCGCTCTTGAAAAATCCAGTTGCTCTCAAGGTCTTGGTCTGGAGCAGGGGGCGGCTTGTCACCTTCCAGATCCTCACTAGTTCTTCATTCTCCCTGGTGGAGGAGACTCACGGCCCTTCGGACCAATGTGTCTCCTTTTCCTTAATCGATGTGGGGAGTGGTTTCACTGCCTACATAGTATTTCTTTTCATTTTCTTTTTTTCCTGAGACTTGGAGGGCTGCCAATCTGCATACCTTGATAGTTTGTCAGCTTGTGTATGAAGATTGAACAGTCTTTGAGTTAAGCATTGGAGGTCATCTGCAAAAGATCCATTCCTAATTTTATCTTTTATCATGGTTTGTGACAGACATATCAACTTGAATACTGCAGCTGATGCAGCGCTTCGTCCATTCACAGCTGGTACTTTCCGCATCAAATAATTCATGTGGAGCATGACCTTACAAACAGGTTACACATCTACATGTGACTCCTTTAAATGTACACAATCCTGCCGGTATGTATGCAAGCCAGGTTTGGGCCACCCCATTCTTACGACAGGGCAAAGAAATGGACAGTCCTTTACAGAAATGGCTGGTAACAGTGCTCAAAAGGATTTTGATGGTCAAGGACATAAGCCCTTCATGATGCGTCATGTGGTCGCGAGTGTGGTCTAGAGCCTCTACAGTTCAACTGGTTCCGGGCGGCAGTGCGGCTATACAATGCTTTGTCCCAAAGCAATAGCCCCACTGCGAGAAAGATCTTACAAGCTGACATGCAACTGAGCTCATGGTGCAATGACTGCTGGTAATGCCACATCCAGTCTGCTATGAATGGTCTCACATAATCCTACTTGTTCAAGGAAAGGCTGCTGAAGTGTGAGCCCATTGATCTTGGTCGTTTTGTTGTGGACCTCAGGGAGAGGCACTCGGATTGTTGGACGCCTTATTCTGATATTCATCCACGAGAGCGCAACAACAAACGCTCCACTAATCATCAATGGTGCGCCCTCCCTACCTAGAGGGCCCTGGTTACACATCCGCTGTACACCCTTCCTAGATACATGCTTCTTGATCTTCCTCATGATGATATTCGCAGCATGGCTCGCTTCAGACTTTGTGCCCAAACTCTACGAATTGAAACTTTGGCCTGGACTCACAATACTTCCCCAACTGGGGCCTTTGTAATCCTCATGATGTACAGGACGAGCACACATCCTTTTCACTGCACCCATCCACACGTGGTCTCTCTCCAAAGGACTTATGCTTCCCTATTATCTTTCGCAGGCTTAAGCAGTGCCTGCCAGGCTGCTTTTCTGGGCCAGGAGAACAGTAAGCTAAATTTCTTCCTTCCGAAGGAATGAGACGATTCTTGCACTGATAGGTTTTTTATGAGCAGTCGCACTTCTTGACTGAAGGCCCTTTTCTTGTAACCCTTGTAACCCCTATCGTATCTGTTTCAGGTATGCTGTGGCTTGCTAGATTTTCAATGCTGGTATCTTTGATGCAGGCATGGCTATACCCGCTTGGAGCCACTTGAGGAGTAGTTCTACTAGAACCATCGTGTGCATGAGAGGAACAAAAAAAGGGGGACAGAGTATCTTCTTGGATTGTCCCTCAAAACTAGAGGCTTTGGCATGCATTGCCTAATCACACTGTCTTAGAATCCCCTCCTCGGCCGGCACAAATTAGGAACAAGAATGGGGTGCTGCTTGACACCCTCCTGATCCCCTGCTTGGCATTGAATGCCTTCGTTTTTTTGGAAATGAGTTTCCAGGTGGAGGGGTCATATGGTACCTTATGTAGGGAAGTTCGATGCCTAAGTACTACGCAGCTAGTACTTTCCTTTTCTTTTATACTTTTGGCCATACACCAATCAGCCTAATGACCAGGCTGGGAGTTACTAAGCTTGTAAATTTTCTTAAATAACGAAATTTGGGGAACCCCTCAGGCTGTCAGCAAGTACCACTTGCTTGTAGTACAACTGCGTGACCTGACCCTTCCCTGTTCTGTTTTTACTCAAAGTTTCTGTAACTAAGTTTCCGTAACTAAGGGAAGTGGCAGCGCTTGTTTGACAAAACCACTTGCATCATGTATGTATGCAAATGATTTGCATACTATGCATAGTATACAAATATATGTGCCCATGCAGCCGCATATTTTCAAAGAGACATAGCAGGTGGAGACATAGCAGGTGACATAGCAGGCTTCGCGCAGCATACCTTATTCCTAGCAATCACAGAGACACCAACCCTGGTATCAGTTCTGCCCTAGAGGACCTTTTGCCTTCTGCTCTATCTCGCCTACAACCCTCAACACAGAGCGCTTGGCTGCTAGAGCCTCAGTCATAACATGGAGGTGTCCCAAGCACACACGTAGCCTCTCCACAATGCTCCTTCTCCCCAAGAGCTCCTGGCGGCCTCGAGTGTCTGCAGGCTGTGCAGGCAGAGGACAGGCGGTGCACCGATCACGGAAGGTCAAATTCATCCAGAGGCATGGAACTGACGAAAGCTTGAACCCATGAGGTATGCATATTGTGAGCATGAGGCAAGGCCATCGCTGTTTTGGGTGTTGCTCGTTGCTCGCCCTCACTTTCATGCCCATGCCCATGCTTCCATGCGCTGGTGCATTTATTGAAGTCCAAACACTTCTTTGCAGAGGGCAGCAGATACCAGCGACCGCAAGCACATGCCATAACACCAAATGCATGCAATAACACCAAGTGCACGCAATAACACCAAGTGCAAGTGCATGCCATGACACCAAGACGAAAGGAACACCTCATTGCGCGTAAGCCCATGAGCTCAACCCCGCTGCGGCCACTCACATCCAGGAGGATGGTCAGCAGCGCATAGCTCAGTCGCTGTGCCCTCCGCTCCCTCGGCCAGGCGCGCTCAGCATGCACATCAAGCCCCTCAGATGCGGCACCAGCAGGAACCTGCTCTTGCTCCTGCTGCTGCTGCTGCTGCTGCTGCTGCTGCTCATGTCCCCCTGGCTGCTGAAAGGCAGAGGTACAGCCTTGGGGTTCAGCAGGGTCTGGGCGCAGCTGCAAGAGGCCCATGGGGAGGGTCACCGTTCGGCGGTCAACACTGCGGGAGAGGAAGACAAGTGCATCCAGGGCCTGCAAGGAAAGTGTGTGTGTGTGTTCATGTATGCATCGATGTGTGTGCACATGAGCGCATGAGCTGCATACCTGGCATTTCCATGCTGATGGGGATAAACATAGTGTGGACCCCCCCCCGCTTGAGCATGCTTGCAAATGTGATAAATGGGACAGGAGATCAATACAAGGGCATGCAGACCATTTGGCAGACAATACCTAGCCAAGACAAGTAGAGGGGAGAATGTCTGCCTCGCGCCTGAGGCAAGCAAGACAGGGTGAAAAGAAGAAACAACCCGCAGCTTGTTTTGCTAGTGTGCAGCCTGTTCTTGCACACTTACAAATACAGGCAGCCACAAGGGTGCAGCTCACACACAGCAAAAGAACTGGGGAATGCACAATGCGTGCCCAGAACGTCCTGCATGTCCAGCACGCACAGTTTGCTTTGCATGCAGGACGCCATTAAATGAGTAGGCAGTAAGCCTTGCAAGGTCCGTTGTTTTACATTGCAGCAACGCTTGCTAGTCCATGATGGACCACCTCCTTGCCTCTTCTCAACAAAACCCTGTCTCACTTCCCAAATCTTGCCTCACCTCCCAAATCTGACACTCCAGGTCAATAAATTCCTCCTCTTCTCCTTCCTTCTTCTCCATTCCTGCCACCCCTCCCCCGCTTGCCAGGCCATCCCCCTCAGCCCCACCCCCAAACTCGGCATGGATGGCAGCCTGACTTGCATCCCTCCGGCTCGCACCTCCCTGTTGCAAAGCTGAACTGCCAGGGGGGCAGGAATCACCCATGCCAGGGAGGGCCTGAGCTCCATGCATCGCTGATGTAGCTGCGAGCTGCGCAGCCAAGTCTGAACGGGAGCTTGCTGCTCTTGCAACTGCCTGCACAAGCCAAGCAGGCTGGCGGTCAGAGCCGAAAGGTTTGGGATACTTAGGTGTACCTGTCTGAGAGTGCGTTACATAGGAGAGGTGTACCTGTCTGAGAGGTGTACCTGTCTGAGAGGTGTACCTGTCTGAGAGGTGTACCTGTCTGAGAGGTGAACCTGTCTGAGAGGTGAACCTGTCTGAGAGTGCGGCTGAGAGCTGGAGCAAAAAGAAGGCTGGACCAAGAGAGCCTGGATGGCATGCACTGAACCTGTACATGGGTCACAGCAGCAGCGTCTTAAAAGTCCAGAGCCAAATTGACCCAAACAAGTACAGCCATGAAATCTGACATCCTATCTTGTTCAAAAGAAAGTGGCCATGTGCATTTGAGCTCATGCAATGCCTTCCCCTGCACTGTCACTGTTGCAAAACAGCCTGAGGTAGGAATGCAGCAACATTTTTGGTCTGTCGGGAGCATGTTGACATCCTTGCTTAAAATACAATCAGAGTTGTGCACTTGACTACTGATGCCATCAACCGTCATCTGCCGGTACGGCGTAATTTGCGGTTTTGACCGTCAGAAATTGACTCGCAGGCATAATTTACGGTATTTTTTTTATGTCAGACGGTCAGATATTTACGGTGCAAAACCGTCAAATATTACTGACAGGCACTTCAAGAGTACAATTCAGCAGCATTCTGAGACAGAATTTGTCTACTTGCTCCATCCAACCGTTTCCAAAGGTCTCCTCTAGATTTCAAATTCCCCATTCTCACCCCTCCCCCTCCTCATCCCCCTCTCCCTCCTCTTCTCCCTTCCCACTGCTCATCCCCCTGCTGCTCATTCCCCCTCCTCATCCACTTCTATGTGCATTGCTGCAGCCCCCTCTGCAACTGGCTCTGCAGCATTCCAGACTGTCTCCAATCATGCTGCAAACTCCTGGCGCTGTCATCAACTCAGCCACCTGCTTTGCCACCTCTTGCGCAGAGGTGCTGTACAGGAACTTGCACACGCCAGGGTTGAGCAGGTGGTTCTTGAGCCGCGTTGCGTTCAGCCCAGTGAGCGTCCTCTGGTAGCGCAGGCAGCTGTACTCCACAGTTGTCTTACCATCCTGCTGCGTCTCCTTCCTCTCAAACTCTGCCTTTACCTAGCTGCTCTTGACCCTCCTGCCACCCCTCCTCCTCTGCCCACCCACTAGCAGGCCTGTGGGAGGTGGAACTTGCAGCAGCTGACCAGGCCAGGCCAAGCTCGACTGACCCAGGGCCACAAGAGCCCTCTTAGCTTGATTGCTCGAGGACATGTAGCTTGAAATTTTGTTCGTGAAAAGTCGGGCTGATGAGCACGCCTCTTGAGCTCGAACTTGCTGGCCTCTGAGCCACAGAGTTCCAGACGCAGCACCATTACTTACGATTTCCCACCATCAGTATGAATTTCACCGTAACTAACGGTAATGTGACGTCATTTCAGCACCGTAATTTGGTGCCACTTCTGATTGTAGCCGTATTTGCACAACTCTGATAAAATAGATGCGCAACTCAAGGGCATAACATGGTCAGACATCAACTCCAACCCCAAAGTGCGCTACAAAAATGTTGAGAGTGCATAAGCGCACGCAGCATACAATCATGCAAGATAAACAATGAGAGTAAGAGCACAGCAAGGGAAAGAATGGATGGGGAAAGGACAACAAGAAGATTTGAGCTACTTGACTCACCTGCAGGCCATCCCAGCTCCCCTGCACTGCTCCTCCCCCTGGTAGTGTGATAACATCTACAACGCCCATGTCCACCTGCGGATTGGGTCAACGTTTGACAAGAAAGAGGAGGGGGTCTTTATAAAAAGTAAGGCATGTGCCTTCATGGTTACCGTGGCAACAGTGCTTTCCCTTCATCTCCCCAAGCAAAGCAGCCCATTGTGTGCTGAGCGTGAATTGGCGACGCTGAGAACGCTGTCCTACTTGTTGGCGGCCTTGCTGCAGCCATCACCACCCCTCCCTTGACAACAATCTTGACTTGGGGCGGCTTTTGTACATGTCATAGAGATAAAGTAATGGGCACGCAAGGGTGGAGCTTCTTACCAGAGAGGCAACAAGTGATGCAGCTGAACTCCCAGGATTTGATGGGTCTTCAAATTGAGGTTCAGGCCACTGCTGGGACCTGTGACGCGCGTGTTGCATATGGAAAAGAACAGAGCTCTATGGCAGGATGGTATGGGCAGACATTTGGGCTGGGCAGCGATTGATTAAAAAGAGGTCGCAGGACTGAGTAGGAAAGGTGTAATGCGACAAGCTTCAATGATGCCCCTTTTAAGCCAGCAAGGGCAATAGCGGATGCAGAGTTTGTGCGACCTCGTCACAAAATTTAATGGCTCTGATGAAACGGGGCCAGTGGACTACGTTTTGCTGCACGCTTGATGTTGCTGCGAGTCCAAAGCTACAATGCTGGGACGGTGCAACGCTTACTGCATGCAACCTGCGTGCACACAAGCAAGGTTCAGAGTATGATCTAGCCAAGTACCTGGGCACACAGAATTCGTAAGCATGCCACTCATGAGCTGCCGCCACTGCTGCTGCCACTGCTCCTTGGCGCGCTGCCTGCTGCCAGTGCATATGCAGCGCCTCGCACGCCACATCTCCGTCTGCGCACACCTCCCCGAAGACCTGCCTTCCCCACCCTTGCTCCTCAGTGCTCCCATGCTCCTGAGCAGACACAGCTACATTCCCTAAGCCATCTCCTTGGCTGTTTCTACTTGAGGCAGCTCCTGTTTGCGCAGACCCAGAACTCAGAAGGGCCCCACGCGACAGGCTATCCGCTGCTTGCAGGGCAGCTGTGAGGCCTTGGGAGTAGGCTGCGCGCACCTGCGGCCATGGCAGTATCAGCAAGGCGTGCGCTGGACAGGGTGTGTGCTTATGCAGCCTGTGAGCCAGGAGGAGCGTCTGCAGCACACTTCCAAGCCCCCAGCCACTTCCTGACAGCACACCAGGCCAAGCTTCCACCCTGAAAACCTAGGAATGGATAGATGTAAGGAGCCTAATAATCCTGTAGCATGTACAGCCCTGACCCTCAGGTTTCCTCCCGGATTTCCCTGCTGCAGCGACGAGCTAGTGAGCTGGCCGCACCTCCTCTTCGTCCGGCCAGACCATCACATCAGCACACACAAACGGGAGCACCTGTGCGCATGCAGCAATGTGGCCTTACACTGAAACAGCAAGCAGGGGCAGGGGCACAGAGCAGTTGAGCACAGCACTGCAAGCACTCAGAGAAACCGCGTGCTGCCTTGCAGCCCTGGCTTCCTGCCCTGTAGCCCATTTGCTGTGATGCAACCGCATGGCCCGCCCAGGACAACTCCAGCAGACACCTTGAGCAAATCTTCCACAGCCCCACACTGTGGGCAGCTTGTGCCGGCTGTGAGATGGCCGGCTCAGTGATGGGAGCAGCTCCCACAACTGAGCCACTGGGGGCCTCATAGCGCTCGCCAACTCAGTGCCTCTTGGACTCATGGTGACTCATGGTGCCCCTCAGGTCACACGCCCGTAGCGGCAGTGCCGCAGAGACCCAGCAATGCATGCAACACAGCTCCTCTTGCCACCATGCTGACTGCGCAGGCGGGTTCTGCCCCACAGAGCCCCCTTCCAATGCCATAGCCAGGGAAACAAGCCCACAGGGGAGCACTATGACCAGCCCCATGGTGACGAGTCTTGGACCCCCAGCACGAGGTCCAGGGCCCAAACTCAGGGCACGCGTGCAATGGGGGCTTAAATCTGTGCAGCAGTGATGGCAAAAGGTGCTTCTGTCTGTGCAGCAGCGAGGCACAAGGTGCTTACACCTGTGCGGCAGTGATGGCACAAGGTGCTTGCAGCACAGTGCGGCAGTGATGGCACAAGGTGCTTACATCTGTGCGGCAGTGATGGCACAGGGTGCTTACACCTGTGCGGCAGTGATGGCACAAGGTGCTTGCAGCACAGTGCGGCAGTGATGGCACAAGGTGCTTACACCTGTGCGGCAGTGATGGCGAAAGGTGCTTGCAGCACAGTGCAGCAGTGATGGCACAAGGTGCTTGCAGCACAGTGCGGCAGTGATGGCACAAGTTGCTTGCACCTGTGCGGCAGTGATGGCGAAAGGTGCTTGCAAAACAGTGCGGCAGCGATGGCACAAGTTGCTTACACCTGCGCAGCAGTGATGGCACAAGGTGCTTGCAGGACAGTGCAGCGGCCATGAGCCGCGCGCAAGGAGGAGCGCACCTGCGTGGTTTGGAGCAAGCGCACGCGGGAGGTGGCGGTGGCCAGGACCACGTAGCGCCCATCCCTGAGCTTGACAGCGCGGTTGATCTCCAACAGGCAGCCACAGCGCTGGTCGTAGGGAAGGCACTCGATGCGGGCCTGCACATGGGGTGCAAAGGACAAACTGTGCTTGCAGCACGATTTGTGGTAGTTGCATTAGCCCAGCTTGATGAGGAGTATTGGGTTGATTTGGAAACCACCAGAGGGGGCTATCAAAGGCCCAAAATGGGCATGCTTTTGCCCTGAAATGATCCCAGGGTATGGTCTCTGTGATGGGCTGCTTGCTAGCCCAGTACCAAGTTGCAGTCCAGTTAAAAAACAACCAGTCATGAAGACTATTGCAAATAGGTTGTGGCGTGAACCCTACTCATCACAGCCAAATCTCCACAACAGATCACCCACAGCACTTGATAACAGCAGAAAAATCTGGCAAGACAATGCCAAATTGGGTCAAAATCTGACCCCCTCCAAACCTGAGTTTCACCATCCAGTATTTATGTGTACCATCATAGAAGCAGACTGGTGGTGTTTGAGGGACATACCGAGCTCTGGTTTGGGCGCTATGAGTGCATATGTGTGTTGTCTAAGCCAAAAACAGGCCATAATCAGAAGCTGGTCACCCACCCTGGCCTGCAAAGTTGCTGGTTTCAGCCCAATTTTCATCAGAAGTATGATTTTATGACACAATTGCAAATTACAGCAAAGAAGGAGCATTTTAATGCTTTTGCTCAGACAGCCTTCTCAGGGAAATCACAAGCCTCTCTGAACTAAATCGCAAACTTTTCTGAACCCTATAGACTCTGTTGAGCATAACAGCATATAAACATTGAAGCATTAAAACAAGACTTATGGTATGCCTTAATGCACGTAGAGCAGATGAAGTTGCCTGTTGGCACTTCCCAATTGCGCACCACGCGGCAGTTTTTCTCCACCTCCAGTCAGCCTTTAAAGTGCATTACAAAGCAGACAGTCCGCAAGTCAAAGAGCAACAAGATCAAGTGCTCCAGAGGTGCACAACACAATTGACTCCACAGCTGCTCATAACTTGTATAATTAAAATGATTCATTCAACTTTGCAAGGTCACACTGAACAAGGCCCCTGCATTAGTTCCTTTGAGGCTCATGAACAGCAAGCAAGGGTTAAGGCTTGCTTGTAAGATTGTCGCACCTGCAAGCTTGGACGGAATGTTCCCTCATCTGTGTCCTCAAGAGGGTGGGCCTGATTGCTTTCCGTGCCAACCTCCTCACTCTGCCTGGGAGGTCCTTTCTGCCTCACAGCCTTGCTGCTTCCATTGGATCTGTTTGGCTGGAAGCTATCATCATCGCCACGCATGGGAGACGGCTTTCCCCCTTCTTGTGTAGAGTGCTGCACACGCACAGAAGAGGCGGGGGCGTACAGGAAGCCGAACACCGGCAGAGGGTACTGCAATGCGTGCTGATGCTCATCAAGTTCATGCTCAGCTGTCTCATGATGCTGACAGCGTTGCTGCCCCTGCCCCTGCCGCTGCCGCTGCCGCTGCTGCTGCTGCTGCTGCTGCTGGTGCCTTGCCAAAACAGCGTTGATCATGTGCACATCATGGGGGGCGTGGGCATGAAGAATGGCCTGCGATGAAGATGTTAAAGCCAGATCATCTGTAAATCAAAGAGTGCTCGCGATTGTCTACAATACAACTTACTACAGTAGACTGGCTCCAACTGGTGAAATGTGTCAGGGTCAGTTAGCTAGATTGGGATGCTTAGTTGCAAAATCCTCACTAGACAAAGCTTGCCGAGCCAGTCCGGACACAGGCTCTGTCATGGGCAGCTGTAAACAGCTAGTGACAGCAAAAAACTGGTCAATGCTGGACAGCGACTGTGACTTCCCACCATTTGCAGTCTACCTGCATGCCTGGCAGGATGACCCATTCACTGCATAGCACCGGCAACTTGCTCATGATGCCGGGCGAAGCGCATCTTGTGCTTGTTCCTATGCATCCGAGAGGTGCAAGGACGACACATTGTGTCAAGCTACAGGTTCAGAGCACTTGGAAGAGGTTGCAAGCCATGAAAGGCGCATATATCTTTGACTGAACATGGACTCAGCATTGAAACATGCTGTGCGCTTCTGCCGGAGAGAGCCACATCTCCAGGAACACATCAAAGTAAAACACAGTTTCAAATATAGTTAGAAGTATTTGACGACAGTCTCGGTCAACTAAGCGCCCTGTACAACCGAACGCTCAGATTCTTTGCAAATGCTCAGAACTTTCAGGACGTCCATGTGTTCTGGAATGTGACTAGGCTGCCTGTCTAAAGAAAGTATGTCTATGAAAGATGCAACAATGGGCAGCGTCATGATTGTTCAGCCCAAGCTTTTGCATGCCACTCGTTGCAGTCAAAATGTTGCTCACCAACGTCTTTCAAACCCTCTACTTCCTGATAGAAAAGCCGGCTGAGACGACTTACTGCTTCCCTGTGAGCACGATAAATACGTGAATGCCTCAACAGTACTGAAAAGGCAGCTGCCCAGTGTATATGCATCTTCCTACAATGATTCGCACACAAACGCACACATGCACGCAATGACCTACCCTCCCGTGCGCCCATCTCCACCCCTTCTTGAACACTCACATGCTCATGCACAAGCACATAAAAGCACGCACGCACACATGCACATACACACGTGCACATGTTACACATGAACACACGCACCAAATACATACAGCTTCTGGTGAAGTGGCTTTTCTTCCCAAGTGGCCCCTTTTCCTTAATTGATGTGAGGAGCTTTTTGCTGCTTACGTAGTTTTTTCTTTTTTCTTTCCTTTTCTTTCTTTCCTACACAGCACAAACTCAAAGACATGAACACATACATGCGTACACACAAGCGCGCATTCACACGCATGCACTGCAAGGTTAGGGAGAGCGGATGAAATGCCGATGCCATACAGGTATACACACTGACATACTGACTGACACAAACATTCGTATACATGCACATTCACACACAGTCACATACGCACACATTATCACGCATACACGCACACACGCGCGCAAACACGCACACACACACACACACACACACACACACACACACACACACACACACACACACACACACA
>LKMJ01002836.1_pt1 | contig 16059 bp, 16 predicted proteins | sample 643391 | NCBI WGS metagenome assembly LKMJ01 (sample SAMN04112250, study PRJNA286221) | soda lake metagenome | biome: soda lake; feature: Kulunda Steppe; material: water; isolation source: sample PL-Br10 brine of Picturesque Lake | place: Russia: Kulunda steppe | collected 2010-07
GTGTGTGCGCGCACGCGTATGATACAGCCATGAGGTAAAGCACGAAAATGCGCATTCACGGCGTTCTTCTTCGCATGGTTATGCTCTGGTGATCCAAATGACAGATCAGGGTTCTCCAGATGTACCTCACCCTGTGCACGCTCTTCAGCTCTCCTTCAAAGCCCGGTACTCGCTGGATAACATCTGAACTCTCTTCAAGAAGAGGTACTATCTTTTTACCCTCGGAATGTGGTCCAGTCCTAGCTGCATTCGCCAAAGTAAATGCTAGGCAGCAGGCTAGAAGTTTGTTCAGTATCATGTCCTATCGTTAATTTTTTTAATGGAGAATTGTACACCTGTAACCCTTGTGCCTTGCCGAGTTGACATGGGCTTGTCAAGCCCTAGTTGCACTGTCGTCAGGCACCTTGATGCAAGCTGTGTAGCAGAGCTGACATGATCTCAGTCAATCAGCATCAACAAGCTGCACACTTACATGCAAAGAACGTAGTCAGGAAACTTTTATCTAGCAAAAATCGTCCACGCCAAGCTGTGCCCTGCGGACACAGGCCTCCCTCCCAGACCCAGAGTCCATTGTCGCCCTCACTCTCCCAGTATCCACTTCAAGGATTCGGGAGTATTGATGCAGTTTTGCGTGAGTGAGCACATACTTGTTGTGATGTGCATGAAGCAGCTGAAACCCAGGTGTCTTTGTCTGTAACATTCACTATGTAGATGCACCCATGACAGAGCAGATTCGCACTAAGATGTGTATGCTGCACACTGTACACATGCCTGCAGCTGGAGTGTACTGCTTTGAGAGTGCAGTGTGGCTGCGGGACCTAGTGCCACTCATTGCCGTCTCTGACACCAGCACACAGAGCGCAGCTGCGCAGTTAGCGGCTCTCACCGCCAAGGCAGCCACCACCTCTGCTACAGCAAAGCAAGCGGCCCAGGCTGCGGCAGATGCAGCCGCCAAGGCCACAGTCGCTGCCGCCGTTGCCGCAGCAGCGGCTCCAACAGATGCGTCATTGCCATACACAAGCTGTGGCACAACAAGTGCCGAGGCGGATCAGACCCTGAGTGTCCAGCCAGGCGGCGCCTGCCTGGATGCTGCAGCCCGTCACTTGGCCGACCTTGCTGCCCAAGCTGCTGCAGAGGCCGTCGTTGCAGCCGCGGCGGCGGCAGAGGCTGCTGCAGCCGCGGAGGTGGGCAGCGCTTGGGGAGCAGTGGCAGAGGATGAGCAGGAGCATGAAGAGCCAGATGTGCCGGGCTACCGCACGGCTGACAGGTGAGTGCAAGCACAACTGACAGGTGGGCGCAAGCTACTGCACAGCTGACAGGTGAGCGCAATCACAGCTGATATTGCAAGTACAGCTAACAGGTGAGCGTTAACTACCGCACAGCTGACAGGTGAGCGCAAGCACAGACGGGGTTGGGGGTAGTGGGGCATCATCTTTGCTGAGGTGAGAATACCTCGCACGCAGTTGCAGGCGGCCACCATGGCTTCCTGGCACCCCCCTCAGGATCGGCCACCATGGCCTTCCGACACCCTCCTCAAGGTTTCCGACCAAGCCGACAGAGCAGCCTGCTGGCATGGGCCAGCCGATGCACGTGCATGACGTGCCTCCTCAGGCCCTGTGTGTCCTGCACATCCATTTTGAGCTGCAAGCATGCTGCCTGGCCTGCAAACACGGCCCGCCCCACGCGCACCAGCTCCCTCCCCCTTGCGCGCATGCATGGCACTGCAGGGTCTCCGTCCTCCGCGTACCCATGAGGACCGACCCGATCCCTGCTACCTTCCCCCGCATCCCCCCCCTGGAGAAACCCAGCATCTCGGACGGAGCAAGGGGCCGTGCTGCCTTGCAGGCTGCAGGACGACGGGGCTGGGGGCCCAGAAGCCGCGCACTGCAGCAGCTGCTGGCATGGGTGCTGGCGCCGCTGGTTGCGGCCGCACGTGCGCTCCTGAGCAGGCTGCACGCCATGTGCGTGGCCCTGGCAGGCTTTGTGGAGCGGCAAGGCGGCGGCGCACGCAGCGCAGGCGAGGGGCACGCGAGTACGAGCAGCGCAGGAGCCAGTGCAAGCCTCCAGAAGCCTGCAGGCGCGCGTTTGAGCATGCCCCACAGCGAAGCGGGTGCAAAGCAGGCTGGTGTGCACGGTGGTGGCGGCAGCGGCAGTAGCCGCGAGCAGGGAGCGCCTACACAGGGCTTGCAGGGGACGGGCGGACCGCAGGAGGTGCAGGGCAGTGTGGCAGGGAACAGAGAGCAGAGCATGCTGGTTGTGAGCAAGCTGAGCAGGTGAGGAAGAATCCATCCACGGGTGTGGTTTACCGCACTTAAGAGGAAAACGCAGCCAACTTGGACCAGACCCACCAAAGGTTAAGGCCAGCTGCGTCACCTGTTTGGCAGCTTTTGATGTATGTTTGGTTTTGGCTGCTTGCTGCTTACTGAATGGCAAGCGGAGATAAAGGGTCCAGAAATCACGCTTGCGCAAGCACAGCCGTGCTGTGCACGCAGTTCTTGCAATTACATTACAACACCTCAAACTGTTCAGCATGTCTTCCTACCAGCCCAACCAGCTAGGCTGCATAGCGCCTCCCACAGGGGCTGCGCTAATTTCCTACTTGGCCACACTTAGATGCTAGGTCTCCTTTCTCTTCTCCCTCTGCCACGTGGTATCTCGCCTCTGTTAGCAAGCTGTGTGGTTGATGCATCCTAGCATCCAGCATGCACTTCTCGTGCTTCCATGCGTTTTTTTGCAAGTGCCTCGTCTGAGCCAAGTGGCAAATGCATACTTGGCCATCAATCATGGCAAGCTTGTAAGACCTGTGCATCAGGTGAGCGGATCTTGGCGCGTACATGGGCGCGACTTTGCGCATGTGATGCACGGCACAGGTTCAGGAATGAGGAGACTGGCAAGATTGACTACTTCAAGATGGCTGCCAGCGCAAATGAGTACGCCTCTTTTGTTAAGCATGCGCAGCACACACAGCACAGGTCAGTGTTGCGGGCTGGTTGGCAAGTAGTAAGCTTAGCTACCTGCATCTCAATAGGGGGGGAGGAGATACTTTGGCTCTCAGGCTGTCAGGTTTGCCAGGCCTGTCTGGCTTGTTGGACAGAGTGGGAGAGACTTTGCGCAAGCAAGGTGGACGGCAGCATGCGTCGACAAAAGTGTGTGGAATAGGCTTTAGGACAGGACCCAGTGCCATGCTCCCTATCTTGCAAAACAGGGGTGCCGACATGATGAGGATGACTTGGCGGAAATGATCAATATCATACTGCATTTTCCAGGTCTTCCGGTGTGGTGTGTCAGCTAACACGCCTTGCTGGGTTGAGGAGCCTTTCTGCTGAAACCCACTGAATTCCAGATAGGCACTCAGCTCTGGGCGCCTCAGTCAGGCCCCGTCTTCCAGACCCGAGCTTATTCAGCTTTGAGTGCATTACGCACAGGCGCCCAGGGATGCAAACAACAATCTGGCAAGCCACAGGCCTGATACTGCAGTGTCTCATATGCAAAGTGATGCTCTAAGCATTGCCATGTGCCCTTATTGCACGATGCGGAAGAGCTGCTTTCTCACCTGCCTGTGCGTAACGCCATGGGGCTCTGCGCTGCAAACAGGAACCTGGTGCAGATGCTGGGGTGCGCACGAGATGGAGACAGCCTCACCCTGCTGAGCGAATTCAGTGAGGGCGGAGACCTGCAGCAGCTGCTGGCACGGGAGCAGGACCTTCAAGGAGCCAAGGCCAAGGTGCAAACGAGCTCTGTGGGCACTTGCATTAGTGCCTGTGCTCATGCACGTTGGCAAGGCAAAGGCTTGGTTGGCTGCTGGACTCAGGGCATGTTGTGTTTTGACGGGCTGCGCTGAGTCGACAGCAGTTGCAGACAAGTTGTTTGCCTTAGCTGGCATGCCAAGGCTGACCAAAGTACGCGGTGTGTGCTGCTGGCAGCTGTCTCGTGTGTGCGATCCAAAGTGCGGCGCATGCACCTCACAGTTGTCTCATTTGTGCAATTCAAACTGTGGTGCGTGCAGGTGGGACCGCAAACGGGTGGTATGCAACCTCATGCTGAGCAACGAAGAGTTGGACTGAACGGGCTGAGTGAGCAGAAGGTGTGGCAGGTGCAGGACTGCATCCCGCAAGGACCATGAAGTTGAGCATTGCTGTACAGCAGTGGCAGCTTCAAGAGCAATCTTGCCAGCAGGGGTTGCCCGTCCTGCAAAAGGGCCTCTGGGCTCTCCTAGCTTGCCTGGACTGTGAATGATGGCAGCTCTCACAGCAAGAAAAGCGTGATCTTTTGTAGCACTCATGCGAGCAAGCACCTGCTCGTGCAGTCAAACGTGGAAGGCCAACCCATGCATCTTGTCATCATGTGCCAGGCTCGACCCCCTTGACTGCTTTTTGTCATGTACTCGGCTTGACCCCCTTGACTCCTTTTTGTCAAGTGCCAGGCTCGACCCCCTTGACTCCTTCTTGCCATGCACTCGGCTTGACCCCCTTGACTCCTTTTTGCCATGCACCAGCTTGACGCCCTTGACCCCTTTTTGTCGCGCACCAGCTCGACGCCCTTGACTCCTTTTTTTCGTGCACCAGCTTGACGCCCTTGACCCTTTTTTGTCGTGCACCAGCTTGATGCCCTTGACCCCTTTTTGTCGCGCACCAGCTTGACGCCCTTGACCCCTTTTTTTTGTGCACCAGCTTGACGCCCTTGACCCTTTTTTGTCGTGCACCAGCTTGACGCCCTTGACCCCCTTGCCTGCACCAGGCTTGGCCCCCTTGCCCCAGACTTCAATGACGGGCACCCCTCACAGACCGGCTCTCATGAGTATGTCATGCGTTGGTGACAGCGCATTTCGGCCCTGGGACTTGCAGGGCCTCCCCACACGACCGCGCATTGGCCTCACGACCGGCTAGCGCAGCCTAGGCGTAGCTAACCCTCAACCACACGCACATACACACAAAGAAGACACCCATACTTTGGCGATTGACGGCCTGCATGCCTACCTCGCAGCTGCTCTACATTGCAAGAGACCTGCTGGCTGGGCTGGCGGCCTTGCACAGGGGCAACCTCACACACGGAGGTGCGCCCTCTCTCTAGAGATCAACTCCGCTGGCATCCTGATAGGCCGTGCGTCCGGGTGACAAGTGCCTGCCGCACACCAGCCGCTTCCGTGCGCTTTTGTTGGCATGTATACCATGCACACTTGTTGAAACCATGCCAGCTGCAAAGCCGTGGGTTCTTGCACTTGTCTGGGGAGCACCCTGTGGCTCATGGTGATGAGGTAAGGCCCATGATGTCAATTTCTGAGTACAGCAGCTCTTTGCAGCTCCCAGAAGGGCAGCGTCCTTTCCTTGTGATGCATGATGCTGCCCCATTGATGCTCAGCTCAGCTCAGCAAAACGGAGGCTTTTTTCAGGCCAGGAATAGGAAGCAGGGGCAGTCACAGCAGCAGCCTGTTGATGACTCTGCTTGCTGTTGGGAGATCTGATTGACATTAGGTTGATTTATGATTTATGCTTAGCAGGGGCATTGATAGCGTCATTGCGCGGACAAAGACAGGGCATCTTGTGCCCCTGGATGCATTTGCACATTGGAGTCACTACCAGCGCACTCTGGGCGCCTGCCTGCCTGCATTACGCCCTCACCGCACTCCAGGCGCCTGCCTGCCTGCCTGCATTACGCCTTCACTGCGCTCCAGGCGCCTGCCTGCACGCATGCCTGCATGGTGCGCTCATTGTGCTCCAGGTGCATGCCTGCATGCCTGCATGCATTCCCTCAGCGTGCTCAGCACGGCTGCATGGGTACTGCACACACGCAGACATCAAGCCCTCCAACTGCTTTGTGTCCTTTGTGGAGGAGGGCCCCCTCAGCACCCTAGACCTGAGTGCCCACTCGCCTGCAGCACCAGCCCACAGCGCCCACTCGCCCGCAGCACCAGCCCACAGCGCCCACTCGCCCGCAGCACCAGCCAGCAGCGCAGCAGCCAGGGACGCCACACATGACAACAGCCCCTTCACCTTGAGCGCAAGCACACCTGTCCGCCCCACAGCCACCCTGCTTATGCCTGTGCCGCCAGGCCCTGCCGGGCATCAGCTGCCGCCCTTGCAGCAGTCCCAGACACCCGTGCTCAGAAGCGCACGAGGCACCAGCCGCGCTGCTGCCCCGGCCAGCGGCAGGGGCGTTGGCGTGGCAGAGGGCGTCAGCCAGTGCAGCGATGGCGGCGCTGGCTTAGGCGCGCAGCCGCCCAACCTCCGCGACGGCATGCCTGACAGCGCGCAGCCGCTGGGCCTAGGCCTGTCCAGCTCTGACCTCGCTGTGGGCTTGGCCACGTTCAGTGTCGACTCCAGCACAGACGAGGATGAGGATGTAGAGGCGGTCGTTGTGCAGCTGCCTGTACCGGCAGAACAGCCTAGCCTGCTGCGCAGGCCCCTGCCGGCCACTGCTCCTCAGGAGGGGGGCACAGTGCTTGCCTTTGCGCCCTCCACGGCAGGACTGCTGCTGCCAAAAAGGCCGAGCCGCAGACGGCGCAGCCACGTGATCAAGCTGGGCGATTATGTGAGAGCTTTCACCTGCTTGCATTGGCAAATGCACACAAGAGCGCGTGCGATCTGCACGCGTATGCCCTCCTCTTGTCTGCTCAGGGCTCATCAACTTGTGACCATGTCTGAGCCTCTAGAAGTTGTGTGCTGCAGTGCCTTGCATGCCATCCAGGCGCTTGCAAGCAGCGCACCGCCCGCCAAATGCTATGATGCCTTGGGTGTATACGGTACGCTTGTGCGAGTGCATGCACGTAGCTACAGGGCGTGGCGCACGCGATGCTGTGCTGCTTTGTGTACGCAGGGCACACTGCGAGAGAAGGGACGGCAGCACCTCCACTACTTTGTGTCCGGTTTTGGGTAAGTGAGCATGCTCGCACAGTACAGTGGGTGCGCACGGTGGGTGCACAGCATGGTGGGTGAGTGACCATGCTGGGACGGTAGCACTTCACACTACCTTTCAATTTGCTTGGGGTGAGAGGGCGTGCTGCCTAGTGTACACGCCGCCTCACACTGTGTTTGTGTCTTCCTTGGACTGCCGCTTAAACGCTTTAGGGCTTGGATGCATGATTGCTTCGAGGCTGCTCTGACCTAGAAAATGCTGAGGCTGCGGATTGGCATGGCCACGCAAAACCACAGCTCCCCTCAAAGCGCTTGGGTCTGCGCCTCTGGCAGGGCCGCCAGGCAGGCAGCTGAGCTCAAACGCCCACAATGCCCTGACAGGTACACGCCAGAGTACGCGGCGCCGGAGGCGCTGAGGCACGGCACTGCCAGAGCCCATGCACCCGCAGGTATCTCATCAGAAGCCCAGTAAACAGTTGCTTGGTACGGCTCTGGACGATCTGGTCAGGTTGATCTGGTCAGGCTGACACGGCCCTGTTTTTATCTGTATTCTTGTCAGATCGATGTATGTTGTCAGAATCCCAATCAATCGGTATGGCACTGGGCAGCCCACCAGGACCGCGCTGCAGGGTCAGGCCTCGTGTGGGGCGCCTGAGCAAAAGCCTGTCACCTACAAGCCAGACTGCGTGGGGGGGCGCTGTTGGCCTAGACTGCGTGTGTTGGGGGGCCCTGTTGGCCTAGAGTGCGCGCGGGTGGGGGCCCTGTTGCCAAGACTGCGTGCGGGTGGGGGCCCTGTTGGTCAAGACAGCATGCGGGTAGGGGCCCTGTGGGCCAAGACAGCATGCGGGTGGGGGCCCTGTTGGCCAAGACTGTGCGCGGGTGGGGGCCCTGTTGGTCAAGACAGCATGCGGGTAGGGGCCCTGTTGGTCAAGACAGCATGCGGGTAGGGACCCTGTTGGTCAAGACAGCATGCGGGTAGGGGCCCTGTGGGCCAAGACAGCATGCGGGTAGGGGCCCTGTTGGTCAAGACAGTGTGCGTTGGGGGGGCGCTGTGGGCCAAGACAGCATGCGGGTAGGGGCCCTGTTGGCCAAGACTGCGTGCGGGTGGGGGCCCTGTTGGCCAAGACAGCATGCGGGTAGGGGCCCTGTGGGCCAAGACAGCATGCGGGTAGGGGCCCTGTTGGCCAAGACAGCGTGCGTTGGGGGGGCGCTGTTGGCCAAGACAGCACGCGGGTAGGGGCCCTGTTGGCCAAGACTGCGTGCGGGTGGGGGCCCTGTTGGCCAAGACTGCTCAACAGAAGTGTGCAGTTTCCAAGAATACTTGGGCTGAGCGCGGGCACTGGCACAGCATAGTGTACCTGCAGGACAGCGTGCTTGCATGTTTTGTACAAGCACAACTGACATGCTCTCTGGAAGGGTGCACACGCTCAGTCTGGGCCGGAGATTGGCCTGGTCGCGCTTTCACGCTGCGAGCTCACAGAGAGTGTGCACACACTCTGAGCAGGAGACTGCCCCTGTCGCATTGCCTGAGCATCACTCAAGGCTCATGAGATTTCAAACATTACATGGATGTGCTCTCACACAGACACACATACACACGCCCACATGCGCCTGCATGTAAACCAAACACTGCCTGTGCACAGACATCTGGGCTGTGGGCGTGACGCTGCTGGAGCTGCTCCTGGGGAAGCTGCCTACCTTTGCGGTGCGTGCGCATTAGACTTTCCGTGTACGCAATGTGCTTGCATGCACACCCTGGGTAGCCTGCGCATGTAGGACGTAAGCCAAGGATTGCCCACAGGAAACAAAAGGCAGGGGAACAGGTGATGCAGTCGTTCTGGCAGTCGTTCTGGGTCATGTCCATACAAAGCAGAGTTGTGCTGGGTCGTGTCCATGCACAGGAGGGTTGTGTCCATTCACAGCATGGTTGTATCCGTGCACAGCAGGTTCAAATCCATGCACAGCAGGGTTGTGTCCATGCGCAGCAGATTCGTATTCATGCACAGCAGGGTGGTGTCCATGCACAGCCGAGCCGTGCTAGCGTTCATGCTTTGTGTGTCTACACACAGCAGAGGGTGCCTGCGTGTGCAGAGCGCAGCCTTGACAGTGATATTAGAGAGCGAGTCCGGTCTTTGCCTTTGGGGTGTTGTACGGGCCATGGCTACACGGGACAGCACTAACTCTGCGTGGGTGCTGTAGCAGGAGCATCCCATGCTGGGGGGTCATTGCAGAGGTGACAGCTGTCATTGCAGAGGTGACAGCTGCCGTGGGCTGCAGGCCTAGCAACAACCGCGCAGGCATTTTGAACTTGGTAGCAAAGAGCGCCAGAGCCCCTTCACCTCATGCGCATGCCTCCCCTGATACCCCACTGACCAAGTTGCACGGGCCGCGGCGGCGCACAAGGGTGGCGCATGCATGTATGAGCAGGCTGGGCTAGGCAAGGCGCCAGTTCTCAATCCAGCTCACAGGTGTGCATGCGCGCGTGCGTGTACCGGTCCTGCCCCGGCCCCTGCAGGTCAAGATGCGCGAGCTGCAAGGGTCTGAGTTCCACAGGGCACGGCAGGCGTGGCTGAAGAAACACAAGCCAGCGGACCTGACTGACCTGCATGAGGCCCTGGCGGCATGCGACCCGGCCGCGCCCCCCCCCTCCCTTGAGCTCCAGCAGGTCCTGGCGGCGTGCTTGCAGGTGCGGCGTGCGGGGCCGCGCTCTGGCTAAGGGCGCGTGCTTGCAGGTGCCACATGCAGGGCAGCGCTTTAACTGTCCTGGCCAGCGGCACCCTTTGAGAATGATGATTAGTTTAGGCACAGTCCACCAACCAGTACTGCCCCACAGGGCATCAGTACCAAACAAATGCGTGTGCAGGACATACTTGGGCCACAGGTGCCTTGAGTGTCAAGCATGTGGAAAAGTAAGGCAGGCCCGTTCATTGCCGCACCTCTGTCATACCTGTCCTCTACCCCCCCCCCTCACACACTGGCTGTACTCCTCCTCTGCCATTCCTGGCCCCTAGCGCTGTATGAATTGGTCTTCTAAGTCACCGCGTAGGGGGGACCAGTGGCCTGGTGGGCGTAGCCTGTATTCACTCTTCTCTTCACCTTCATGAAACCTACATTAGCAGGCGTGTCGGGCGGCATTAAGATGCCTTTTGTTACACAAGGGGCTCACCATGCCCTTGCTGCTGCCCCTGCGTGCGCAATCAGGGTCTTGCTCAAGGTTTGCACATAGCTACATTGTATATAGCCAAGCTGGCAGGCAGTGCAACCAAGACATTAACCTGGCTGGGATAGTGATGCAGCGATGCACTTCATGCCTTTGGTTCCCCCTGCTCAACTTGCAGCTGCGTCCAGAGAAGAGGCCCCAAAACGCAGATGAGCTGCTCAAGTTTCCCTGGTTTGCCTCTCCCAGCGACTCGCTTTGGCTGGAGTAGCAAGTGAGCTCGAGCTTTCTATGGGCAGGTGGATTTTGAGCTGCACAACTGTATACAAGTTGGCGCAAAGTTGCTTGGTGTAAGGCATTTGAGTGCGAAGCCATGAAATGGGGTTTGTTGTACGAATGTATGTGCAGTGAGGCTTCCTGGTTGAATTGAGCTGCCTTGCTGCAGACTGCCTCGTGATGCTTCATCCCTTAACATTGCTTGCACACCCCATATTGATTGACTTCCTGAGCCAGGTTGCTTCGCAGATAAATGTTCCAAGACAATTTGGTAGGACATGCCGGTGAATATCACGGTAGTTTAATTCAATCTGTGTTATCTCTATGTATGCTTGCTATCTAAGAAGAGGGCATGCCGATGTACGCTCATCAGCTTCATTTGGATTAGACCTTAGGTATGGGTTACGTTGTATGCATGAGTGAACGGTTTTGACAGAGGATAAGTGCCGTTTTTTATTTTATTTAAGGGACAGGCTTACATATTCTTTCTCCAGCTTATGCCACAAGTGTAATCCCCAAAGGTGCCTTTCTGCCTTATCCCTTGTGATAGTGCCTGGTTTCTATTTCTGTGCATCTCTGGTCAATAGGCTTGAAGGTGTGAAGCCACCAGGATGTGCACTGGTGCCGACTCAGTAGACATCTCAGTCTTAAGCGTGACAAGTGTGAGCTTTTATGACTTTCATCTTCCCAATAGGCCATCGGACTTTTGCTAGATCAAACCAACCTCAGTGCAGTGCTCCCTTTCCTTCTATTCAAGGATTTCTTTTGTCTTAATCATAAGACCAATTTCTAAGTCATGACCTCAAAGCCATGGAATGCAAGGCACCTATTGCCATTCCCTTTTTACCCCAATCTGCAACCATTTCCTCTTCTATTCATTCTTTGGTACCTTTGCCTGTAATAGTTCCTCTGACTTGGTGATCGTCGCTAGGGCAAGAATATATGTAATTCCATGCTGTTGGATGCAAGACAACTTGAAGAAGATTGCAGCCTCAGGAATATCCTCCTCTGTGCAATCGTATAAATACCCTAGGAGTTAGAGACGTAGGGCAGGCAAAAGCGTTGGGCAATCCTTTGCCATCCACTGATGATAGTTGGCAACTAGTGGCTCTGTGTCACACTACCTGCCCATAAACAGATTTGTGCCACAGTGTGGGAGAAGCGTCCACCTTGCGCATCTGAGTCGTGCAAGAATCTGCCCTTCAGTAAATAAGTATAAGTAGTACATCGGAAAGTTGTGCTTTGTTTGAATCATGCTTGAATCCAATTAAATCAAACTTGAATCCAATTGAACTACTTGAATCAAATGGGATTCAAGTGGGCATTTCAATCAAGTCAAACTGGCATTGAATGCCCCCTGAATCAGATGGGAGTCACATGGCATAATTGATTCAAGAGGACTTGCAGCTGAATGGACCTTGAATCGATTTTAATTCACATGGACTTCAAATGGTTTGGCTTATAGTGCTGGCTAGTTCAGCAAAGGGCTGTGTGATGTGCTTCTAGCCTTTTATGATATTATTGTCAACATATTTGGTGCTGAGGGGGCATATGCCTTCCTTACATGAAGAGTGTCACACCACACAGGTTGTAAGAAACCTCCAAGTATGCTTTGATCCTGCAGCCTGCCAACTGGCAGTGCCTTGAGCAATCTTCTGCATTTACTCCCCCTCTGCTGCCTTTGTTTCTTCCTCTGTTCCTGCCATTCAAATGCTGATTGTTTGCACATACCACTGGCCTGCTTTCTTCTTTCCTTTCACTTGCAATTGTACATTGGAATCGCGTTACATTTGCTCGTCTTCAATAAGTTGAAAGTGAATTAGTTAAGGTCACTCAAGTTGGATGTTGTACGTATCCTTGTGACCTCACTGCCTACGCAGTTTCCCTGTTCTGTTCTGTTCTTTTCTTTTCTTGACAATGTATGTCCATAAGTGCGCTCACGGTCACCATGCAAGGTGCAATTGCTGGTCCAGGCTCAGCATGTAAACTGAAGGATGATGATTCATCTGGACAGAGATTAATTCAACTAAAATTCAACCGTAAAATTTACTGAATCAATTGGCATTCACCAGACCCTGGCATCTGCCACTACCTGCACATGGGCCATTTCCACCCAATTCAGATGGAGGAGGCTATGAATTAAATCTGAATCAAATGCAAAGATTAATGCCTGGCCCATCAAGAAATGCTGCTTGAATCCCATATGAAAAACAGTTATCTTCAAACCGATGATTCAAGCACGAACCAAATTAAATTCGTTTGATTCAGCCAGGAGTCACCGGACCACAACTTTCCGACGTTTGTGCAGAACTCTGCGAAGTCATCGTTGTCACTATTGTCAGCCCTCACAATAAAGCAACAAATGAAAAACTACAACAGTTTACATCTTGACCTTTGGTTAAGAAGGTTCATTACACTGCAATTATCTTTAAAGAAGTATGATTCATGACATCATAGCATAAAGATTGAAGTTTCAACTATATTTCATCCCTTTTGGAATGATAGAAAAAGGACTTCATTTTTTTGGAAACACTTATCTTGAAATCATCAATCAGGCTCCCCTTTTAAAAATGCCACCAGGGACAGGGCAGGTATCGGCAAACCGTGCATGAAAGCGCGCAGCATGGCTGCAGCATGTGCAAACACGTCCTGGGACGCGCAGTTTAAGGCGTACAGGCCCTGTGTTTACGAGGGTGGCCGTGTGGGGCTGCCGAGCGCAGCTGCCATTTGATAATGAGCACAATTAAATGAGCTAGCATAGGTGCTGGATGCCCAGACTGCATCACTGGGCACTCCTAAGATTTGTGTGTTAAAGCCCTTTTTGGTGGCTTACATGCCACAAATCTCTTTTGCAGTCATACAACTTGCCGTGGCTTGGTGTTAATGCCAAAGTGCACTTGCTTTGCACCAACGTTAGGCTGAGGTTGGCTAAGCGCTGGTCAGTCGGCACTCCAAAGGAACAGCTGAGCCACCTCCAAGTGGTATGTCATCAAGGCTTCTTCAGAAGCTGACAGAGGTCTGCCAGACTTCTCTTGTGCCTACCTCAGGCAACTTACTACCTCTGCTGCTGTGCTCTGTGCGGCTTCCATGATGATTGCAGCCGGCAGGTAGAGGTCGGCCTGAAAACAAGATGTTATGGGCCAAATGAGGTGCTGTATGCACCGGCGCGACAACATTGCCAAACAGAGCAGACCTCCTTTTTCCTTGTTCTTGGTCCGTGCTTCACAGAACCACTTCAAGTGTTACATTAAGGCGTGCAGGTGGGGAGGCCTGCTGTGCCTGCTCTTCTTCCTGATTTTAGTGCCTGCTCGTCTTCAGTGCATGTTTAACATCATGATGATCATGATGCAACACTGTCCTGGAATCTTGACCCTAATAAGACACAGGCGTTTGACGCGGGCTTCCAAGCTAAGACAAACTGTGAGATGAGGAAATCCTGTGCGTTGTCCTGCGAGGAGATCTATACACGGACGCACAAGACAAGATTTGCGCATGGGTGGCATCTCCCAAGGATCTTGCAGCCGCCCAAGGGGCCCATACCCCTAGGGGTAAGGCCTTTTCTTCTGCCTCGTTTTGCCCCCCCTCAGCCAGCTGGCGAGGCACAACTTGTGGCGAGGCACAACTTGAAGCTAGTAAGATAATCAGACATGAAATTGATAAAGGTCACCAAAACGGACCTAAATGGGCTGCACTCTGTCCCCAAGTTCACCACGCTGATCTCGGGCTATCCAAGCATTACGATACCTTACTGTTGATCAGGAATTATTGTCTGTGGTTGGTTTTGATTAAGTTTTGATTAATACATGAGTGAGTTTAAGTGCAAGGCCTTAAGTTACTTCACCTGTTGGCTCTCCGATCACAACCTCATCTGCTTCAGCAACATCACAAAGTCCCCATAAGCTGTAATCTGCACACAATGCTACTGTAACTCTGCAAATTTAAGGGTGCTTCCCCCAAGACTGACCAAGTCCAGACTCCGCAGGACTGCGCACTAAGCACCAAGACCTCCTCCACTCCCTCTATAGTGGCTCTAGCAGGATGAGAAAGCTTCGAGCTTGATAAGTTGCCAATCACTGATTGAATCAGACAGGACTAGCCTCACAGTGAGGCCCTCACTTGTGCGTAAGTGTCTAGATCTCCTCGCTATCTGCACCTTGATCTCCCTAAGCATGTTATGAGGAATGTGAGCAGGTTTCACTTGCGACCTCATACTCTCGCTGTGGAATCCTCCATCTGGCGCGGTGGAAATGGCAATTGTGACAAGTGTCCCTGTGCTGCTGTTCTGAATGAGGTGCATGTTCTTTTTCACTGTCAAGACTTGTTTGTGTGCTCTCTCAGAAGAAAGTACTTTTTCCTTTTCTTCCCTTTTTGCCAATCCTTTTCTATGGAGGCCCCTTATATTCTACATGCCTTGCCTAGTCAGACTGTCTTTGATTTTCTTTCTCAACGGCACAATAGACTCTGCCATTTCATTTCGGACATTATGGACTATTTCTTGGCTGGCGAAGACCAGGAACAAACCAATCAGCCTAACGATCTGGCTGGCGGTTAATCCTTTTTAACTCTTTAACTCTAGATCCCTGTGGCAAAGTTTACATATCACCACTTGCTTCTTGCGCTTTTTGGTGTTGGTTTTGGTTGCCCAATTGGTTTCAGCTAAGCTATCCTCATTCAGCAGGTACAGCTATTTAACCAAATTCACCAGGTTAAATGGCTCAGGCAGTTTGACTGCAACATCACTTTTGAGTGGATCATCTGACAACAATCTATGGGTAGTCTCACAACGATCTCTAGGCAGGCCAATTGCTTCCCCCATGGTGGTGCTGCTGGTGCTGCTGATGCTGCTGCATGAGCTGCTGCAGTTGTGCTAGTTGTGCGGCATGCTGCTCCGAGCCCCCCTGGCGCAATGCAGCTGCCAAGTTTGCGAGCACTGAGTGCGCTTGGCTTGAGTTGCTGGCCAAGAGGGCGATCGCCTGTGCCTGTGGTGTGTGTGTGTGTGTTGTGTGCGTGTGTGTGTGCGCGTTTGTGTGTGTGCGTGCGGGCGTGTGTGTATGTGTGCACGTATGCGTGCGTGTTTGTTCTTGACTGTGCGTCTGCGTGTGCATGTGCGTGTAGTGCATAAGCATGCGTGCGTATCTGTGTGTGTTTGTGTGCGTGCATGTGCGTGTGTGTATAAGTCTGTGAGCTCAGGCATTCGGGAAAAAATGTAAATTGAAACCAATTCTAGATGTGCTACAGTGCAATGGGGTGTCGTAACCCCCTCAGCTGCGCATGCTGCCCACCTGCTTTTGCTGGTCAGTTGCAGCGGAGGCAGCATACCCTGCAGATGGAGCTTGTTGTGGCTGCATGTGAACTTGCGGCTGGATTGTGGGCTGCGTGTATGCCGGCATGCTCGAGGGAGGAGGGTACTGTGTGTGCTGTTGCGTGTAACCTGCAGCGTTGACAGGGCAGGTGAGTTGGGCACATGAACATGTACACGCACACACATGCATGCATGCACAGCGTTCAGAAAGCGTCGAGAGGGCGGGCGAGTCGGGCTCTGTTGACACAAACACAGCGATGAAGGGAAACCACCGGGCAGATTACTCCTGGAGCAGTGAGGGCATGGGGGAGCATACAGCTCCTCCAACTCCCCTCACCAGCATGGGAGCAATCCAACCCCCCTCACCAGCATGGGAGCAATCCAACTCCCCTCACCAGCATGGGAGCAATCCAACTCCCCTCACCAGCATGGGAGCAATCCAACCCCCCTCACCAGCATGGGAGCAATCCAAC
>LKMJ01002837.1_pt1 | contig 16058 bp, 16 predicted proteins | sample 643391 | NCBI WGS metagenome assembly LKMJ01 (sample SAMN04112250, study PRJNA286221) | soda lake metagenome | biome: soda lake; feature: Kulunda Steppe; material: water; isolation source: sample PL-Br10 brine of Picturesque Lake | place: Russia: Kulunda steppe | collected 2010-07
GACGGCACGTTCTTACAGGACTGTTTCGTCTTCCCCGGCGGCTCGACGGCCGAGGAGTTCGCGTACTTCCTGCACACCGACATCGGCGAGGGCTTTCTGCACGCCCACGACATCCGATCCGGTCGCCAGATCGGCGCCGGCACTGAACTCGACCACCGGGACGTCATCGAGATCACGACGACGAACTGACCACCCCTAATGGAAAGCCGGCGGACGCTTCCGGGCACGAAAGCCCCATTAGCGCCCGACCCCTCGTGTCCGTATGCCACGCCCCCTCCCCGAACCGCCCGAGGCCGGCCTGATAAATGCCCTCCGGTTCGGGACCGACACCGTCCGGTTCCTCGAGGGTATGCAGGCCCGCTTCGAGGACGGTACGGCGATCCCTATCCCCGGTCGGCCGCCGCTCGTCGTTTTGACCGGCCCCGAAACCGTCGCGGAGGCGCTGGACCGTCCCGAGGATTTCACCCGGATCCCCGCACAGGACGCCGTCGCCATGATCGCCGAGAACGGACTGGTACAGAGCGAGGGCGAACTCTGGGAACAACAGCGATCGATCATGGCGCCGGCCTTCAGCGGCCGACAGGTCACCGCGTACGCGAACACGACCGGCCGACGGATCCACGAGCGGGCCGGACAGTGGGCCGATATGGGTGCCCAGGAGACGGACCTCCACCGCGAGATGACCTCGTTGACCGTCCGTGTCGCCTCGGAGATCCTGCTCGGAGAGGATATCGGCAAGGCCAGAGCCGACCAGTTCCACGAGTGGATGCGGATCGCCGGCGAGGAGTTCGAGTTCGGCCTCAAGACGGTGCTCCCGAACTGGGTGCCGACCCGGACCTCACCGGCGTTCCGTGACGCGGCAACCGGGATCCGAGAGCTGAGCGAGGAACTCATCGAGGGGCGACGGGCTGCCTTCGCCGACGGCGAGGAGCCGGACACGCCGGATATGCTCACGATGTTGCTTCGCGCCGAGAAGAACCCCGACGTCGAGTTCTCCGAAAACCAGATCCGCGACGAGGTCGCAACCTTCCTGATCGCCGGCCACGAGACGACGGCGCTGAGCCTGACGTACACGTTGAGCCTGCTGTCGTGGCACCCGGAGGCGAAACAGCGGGTCAGAGCCGAGGCGACCGAGGCCCTCGGCGACGGACCGCCGACACACGACGATCTCTCGAACCTCCAGTACACGAAACGCGCCTATCGGGAAGCCCTCCGACTGTATCCGCCCGCGTGGGCCGTCTTCAGGCAAGCCAACGGGAACGTCGAACTCGGGGAGTACGCCATCGAGGACGGTTCCGCGATAATCATGCCGCTCTGGACGATCCACCGCGACGGCCGGTACTTCGAGGACCCGGAGACGTTCGACCCCGACCGCTGGGAGCGCCGCGACCCGAACAGCGTCGCCGCCTATCGACCCTTCTCCAGCGGTCCACACGCCTGTATCGGACAGGGGTTCGCGATGGCCGGTGCGACGCTCGTGTTGGCCCGTCTCGTCCGGGATTTCGATATCGACGTGCCCGAATCGGCGCTGAACGATCTCCGGTTGACGCCGACGCTGCGGCCCGCCGCCGGCGTTCCGGCGACTATTACTCCGGTCGAAAACTGACTCAGGTGGGCAGCCGTTCAGTGGTCCTCTAGAAGCGCCTCGTCGCCGTACTCCTCGCGCAGTCGCTGGAGATATTCGCGCTGCTCTTCGACCCGGTCGGGGAGCTCCGCGTAGGCGTACTCGAACAGGTTATCGGGGTCCGGTTCGATGTCGGTCCCACGATCGATCGCGTCGGCGACGGTCTCGGTGACGTCGGTTTCGATCGCGTCGATCGTCTCGTCGTCGAGGGTCCCTCGCTCCCGGAGATACGCTTCGAGCCGCGGGATCGGATCCCACTGCTTCCAGCGTTCGACCTCCTCGTCGTCGCGGTACACCGTGGGATCGTCGGCGGTCGTGTGCGCCCCGAAACGGTACTGAACCGCTTCGATGAGCGTCGGTCGGGTCGCGCGACCGGATGCCCCCTCCGGCGGTTCCCGATCCGGGTCTTTCGCCCGTTCGACCGCCTCGCTGACGACCTCGAACGTCGCGAGCGGGTCCATCCCGTCGACTCTGACGCCCGGGAAGCCGTAGGCGTCGGCCTTCTCGGCGAACGTCCGAGTCGCCGTCTGGGCCGACGCCGGGACGGAGATCGCCCACTGGTTGTTGTTGCACATCAACACCGCTGGGACGTCGAAAACGCCGGCAAAGTTCGCCCCTTCGTGGAAATCCCCCTCGCTCGTCGCCCCGTCGCCGAAATGACAGACGACCGCGTTCCCGTCGTTCCGCAGCTTCGAGGCCCAGGCCATCCCGACTGCGTGCGGGATGTGGGATCCGATCCCGATGTTCAACGGCGCGATGTTGTGGTCCGTCAGTTCGGCGTTGCCCTCCTCGTAGCCCATCCAGTAGCTGACGTACTCCGCGAGTCCCCCTCGGTCGATGACTGACCCGTGTTCGCGGTACTGATAGAGCACCCAGTCGTCCTCCGAGAGAGCGTACATCGACCCGAACTGGGAGCCCTCCTGTCCGGCCGAGGACGCGTAGGTCCCGAGCCGTCCCTGCCGCTGGAGGCTTATCATCCGTTGATCGAAATGTCTGGAGAGCCGCATGTCGCGATACATTTCGCGCATCCGTTCGTCGGACAGCGGCGGTTCGTACTCCCGATCGAGCGGACGGCCGTCGGCGTCCAGCCGCCGGTGTACGTCTGCGTCCTCGAAATCCATATCGAATCACCGACCGCCGGGAATATAGCTTTGGGGTCGCCCCGATACGAAACACCGAAGCGCTACGCATAAGTTTCCCCGCGATCCAACTATCGCTATCGGATCGACCATCATGAAAGACTACATCATCGACGAGGAACAGCATCTCTCGCCGATCGTCGTCGGAACGACCGCGGTGCTCATCGGTATCTTCGCGATCGGGCTCCTCTATCAGCTCGTCTCGATGCTTCTGTAGGGCCGACACCGGTTCGAACCGTTCGGCGGAACCCGGGACTTTTGACGTCTGCCGTCGTGGCGCCAGTATGGCGTCCTCGAACCGATTGCTCGTCGGGCTCTGTGTCACCGCCCTGACGGCTACACTCATCGTTCACACGCTCTTTCTCCCCCAGTACATTTTAGGATCGTTTACCCGTGCGCTTCCGTTCCTCGCGATCGGCTGGGGAAGCTATCTCCTCTTGTTCTATTCGCTCGGCCGGTTGCGTCCCCCGTCAGACGGGATGCCGAACATGCGGGCGACCGATCTCGGTGTCGCGCTGTTTCTCTCCGCAATCGTGGTGAGCGGTCTCTTCGACACTGCCGGGCTGACTTTCGAGGCGGTCCCGCTGATACATCTGCTTCCCGCCGCCGGAATCTACATCGGGCTCGCACTTGCCGGCTGGGGGTTCGGAACTCGGACGCAGGCAGTCAACCGGCTCGCCCCCGAAACCGAGTGAAACTGGTCACCTCTCGCCGCGAACGAGTACGTCGATATCGCTCGATCGCGTGACGTGCTCCGTGACGCTGCCGAGCATGAGCCGCTCGACGCCGCCGCGCCCCCGACTCCCCATCACGACGAGATCCGCCCCGACCGACTCGGCGTAGTCGACGATTTCGGTTTTGGCGGGACCGGTCGGCGTCGCTGTCGTGATATCGATTCCCTCGGGAGCCGTTTCGACGGTCTCCTCGACCAGCGTCGTTGCGCGCTTTCCGATCGCATCCTCGGCGCTTTCGGTTTCCCCCGGGAGCTGGTGGCTCCCGAGCGGTCCCGGGTCGACCACACAGATGACGTGAACTGACGACCCGTGATGTGTGGCGATCTCGAAGGCTCGCTCCGCTGCCCTGTCGGCGTGTTCGCTCCCGTCGACCGGAACGACGATCGTCTGGAACATGTGTCCGATCACTCGGTCGCCGTCATCATAAGACGCTCGTGATAACGAGGAGGTTCCAGACGGTCACGACAACTCCGACAAGCGCCAATGCGAACGGAACCGCAATCCGTCCGGGTGTCCGCAGAACCCGCCAGAGTAGATAAAAGGCGGGAAAGACGACCGCTTTGATGCCCACAAGTGCAGGTCGGCCGTACGATTCGATGAGCGGCTTCGCGATCGGCCCGGCTTCGGCGATGCCGCCCATCGAGAGCCCCAGAAACGTCGTCGCCGTATCGCCGATCCCGTAAAAGACGATCGCGGCGATCCAGAGCTCCCGATCCCTGCCACCCAGTACCGGGAGTGTCTTTTCGTCGCTCACGTCTGTTTCCAGCACTCAGGGGATCATAACTGCAACGCCGGCGATGGCGACGATCGAGACGAAAAGCGAGACGAGGAGGAAGTCGGCCATCGGGGAGACGTACGCCTCCCGTGTCGGCTCTGCTCCCGCGGATTCGACCGCATAGGGGCTGTCGGCTGCCATACGACAGCTTCGGTGGATCCCCATTTCAACGTCGGCTCGGTTTCGAGCGGTGAGCCGCGTTCGACGGGGGAAACCACTATTGTTTCTCCAACCGTACGGAGAACGTGACAGACACACGGGACCTGCGCCGACCACGACACGCGATCCCGCCGCAGTCCGACGCGATACGGCGCGAACTCGAACGGGGCAACAGGGAACTGCTCCACTGTCTGGCGTGCGGCCGACAGCTCGCCGCGTTCCGGCACGGCGATCGCTGTCTGTTCTGTGGGTCGGCCGCGACCGTCACCGAATCTTGGCCGTAGTCGTGAACGAGCCGGTCCCGAACGGATACGGCGGTTTTCCCCTCTCTGGAGACGGTCCGTTTCAAGTGGGTGGCCCTCCGAGAGGACCGTATGTACGATACGATCCTCCTGCCGACGGACGGCGACGAGGGTGCGACCGACGCGCTCGAACACGCCCTCGGTGCCGCGGACGCCTACGGAGCCGACCTGCACGTCGTTTCGGTCGTCGACCGTCGCGTGATCCTCGCCGCCGATGCCGAAGACAAACCCGACGTCCGGAGCGAACTGGCTGACAAGGCGGCGGCCGCGGTCGACGAGCTTGCAGTCCGTGCGAAAGACGCCGGGGTCGCCACCACAACGGCGACGCCGGAGGGGGTGCCGTACCGCGAGATCCTCTCGTATATCGACACCGAGCCGATCGATCTGCTCGTGATCGGTACGCAGGGTCGAACCGGACGGGAGAAACGGCTCAATCTGGGGAGTACGACCGAACGGATCGTCAAAAAGGCCGAAAAGCCCGTTCTCGTCGTCGATATCGGGTAACGATCTAGGCGACGGTGTTTCTGAGCGTCCCGATCCCCTCGTAGTGGATCTCGATCTCGTCGCCGCGTTCGATCAGCCCGGGGTTCGCCGGGCTTCCGAAGCTGACGACGTCCCCCGGTTTGAGGGTGAGCCGATCCGAGAGAAACGAGACGATCTCCCGCGGCTTGATGAGCATGCTTTCGGTGTTTTCCTCCTGGCGGCGCTCGCCGTTGATGTCCGTCCACATCTCGATCCCGACGGGCTCGATATCGGCGATGACGGGGCCGAGCGGCCCCGACGAGTCGAACGATTTCCGTGCCGCGAGACATTCCTGGTCGAGACAGTCCAGGTCGTTGAGGATCGTGTAGCCGCGAACCACGTCGTCGACATCGTTCTCGTCGACGTTTTTGCATTCGGTTCCGATAACGGCGGCCAGTTCCCCCGCGTAGGTGACCTCCGAGGAGAAGTCGGGGTAGGGGATCGGCCGTTCCGGCGGATGGAGCGACACCGGCGGCTTGAGGAAAAACGTCGGATCGTCGGGCGTCTCGTACCCCATCTGGTCGATCGTCGCGTCGTAGTTCTTCCCGATACAGTAGAGTGCGGACGGTTCACACGGCGTGAGTAGATCGTACTCAGCCGGCTCGTACACCCCATCGTCGGTCCGAACCGTCCCGTCGTCGTACGTTCCCTCGAGGATCCCGTCCGCCGTCTCTATGCGTGCGTGCTTCATACAGGCACGGCGTGCGCTGCTCTCTTACATGTTTTCATCGCTCACACCGGCCAGAACCGCTGGGCGGCTACTCCCTTTCAGTCGGATCGGAGAGAAACCCGAGCGAGACGGAATCGGTTTCGCCGATCGCCAGCAGTGTTCTGCTCCGTCGCCGTGCGGCAGCCTCGTCGATACCGAGGCGCTTCATCTCGTTTCGGAACTTCGTTCGGGCGACGGCCCGCTTCTCCGCGAGCGGTGCGCCGGCGAACCCCGAGGGTCGATCGACCCTCCTCTCGATCGTCCGTCCCGACGCAGTCGTCACAACGATCCGGGCACCGAACCGACGCTCGGCCCCTTCGAACGTCGGCGGCGGTGACCGTTCCCGCCCGGACCGGAGTACGGACGGGAGGTACCGAACCGTCGATTTCGGCCCGAGCGCCCGGGCCGCCCGGAACGGAGCGATCCGGTCGACACCGCCGAGAGTCACACCGCTCTGTCCGGCCGACTCGGCCGCAGCGACCGTAAACGCGGCGTCCTGATGGACCCTCACTCGCTCCGCGATCGTTCGGGTCCGGTTCGCTCGATCGGTTAGCCGTTCCGGCGTCGGCTGTCCATCGACGAGCGTGGTCGCGACGACGTCCGGGATCGACCACCGACGGGCGGGCCGTGTACTGTCCTCCTCCGAGTATCGTTCCGTGCGTGCGTCCGCCTCGATCGAAACCGCCGGAACGTATACGTCGACTCCCCTGACGGCGGTCCGTCCCCGGCCGAACCGTCCGCGGGCCTCCATTGCCGCTTCGATCGGTGCCGCGAGGAACACGCCACCCGGGAACTGCGTGACCGTGAGCGTCGACGTATGCCACCGCTCGCCCAGACCGGACAGATACGCCGGTGACGGTCGTTCACAGACCGTCTCGAGGAATCCTCCGTCCCCTTCGATCAGATCGTGCCCACCTCCGATTCCGCTCCATGCGCTGTCGACTGCGGCGATCCCGCTCCGTATCGAGTCGCTCGCGCTCCAGACGCCCGCTTCGGAGCCGACGAGCGACCGTTCCAGCGGCGATGGCGGCTGTGCGATCGCTGTCCCCAGCGCGTCGGCGAGAACGTCCCGTTCGATCCCCTCGATGAGTCCCCGTCCGACCGCCGCGCCGACCGCATGGATCGAGGCATTCCGCTCGTCATCGAACGGATCGGTTGCGATCGCCGCACCGAGCCGACCGGCGATCTCGTTCGCGGCGACCTGTGCGACGAGCAGCCGGCGACCGTTCGCACCGACCGACTCGGCGTACGCCAGCGGGACGAAGACGCTGCTACGCCCGACCGCCCCACCGAGTATCACGTCGTCGATTCCGAACACCGAGGCCAGCGCGGCGTTCCCGAGGGCTGCTCGTTCGGGACCCGTCTGACCGCCGGCGAACAGCGTCGCTCGGCCCTCTTCGTCATCGACTCCAACGGTTCTCCGGATCCGGTCGCCGATCGGGTGGGGGCCAGTCCGGATCACCGCTGCGACGCCGTTCGTTAGCTGTACCGCCGCGCTCCGTCTGACCGGTTTCGGGACGTCCCGGTAGGTCAACTCGGTGGCCCACCGGGCGGCTCGATCGAGAAACGGTTCGGGCGGCGCTTTCTCGCTCCGGATAAAAGGTAACGCCCGCTGAAGCCGATCGGATACGTCCATCTATCGGTTTTTCGGCTGGCGAGGGTTTATGTGTTCGGCCGGGCGTCAATCCAGCGGACGCACGAGCTTCGGGCCGTCGTTCGCCGGGCTGTTGACCGCCGTCGAGACCGGGTAGCTCCGGAACGAGTCCGAAGGCGCCGGCCCGAAGGAGAGCTCTTCGCCGTCGAGCCACGCCGTTTCCTCGTCGTGATCCAGAACGACGGCCATCCGGTGATGCAGCGGCTCGACGACGTCGTTCGGTTCCGTCGTCAGTACCGTGAACGTCTCTATCGGCTGACTCTCGGCTTCCCCGGCGTCCCCGTTGGTGAACTCCCCGAGCCCGGTCTGTTTCGTTTTCGGAGTGAACCGCTCCCAGAGTCCGGCCATCGCGAACGGTCGATCGTCCTCCAGGCAGACCCGATACGGTTGTTTACCGCCGTCCGTTTCGGTCCACTCGTAGAACCCGTCGGCCGGCACCAGACACCGACGGTTCTCGTAGGCGTCCGCGAAGGTGGGTTTCTCCGCCGCGGTCTCGGATCGGGCGTTGATGTGACGTTCGCTCGCGTCGTCGGCCCACCTCGGGACGAGGCCCCACTCAAGACGCCGGACCTGGTCCCTATCGGCGTCGGTGATCACCGGTAGCGACTGTCCCGGGGCGGCGTTGTATCGGGGTTCGAAATCGAACCCGAACGTCACATCGAATCGCTCCTCGAGATCCGCCTGCGTCGCAAAGAGGCTGTATCTCCCGCACATACCGACGCCTATGGTTCCGTGCTCGATATAGGTGGCGAACGGCGCTTTTTTCGTCGCTCACTTTCGTCACCTCGCCGGCCACCGCGCGCCGGCGAGCACGAGTCCGGCTCCGACGATGCCGACGAAACCGACGGCGACGAACGCCGGATCGTAGGTGCCGAGCCACGCGAACGAAAGGCCGACCGCGGGCGGTGCGAGCAACCCCGAGAGGCCGAACGAGGGGGAAATCATCGAAAAGACGCCGTTCAGTTGCTCGTTACCGAACACGTCGGCGACCATTGGGCCGAGGAGCCCGCCGCAGCCGCCGTATCCGGTTCCGAAACAGGCGATGATAAAAAGGAAGACCGTCGCGGTTTCGGAGAAGACGAGGGCGACGGTCGACCCGCCCATCAGTACGGCACAGGCGACGAACGTCCGCGTCCGGCCCACGCTGTCCGAGAGTACACCGATCGCGACCCGTGAAAGCGCCGTCGTGATGCCGATGGTCGTGATGGCGAGAACCCCGACCGACCGGCCGAGTCCGGCGTTGCTCGCATAGAGGACGGCGTAGCTCAACACGACGTACAGCGGCGCGAACGCGAGCGTCCAGCCGGCGAACATGAACAGAAAGGGCGGCGAGCGGGCGATCTGCGAGAGCGCCCCTCCCCTCGCTTCGCCGGCCGGTCCGGTCGAGTCGAACAGCTCGGATTCGGGCTCCGCACCCACGTCGTCGGGATGGTCAGCGAGTAGGGCGATGACGGCCACGAGGACGGCAGCCGAGGCGACCGTGACACAGACGAGCGCCGTTCGCCACCCGAGGGCGTCGATCAAAAGCGATGAGCCGGGCGGGATCACGACGAGTCCGACCCCGAGGCCGGCCGCTGCGATGCCGGACGCCATCCCACGCCGGCGGCGGAACCAGAGCGGGACGGTCGCGTAGGCGACGACGTACAACGCCGCCATTCCGAACGCCGTGAGTACGCCGAATGCCACCATGATCTCGAGAAACGACCTCGCAAGCGCTGTCCAGAGCAGTCCGACCGTGAGGAGTATCGTTCCGGCGGCGGTGACCGTTCGCTGCCCGAACCGGTCGATGAAACGCCCCGCAACGACCGCCCCGAAGTACAACAGCGCCGTCTGCAACCCGAAAATAGAGGAAACAGCCGCCTGCGAACGACCGAACTCCTCGAGTAGCGAATCAAAAAAGACGCCGAAGGCGTACGAAGTCCCGAACACGACCATCGAGGCCAGCAGGCAGGCACCGACGATCACCCACCCGTAGTAGATCCGGGCGGCCAGCGTCCGACGGAACTCGTCGATCACGTTTTCACACGGCGCGAGCGGAAAAATAGCGGTTGTGGTTCCGTGATGTGGCCGTTATTCGTCCATCCGGATCCGGGGATCGATGATACCGTAGATGAGGTCGACCAGGAAGTTCGAGATGATGACGAACGCGGCAACGATGAAGAACACGAACTGGACGACAGGATAGTCCCGTCCGAGTACCGCCTCGACGAGTGTCCAGCCGATTCCCGGCCAGTTGAACACCGTCTCCACGAGCACCAGTCCACCGAGGGCACGTGCCATCGAAACCGGATAGAGCGTGATCAGCGGGAGACTGGCGTGTTTGGCGATGTGGCGGAGCTGTTTCACTTTCGGGAGTCCGGTCAGTCGGTGGTACTGCGTGTAATCCTGGTCCATCACTTCGACCACGCTGGTTCGCATGATCAGCGACGGGATGAACAGGTACCGACAGACGATGGCGACGAACGGGAGTATGTAGTGCCACGCGAAGTCGGTCGTCAGATACGATCGCCACCAGGTATCGAACCCTCGCGTGAATCCGGGCGTATGCATCCCCGATGTCGGGAACCACCCGAGCCAACTTGAGAACACCACGATCAGCACGATCGAGATGAAGAACGCGGGGAACGAACCGATACCGATGATGGGAACGATCCCGACCTTCTCGAGCAGCGTTCCGCGCTTGCTACCGGCGATCGTGCCGGCGAGCGCGCCCAGTAGGTAGGTGAACGTGATCGCCGGGGCGACGAGGATGAAGGTGTTGAAGATCCGCATTTTCGTGAACTCCCACACGTCGACGCGGAACACGGGCGATTCACCCATATCCAGCTGAAGGAAGTTCCGCATGTATTCGATATACTGGACGTAGATCGGATCGTTCAGCCCCCACTGTTCGCGGATGTTCTCGAGTACCTCCTCGCTGGCTCCGGCCGCGGCCATCTGCTGGGTGAAGTCCCCTGGCATGAGACGGAACATGACGAAAAGCGCCGTCAGTACCAACCAGAGCATAACGATGGTCTGGACCGTTCGAACGACGATGAACCGTTTCATCGACGACATTGTTCGATCACCCCGGTGTGGTCGTGGACGCGACAGCTCCGATGACGGGCGGTCGCGTCGGAGCCGTCAGTTGGTCGTGACAGGCGTTGTGTTCGTGCGATTTTCGGGGTGCCGACGCCCCCGATCGTGCGGTTAATTGATCTGTTTGACATTTGCTTCGACCTCCTCGTGGTCGTAGTAGTGGTGACAGGCTACGTTCCAGTTCTCATCGTTCTCGGTGTATTCCGGCGTGATCTCACAGACGCTTTCAAAGCGCCCTCTGAGCGTTTCGATCGCGGTCTGTCGGTCGCCGGCAACGAGGGCCTCGAGTGAGTCCTCGATCACGGCCTCGTTCTCGCCGTCGATGTCGTGGGTGAAGTAGTTTTGTCTGATGGCCGTCGAAAAGACCTCCGGATCGGGGTCCTCGCCGTCGAGCGACTCTCGAATGCGGTCCAGCGAGAGGTCTTCCCGTTCCAGCTTCTCCCGGAACGCCATCACCTCCCGATAGGCTCCCTGATCGATGGATATCTCCTCCGGCGCGATGACTGCCGGACACCGGTCCCGGAACCGACAGCCCTCACCGAGGTCTTTCGGATCCCGTGGGGCTCCGAACATCTGTGTTCGCTCCCTGTCGTGTGTCGGGTCGGGAATCGGGATTGCCGAAACGAGCGCCTCGGAGTACGGGTGTTTGGGATCCTGGAGGATCCGCTCTGTGGGTGCGGACTCGACGATGCGACCGAGATACATCACGTTCACCATCTCGGAAATGTACGACACCGTCGAGAGATCGTGTGAGATGTAGATCATCGACACGCCGTAATCGTCGATCAGGTCTTTCATCATGTTCAACACCGCGGCCTGTGTCGACACGTCGAGCATCGATACCGGCTCGTCGGCCAGGATGATGTCGGGATCGAGCACCAGCCCTCGGCCGATCGAAACGCGCTGTTTCTCGCCGCCGCTCATGTTCATCGGCTTCTGGTTGAGATACTTTTCGGGAGGGTGCAGTTCCACGTCCCTGAGCACTTCCCGTATCCGCTCTTCGCGTTCCTCTCGGGTGCCGATACCGTGGATCTTCAACGGCTCCAGCATCGAATCCCGTACCGTCATCTTCGGATCCAGGGAGTTGAACGGGTCCTGAAAGATCACCTGGACGTTCCGACGGTACCGCTTCCAGTCCGCCTTCGAGAACTCTGAGAGCGGTTCGCCCTTGTAATAAATATCCCCGTCCGAGATGTCGTGGAGCCCGATCAGCGTCAACAGAAGCGTCGTTTTGCCACACCCGCTCTCGCCGATGACCGCCATCGATTCGTTCTCCTCGAGCGTAAACGAAACGTCGTCGACAGCCTGGATCTGTGACGGTTCGTGCCCCCGCAGCGTGTCGAGGATATTGTTGCTCTCTTCGAAGTACTTCTTCAGGTTTCTGAGTTCCAGCAGTGGTGGTTCGTCGCTCATGATCAGTCGTCCTCCTGTTCGGCTGTGAGCTGCCGACTCGACGTCGCGTCAGTGCTCGGATCCGGGATCTGTCCCGACAGGTAACTATCGTACGCATCGTCCTTCCGGAAGCAGCCGACGGTGTGGGTCGGGTCGTCGTCCTCGACCTGTTCGTGTGGCGGCTCCATCGATCGACACTCGTCGACGGCCCACGGACACCGATCGACGAAGCTACAGAAACCGACGTCTCCCATGAGTTCCGGGGGGTATCCATCGATCACTTCGAGTTCGCGTTTCGGTTCTCTGATGTCCGGGAACGCCTCCTTGAACAGGAAGGCGTACGGATGGCGTGGGTTCTTATAAACCGCCTCCGTTCGACCCTTTTCCGCAATCTGGCTCGCGTGCATGATCGCGACGCTGTCGCAGGACTCGAAGATCACGCTGATGTCGTGGGTGATCAACAGAAGACTCGTGTCGAGGTCGTTTTTCATCTCCGTGAGATGCTTGAAGATCTGATCCTGCATGATCACGTCGAGCGCTGTCGTCGGCTCGTCGGCGATGACGAGCTTGGGCTGCAAAAACAGCGCGAGCGCGATGATCGCACGCTGTTGCATCCCCCCGGAGAACTGATGCGGGTAGTCGTCGATCCGACTCTCCTGGAGCCCGACGATGTCGAACATCTCTTTCAGTTTCTCCCGGAGTTCCTCATCGGAGAGGTCGGTGTGGACGTGTCCGATCTCAGTGGCCTGTTCGCTGACCTCCTGGAGCGGATCGAGGCTGTTCATCGAACTCTGTGGGATCCAGGAGATCTCCTTCCAGCGGATCTCCTCGTTGAGTTTTTTCTCCGAGTGCCGCTGGATCTCGGTTCCCCGATACCGGATCGATCCCGAAGAGACCTGTCCGTTCTCGTCGAGGCCGCCGACGATCGCCTTCGCCATCGTGCTCTTTCCGGAGCCTGACTCGCCGGCCAGCCCGAAGAACTCCCCCTCCTCGATGGTGAACGAGGCGTTCGAGGTGGCGGTCAACATCCCGTTCGCGGTCTCGTACTGGATCGTGAGGTCCTCGACCTCGAGTAGTGGGTCATCGCTCATTTTATGCAGTCACCGCCTCGGCCTCGTTTCCTTCGCCGTCCTCGCTGATCAGGTCCTCGTATCCTCGGCCGAACATGAACGTCGACAGCACCGTGATGCCGATCAACAGTCCGGGGATGAGCGACCACCACCAGGCGGTCGACATGTACCCCGAATTGAACGCGTTTCTGATCATCACGCCCCACGAGGGGACGAACGGATCGGCGACGCCGAGGAACGTGAGACTGGCCTGAATGATGATCGCGAGGCCGACCCCCAGCGCCAAGAAGAAGATCGCCATCGGGGCGACGTTCGGCAGGATGTGTTTGAAGATTATCCGTGGCGTACTCGCTCCCGTCGCTTTAGAGACTTTGACGAACGGGTACTCTTTCACCTGTAACGTCTGGGCGCGTATCACCCGTGCCGCGCCGCGCCACAGGATCAATCCGATCACCACGATCGAGGAGAGGAATCCGACCCCGAGGAACGTGATCAGGACGATACCGAACGGGATCAGCGGGACCCCGTACACGAAGTCAGTGAACCGCATCAACACCGTCTCTGTTCGGCCGCCGACGTACCCCGCGGTGATCCCGATCGTCGTCCCGATCGTGAGTATCATACCACCGCCGATGATGCCGGTCAGAACCGTCGGTTGTGCCCCGACGAGTATCCGTGAGAGGACGTCGTAGCCCGCAAAGGTCGTCCCCAAGGGATGCTCGGCGGAGGGGGGTTCGGCCCGAAGGACGGATCCGTCGTCATCGTAGTGAGTCACTTCGATTCCGTACGGAGCAAGCATCGGCCCGAGGAGCCCCAGTAGCATGATAAACATCAGGAGAACGAAATAGAACGCTGTCGTCCGGTCGTTGAGCATCTTCCTCAACCCGCCGAGGAAGTTGCGTACCATGTAGTGATCTCGCACCCTCTTGAGCCGCTGAGGTAAGCGGTTTCCTAGCTCGCTTCTCAAGCGCATTACGCTCATAACAGAGTGAGAGGGGGATAAAAAGCTATCCCATAGGAAAATACTCGCTGGACCGAAAGAATATGATGACATCGGATGAACTAGTATGGATCTATATCCGGCTCATCGCTCTGATTGCACGATGTCAAAGGTTTATTACAGATCAGTGTAACCATACGCCATGGCGACGCGAGAAACAAAAGACGAATCAACGATCGACCGACGAACGGTGTTAAAAACCGTGGGCGCGGCGTCCGCGGTCGGACTGGCGGGCTGTGCGGGCAACGGCAACGGTAACGGCAACGGCAACGGTACGACGCCGGAGGCGACGGACGAGGCCGACCTCGGCGAACGTGTCGAGACGCTCCAGATCGAGTACTGGTCCGATTACGGCGGGTTCACGACGACCCAAGAGCAGATGGCGCCGGTGATCCGGCGGGGTCTCGAAGACCATCTCGGTCTCGATGTCGATATCGTCCCGGTCGATATCTCGAGCCAGCTGGGTCAGATGGCCAACGACGAGAACCGCGACAACAACATCACCTTCGGCTGGTGGAGCCCCAACGCGGATCGAATCGACCCCCAGGAGCTGTTCAGCAGCCTTCGACTCGATTGGGCCGGCGCGAACGGCCGAGCGAACTATTACAACTGGGCGGACTGCGAGTTCACCGAGAAGATCATCGAACAGGAGCGGGCAGATTCCCCCGAGGGACGCGAGGAGATACTCCATGACGGGATTCGGCGTCTGGCTGATCAGGTTCCCAGTGCCGATCTCACTCCGGTCGCGAACATCGGCGGATTTCGGACCGATATGGTCGACATGGATGGCCTCGGGGATGCCGGCATGGCTCGCGCGAACGCCGAATGGGCCTACAAATCGAGCCTGACTACCGACGACAACGAACTGATCATCGGGACCGATCCGGTCGCAACGGAGACGACGAACTTCCCGACCCACTCCGCGTCGATGCCGGAGGCGCAGTGGCAGCACATGATCCACTCGCCGATCCACAAGTACGACGCGAACTACGAGCTCGAGGAGCTGCTCGGATCGGTCGACGTCATCGACTCCCAGGAGGTCGTCGTCGAACTGTTCGACGACGCCGCGTTCTCGAACGGTGACCCGATCACCGCCGAGGACGTGAAATGGACCTTCGAGCAGGTCATCCGCGGCGGGGACGCCGGCGCCTACCCCGGCGCGATCGCGGTTCCCTACGACGAGATCGTCGCCGAGGACGACCAGACGGTCCGGTTTACGTTCACCGAGCCGTACATTCCCTTCGCCAACACCACCCTCATGCGGTGGGGGATCTGGCACCGCGAATCGTTCGTCGAGGCTGGCGCTGAGGAAGCCCCGGCGGACGTCTCCTTCGACATGCCCATGCCGACCTCCGGTCCACTCGGTGTCGATGAGATGGACACCGGTGAGCGTGTCGTCTGCACGCCCAACGAGGGGCATCCGGTGTACACCCCCGACAACGACGTCATCTTCGAGGCCTACCGTAACGAGGAGACGATGGTTTCCGCTCTCGAAGCCGGCGAGTGTCACATCGCTCCGGAACTCTCCCCGTCGAACGCCGAACGGATCAACGAGCAGATCGATAACGCGCAAGCGGAGTTCCGCGGCGCCCACACGACCTACGGGCTCTGGTACTCGTGCCAAATCGCCCCCGCCAAGTTCCTGGAGTTCCGCAGGGCGTCCTCCGCGGCGCTCAACCGACAGGAGATGATCGACATCGCCTTCGACGGCGAGGTCGAGCCCGAGCTGTACGCGACGAACATCTCGGCGACACATCCGATGGCCCCGGACGGGGACACGATGTACCAGCAGGCGACGGCGACGGGCGAGCCCGAACGCGCCCAGGAGATCCTGCAGGACGCTGGCTGGGGCTGGGATGGGGACGGCAACCTGCATTACCCGCCGGACGCCGACCTCGAA
>LKMJ01002839.1_pt1 | contig 16054 bp, 17 predicted proteins | sample 643391 | NCBI WGS metagenome assembly LKMJ01 (sample SAMN04112250, study PRJNA286221) | soda lake metagenome | biome: soda lake; feature: Kulunda Steppe; material: water; isolation source: sample PL-Br10 brine of Picturesque Lake | place: Russia: Kulunda steppe | collected 2010-07
CCCAAAACGGGATTGAAAGGGGTCTTGTCGTCGCTCATTTCGGGGGTTTTTGGTAGTTGCAACACAGAGAAAACCCAAAACGGGATTGAAAGACAACCAAGCTACTAGACTAATCATCCAAAAAACGAGTTGCAACACAGAGAAAACCCAAAACGGGATTGAAAGATATGATTATCAACAGGATAATCAGCATTTCAGGGCCGTTGCAACACAGAGAAAACCCAAAACGGGATTGAAAGGGGCGCTTCAAGCTGGAAAGAGATGTACTCGAAAGTTGCAACACAGAGAAAACCCAAAACGGGATTGAAAGTCGGATGAATTTGTTCTGGTCGTCTTCGTTCTCAGGTTGCAACACAGAGAAAACCCACTACGGGATTGAAATGTGGAGCGACAAGCACGAGACGTGGATCAACGTTGCAACACAGAGAAAACTCACAACGAGATTGAAAGAAATACAAACGGGAATACCACTAAGGGTTGACTCCGGAGGATTCTGTAGAATGGTAACCCTCGTTGTGTCCCCAACAGCCCCGTTACAATGGTTACAATTTTCTTCGAACGACTTCACCGAGGAGTGCCCCACCGAGAGCCACTATTGGCCCGACGGCTAAGAATGTGAGTCCTGTCCAGCCACCAATCATTCCTAAAGAGACGATCATCAGGAGCAGCGATGTTACCGAAATGATACCGGCAGAAGCGAACCCGGCTGCTGCCGATTCAGCGACGACTTGTTTTTTGCTTGCGAGAGCAGCAACAAACCCAATCAGTGCAATCCCGATACCTCCTGTAAGTACTCCGATGGACAGAAGGGATCCAAGGAAGTGGAACAGCACCATAGCTCCAGTAATGCTTCCTGCCAACTTCATATCGAACAAACTGCTACTGCTTGATGCTGATGAACTCAGGAGAGAATCCGTATCGGTTTTCTCTTTTTCTTTGAACAGTTCAGATTCCATGACTAGTCATTGATTAGTGAGGGTCTCATTAAAATGTTCGTACGGGCACGATGAAAACGCTAACCGTTCTCGGTACACTGAACGGCTTCGTCTATCGTGAATGACCTGAAGCAATCAGTACTGACTTATCTCAAAAGAGTTTCACTCAGCACTTCCTTGGTCGCTACTGTCCTCTTTACTTTCGTCTCGTTCGGGAATACTCGCACGGTAACCGGCGTGATCAACTGCCTCGACGATTCGATCGAGTGATGGGGAACCAGATATTGTCAGTCGAACAGCGTTGTTTTCGTAATCGGCTTCTGCTGAACTGACTCCGTCTACGTCTCCCAGAGCTTTTTCGACGATTCGTTCACAGCCTTCGCACTGCATTCCGCTGACGATGATACCTTTACTCATTGCGTTACAATTTTGTTGTGTCTGTCGATACTTATAGTTACTAGAATGCAGCAGTGCAATCTGTTTGAAGGTCTTTGTTTATATTGGTAGAAGTTCAAGTATAGATTAACGAATGACCGAGGACTGGATCCTTGATCACATCCATAGCTGGGAGCAGTATACTGATTCTCCTACAGACATCAGTTCAGTTATTACTGAAAATTTCAATGGAGTGGTCGAACAAGGAAAGCAACTTGCATACATCGTCAACGGTAATATAGTTGGGATAAACAACGGAGACATAAGCGATTTTATAAATGCAGAACTCACTATTTACATTTCACCACACTCCTCTGTCCCTCTCTTATTTGCAATGCTTGATGCAGTCGATACCAATGCAAGGCAAAGATACGCGACAACTGAAACTCCGTTAGAAACCACTGACGAAACTCTCTCAAACGGTAATTTTGCCGGGTACATAGAACTCTCTGAAGAAGTACTGTCGGGAGATTACTACTGCATCTATTACGGTGATAAATCGTTTTACACAGCATTCCGTGGGGGCGGTGAAATTATCGTTGATGATGAAGCATATGAAAAAGCAATCAACGAAGTTGGCTTGTATGAAGTCGTTGAGGCAGATATCTCCATCATCGATCTTCCAGAACAAAAAACTCAAAATGAGACTGATTCTGACGAGACGAAAGACACGGGGGCAAAAGGAGAAGAAAAAACTCAGGCCAGTGAAATTCCATTACCAGTGGTTCAAAGTAAAGACAAAAATTCAGAGCCAGTAGAAAATACTGAAGAGAATGTCTCTGAAGAAAATTTGTCTACGCGCCCTGAACCCGAACCGAACGAATCTGATGACGGAGATGAGCAACAATCTTCTCACGACAAGGAACAGTTTCATCGAGATGAATCCTCTTCCGAAGTGGTCAAAATATCAGATGAAGACCTCAACGAGTTAACTGAGAATATTGAACATCTGAATGAAACAGTAAAAGAGATACAAGAGAAGCAAGAAAATATTTACAACTATATTAACGAATTAGAAGAAAAAGCCCAAGAAAGACCGTCTACTGATGAGGTGGAGAAGATACCTAAAGAAGATGCATTGGAACAGACTAACGTATTCATTCGGTATCAAGATCCAAAGGGTTCGAAATTAAAGCATATAGATAATCCTGATGTGTCAGCAAATGAAATTACAAAAAACGTTCAACTCGAAGTTCACACGGGTTTTGACCCAGAAACTTCTCGACCACGCCCTGACGTATCTTATACTGATTTCCTTAACGAACGGATAGAATACAACTTCGTTAAGTGGTTCGTACAGGAATTACCGTATCTGTTGCTGAATACCAATGGGTGGAAGGATCTTTCAAAAGTCTATGATGTGCTGAAAGAAATTGACCGGTTCAGTTTCCGTGGTTCTGTAGATCTTGAAAATGGTGAAAAAGAAATGTTCGACATCGTTGCTTTAGATCGTCAAGGACAACCCCTATTCGTGTTTCTAGCAGACAATACCCGTAATCCAATCACCGAAGAAGATATTGAAAATTTAATCATACAGGGTACAAACGTCGCATCTGAGAAGGATGCGTTTGTTATGGCAGGGGCTATTACAAACAGTTTCTTTAAACCAGAGGCGTTGCAAACTGCAGAAGAAGAAACACATAGTGGACTACTTTCCCGTACTACAGCATACGTCAAAATGAAACGTAACGAAGGGTTCCATCTCTGCTTGTTTGAAGGGAGACACGGTGAATTTCACTTGCTTATGCCAGAACTTGAATGAAACCTACTCTCTGTATGACTTGACTCATTATAGATTCGTATAGTTATCACAGGAGTAGCACTGTGAAAACAGAAGTCCCTCAATCTACACTTTCACTCAAACATAAAGTCAATGAACGTGTCTGGGTAGAATTCAACTAAGTCGTCATATTCCTGCCCGTTTCCAATAAAAAGAATTGGTTTGCCAGTGACGTGAGCAATTGAAATCGTGGCTCCTCCTTCAGCGTCTGCATCTGCTTTAGTTAACACTGTACCGTCTATTTCGGCAGCATTATTGAATTCTTTCGCCCGGCGGATTGCATCTTGTCCTGCAACGGCCTCATCAGCTAAAATGGTGAGTTCTGGATCTACAACACGGTCAATTTTCTCTAACTGTGCCATAAGATCATCATCAGTATGCAACCTTCCTGCCGTATCTCCTAGCACAACATCAATATCATTTGCTTCGGCATATTCCACAGCATCGTAAAGGACTGCAGCAGGATCACCTCCTTGACCGTGGCTGATCATTTTGACATCGAGGTTTTCAGCGTGTTCCCCAAGTTGTTCATCAGCACCATCCCGAAACGTATCTCCATTAGCTAGAACAACGCTGTAATCATTGTCCATCAAACGCTTGGCGAGTTTTGCTATCGTCGTTGTCTTTCCCACACCGTTGACGCCCGTAAACACAATTGTCACTGGTTTGTCTGCAGTTTCTACATACTCGTCGAAGTCAAACTCATTTGGTTTGAGAACGTTTCGAAGTACTTCCTGAAGCACTTCAGTTACAATATCTTCAGTTGCCGTCAGTTGAGAGTAACGTTCTCCAGTCAAGCGGTCTCGAACACCATCAAGAATTTCGTCAGCAACACTCATTTCAACATCGTGTTCAAGCAAGTGAAGTTCGAGATCTCGGAGAGGCCCTTCAAGATCTGACTCTGAAAGAACTTGCTTTCCCTTGGCTGCCGCCTTCACTTTATCAGTCATCGTCACATCACGACTTGTGTCTTTAGTCTCACTTCCTTCGGTATTGACTTCATTTTCTTCACCATCTGATGACTCAACGCCATCTTGTTCTACACTTTCTTCTGTTTGTTCTGCTTCCTCTTCTACGTTGTCGGTAAACCTCGTGAATTTGTCTTTGAGTCCTTCAAACATCTGTAATCACCTTGGGAATGTAGTTTCGAATGTATATTCTGGAGCGGTGTATGGAGAGTTACTGTTGTAATCAAAATACCCCACTTGACCGTCAAGCGCATCATAAATAATGACAACGAGTTCCTCGTCTAAGGCAGGACACGGGTAAGTAAGTCCATCCAAGTATTCTGGGAATCCAATCATATTCTCGGGGAGATACCGCCCCGGTTCTACCAGAGTTACACTGACCACTAAACGTATCCCAGTTTCACACTCGTCGCTTGAGACGCTAATCCGGAGTCCACCATCGTCAATAGTCGTTGTATAATCAGTATCTACTGACACCACAGCATCTTGCACTGCTGATTCAATCCGGTTTCTGTCCTGCTTTTCGAGTACAGCAATTTCCATCTTGACTCTCTGTAGACTCTCCCAACACTTAACGATAACAGTAGAGAAAAGCAGAATCGGTAAACCATTACTTCACGCATTCACGTTTCTTATTACTCCTTTACTCGGAATACAGTCTGGTTTTCGGCTGCTATCTTTAAGCAGCGAGAGAATCCCGGCGTTCACGCCGGGCGAGGATGTCACGCTGTTACCGCAACAACTGAGTTATTTTCAGACTCATACATATGCACACCCCCACTTGTTTCTTCGATAAGCGTGCTGATTGTTTTCTCAACTTCTTTTTCACGACCGCTTATCTTGAAAGCTAAATGATCTGGGGGTACCCCATCAACCAACGAACCGTGTTCGTGGTCGAAATCAACTTCTGAACGTTCCAATACATTCCATACCTTTCCTTTGTAATCGTAAACAATTGAGAAGGTTTCTTCGACTTGTTTTGGCCCCTCAGACAGGTCTGTGGGGTCAAACGTTTCTCCCTCCGTTCTGTCAGGATGCCATTTATTACACAACTGTTTTAACTTGAGTAATTTTGAAGCGTTAAGTTGCAACACATCTCTCGACCCACCTTTCCCCGAATAAACAGGTACTGAGGTATCCCGAATCATATCGTCAAGGGCTTCTGAGGCTTTCTTTTGTTCGTGACGAGGAATGTTCGCACATTGTATTACTCGTTTCCGTGGGCATTGCGCTTCACCTACTCCATAGTCGTCTGTGAGTAAGAAACGAAGCAATTCTCCTTTTATTGCGGTAAGTCCATCCGCCCTAGTCATTTTGGTGTTACCACCTGTAACTGAGTACCGCATATACCTACTTAATAGTTTTGCTTAAAACATCAGAAATTATCAGTGTTAGCGGCTCTCCCTACAGAAAACAGTAAAAAAGATTAAAAGAAAACAGAGGGTCGGTAACCGCGAAGTTCAAACCCTATCGGCGTTGACAGAATAATGATGGACGGTACCAGCAGGAGTGAGGAACAGCAACAGGAACCCGATACGAGTTCAGTCAAAGACAAACTGAGATGGTTTCTGTATACTGATAAGAAAAGTATTGCATCTCTTCGTGGACTCCTTGCAGGTGTTTTACTTGCTACACTTACTGTTACAATCTTATTTTCATACACAGGCGTATGGCCGCCACTGACTGCCGTCACCAGTGGAAGTATGGAGCCTAACATCAACGAAAATGATTTGATAATCTTGAACGATCCAGACACCCCAGAAGAAGATGGATCCATCAAAGACACTGGAATCGTACCATATCAATCCGGAGAAATAACTAATTACGAACAATTCAACAAACCCGGTGATGTGATTATTTTCAGTGCAGACGGAGATGGAGATGCAATCATTCACCGTGCACATTTCTATGTCGAAGAAGGAGAAGATTGGTACCACCGTGGAGACTCTGCTTATATGGGTCAAGCATCGAATTGCGAAGAATTATCAAATTGCCCGGCACCCAATGATGGATTCATCACTAAAGGAGATAACAACCCATTATACGATCAAGTTGGACATACCCCGTTGAGTAAACCGGTTCACCCTGAGTGGGTGCAATCAGAAGCACAGTCCAATTGGGCTTATCTTGGCCACATACGTGGAATTGCAGGTTTACTCTTCCTTGTTGGGTCATTCTTAATCGTTCGAGATTTAATCAAGTGAACTGTTCCAGAAAAAATAAAAAGATTCTACAGGCAATTCAGACCGAGTTCGTCAGGGGTTGACCACGAGGCGGCGTTCACACTTCTGGTACAAATGTGATGTACGCAGACAAAGCCTTGTCACGACCGTATTCTTGTTCGAGTCTCCCAACAAATTCTAAGGCAAATTCGAATTCTTCTGACGGTTCACTTTCGTCAACAACTTCTCCATCAATAATAGCAATGACATTGCCACCATACTTTTCTTCAATTTCGCTCTGATTCTTACGGTAGAAATCAATATTTTGTTGTTCTACCATATCAGCATCACTAAACCGGTCGAGCAGTCTGTCTGACGAGTTGCCGATAGTATCCATTATTGCTGTATTATCTACCAAGGCTAAAAAATGCGACCTTTGCGACTGTTCGATATTATACACTCAAATTTGCCAATATGTTGGTTGACTACCTCTATCACTCGCACAGGCTGAACACTGTTCAACGTTGTCAATCCAGTGAGAGTTACAAACTAGATCACCACAAGTTCTACATTTCTTTGAGGAATTATTCATTTTGCAAATACTGCAGATGGCAAATGCATCCATATAAAAAGGGGTACACACTTCGCACAAATAATTTGTAGGGATATTTTCCCGGCGAACTACCTGAAATCAGCTAAACGCCGACTCTACAGAGATATTGAAAACTTTACGAGTCGCAAGTGTTTATCTATTCGCTCTCTTCAATTTCTACTAATTAGATGAGTAACGACGGAAGAATAGGTGGGCAAAGTGCAAAGTTTGGTCTTGAAATAGCAGACACGCGACAACTGTATGAATGTCTTGATAACGACTTTGATCTTTCTAATGGACTCGTCGATACGACGATTACGTCACCGCCTTACGCTGACGTGAAAAATTACGAGGCTGATGAAGATGTGCAAATAGGATTTGGCCAAAGTTATAACGAGTACATTGAAGATCTTCGAGATGTCTACCGTCAAGTGTACGAAGTGACAAAGGATACAGGAAGCCTTTGGATTGTCGTAAATACGATCAAGAAAGATGGACGAGTTGTACGCCTTCCTTTTGATATTGTTGACGTGTGCGAAAATCTCAACGGTATCGACACGTGCGAAGAGTGTAATGAACCTTTGACCAAGGAAAGAGACACCGGTCAGTTATTTTGTCCTGGTTGTGGTTGGGAGTACAATCCAATCGAAGAATCGTGGAGGTTAGAAGACATCATTATCTGGGACAAAAACCGTGCCCGTCCGTGGAGTCGGAAAGGGCAACTCAGAAATGTCTATGAATATATCCTCTTCTTTTCAAAGTCAGAGGATTTCAAATACGACATTGACAATATTCGCCAACCAGACCCTGAGAACTTTGAATCGTGGTGGGTGCAATATCCTGAAAGATACAATCCACGGGGAAAAGTCCCACACAACATTTGGGACTTCACAACACCAACGCAAGGTTCGTGGGGGGACGGAGAAGTAGACCACCCTGCCCCATTCCCACCTGGAATGGTTGAACGTATCATTCATCTCACCACAGATCAAGGAGACGTAGTATTAGACCCGTTCGCAGGCACTGGAAGTGTTCTTTCACAGGCTGAAGCGATGGGGCGGAAACCACTTGGATTTGAGTTGAGTGAAGAGTACGCAGATATGTACCGTTCTAAGCGTGAACAAATACTGGATGAATGGGAGAACAACAGATCCGTACTCGAAGATAAACAAGAAGTACTTTCAAAAGTCATCTGTAAACTGCGCCACCTCAAGTACCCACGAGAGTTGACACGCCGAGTGCGAAAAGAACTCGATATAGACACTCTCGAATCGTTGAAGGTAAACACAGTATTTCATCTTGCACACGATGTGTATAACCCTGATAAGTTCGACGAAGAAAACCTCCTAATGGAAGCAGACACAATCTTTGTCGTTGATGATGATGCCTCAGAGAAACATCAAACCACCGTTCAAGATGCAGCACGGAAATGTGCGTCTATTCCCCCGTGCTCAAAATTCGGCATCAAAGCAAATGTCGATGTCGTAACCATTGATGACATAGCTCATCTTGTCGAAGAAGATGACTGGCAGTGGAGTGATTCTCTCTACTTGTACACCAACGATCAGTACAATGATGTAGAGAGGCGTATGAAACTCAGCCAATGGTGGAGTAAAGAATTGAGACGGACTCAAGACTCGCAAACAGAATGGAGAAAGATGCACGCGAAAAATGAATACCCGCCAATATTCAGCAACTTGGAAATAAGCATTCCAGATCCTGAACGGACAACTGAAACAGTCGAAATTTCCGATATCCTTGTCGGAGGAGTAAATGATTATCCGCGAACACTCCTTGACTTTTTAAACACTGAACTCTCTGACGACTCAAATACTAATAACCAACAAACACAGAAAACATTGAGTAGTGATTACGATAAGTGAACCGCCTCGGGGTCAAGCCACGTGGCATTCGCCTTGAAATTCTGTAAACTACCCCTCTCACAGTGACTCCGGGAATCCGTCTTACCGTATATTTTGAACCGGTGGTACCAACGAGTTTTAACCATTTCCGGCGCTGAGTGTCCAATAAGGCCACTACAAACGTGAACTTGAAAGATAACGAATTCATACTCCACCCTGAGACCAACAACGATGCAATAATGTTTGAACACGTTGTAGAAAGCATTCAAAATACAGTTGCAAGTCTCAACGGACTGTTTAGAGAACGGATGGCAGAAGGTAGAGTGTTGAGCTCACAAACAGAGTTTGACCATTTACCGGGTTCACAACGCCTTACTTCACGCCAGATAGGCGTCGTTAAAGTCTCCGTATGGGAACTCTGGCAGACCGCCCTTTCTCAGTCCCTGCTTCAAGGACGCCCAATCATTTATGATTCACCCGCATTCAACACTAACCCTCACACGGTTGATTTACGCACCTCAGGGAATGAAAAACCCCATGTCCATCTTATGTATTTCGGTGACGAGTTTGACGCGACAATAGAAGATAACACCTGTACTATCACTTTCCACCACAAGAAAAATATGGTACAGCCGACTGCTACTATCGATGATGCAGATACTATCGAGATGCCACTCAACGGTATCGAACTGAGGTATTATCCGGAAGAAGAACAAATAACTGCAGTTCTCAACAGCAGTCACGATGTAGTTGGAACAGAGGATAGCAACAAAAATTTCGAAGAGGTTCAAGCCGAAGAAGCGGATATTGCAAACAGTATCAAGACAGTTGAAAATACTGAAAGCATTGGTAAAGCAATAAATGAAGCCCTAGAATTTCTACACAATCATTGTGGAGAACGAGAAGATATCTACGGCATTCCAAGTATTCTAAATATTGTTCGGGTAGAGAAAGGTATTTGCGACTCTGCTGAGTTGCCAGTACACCCCAGACCATTACCACTTTCTCTTTCTGATACATTCGATTTGAACATCTATTATCCTTCAAATAAGCGAGTTAATGCGGTAGTATATGACGAAATGAATAAAGAATTACTGAATAGCATTGACCAGACAATAAAATACGTTGGTGACGAAAGACGGATAGATAGACTGACTGGTTGGATGCTTTCTCATCCTGAGGATTCAATTGACTATTCAGCAGGAGTCGAATTACCTTTAGAAAGATCAATTATAGAAGCAGTAAATGCACTCAAATACGAATCTATTGATTGTATAGAGAGTAAGTATCTTCTGTTACTTCCGTACGCATTTAATGCATCCACTGCTGACACTATTCATACAGAGATTGAACGAGCGAAAAGGTTTGTGAATGCTGTGAAAGAATTTGACGATGAGTACAGTACTTCTGTCTATGAACGTGCCCTCATACCTTTGTGGCAGGTACGAGCCGATGCACAAGATGAGAAATCATTCTGTGAGTTCCTCAATACTGGTAGTACTGACTCTGACTTTTGGAGAGTCTGAACTTTTCTTTAATCATCAAGTTGAAATCAGCGTGTGACCTTTTCGCCGTACACGGCGGGGTTTTCCTTGAAGAAAGATATTTTAGGAATGTAAACTCACTTCCCACTACTCAACCGCTTACCCGTATTTGAGGGTAACCCCCTCTTTTCAATCTCGTTCTGTACTGCTTCGACATCATATTCAACCCGGTGAAGATCAACTGTCTGAGCATCAGTGTCTACAACTGCATACCCAGCGCGTGGATCATCATCTCTGGGTTGCCCCACACTCCCCGGATTGAGGATGAGTTTCCCGTCAATCACTGCTTTGTGTTGGATATGCGTATGTCCCATAACCTAACCCCAGTATCTATCATCGTACTCCTTTCGAAGTACCTTGCGTATACGGGGAAAATCTGCAGGATATACGTACTGCCCGAGTCTTGATGGAGATGGATGACTATGAGCTAACAGTATGTCACCTCCACCAATATCAGCACGTTTCGGAAGTTCTTCCAACCACTCTAACTGTTCCGAAGAGAGGTCTTCACGTGCTAATTCTAACCCTTTGTATGCCATCGTATTTGCCAGATAATCCACCGGACTTTTCACTGTTCTATCGTGATTCCCCTGCACAACGGTACTACACTCTGAACGAACAATATCAAGACATTCTGAAGGCCACGGATTGTAGCCAATTACATCGCCTGCACAGACTAACTCGTCTACATCTGGCATATCATCCAGTACAGCCTCAAGAGCGACTAAATTACTATGAACGTCAGAAATAATTCCAATTCTCATATGCGACGTTACATCTCCTTCAATAAAAAGTCTAGACCTGAATCAGGCTTTGCCAGCAGCACTTCTTTCATTTCTGGTGGGTTACTCACTCGAAGGTCACTAAACAATTTATTTGGAATCCCTAGAGTCATTGTTGGGACGCTTTCTTCTCCGTGGACAACAAAATGTCTCTCATCTACTTTCATCACAAGTGGATTGTTAACTGAGTGAGTTTGTTCGTCACTGTAGAGATTTTCGTTGATCGTTTCTTGATGTTTCTGATTGATAACAGGAACTTCTGTATCAATCTGTTCAATGTACAACCTACCCAACAGGTAGTTCGCAGCGAACCGCGTAAACATGCTACACTTTCACGTATTCATTCGTAAGTAAAAACTCTTTGTGGTATTCCTTGGACAAAACATATTCCTATTTCATTCATCGATTGGGATCCACACCCGAGACGGGCCACTTTCACGGCTTTTCAACTCTTCATTCTCTTCAAGCTTTACGAGATAGTTGTACGCACCTCGACGACTGATGCCTACCTTTTCAGCAACCCGCTTTGTGGTGGGGAACTCATCAGGCCATAGCTCTTCAACAGCGTCCACAAATTCTTCCTCGTTGTGTTCAGCAACAAATGTTCCTGTCTCTGTATCTCTTTTCTTCCCCGTTTGTGGGTCTCTTTTAACCGTATCCTCTGATTCTTTTGTCATTCTTGTCTGGTGATTGTTGCCACTCAATTATATATCCACACGTACAAACCTTACTCGCTGCAGGGTGTAGTCAACCAGCTGGAATTGACTTGTTATGATTTCAAATCCCGCACAACACTTTACGACGAACCTATTAACCACTACGTGTGACCGAAGATACTGGCAATGGGAACTCTGAAAAAATCAAAAAATTTCGAGAACATCTCGATGAAACTGTTGGCGATTCCAACGACGGAAAATCCAATCAAGATGCTGATCCAAAATACGCCATTCAAGAGTTGCAGGCACGCCTCGACAGCCAGAACAAGCGAATCAAAATACTTGAACGAGATATTGGCCGCGCAGCTAAACGCGTGAAGCAACTGGAAGACGAGAATGAGAAACTCAAAGAAGAGAAAGAAGAATTAGAAGAACAGTTAGAAGAATCAAATGAATCCCCATCAAATGATGAAATTCAGGAACGGTTAGAAAAACAACGACAAACATTGAAAGAGCAGTTCAATAAAAAGCAAAAAGAATTCGAAGAAAACCTCCGACAAGACGTTGAAAAAGAGCGTAAAGAACTCATACAGAAAGTTCAAGAGCAAACAGCAGATGAAGTCCGCAAAGCATCAGTAAAACAAGTGACTCAACTTTTCTTCGAAGTGAGGGATAATTTGGTTCGAGCACTTGAACAGGATGAAAGTACAAATATTAGACCGGGCGTTGAAGCGACTCTCTCTAAGTTCGACGATGTGCTTCAAACACAAGGAATCAACATCATTAACCCAGAAAAGGGATCTGATATTGATCCTAATAAACACGAAGTTGTTGGACGAGAAGAATCAGATCAATCAGATGGGACAATTGCACGTGTTTATCGCCACGGATATGAAACTCCGGGGAACGTAATCCGAACTGCACAGGTTGCAGTGAGTACTGGAAATACTACAGAAAACGAGGAAAATACGGAACAAATAGAAGAGGACGAACCCGAAGGGAGCGAACCTTCACAGTCAGACGACATCGTAGTGGACGAGGATGGAAATATAGTAGACTCAGATGTGGAAAAGATTGCAGAGGAGTTAGAAAGCAAAATTACAAAGGAAGAAATAGAACTTGAGTTCGACGAAGACAACTAACCCACGAAGTTATTCATTGTGGAAAGATGGTGAGGTGAAAAAGGTAAGGTAGTGGGAAACCAAATATTTCATCAATTAGATGAGTGACGGTGGTGCAGACGGAATCATAATCGTATTGTTCAATTCAGTGAAGGCAACAGCCACAACTCATCACGGACACCACGCTAACCCGACTCCAACACTTGATACAATAACAGATGAAGCCATAACATATCGCCGCGCACTGACTTCCTCAACTGGATTCTTCCAGAGTTTGGCCAGTATATTTACTGGATTTCAGGCACACAATCACAGGCTAACAGAAGAATCAAGGATCTATCCTGAAAGTACAATCATAGACTCCCTCAACCGTGATACTACACTGTTCACAACTGACGACCGACTTGTCGACCACCCATTTGGTTTCCATTCAATATTCGATACAGTCATAGCTCCGAGAAAAAACACAACTGTTGATGAAAACACCATACACGACTCAATATGGGTAGCCGAACAATTTGAAGAGTGGATAGACGAACAAACGGAACCGTGGCTTGCTGTTGTCAACTTTAACGACACAACAAACGATTTCACAGTCCGCCCAGAACATCGAACAGTAGACAATGAAACAAGACGCCTATACAACGAATTACCTGATCCCTGGGAGTTTTCTTTCTACGCAGAAGAGGAACCGTTGTGGAAACTCAATGCAATCGAACAACTCTACATCGATGCAGTCAATCAAACTGACGCAGCTCTTGAACGAGTTCTCAACTCACTTTCCACTTACTCATCTTCCGACGACACAGCCTTGGTAATCACATCATTACGAGGTATGGGATTTGGAGAACAACCGCAAGTTCCGGGGGCACTTCCACCAATTGGTACATCTACATCAGTCCACGAAGCACTCACTCACGTCCCCTTAGTCGTCAAACCCCCCGGATATGAAACACAAACTGAAGTCGACAGACCTGTCTCAACCACAGAAGTAGCCCAAATAATTGAAAAGTTAGCGAATGGAATGGATCCCGCAGTCGAAGGAGAAACTCCAGTAACTGTCTCATCTCACAAACCATCAGTTGAACACGTCACTCTGGCAGAAAAGAAAGGCCTTCCACGAAATATATTCGGGCCGGGGAGAGCAGCCTACTTTAACGCACCAATTGGCCGCTCCACAGCTACAATAAAATACGAGCAGTGGATTGACAAGGCCGTCGTACAGACAATTTATGGCCTCGGTAATGATGGAATCATTGAAGGTGAAATTAATCCAGATATTGTGGATGGATTGTTTGATTATGAAACACAGAACATCGGTGATCGATGGCGAGACGATATTGAAACAACTGTTGACAGTCTACTCGTTGAGTACGAACAAAGCTCTATGTGAAAAACTTATTCTGATTAAGAAATTCATCTACTGCGTTACGCAGGTAGAGAGGGAGTTACCTGACAAGTCTGAAGATTTGATTCAGAGACAATACAGATATTCGAAGAGAAAAGCCACCGTTGTAGTCGTGGGAGAAGTCGCTGTTGGAAACAATTAAACTCTTGTTAGGGCTGTTTTTTGAAGCGTGTGGTTAATATCAGATTCTAAACTGTGTTGCAAAACTGGAAAAGGAAAGAGAATACAACCCGTCGCGTTGTTCACCTGTTCACTTGGTTTCTTCTTTCAATTCTTCCAGTTCTTCTTCAACCGTGTCGCCCCCGTCGGTAACGGTTTCTCCACCGGGGCCATCAACCTCCATCTCGACTTCTTTTTGCGTTTCAGTTTCTTCTTCCTCAACAAGCCCTTCTTCCTCTTTGATAGCTTGGAGTTCGGTTTCGACTTCGCTATCAGTGGTAAGTTCCTCCAGTTCTGATTCGAGGCTACTTTTGTCATCAAGCACGCTATCAAACGTGTCATCTTCAGCGAGTTCGTCCATAGCTTCAGCGCGAGCTTCCATCTTTTCGGTTTCTTCTTCCGCTCGCTGGACGGCCTCGTGAACATCACCCATTTCATCTCCGACACCTTGGAGTGCCTCTGAGACTTGTTTACTGGCTTTGGAAGCCTCATATCGGGCTTTCATCGTTTCTTTCTTCGTTCGGAACTCTTCGATTTGCCGTTTGAGTTCTTCTTTCTGTTCGGTTAGCCCGTTCTTTTGTGCTTCAAGGTCATTGATCTGGGTGTCAAGTTCCTCGATTTGGCGCATTTTCGATCGTTTCTTTTCAAGGGCTTGGCGTGCAAGGTCGTCGCGGTCTTGACGTGCCGCCTCACGTGCTTGCTGGTTATGCTTTTCAACATTCTCTTGCAGACGTTCACGTTGTTTTTCCAATCGTTTCTTCTGTGTGGTCAGATCCGCAATACCTTTCTTTACATCTTGCAGTTCATCCCGCATCTGCTCGTACGAGTAATCCAACGTCTGCGTTGGATCTTCTGCACGGTTAAGAAAGGCATTCATCTTACTTTTGAATACGTAAGCTGCTCGTGAAAGGATTCCCATACTCAACAGTCCATTCGTGCCGACAATACAAAAACCCTCAACTAGGGCTGCAATCAGCAGGATGAAAAAAATCTCTTAACCGGAACATTGAACGCACCACACACCAAAAACAGGATAATGAGGAGAACAGTCTTAGCAGCCATCACTTTCATCCTTATCATCTCTGCAGTTGGGATGATATCCGTCCAAGCACAAGCCCCCTCACCGAATGCTTGCGCTGCCACACCCCCTGAGGATGGAGGTGAACCAACTGGAAATAATTCTATCGGCTATGTCGATGGAACGTGGTATACTGATGATCCTGATGAAGAAGATGCGATAATCACTGAAAGAAATCTTGAAGACGCGTACACACTGTCTCTTGCTCGAACTGAAAGCATCAGGTGTCTCGAATTCGACGACACACCAGACTTCGAAGTAATGAATGTAGAAGATGCAACCGAAGAATATGTTGAGGAACCCGATGAATACACCATTGGCATCCAACACGCCCTACTGCTTGAAGAAGGAAATCCAAACTATGCAGACAAAAAACATCCAAGTCAACCCGATGAAATTTCATTTAATGCTTTCTATGACCCTGACAAAGAGACAATCATTATTATCGAACGAGACGGTGAAATAGTGGCGGAAGAAGTTTCACTTGTATTTGCCGCTTCACAAGCCTTACAACACCAACATTTCGATAAACCTGAACTTGAAAAACATACACTCAATGAAGAAATGGCTAC
>LKMJ01002840.1_pt1 | contig 16049 bp, 13 predicted proteins | sample 643391 | NCBI WGS metagenome assembly LKMJ01 (sample SAMN04112250, study PRJNA286221) | soda lake metagenome | biome: soda lake; feature: Kulunda Steppe; material: water; isolation source: sample PL-Br10 brine of Picturesque Lake | place: Russia: Kulunda steppe | collected 2010-07
CCCGCGGTCAGGTCGATAAGGTCGTCCTGTCCGAGTTCGAGATGGACATCGTCGGTATCGCCCTCGGCGGCGACGTAAAACAGTTCATCGCTCTCTTCGACGCCGAGTTCGATGTGGTCGCTGACCATATCCGCAGCGGTCACCGCGCGGGCGATATCCCGCCCTTCGATGACGATAGTTGCAGAAAGGTCGAGGTCCGGAAGGTCAGGCTCCTCGCGGATTGATTCGGGGTCAATCAGCGCAAGGGTATACTCCAGCCCGTCGATGGAAATGTGGAGTTTCCGAGTCTCCTCATCAAGGTCGAGATGAACGAGGTCGTCGCCGCTTGCCATCCCAGCGATATCCTGCAGTCGGACGAGATTGACGCCGATGAGGCCGCCGTCGGCTTCGTATGACTCGAACGCCTCAACATCCAGCGACAGGTCAACCATCCCCACATTTGCCGGGTCGACAGCGCGGATTTCCAATCCATCTTCTGTCAGGTGAATCTTACACTCATCGACCAAGACGCCGATAGAGTCGAGCGTCGCCTGCAACGTGTCCGCACGCACGATAGCGGTGAACATCTTGTGACCGAGTAAGACGCCATCCCCTAAAAAGGCACGTCATTGCCGACGGCACTGATAGTTGACAGTCAGGATGACAGATTGTCGCCAATCTTCAGTTTGGCAGACCGTCGTCAGTCTTCAGTCGCGACCTCGGTAAACTCGAATCGCGCGCCGCCGTCGGTTCCGTCGGTGATTTCGAGTCGCCAGCCGTGGGCACGGGCAATCTCGTGCACGATTGCCAGCCCAAAGCCCGAGTTCCCCGCTCCGGTCGTGTAGCCGGGCGTCAAGACATTGTCACGTTCCTCCGCTGGAATGCCAGGGCCGTTATCTTCGACAAAAAAGCCGTTGTCGAGCGAGCCAACCCGAACCGTGTCACCGCCATGCTCCACGCTGTTCCAGAAGAGATTCTCAAGCAGCTGTTTGAGCCGGCTCGGGTCCGCCAGAACCTGTCCGTCATCGACGAGTTCGAGGGATATCGTGGAATCGCTGCCTGTCGCACTTTGCCAGCACGACCAGACGATATCGGAGAGCCAGACCGGTTCCGGGCTCGCCAACTGCTGGCCCTGCTCAACCAGCGTCCGCATATCGTTGATGACCGACGCAATCCGTTCGTGTGCGGTATCGACGTAGTCGAGATGCTCCATATCCTCCGTGTGGAGCGTCAAATCAAGCCGCGTCGCAGCCACGTTCAGATGGTTGGGGATATCGTGGGTAATCACGTCATAAAACGCCTCTAGCCGTTCGTTTTGCCGTTCGAGATGTTGTTTGTCTTCGAGGCGTTCAAGCGCGGTTGCGCTGTTTGCGGCAATCATGGAGGCCAGATACTGGTCAGTTTCCCCACAGGCGTCAGGGTCGGTTGTCTCAACGGTCAGGACCCCCTCCTCACCGAGCGGGATGGCAAGCATCGACTGTATCGGTGTCTGCCTGTCAGGCCCCTCGTTATCTTCGGGTCGTTGGTCGACAATCGTTTCCCCCCGGCGAAAGGCCTCAGCAACGGGCGTATCGCTTGTGAGGACACACGTCTCGGGTGGCTGTAGTCCATTGTGTACGATCACCGACCGTGGCCGTAGCCGGTCCCCCTCGACAAACCAGACAGTTATCCGCCCGCAGTCGAGAATGCGGTCGACCGTCCCCGAGGTAAGTTGCGCAATCTCGTCGCGGGTTTTTGCCTCGATAAGGTCAGTTGTCACGGCATTCAGCTGTTCAAGCTGTCGTTCGCGCTGTTTCCGGAGCGAAATATCACGGATTGTCCCGATATGATAAACTGTGCCGTCGACCGTCGTTTGCGTGGTTGCTGTCCCCACCTCGACTGCTGTCCCCTCGTACTCGTGTACTGTCTCGGCAAACTTCGTTTCACCCGGTCCAAAGGAGTCCCAGTATCCCTCAAACGCGGAGTCGTCAAACTGTGGGTTAACCTCCCAGATTGCTTTGCCCGAAAGTGTTTCCCTGTCCGTCCCGAGCATCTCGGCATACGTCCTGTTCACGTAGACAAATCGTCCCGTCCGGTCGTACATCGCCACACCGACCCCCACAGCATCTATCAGCTGCTGGACATTTCCGTCATCGAACGGGAGATTCATTGTGAATAACTTGTGAGCAGCAGCATTTATTCTTTCGTTCTGATACGATATATGCTCGAAAAGCTGGACCGCGGTCAGACAGTCGTCTGACGAACGCTTTTGAGCATATCCGACATACAACGGGACATGCAAGCGGTCCGTGGAGGAGAGCAATGACGGCAGATAGTACGGTTCTCGGACGGTGCCCCCACTGTGAGCGGCCTGTCCCCGAAACTGAGCTTGTTATCGATTATCGAACGGCGCGCGGTCAGCGGGTGACGACCGCAACCTGTCCACATTGTGTCACCATGGTAACCGTTCGGTGACGGGCAGTCAGTCCGTCCGTGGAATCAACCGGGCAGCGACCGTAAAGGAGACCAGAGCCCCGATTGTGAGCAAGAGAAGATACGAATAGAGCTCGGGAACTGGCCAGCCCGCGGGAAAGATAGTTCCCCCCGCGCCGTCGACGTACGTGAGTTCGCGGAGGCCACGGGCGAGATGAGTCACCGGCGAGAGTTCGACAGGCAACCAGCCGGGGAGCATCTCGCGGGTAACGAAGGCTTCCGAAAGGAAAAAGAGCGGAATCGCAATGCCGTTACTCGCGGCTATCACGCCGTCCTGCGAGTCAGCAAGTGCGCCAAGCATCGCGCCGACCCCACAGAAGAGGGCAACACCAAGGACGACTAGCGGGACGACCAACACGAGTTCGGCCGTCAGTGGTGGTCGCGCACCGGTTCCAGCCAGCAACAACCCGACCAGCAACAGCGAGGCAATGCCGATGACTATCGTGTTGACGACCGTCTGTGCGAGCAGCCACTCCCAGCGCCGAAGCGGTGTCGTCGCCAACTTTTCGAATTGGCTGCCAGTGCGGTGTCTGGCAACCTCGCTGCCAACGCGTGAGAGAGGCGTAAAGAGTACAACAACGGTGATATAGCCAGCAATGTACCACTCCGCTGGTTCGGCAAATAAGCCGCCATCGCCCGCCTGTGTCTCGACGAGCAGGCCGAAAATAACGACGATGATGGCCGGGAAAAAGAACGTAAAGAAGACCGCAGTCCGGCGGCGGAGGAAGCTATGCCAGCCAGCGACAGTCGCCGCACGGATACGGCCGATTCGACTCACTGTCCGTCACCTCCCGCAGTAACCAGCGGGTCCGCCGGGACGGAATCGGAGAGCGCTTCGCCCCCAACAACCGCCTGTCCGGTGAGTGCCAGATAGACATCTTCGAGGTCCGGCTGTCGCCACGTCAGCGAGTCGTAGGCGTGAGCGTGTGCTTCGAGCGTCTGCGTGACTGTCCCGATATCCTCCGGTCTGACATCTCGGACGGTCAAACGACCGTCCTCAAGCGTCGCCTCGTACGAAAGTGCCTCAACGACTGCCGTATCGAAGGTGCCGTCGATATAGAGGAGACTTTCCCCGCCGTACTCATCGATGAGTGCGGTTGGCGTATCAAGTGCGACTAGCTTTCCGTCTGCCAGCAGGCCAACGCGGTCGGCTAACTGCTGTGCTTCCTCCATGTAATGTGTCGTGATGAAGACGGTGGTTCCACTCTCGGCAAGGTTTTCGAGCAACTGCCACATCGTCCGTCGCCCCGCTGGGTCGATGCCGGTCGTTGGCTCGTCTAACACCAGCAGGTCAGGGTCGTTAACCAGCGTCGTCGCCACGCAGGTCCGTCGCTGCTGGCCACCGGAGAGGTTCTCGTAGTAGGTATCGGCTTTCTCGTCCATTCCAACCTCTCCGAGGAGTTCCTCGGTCGGTCGCGGGTCGTCGTACAGGCCGCCGTAAAAATCAACGAGTTCGCGGGCTGTCAGGCGGTCGGGTGGCGAGAAATTCTGTGGCAACAGGCCGATTCGCTCGCGTTCGACTCGGCGTGGCTCCGACCCAAACAACCTCACCGTCCCGTCGCTGTCGGTCGTTCCCGTTAGCGCTCGAACGAGCGTGGTCTTGCCAGCGCCGTTCGGTCCGATAAGCGCAAACACCTCGCCCGCGCCCACGGATAGCGACACGCCATCGAGCGCGACAGTTTCGCCATATCGCCTGCTCACCTCCTCGGCGACGATAACGTCCATACACGTTCCTTGCGCTGGGGGTCAAAAGTCCGTTCGATTGGCTCCCGAACCAGTGGCAGTCCGATTGTCTGCCGAAACCCAGTCATTTTCCGGCAACTGTGGAAAAGATACATTACGGCATCGCGGTAAACTGGTTGGTATGCCACCGCACATTACGACCGACCTCAACAGACCGTACGTGCCACCGACGGGGACAACCGTGACAGGCACGGTCGACGTTGCACCCGGTCGCAAGGAGGAGGGGGTTGTTCGACACATCGCGCTCTGTATCGATACCAGCGGCTCGATGCATCAGGACGGCAAAATCGAGCGCGCTCGCGAAGGGGTTCGATGGGTCTGTGGATTGCTCGATGACGAGGATTATCTCACTATCATCTCGTTCGATTCGGACGCAGAACAGGTGTTGCGCCCGACGCGCTGGGGGGATATCTCACGGGATGAAGCGATGGATACCGTCGACGAATTGACCGCAGGCGGTGGGACGAATATGTACGACGGCATCGAGCTAGCGCGAAAAGCGCTTGGCTCGCTTGCAGACCGTGAGGGCATGGCTGGGACGCCGGTTCGTCGTCTCCTGTTGCTGTCCGATGGGAAAGACCAGCATCGCGAACCACACGAGTTCAACGATATCGCACAGGCTGTCGATAACCAGGGTATCCGCATCGAAGCGGCAGGAATCGGCGACGAATACGAAGAAGAGACTATCCGGACGCTCGGGACGACCGCTCGCGGCAAGTGGACACATCTGCAGGAATCCGGCGACATCGAGGAGTTTTTCGGCGAGGCTGTCGAGCAGGCGAAGTCAGTCGTCGCACCGGATGCCCAGCTCGAACTCGACGTTGCTCCCGGTGTTGAGGTAAGCGAAGTGTACCGCGCAGTGCCACAGGCACAGGATGTCTCACTTGAGTGGGAAGCCAATACCGCTATCGTCCCTCTTCCTGACCTCACCGAGCGTGAAGAACAGCGCGTCGTCATGAAATTCCACGTACCCGCCGCAGCGGATCTGGAGGGGGCGGAGGACGAGTCGGGACCCGTCACACTGGCAGATGTGACGCTGACCGCGACCGGGGGCGAGGCAAGCGAAACCATCGCCGTCGATTACACCGAAGACCCCGACAAACTGGCCGAGCACAAAGAGACAGTGCAACTCGACCACCAGCAGACGGTCATCAAAACGGAACTCGGCAAGGGGAACGTCGAGGCGGCCGAGACGAAAGTCGAAAAGATGACCAAAATCCACGGCGACGACGCCGAACCGGTCGATGAGTTGAAAGCTGAGACACAACTGGTCAAGGAAGGCGGTCGCGCCGAGCGGAGTCAGGCAACACAGATAGTCACTGACGACGAGCGTATCCAGTAGGAGTCGCTATCGTGCTGTCATCGAAATCAACACAACATGAGCACAACACCAGAAACGGGTGACCTCGCAGCCGGCCGATATCGACTCGAAGCGAAAGCCGGTGAGGGCGGATTCGCCAAGGCCTATCGGGCGGTCGACACCGAGCGAGACGAACTGGTTGCCATCAAATTCCCGAACTACGAGGGCTCAAGCAACGACGCCGAGATTATCGAGGAGTACTTCCTGAAGGAAGCCGAGATGCTCGCTCGTATCGAGAAAGCAGGCGGTCATCCCAACGTAATGTCGCTGTATGCGAACACAGAGGATAGCGACGGGACCCCCATGCTCGTCGTCGAGTTTATCGACGGCTACGAACTCGACGATGCAATTGAGCAGACCGGTCCCCTCGAAGACACCGACCACGTCAGGGATATCGGTATCGACCTCTGTGATGCGATGAGTTTCCTCCACGAAAACGAACTGGTCTACCGGGATTTGAAGCCGGATAACGTGATGATTGCCCAACGCGGTGGCCGCCCGGTTCCCGTCCTCATCGATTTCAACACGGCGACGGCCTTCGACAGCGACGGTCATGCGAAAGATTCGGGGACAACGATTCTCGGCCCTTACAAACCGCGTGAGGTTGCGGATGCCGGTGGCACCGACGCCCGGCAGGGACCCTGGTCGGATGTCTACTCGATTGGGAAGATTCTCCTGTTCCTGTTGAAAGGAACCGTTCCGAAAAAGGACGGTATCAACCCGCGGGATTTCGGCATCGAGTGTGACCCGTATCTCGCCGAGGTCGTCGAAACGGCCACACAGTCGGACTACGACGACCGCTATCGCAACGCAACGGTGATGAAACGGGTTCTGGAATCGCGCGACCCGACACCGCCACAGCAAGCAACGATTACCTACATGCAGGAAGGCGAGGAGTACACCATCTATCCCGGCGATACGCTGGGTCGGCGGTTCGCGAAGGGGCCGACGCCCTCGATTGCAATCGAAGACGAGGGCGAGTACATCTCGACGGTACAGGTGCAGTTCGAGGTGGTCGACGGCCAGTGGCACCTTCGAGACAGAAGTCTCAACGGTACCTACGTGCAGACGGGAGACGGCTGGCAGCGCGTTCTCGGAAAGACGGGACGAGAGCGACTTGAAGCGCAGGGGGAGGACCCGACGGACAGGCATGGAAACACCCCACCGACGAGCTACGAACTCTCGGCTGGCGACCTGATTGCACTCGTTCATCCGAGCTACGGGGTTACGTTCGAATTCGAACCGGAGTCATGAGCGACACAACTAGAGCATGAACTACGCAACAATCTACGACGTTGGCGAGCGAAAGCGTGACCGTGGTATCAACGAGGACAGCGTCTCGTTCGTCTGTTTCGACCACGGCCACCGTGAGGGGCGCGTGGACGTGGAGATGGCGGGTGGTGGAGCGAACTCAGAGGACAGCAAAGCGGCTGCTGACAGCAAAAAAGTCGATAGCGTGGAAGGTGACAGCAAGGAACTCGACGCCGACACTGAACCTGCAGCCACAGACCCAACAAATAGTCAGGCAGCAGTCGTCGTGCTCGCGGATGGTGCCGGCGGCTACGATGCCGGTGACGTGGCCTCCTACATCGCAACGACGGTCATCGCGGAGGAACTCGCATCGGTCGCCATTCAGGCAGAGCGAAGCCGCCCGGACCGGTTTGAGGTCGACCTGTCGGAGCCACTCCCGGATGGCCCGCAGGCCGAGACGATACAGGCCGCAATCGAGGACGCAATTACAACCGCCCACCGGCGCATTCTTGAATACGTCACCCACGAAGGACAGCCAGCCTACACGACAGTCGTCGCCGGAATTGTCGTCAACGGCGAGTTCCATTATGGCTGGGTTGGCGACAGCCGGGCGTACGTCATTAACCGCAAAACGGAGTCAATAGCCCAGCTGACGAAAGACCACTCGGTCGTGACCGACCTCTACGAGGGGGGCGAGATTGACGAAATAGAATCCTACGTCCACCCGCGTGGTAACGAAATCACCCGTGCGATTGGCGGTGATGGACGCGAAGACCCCGAAACGGCGACAGTGGCCGTTGAAACCGATACCATCGACCTCTTTGCGGAGGATATCGTCCTCGTCACGAGCGATGGGCTCATCGATGCACAGACAGATGCCTCGTCGCTCTATGAGTCCTACCTTGACAGCGAGCGGAGCGACGCGATTGCTGAGACGGTCAGACAGCAGGTTGTCACCGATGACGAAATTCGAGAGTGGGTGCTCGGTGCCGACTCGCTCGCTGCTGCAGCAGAGACGCTCATCGACCGTGCCAACGACCGCGGTGGGAAAGACAACCTCTCGGCCGTTCTCTTCGAGGACTCGGCCCTGCCAGAGACACCTGACGAATCGGCAGTTCCGCAACGGGGTATCGACCTCTCCGTCGAACTGGAACAGCGGGAGACGGTCATCATCCCCGAAGAATAGCCCGCTCGCATCGCCCACACCTGTGTTCTTTACCCGTTTCCCTCCACTGTCATCCAATCAGTCCCGCCGCAAGTCGTGACGATTTTATACTATCCTGCAAAAGATTCTCCGAAGATTATGCAACGAATCGTGAGGGATTCTTTAAAGAATACTGAGAAGGGGACGGCTGATAGGTTGCTCAGAGGTGAGCAGTAGATGCCCAAAATAAGCGTCGAGATACCACAGGAACTGCTCGATGACCTCGATAAACATGTTGGCGACGACGGAAAGTTCGTCAACCGCAGCGACGCAGTCAGGGCGTCGATCCGGAAGACCCTCGATATCCTTGATGAGATTGACGACCGACACGGCCGGTTAGAAGAGAGCAGCGGGACGGAGACGAGCCCTGCGGAGGAAACCGATGGCAACTGAAGCAGCCGACGGACAACCTGCCACTGCCGGGTTGCCGGTTCCACAGTTGACCCTTGCGGCGCTGTTTGTCACTGCCCTCGTCACCGCACAGGTCACGGCCGCCAAAGTCGTCGCGGTCGGTCTCCCGTTCAGCCTGCCGCTTACCGGTGACCTGATTACGGTTCCTGCCGCTGTGTTTGCTTACGCGATTACGTTCTTTGCCTCGGACTGTTACACGGAACTCTACGGGAAACGACAGGCACAGGCGCTAGTTAACATTGCCTTCGTGATGAACTTCGTACTGCTCGTGCTCGTCTGGCTGGCTATCTGGGCTCCGATTGCCGAGGTGTCCGATGTCGGGCAGAGTGCCTTCGTCGAAACGCTTGGGGCCAGCACGGGCGTTGTCATGGGAAGCCTGCTCGCGTATCTGGTGAGTCAGAACTGGGACGTGATTGTCTTTCACCGGCTCAAAGCTTATACCGAGGGACGATATCTCTGGTTGCGAAACATCCTCTCGACGGCCACCAGCCAGCTTATCGATACGGTGATTTTCATCACTATTGCGTTTTTCATCTTTCAGGGACTGCCAGTTGACGCCATTATTGGCCTCATCGTCGGCCAGTATCTGTTCAAACTCGCGCTCGTTGGTCTGGACACACCATTCGTATATCTGACAGTTGGGCTGATTCGCTCGCGTGGACTGGCATAGCTGGCTGGTCCTGTGAACCACGAGTTACCAGTGCACATTAGTGACGTATTTTTAACATAATGGTTTTCAATCACCCTCCCGATATACCGCGAAATGGAAGAGATTCAGCACGACGACGAGTTAGCCGAACTGCTCACGCATAGCGAACGGTTACGAACACAGGTCACTGATATTCAAGATACAATCGACGACCAGACCGAGCATCTCTCGACCGTTCGGAGTGACCTGGGCCAGGCAAGTGCGACAATGGAGGAGATTGCAGCGACGACAACGCAGGTCGCTGACGCCGTCGAGACCGCAGCGGAGACTGCCCGAGAGGGGCAACAAGCAGGCGAATCTGCGAGCGAGGCTGCACACCAGACCGCAAGCGACGCACAGGACCTCATCGAGACGATGGAGCGTGTCGCCAGCCAGATGGACGATATCAGCAAAGTCACGGAACTCATTGCGGAAATTGCGGACCAGACGAACATGCTGGCACTAAATGCCAACATCGAAGCCGCTCGCGCCGGTGAGGACGGGGCCGGATTTGCCGTCGTCGCTGACGAGGTAAAGACGCTCGCCGAGGAAACGGGCGAGAATGCGGACGAAATTCAGTCGATGATTGGCTCGCTCGTGACCGAAGCGGACGAGGGGCTGACAGCCGCGAAACGGACACAGGACTCTGTTGAGGCGACCGTCGACGATATCGATGCAGTGATGAGTGCACTTGATGAGATAGTCGACCGAATCGAGGAGGCCGCAAGCGGTGCTGCGGAGATTGACGACGCGAACACGGACCAGGCACGGACCATCGACGACCTGGCGGACCAGATTGAGCGGATTGGCGAGCGTGCACAGACCCTCTCGGACCGAATCGGCGAGGTCGACGGTCTCGCGGACAGACAGGAGACCATCGTCGAGCATGCCAGCGACTTTCTGCATAATTTGCCGGGGATGGGATATCGGGTGAAAAACGACGATGGCTGGCCGACGCAGTTTGCCACGGAAGGGACTAAACAGCTGACCGGCTACGACTCGGAACAACTCACGAGTGGGGAGATTTCCCTCGGCGAGGATATTATTCATCCCGAAGACGGGGATGCGGTCTGGGCTGCCGTCCAGGAGGCACTCGATGACCGACGCGAGTTCGATATGTCCTATCGTATCGTTACCGTCCACGATGAAGTTATCCACATCCGCGAACGCGGTCGTGGAGTGTACGACGATGCCGGCAATGTCGTCGCCGTCGAGGGCTACATCTGGAACCCGGACGACAGCGCCACGAAACAGCTCGCTCGGGAGTAATTTACGGACCTAGAGGTCGAACGTTTTTGTCACGACAACAAATTCCAACTCAGTGCCAGCAATCTCCCGTGGCTTCCGCTCACGCGGCTCGTACCCGAGCGATTCGTAAAACGACTGGGCGTTGAGCGACGAGACGATAGCAAGGTCGGTGATGCCGTGCATCTGCGCGCGGATTTCGAACTGGCGAACCAGCGACCGTCCAATCCCCTGTCCGGCAGCCCCAGGGTGGACATAGACGGCATCAATACGACCCACCTCGACGTTCAACACGCCATAGCCGGCGATGTCGTCCTGTCGCTCTGCCACGAGAACATCAAAGAGGTCGCTCCGAATCGCACGCTTGAATTCCTCGACTGCGTCGTCGTCGGGTTTCCAGGCAGCCAGTTGCTCGCTGTCGTAGCTGTCGTCGTCGATATGCTCGATTGCCGCCCGCTTGATACGGAGAATCGCCTTCCCGTCCCATGGCTTTGCCTGCCGGAAGCGCATCTCCCCCATGCTGGCAGTAGTTGTCGGGGGGCGTATATCAGTGTTTTCGAGCACCACGCTTCTCGCTCAGTCGGCTGTCTCCCCTGTTCGTGTGGGGGTGCGGTTTCCAACGAGGTCATAGACCCAGAGCAGCCCCAGTCCGAGGCCGTAGGCGAGACCGGCAGGGATGGCAACGAGAAACATCGTGAAGATACTTGCTGGCGAGAAAAACGCAGCCAGCGCGAAGAATCCGAGGACGACACCGCGCCAGCTTTTGCGCATCCGGCCGCGAGAAATGATGTTGCCGTGGTGAAACAGCACCATCGTGGCCGGAATCATCGCAAGGATACCGATGCCGACGGTCAGATAGATGACGAGCCAGCCAAAGCTACTGATTCGGTAGGCAATCACCATGTAGTTGTTGATGACATCCAGCGCGAGGACGGAGAATATCGTCGGGGCGATATAGAAAAAGCCAAGCAGCGTCCCGGCTGTCAGGGCAACGAACATCGTCCCACCCCAGAACAGGAAGACATCCCGGTTACCGGCCGAAATTCCTCGCTGTTCGATAGCCGGCCAGGCGAAATACAGCACGATAGGGACGATAGAGAGAAACGCCAGCACTGTCGAGAACTTCAGCATGAAAATCAACGCTTCGACGGGGTGCAAGACGACAATCTCGACTTCTGCAGCCGTGTCGCCGGGCATACCGCTGAAGAAGGCCTCGACCACGTGACGAATCCCACCAAGATACAGCGCCATGAACGTGCCAGCGAGCACGACCATGAACGTCGCCACAATCCAGATGGTTTTCGAGGTCAGCGAATCGAGGATGAACCGAATGTCGTAGTAGTAGCCGCCGATATCATCTTCAGTTGTCTCGTCCTCGGTGAACGGGTCAAGCATTCCCGCAGCGGTCGAGGTGACGACGCCGCCTTCCTCTTCCTCTTCATCTTCTTCGGCTTCCTCCTGTTCGGCCTTCTCCTCCTGTGCGTCGTCGAATTTGTCGAAAATAGCCTTTGCCTTCTGTGGTTCGTCGTTTTCGAGGGCCTCCTCGGCGTACGCAAGCGCTCGCTCCTCGCTCAACTCGAAGAAGGCCTCGGGCGAGGTCGAGCGAATCGCACCAGCGCTCATCGCTCCGATATCAATCTCAGCAGGTTCCCCCGGCGTCGATTGTCCCTGTGCCTGCCGTTTGGCTTCTTCTGCTTTCCGCTCAAGTTCGACAATCCGGAAATAAAAGAGGAGTTGGACGGCGACGACGATGGCGACGATGGTTGCGACAAAGAGGGTAACAACTGTCGGCGAGAGCCCGAAGACGCTCAGTTGCTCACCGACGGCAAGGCGGTAATCCGAGCCAATCGTTTCGAGAAGGTCATTCGTCGCCTGCGTCCCGCCTTCGAGCATGTAGAAGTAGATTGCGGCTGCAGCGAGAAACGAGATACCAGCAATCTGGTTCCAGTATGACTCCGCAACCTCGCGCATGGTGACTGACTCGCTTGCCCGTTTCGAGGTGACAGCGAGCTTTGTGATGCCGAGGCTGACGAAATACAGCGCAACAAGGGGAACCCCCCACATGACCTGCGTGAAGGGGTCCGGTGGCGAAAACAGCGCACCGAAGACGAAAATCCCGACAACCGCGTAGCGCCACTTATCGCGGAACGTCTCGTAGCTGACAATCCCCGTCCGGGCGGCGGCACTCATCGCAAGCGGGAGTTGGGCAGCAAGGCCGAACGACAGTCCGAGGAAGAAAACGAACTCCGTCCACATGACGAGCGACCACGTTGCCTGAAAGCCAGCGTTGACCGCGTTGGTCGCCAGAAAGTCGAACATGATTGGGAAAAAGAGCAGATAGGCGTAGGCGACGCCACCGATAAACAGCGCGATAATGGCGACGACGAATGCGACTTTCTTCCACCGGGGGACGGTCGAGTCAGGCCAGAATCCGCGGCGTTTGAGCGCGTCTCTGCTGTACCAGATGAGGACAGGGATTGCACCGAGAATCCCGACGATAATCCCGACCTTTGCCTGCATCAGGATGACGTTAAACGGGTCAGTGACGACGATTTCCGTGCTCTCATAGACTGGCGTTCCGGGTTCCATCCGGGCGTAGACTAAATCCTGTTCGAGACGGTCCCAGATGAACTCTCGGAGGGTGTAAAAGCCGGCAAGGAAGAAAATGACGAAGACGATAAAGATGCGCTTGAGATGTGACTGCGCGGAGGATAGTACCCCGCCAACGGTTTCGCGGCCGCTGGCGAGCGTCTTGGCTGTATCCTCATCAAGCGCACCAGACATCTATCTCGGTGTTAGCTGATTGGTCGTTATCAATCTATTCATCACAGAACCAGTACGCGGCGGTGAGACTGACTCTGGGAAATTATGCTGTCCGTCAACGCTTTTATTCTCCCACCGCTGTCTTGCAGTATGGGACTTGCTGGCCAACTTGGCGACGACCACGACCTTTCCCGGCGAGCGCGCCGGTATGCAAACGAGGTTGTTTTCGGCGACAAGTGGCCACTCACTCCGGACCACGTCGACCTCTCTGCCGTCCGTTTCGAAACGAGCACGCGGATGAAACGCCGGCACGGCATCTGCTCGTACGACGGTACCACCTGCACTGTTCGGCTCTCCGCGGAAACGGACGAACGCGGTGGCCCGGCAGCCACGAAAGAGACAATCCGTCACGAACTCGTCCACGTCTATCAGCACCAACATGAAGAGGTCACTGCGGGTCACGGCGAATCATTCAAACAGTGGGTTGGTCCGCTCAACCTGTCCGGTCGCTGCAGCACCCATTACGACCGCCAGCCAGAGGAGTATCGGTACCAGCTGTACTGTACCGATGGCTGTGGATTTATCGCCGGTCGACACCGGTTTAGTGCGGTCGTCGAGCGGGCGGAAAATGGGACACAGATTTGTGGCCGCTGCCGAGCACAGCTTCGGGTCGAGGGACCAACAGCCGCTGACATTGGAGACGACTAGCGCGAGAGAAACCGACAGCCGTTTTCGCCCTCCGTCGTAAGCAGCACTGATGACTGAGCTCTTTACGCCGCTTGCGCTTCGTGAGACGACTCTTCCCAACCGCCTGATGGTATCGCCGATGTGCCAGTACTCCGTTGAGGAAGGCGATGGGATTGCAACCGAGTGGCATCATGTCCACCTTGGCTCACGAGCAGTGGGCGGGGCCGGACTCGTTATGGCGGAAGCAACCGCTGTCGAACCCCGCGGCCGCATCTCAGCCGAGGACCTCGGAATCTGGTCCGATGACCACGCCGACGCCCTCGCTCGCACAACCGAGTTCATTACCCAACAGGGAGCTATTCCGGGAATCCAACTCGCTCATGCTGGTCGAAAAGCTTCAACTGTTCGCCCGTGGGACGGTGGCGGTCCGCTTGCACCCGAAGACGGTGGCTGGACGGTCGTCGGCCCGACCAGCGAGTCGTGGCCGGCCGACGAGAGCGGTGCTATTCGCGAGACAGAACGGTTATCGGCCGATGATATCGAGGATATCATTACGGCGTTTCGGGAGAGTGCGGCCCGCGCAGCGGATGCAGGATTCGAGGTCGCGGAAGTCCACGCTGCACACGGCTATCTCCTCCACCAGTTCCTCTCCCCCGTGACAAACGACCGCACCGACGAGTACGGTGGGCGTTTCGAGAATCGTATCCGACTCACCAGAGAGGTGACCGAAGCCGTCAGAGAGGCCTGGCCCGACGACAAGCCAGTGTTCGTTCGCATCTCAGGCACGGACTGGCTGCCCGACCAAGATTCATGGACCGTCGAACAATCAGCACGGCTGGCCGACGAACTTGCGGCTGTCGGCGCTGACCTGATTGATGTCTCAAGCGGCGGCATCGCGCCTGATTCCTATCCCGAATCCGCCGGGCCGAACTATCAGGTCCCGCTCGCAGAGCACATCCGAGAAAACACTGACTCGGATATCGCTATCGGCGCGGTTGGTGGTATCACAACCGCCGAACAGGCCGATGCACTCATTCGAAACGACCGCGCTGACCTCGCTATCATTGGCCGAAAATTCCTCCGTGAGCCGTATTTTGGATTGCACGCTGCTCAGGAACTCGGTGCATCTGAGCGACTGCAACCACCAAGCCAGTACGAACGCGGCTTTTGAGTGGGCTGCGGAGATGGGAAGACAAGTTCCCTTGGAGGAAAGAAGGGTGTGCCTATGAGGGCAAAAATAGCGCGTTATTTTCCCTCGAAGGGACTATCTACTCTGCTTCGTTGTCAGCCTCCGCTTCTTCTTCGTCCTCTTCCTGTGCAGCCGATAGGTCAGCATCATCGTCGCGTTCCAGTGCTGGTGGGACGTCGTGGTACTCGGAGTAGCCATCAAACCAGCGGACGATGCGCTCGATTCGGTCGACGACGTGTCCCGGCTGTCCACTCCGTGAGAGTTCGTGCCCTTCGCTCGGATATCGGACGAATCGGGTGTCGACGTTGTGTTTTTTCAGGATTCGATAGAACAGTTCCGCCGTACACATCGGCGTTCGATAGTCGTCTTCGCTGTGGATGAGAAGCGTCGGCGTCTCGACGTTGTGTGCGTGGCCAGTTGGCGAACGGTCCCAGAGGAACTCCGGCTCTTCCCACGGTGTCGTGTCGAAATCACCCTCGACGAGTTTGTACGCACCATCCGTTGACCCGTAAAAGCCGGTGAGGTCGTAGACCCCGCGCTGGGCGACTGCTGCCTCGAAATAATCGGTCTGTCCAACTATCCATCCCGTCATGAAGCCGCCAAAGCTCCCGCCGGTCAGAAACGCCTGTGACTCGTCGACGTATTCTCGCTCCGTAACGTGTTCGACCCCAGCCATCACATCCGCCATCGTCACCTCGCCCCAGTCTCGCTCGATAGCGCTCATAAACTCCTCGCCGTAGCCAGCGGAGCCGCGGGGATTCGACCAGAAGACGACGTAGCCACGGGCGGCAAGCGTCTGGAACTCGTGGAACATCGTCCCGCTGGTGGTCCACATCGCGTGTGGGCCGCCATGCACTTCGACGGCGAGCGGATACTGCTCGTCCGGGTCGAAATCCGGCGGCGTCAAGAGCCACCCCTGTAGCTCGTCCCCGTCGGGACTCTCGTAGCTGAGTTCCTCTGGCTGGGCGACTGCCCGGTCATCCAGATACTCAGCGTTGACACGCGTCAGTCGATGTTGCTCGGCCCCACCCCGCGTCGTCACAAACACGTCGCCGGG
>LKMJ01002841.1_pt1 | contig 16048 bp, 16 predicted proteins | sample 643391 | NCBI WGS metagenome assembly LKMJ01 (sample SAMN04112250, study PRJNA286221) | soda lake metagenome | biome: soda lake; feature: Kulunda Steppe; material: water; isolation source: sample PL-Br10 brine of Picturesque Lake | place: Russia: Kulunda steppe | collected 2010-07
AGTCCAGGCTGCGCCGGCGTTCCTCACGCTGGTAATACAGCAGGGCGACATTCAGTGCCCGTTCCAGGCGGGCCGACATCTCGATGATGCTGCAGCCGGCGTACAGGTGGCCGTCACGGGTGGACGGGCGCGTATTCGCCAGTTTCAGGGCGCCCGAGACACGTTCCGGGACATCCGGCAGCACCAGATTGGTGAAATCCAGCCGCGCGCCGAAGGGGATCTCGCGCAGGACCTCTTCGGGCAATTCCACGCACATGCCCTCGGCAGACAGGTCAACGACCTGCGCCTCCAGCGGTTCTTCGTGCATCTCGCCCTGGATTTGCAGGGTGGGGCGCGCGCTCAGCGGGATGTGGACCCGGAAGGTCTCGCGCCGCTGCAGATACTGCAGTTCGGACGGATAGGGGCACTCGTACAGGTCCCCCGGTGATTCGCTGACGATCTGCCGCACCTGAGTGGTGAAGCGGACGGCCACCCCCCGCAGGGTCGCAAAAACCCGCACGCTCTGACCGGGCTGGATTCGCTGGTGCAGCGACGGAGGCTGAAGCTGGTCGAGATACAGGCGTCGGGCGTCGGCGTCGAGGCGGATCAGGGCAGAGGTGTAGAGCGGACCGTTTTCTTCCAGGCGGATACTGACCAGGGTCAGTCCGTGATCGAGATCGCGCAGGATCTGCGCGATGCGCTCGGGGGCGTCGACGGTGTAGTCGTTTTCGTCCATGGAGCTCGCCACATCCGGGTGAGAATACGCGCATGATACACGCTGAGAAGCGGTTCACGCGCGGCTGGATCAGGCGCGGGTGATGGTCTGGCCGGAGAAGCGGCGCTGGCGGGTTCGGCCGTAGGGGTCGTAGGTGGTAGCGGGGCCGGTGTCTTCGCCCCGCAGGATCTGCATCGAGACCTGCACGCGGCGCTGGTTGCGCTCGATCAGGCGGGCATTGCCCTGGTTGAGCTGGTTGCAGCGTTCGACGGTCGCCCGCAGCGCCTGCCAGCGATCATTCAGATGCTCGCCACCTTCCAGGCGCGCGAACAGGCGCGCCACCCCTTCCGGGGTGAACGCGGCATCGTGCCCCACGATCCATTCCTGCTGTCGGCGGGTCTCGGTCTCCAGCGCATGAAGCAGTTCCTGCTTGCGCTGCACCGCGGCCTGCAGCCGCTCCGGTTCGCGCGATTCTATCGCCCGGGTCTCCTCCAGCAGGATGTCCTCCAGCCGCTGGCCGAGGCGGATGGATTCCTCCAGAGACTGACGAAACTGCGCTTCGTCCGTCACGACCGCATCACCGCAGCAGGCCCTCGATCTCCATCATGCGATCGGCCAGCTCTTCGTTGTCGATGGGGTAGTTCCCCTGTGCGATGGCCTCGCGGATCTCGGCGACCTTCGCCTCGTTGAACGGCGCGGCCTCGTTGGCTTCGCCGCCACTGTTCATGGCCTGGGCGGCGCCGGTGAGGGTGACGGAGTCGCCGCTGGCGGCTTCGCCGTGACCGGGACGGGTGGCACCGTTGCCGGTACGCGGATCGTCGTCACGTCCGCGAACCCCGCCGTTCTGGCTGTCGGGGCGCAGCCCGTTGATATTGGGGCCCTTGATGTCCATGGCTTCGTCCTGTCGTTTTGCTCGTCTATCGCGTGTAACGGCCGGAATGACCGGAACTGTAGGCCAGGAAGCAGAATCGCGTCACGTTTTTCACAAGGATACGCGAACCGTGCCCGATTCCAGAACCTCGCCCTCGACCTCGCGGCCGGAGGAGGTGTTGCGCACCCGGATGTGATCGCCGGCGACTGCATCTTCCAGGGCCTCGCCCTGCATGCGGATGGCGACACTTCCGTTCTCCGCCATGATGGTAACCCGCTGGCCTCGACGGATCACCTGACGTTCGTTCACATGCTGCTGCCCGAGGATCTGCCCCTGGCGCACCGCGCGCCGAGTCTGCAGTCCCACCACCTCCGACATGTCCTCGAAGTAATGGCTGGCCTGGCGCGAGGTTTCGATACGTTCCATGCGCAGGTCGCCCTTGCCAAGAGTCTGCTGGCGCGAAAGGTTGCGCCGCGCGACCACCACCATGGCGTGACGTTCGACCGTCGCCGGGACATACACCGACCAGGTCACCGGTCCCGGGCAGCGGATGTTGACCGCGGTGTTGCCGTCGGGCCGCCCGCCGGGCGGCAGCGAGGCCTCCAGCGGTTCCTCGCAACGGCGCAGGCGCAGGCGTTCGTCCACCCGACCGATCTTGACCTCTGCATCGTCTCCGCCGGCCCCCAGTTGCTCGGCGAGGAATTCTTCGGCGGCGTCGCGGATGTGGTCGACGGGTTCGACGTCGGCCTGCACGACCGGGGGCAGCAGCAGGAACAACAGCATCCCGGACATGATGCTGCGACGGCGAGCGCCCGGCTGTAGTAATTTGAGAATATGCATGTGCGTCGACCGTTGACCCTTCAGAGGCTTCCGCCCGATTGCATGCAGCATTCATGCCATTATCTGCGGTGGAACCGGGCGGGCGTGGCTCAAGCTCTCGCCAGGGCAGCCGTTAGACGGGACAATAACGCAAGGGGCCGGAACCGTGAGCCAGTTCATTGACGACGTAAACCAGCGCACGCAGATGGTCGGGCAGAACCGGATGGAACTGCTGCTGTTCTATCTGGGCGGTACCCAGACCTTCGGAATCAACGTATTCAAGGTGCGCGAAGTGATCCCGCTGCCGCAGCTGCGTCAGATTCCTGGCGCCGCCGGGGTGGTGCGCGGGGTCACCACGCTGCGCGACAAGACCGTGCCAATCATCGATCTGGCGCGCGCGATGGGCATGTCGGCGACCCGCGCGGGTGCGGATGGTCAGCAGAAGGTGGTGGTGACCGAGTTCAACCGCTCGGTCCAGGGGTTCATGGTGTCGGCGGTGGACCGCATAGTGAACGTCAACTGGGACCAGGTGAAGTCCCCGCCGCGCGGTACCGGACGGGAGTCTTTCCTGGTCGCGGTCACCGAGATCGACAACAAGCTGGTCGAGATCATCGACGTGGAGCGGGTGCTGTCGCTGGTCAATCCACTGCCGACAGAGGTCTCCGAGGGTGTGCGCTCGGCGGTGGAGAAACAGGCGCCGGAGCGTCGGGAAATTGTCATTGCCGATGATTCGGTGGTCGCGCGCCGACAGATCGAGAGCGCCATCCAGGGGCTGGAGTGGCCGTATGTCCTGTGCAAGGACGGGCGCGAGGCCCTGGAATATCTGGAAAAACGCGCCGAGGAAGGTCCGATCCAGGACAGCGTGGAGCTGGTGATCTCCGATATCGAGATGCCGCGCATGGACGGTTACACCCTGACCGCCCGGATCCGCGAGAACGACCGGCTGCGCCCACTGCGCGTGTTGCTGCACTCCTCGCTCAGCGGTGAGTTCAATACGGACATGGTGCGCCGGGCGGGCGCGGACGCGTTTCTTTCCAAATTCAACCCGGATGAACTGGCCGGTGCGGTCCTGGAGCAGATCAATCAGGCGCGCTGACGGCGGGGCTAGCGGCGCCGGCCTGCCGCGGCGGTGGCCACCACCGGCCGGGTCTTGCCGCCCGGACCGTTCGGGCGGGTTCCCGCAAAGCGGGTTCGAGCCCCTATACTGTGGCGGCATGGAACCCATGAAACATTCGACCACCGGACGGCCGGTCCCTGGCACGCGACTCGCAGGGGAGTCCCGCGCGTGATCGATTCCCGCGACTACGAAGAATTCGCCCGATTCCTGTCGGAATGCTGCGGCCTGGTGCTGGGCGACAGCCGGCAGTATCTGGTGTCCAGTCGGCTCTCGAGGCTGCTCGACGAGTTCGGCTACAAGGACGTGCCGGAGCTGCTGCATGCGTTGCGCAAGGCCCCCAGCCCGAAGCTGCGAACGCGCGTGATCGACGCGATGACCACCAACGAAACCTCCTGGTTTCGCGACGGTTTTCCGTTCGAGATCCTGCGCCACGTGATCCTCCCGGAGCTCGCCGCCAGCCGTTCGTCGATCAAGGTCTGGTCGGCCGGCTGTTCCAGTGGCCAGGAGCCCTACAGCATCTCGATGGTGGTCTCGGAATGGGAGGCCTCGCGCCCGCGGCGGGTGGTACCCGTCAGCATCCTCGGCACGGATCTCTCCGAGGGCGTGCTGGAGGACGCGCGCAAGGGCGTGTACGACGGCCTGAGCATCGTGCGCGGTCTCAGTGAATCGCGTCGCGCGCGCTTCTTCCAGACCGTGCCCGAGGGACACAAGATCATCCCCGAGGTGCAGCGTCGCTGCCGCTTCCAGAAGCTCAACCTGGTCGACAGCTACGCGGCGCTGGGCAAGTTCGACATCGTGTTCTGCCGCAACGTCCTGATCTATTTCTCGGCCGAGACCAAGCGTCAGGTCCTTGACGGTATTGCGAAGCAGCTCAACCCCGGTGGCTATCTGTTTCTTGGCGCTTCCGAGACGGTCGGGCCCTACAGCAAGGCCTACGAAACCGTGCGCACCGAGTACGGTTCGGTCCTGCGTCTAAAGGGCTGAAGGCCGCCCGCGCCGGGCCTGCAACGGGCCCGGCGATTTCTTTCTTCTCTCCCCTCCGGTCCTGCCGCCCATGCGTGGCACGGCGATTGCATCTCTGCGTTCAGGCAACCAATGCCCGCCATGCGCGGGCCGGACGACACGGGATGAGCATATCGCTGGACAACGCCCTCGGGATCCTGCCGCAGTCGGTCGACCTGCGTGCACAGCGCATGGAAGTGCTGAGCTCGAACATCGCCAATGCGGACACCCCCGGTTACAAGGCGCGGGACCTGGATTTTCGCAGCGAGCTGGAGGCGGCCGCCGGGGGCGGTGGCGGGCAGCTGGCCCTGAGCCAGACCCGCGCCGGTCATCAGGACGGCAGCGGTGGCGCGGGCGGCGCCGGCGGGGCGGAGATGAAATACCGCGTGCCGTCACAGCCGGCACTGGATGGCAACACCGTGGATCCGCAGATGGAACGCGCGGCCTTTGCGGAGAACTCGGTCAAGTACCAGAGCAGTCTCGAATTTCTTAACCGCCGGGTTTCCGGCATTCGCGATGCCTTCCAGGGTAATCGCTGAATCTGACGGGAGGCCACCGCCGTGAGTGATCTGTTCAACCTTTTCAATACCTCGGCTTCCGCGCTGACGGCACAGTCGGCGCGGCTGAATACGGTGTCCTCGAACCTGGCCAACGCCAATACGGCGGCGGGCAGTGCCGAGGAGGCCTACCGCGGAAAGCATGTCCTGTTTCAGGCGGTGATGGACCAGGCCAACCGCGACGGGACGGCGACACCAGTGCAGGTGGCGGGCATCGAGGAATCGGATGCCGAGCCGCACATGCACTACGAGCCGAACCATCCGAAGGCGAACGAAGAAGGCTACATCTTCCGGCCCGCAGTCAGCGTGGTGGAGGAGATGGCCAACATGATGTCGGCCTCGCGCAATTACGAAGCCAACGTCGAAGTCATGGACACCACCCGCCAGCTGATGCAGCGCACGCTGCAGATGGGCGGACAGGGCTAGGAGAACGCAGATGACCGGACTGACTCCCGACATGCTTGAAGGGGCGGGCATTCGCACCGACCGCCAGGCCCAGCGCGACCGCCAGGAGGCGGAGGGGCCGAGCGAAGAACTGGGACAGGAGGACTTCCTCAAGCTGATGACGACCCAGCTGCAGAACCAGGACCCGTTCGAGCCGATGGAAAACGGGGACTTCATCGCGCAGATGGCGCAATTCTCCAGCGTCACCGGAATCCAGGAGCTGAACGAGTCGTTCGAGGGCTTCGCCCAGTCGATGGGCCAGAACCAGGCGGTGCAGGGCGCCAATCTCGTTGGCAAGGACGTGCTGGTCCCGGTTGAGTTCGGCCAGCTGGATCCCGAGGGCGGCATGAGCGGCGCGTTCGAGCTGGGGGCCTCGGCCGAGTCGGTGGAGGTCGAGATCATGAACGGAGCTGGTGAACGCGTGCGCAGCATGAATCTCGGCGCGATGGGCGCCGGGCTGCAGGACTTCCAGTGGGATGGCCTGACCGACAACGGACAGCGCGCGCCGGCCGGGGTCTACGAGGTACGGGCGACCGCGCGCAGCGGGGAGAGCACCGAATCGCTGGAGACCTTTCTCAACCAGCGCGTGGACAGCGTCTCCATGGGCGGCGAGAAAAACGGCCTGGCACTGAATGTGCAGGGTGTGGGCGAGATCGACTTTTCCGACGTACGCCGGATCTCCGGCTGACGTTCGACCCAAAAACAACCGGAGGAACGGAACATGCCCTTCAACATCGGATTGAGCGGACTGAACTCGGCCCAGGCCGACCTGGACGTGACCGGCGACAACATCTCCAACTCGGGGACCACCGGGTTCAAGAAATCGCGTGCGGAATTCGGGGACGTCTATGCGCAGTCCTTCGGCGGGACCTCGCAGACGGCCACCGGTGCCGGTTCGCGCCTGCTGGCGGTGACCCAGCAGTTTAGCCAGGGGCAGACCGAGTTCACCGAGAACGGTCTGGACCTGGCCATCGACGGCGAGGGCTTTTTCCAGCTCAATGATGACGGCAATACGGTCTATTCGCGCGCCGGCGAGTTTCAGGTCGACCGCGATGGCTTCCTGGTGAACAGTCAGGGCCAGAACCTGCAGGGATACATTGCCGAGGACGGTGATACTGACCCGGCAGATCTGGGAGGTGCTCCGGGCGACCTGCAGCTGCAGACCGGCGAGGGTGCACCTCAGGTGACCTCCGATATCGAGGCCCGGCTGAATCTGCAGTCGGATTCCCCCGTGATCGACGGTGGATTCCAGACCGATGACGGCGTGGCCGTCCCCGACAGCTACAACTTCTCCACGTCGCTGACGGTGTACAACGGCCAGGGGGAATCCCAGGACGCGGAGGTCTATTTCACCAAGACCGATGACAACGAGTGGGAGGCCTATGTCTCCGTCAACGGAGAGGTCGTCAACGAGGGTGATCCCAAGCAGCTGGCGTTCGATGGCAACGGCGAGCTGGATTTCGACGCGATGGATGACGACGACGCGACCTTTACCTTCACTCCCGGCGGCAACTTCGAGGATGACCACGAGATCACCATCGATTTCGCCGGAACGACCCAGTACGGCTCCGATTTCGGGGTCAGCGACCTCAACCAGGACGGGTTTGCCCCGGGCACGCTGACCGATATCGATATCGACAACGAGGGCGTGGTGTTTGCGCGCTACAGCAACGGGCAGTCGGACGTGCTGGGCCAGGTGACGCTGGCCAATTTCGATAACCCGCAGGGTCTGGAACAGCTGGGCAACAACAACTGGGCCGAGACCTTCGCCTCCGGCGGGCCCACCCTGAACGCGCCGGGTTCGGGCGGCACCGGGCAGATCCAGGCCGGGGCCCTGGAGGCCTCCAATGTGGATATTGCGCAGGAGCTGGTGAACCTGATCACGGCCCAACGCAACTTCCAGGCCAACTCCCAGACCATCTCCACGGCCGACACCGTGACCCAGACGATCATCAATATCCGCTAGGGCGGTAACCGGAGGATCCTGCGGGAGGCCGAACCATGGACCGTTTTCTCTACATCGCGATGTCCGGGGCCCGGGAGACCGAGCACGCCCAGTCCGTCAACAACCACAACCTGGCGAATGCCAATACCGATGGCTTCCGTCAGGCGCTGGCGACGGCGGATACCGTCCCGGTTCGCGGACCGGTGTACGACACCCGCGACTACGTGCAGGTGGGGACCGAGGCGGCGGACTTCTCCAAGGGCACGCTGCGCAGTACCGGGCGCGACCTCGACGTGGCGATCAACGGCGATGGCTTCATCGCGGTGCAGGGTCCGGACGGTCAGGAGGGCTACACCCGCGCCGGCAATCTGCAGGTGGACGGCTTCGGTCTTTTGCGCACCGCCGACGGCATGCAGGTGATGGGGGACGGCGGCCCGATCGCGATCCCGCCATCGGAGAAGGTCGAGATCGGCACCGACGGGACCATCAGCGTGCGCCCGCAGGGGGCGCCGGCCGATGCGCTGGCGGCAGTCGAGCGCATCCGCCTGGTCAACCCGGACGTGGAGGACCTCGAGCGCGGGGATGACGGCCTCTTCCGCATGGCGGACGGCGGCGAGGCGCCGGCGGACGCCGACGTGACGCTGACCTCCGGCTCGCTGGAGAGCAGCAACGTGAACACCGTGGAGGCGCTGACCCGCATGATCGAGCTGTCCCGGACCTATGAGACGCAGGTCAAGATGATGGACACCGCCAACACGCTGGAACAGAGCAGCAACCGGCTGCTCGGCATGGGCTGATCCGGGGTATCCCGGAGACACCCCGACTGACAGGAGAAACGCCATGAACCAGGCACTGTGGATTGCCAAGACCGGTCTAGACGCGCAGGACACGCGCATGTCGACCGTGTCCAACAACCTGGCCAACTCGAACACGACCGGCTTCAAGAAGGACCGGGCGGTGTTCGAGGACCTGATTTACCAGACCGTGCGCCAGCCCGGCGCCCAGGCCACCCAGGATCAGCAGCTGCCCTCGGGCCTGCAGATCGGCACCGGCGTGCGCACGGTCAGCACCGAGAAGATGTTCGAACAGGGCAACCTGCAGCAGACCGAGAACTCTCTGGATGTCGCCATCGAGGGCGACGGCTTCTTCCAGGTGCTGATGCCCAACGGTGACGTCGGTTACACCCGCGACGGCAGCTTCCAGGTCAATTCCGACGGCCAGGTGGTGATGTCCAACGGCTATCCGCTGCAGCCGGGCCTGTTTGTCCCGGATGATGCCGAGTCGATCGACATCGGCAAGGATGGCACCGTGACCGCTCGCATTACGGGGCAGGCCGAACCGGTCGACCTGGGGCAGATCCAGCTGGCGGACTTCGTGAACCCCGCGGGCCTGGAGGCGGTGGGCGAGAACATCTTCAAGGAGACCGCGGCTTCCGGGGTGGCGCAGCAGGCCAACCCCGGGCTCAATGGCGTGGGCACGGTGATCCAGGGCTCGCTTGAGACCTCCAACGTGAATATCGCCGAGGAGCTGGTGAACATGATCGAGACCCAGCGGGCCTACGAGGTGAACTCCAAGGCCATCTCCAGTGCCGACCAGGCGCTGCAGTTCATCAACCAGACCATCGGGTGACGCCATGAACGCCATGATTCCCGTCGCCTTCCGCCGCATGGCGGTCCCGCTGGTCTTCCTGCTGCTGGGCGGCTGCGCCAGCATGCCGCACGACGAGCGCCCGGGCGATGCGCCCGAGTATCAGGCGGTGGAACCGCCCGAGCCGGTCCCGCAGGCCGAGAACAACGGCAGTATCTTCCAGGCGTCGCAGTCCCAGGGACTGTTCACCGACACCACTGCCAGCCGGGTGGGAGACGTGCTCACCGTGATCCTGGCCGAAAGTACGGATGCGCAGAAATCCTCCTCGACCAGCACCTCCAAGGACTCCGACCTCGACCTCGGCAATCTGGAGGCGTTCGGCGGCGAGGCCACACGCTCCGGGCGTCCCCTGTTCGGCGCCAGCAACAACAGCTCGCGGGAATTCGATGGCGGGGGCGACTCCAGCCAGAGCAATCAGCTCGAGGGCGAGATCACCGTCACCGTGGCCGAGGTGCTGTCCAACGGCAACCTGGTGGTGCAGGGCGAGAAATGGCTGGGCATCAACCAGGGCGAGGAATACGTGCGGCTGCGCGGCATCGTGCGGCCGCAGGACGTGAGCGCCGACAACACAGTGCTCTCCGGCCAGCTCGCGGACGCCCGCATCTCCTACGGCGGGACCGGCTTCATCGCCGACAGCAACACCCCCGGGTGGATCACCCGGTTCTTCAACAGCCCGATCTGGCCTTTCTAGCATAAGGACGAGGTGACGCATGCAGGCAGGAATCCGACAGGCGATGCGCAGGAGGCTTCGGCAAGTCGCGGTGGCGGCCCTCTCCGCCGGGCTGCTGGTCACCCTCGGGGGCCAGGGTGTCTCCGCGCAGACCGCGATTCAGCAGCAGGCCCAGCAACAGGCCGGGGCCCAGCAGGGTGGCTCCGGCATCGTGGAACGGGTCAAGGATCTGGCCAGTGTGTCCGGGGTGCGCGAGAACCAGCTGATCGGGTACGGCCTGGTGGTGGGACTGGACGGCACCGGTGACCAGACCACGCAGACGCCGTTTACCGTGCAGAGCCTCAACAATATGCTCACCCAGCTCGGTCTGAGCCCGGATGAGGATGCCAACCCCCAGCTGCAGAACACCGCGGCGGTGATGGTCACCGCCGACCTGCCGCCGTTCGCCCGGCCCGGGCAGGACATCGACGTCACCGTGTCGTCCATGGGCAACGCCGACTCCCTGCGCGGCGGTACCCTGCTGATGACCCCGCTGAAGGGGGCCGATGGCGAGACCTACGGCATCGCCCAGGGCAACCTGATCGTCGGCGGTTTTGATGCTGAGGGCGGCGACGGGTCCAGCATTACGGTCAACGTGCCCAGTGTCGGGCGAATCCCAAACGGGGCCACGGTGGAACGCGAGGTGCCCACTGCGTTCGCCGAGGGGGACACCGTGACCCTCAACCTCAATCGCCCGGACTTCACCACGGCCACGCGCCTGACCGAGGCGGTCAACGAGACCTTCGGCGCCGGCACCGCCCGGGCCGAGGACGGCTCGTCGGTCACGGTGCGTGCACCGACCGATCCCAGCCAGCGGGTCAGTTTCGTTGCCGAACTGGAAAACCTGCCGGTGGAACGCGGTGAGGCCCCCGCACGGGTGATCGTCAATTCGCGTACCGGCACCGTTGTGATCGGGTCCAGCGTGCAGGTGTCGCCGGCCGCGGTGTCGCACGGTAGTCTGACCGTGACGATTACCGAGTCACCGGAGGTGGTGCAGCCGCTGCCGCTGGCCCCGGGCGAGACCGCGATCCAGCCGGAGACCGACATCGCGATCGAGGAGGAGAACAACCCGATGTTCCTGTTCGACGCGGGAACCTCGCTGGACGAGATCGTGCGTGCGGTGAACAACGTGGGCGCGGCACCCAGCGACCTGGTGGCCATTCTGCAGGCCCTGCGCGAGGCGGGCTCGCTGCGGGCGGAGCTGGTGGTGATCTGATGATCGGACCGAGCGATCAGGGCCGGATGCAGGCCAGTCAGGCGATGGCCTCCGATCCCTCGGGCCTGCACGATCTCACGCGGGCCGCGCAGGGTGGCAGTCGCGAGGGCATGGAGTCGGTCGCGCGCGAGTTCGAGGCCATGCTGGTCGGCCAGATGCTCAAGCAGATGCGCGAGGCCTCGCTGGGCGACGGGATGTTCGAGAACGAACAGACCGAGATGTACCAGGAGATGTTCGATCAGGAGGTCGCGCGTTCGGCCAGCGAAGGCGAGGGTCTGGGGCTGCGCGAGGTGATCATGCGCGAGCTCGAACAGAACGCGCCCACCGATCCCGAGGTGCTGCACGACCCCGAGCGCCTGGACAACCTGGAGGCACCGCGGCGCAACGATTCGCTGCCGCCGCGCCGCGGCATTGATGACGATGCCGGCACGCAGGTCGATCCCGCCGAGGCCCCCGCCGGAACACGGACCGAGACGCCGGCCGAGGCGCCGGCCGCGGTCCCGCAGGCTTCCGAGGCCGGCCGTCCGGAGCCCGTGGCACGGCCGATTGCCGCCGGCGACTGGCCACCGCGCAGCCCGGAGGAATTCGTGGACCGTCTGGGGCCGCTGGCGGAGGAGGCCGCGGAGGAGCTGGGCGTCGATCCATCGGTACTGCTGGCGCAGAGTGCGCTGGAGACCGGTTGGGGCCAGCACATGCCGAGTCGGGGGGACGGTGACCCCAGCTTCAACCTGTTCGGCATCAAGGCCGACCGCTCCTGGGACGGGGATGCGGTGTCGGTGGGAACGCTGGAATTCCGCGACGGCGTGGCCCAGCGCGAGCAGGCCCGCTTCCGTGCCTACGACGGTCCGGAACGGTCGTTCGCCGATTACGTTGATTTCATCCGCAGTAACCCGCGTTACGAAAAGGCGCTGCAGGCCGGCGACGACGCCACCTACGTGCGCGAACTGCAGGCGGCGGGGTATGCGACCGACCCGGAATACGCGGACAAGATCCTGGACCTGCGCGAGCGGGTCGCGCAGGTGCGCGAACCCGTCCATGCTCAAGTTTCGGCGGGACCCGCCGATAACCCGGCCGAGGGGTAGAACATGCGTAACGGTGACAGACTGATCAATGAACCCCGCGGGTCACGGAGGATGGCGTCATGAGCTCCCTCAATATCGGGACGTCGGGCCTGCTGGCCTATCAACGGGCCATCGGCACCACCAGCAACAACATCGCCAATGCCTCCACCGAGGGGTATTCGCGCCAGGATACCTCGCTGGCCAACCGCCCGCCGCAGTTCCTGGGGGGTAACTTCCAGGGCCAGGGGGTGCAGGTCGACAACGTCCGGCGCATCTCCGACGAGTTCGTGAACCGCCAGCTCACCGACGCGACCACCACCGCCGCCGGCGCCGAGACCCGGGTGCAGATCGCCAATCGCATCGATGACCTGCTCGCGGACGAGTCCTCGGGCCTGCAGCCGGTGCTGGACAGCTATTTTGACGCGGCGCAGGACGTCAGCAGCGATCCGACCTCCAGTTCCGCGCGCGAGGTGTTCCGCACCGAGGCCGAATCGCTGGTGGAACGCCTGGGTTCCATTGACAGCCGCCTGCAGGAGCAGCGCGAGATCGTCAATGGCCAGATCGAGACCGGGGTGCAGGAGGTCAACGACCTCGCCGAGTCACTGGCCGACGTGAACCGCGCAATCGTCTCCGGGTCCACCCAGGCCTCCCCCAACGACCTGCTCGACCAGCGTGACCGCCTGGTCAACGAACTGGCCGAAAAGGTGGACGTGCGTACCGTGGAACAAGATGACGGCGCGCTGAACGTGTTCGTCGGCAATGGCCAGTCGCTGGTGCTCGGCGGGGATGCGCGCGAGCTGCGCGCCGAGGCCCTGTCGGGAGACCCCGACCAGCTGGATATCGGCGTGCCCAGCGGTGACGGCACCGCCAGTATCTCGCGGTTCATCCAGGGCGGCGAGCTGGGGGCCCTGCTGGAGACGCGCGGCGGCCTGATCGACGAGGCGCAGAACACCCTCGGCCAGATCGCGCATTCCCTGGGTGAAAGCTTCAACCATCAGAACCAGCTGGGTCTGGACCTCAACGGTGAGCAGGGCGGGCCGATCTTCTCGCTGGGTGAGCCACAGGTGTGGGGTGCGGGGGATCCGAAGCCCGGTGCCAATCCCGAGGTGAGCATCGAGGACGCCTCGGCCCTGACCACCGACGACTATCGCCTGCTGCGTGATGACGAAGGGGAATACGAAGTTCGGCGCGCCTCGGACAACCGGGTTCTGGACGACTTCGAGATCGAGGATGAGGTCCTGCGGATCGATGGGCTGGCGGTGGATCTGTCGGAGCTGGAAGATCAAGACATCACCGGGGAATGGCTGATCCAGCCCACGCGTACCGGCGTCGGGCAGATGGATGTGCTGATGGAGGATGGCGACGAACTGGCGGCTGCGGCGGCCCTGCGGGCCGAGGAGGGCGCGGAAAACGTCGGCTCGGCGCAGGTGAGCGAGATCGCCGCGACGGACCCGGACCCCGATGGTGAGGCGTTTGACGGCAGTATCGACGGGCTGGAGATCACCTTCGACGGGGACGAGTTCGTGCGCTCGGACGGCGAGGAGCTGGAGACCGAGGAGGTGGACGACGGGGTCTATCGCCTCACCGGTGACGGCTGGGAAATGGAGATCCGCGGCACCCCTGAGGAAGACGACAGCTTCCAGGTCTTCACCAACGAGAATCGTGAAGGCGACAACCGCAACATGAAGGCGATGAACGAGCTCGCCGAGGCGGATCAGGTTGAAGGACGCCGCAATTTCGGCGACGCCTACAACAGCCTGATCGCCAGCGTTGGCACGCAGACCCGTCAGGCGCAGGTGGCCGAGGAATCGGCCAGCGCCCAGCTGGACCAGGCGCGTGAGCAGCGCGAGTCGGTATCCGGCGTGAACCTGGACGAAGAGGCGGCGGACCTGCTGCGCTATCAGCAGGCCTACCAGGCCTCGGCGCAGGTGATCCAGATCGGCAACAGCCTGTTCGACAGTCTGCTGGGCGCGGTGCGCGGCTGATGGGCCCGCATCCGAACGACGGTGTACAGAAGTTGACGGGATGCCGCGGCATCCGGGGATGAAACGATGCGCATATCGACCACCCAGATCTTCCAGACCGGGATCGACCAGATCCAGCGCAACCAGTCCGAGATGAACCGGACGTCGCTGCAGCTGGGCTCCGGTGAACGGATCCTCAGGCCCTCCGATGATCCCAGCGGCGCGACCCAGACCAACCAGTTCGAACGCATCATCAGTGCCACCGAGCAGTACCAGCGCAACATCGACAACGCGCAGCCGCGCCTGAAACAGCAGGAGTCGCTGCTGCAGTCGGGCACCGATGCCCTGCAGCGGGCGCGCGAACTGGTGGTGGCCGGCAACAATGACAGCCAGACCGACGAGACCCGGCGCTACCAGGCGAACGAGCTGCGCCAGCTGCGCGACGAGCTGTTCGAGATCGCCAATACCCGCGATCCCAACGGCGAGTACATCTTTGCCGGGACCAATTCGCTGGAGCAGCCGTTCAAGCAGGACGGCGAGGGCACGGTCCGCTACGAGGGTGCTCAGGGCACCGGCAGCGTGCGTGAGGTCGAGATCTCGCCGACCCGCTCGGTGCCGGTCGGCGACACCGGTGCGGACGTGTTCATGAACGTCGCGGAGAATGACGGCCGCGCCACCGCCGAGGTGGCCAACCGCGAGAATGACAGCTCGCTGGTGATCGACAAGGCCGAGGTGTACGACGTTCGCGAGCTGGACCGCGAGGAGTACACCATCGAGTTCGCGGAGAATGCCGATGGCGAGATGGCCTACAGCGTGCGGGATGCGGATGGAAACACCGTCGACGGACCCGACGGAGAGCCACTGGACGGGCAGCCGTTTGTGTCCGGGGAATCCATCGATTTTGCCGGGCGGTCGGTGACCCTCAGCGGGGATCCTCAGGCCGGTGACGAGGTGCTCTCGCGTCCGGCGGGCAACAAGGACATCTTCTCCACCCTGGATGACATCATCGGCGCACTGGAGGACGGCACCGGTACGCGGGAGAACCGGGCCAGCCTGGCGACCGCCACCAACACCGCCCTGGCTGACCTGGATGCCTCGCTGGAAAACTTCAACGAGACCCGGGCCGACGTGGGCTCGCGGCTGAAGACCATGGACGACCAGACCGAGCTCAACGAGGACCGCCTGCTGGATCTGGAAACCGCGGCCTCCGATATCCGCGACCTCGACTATGCCGAGGCCATCAGTCGCTTCAACCAGCAGCAGGTCGCGCTGCAGGCGGCGCAGCAGACCTACAGCGAGACCAGCCGGCTGTCGCTGTTCGATTTCATTTGACGCGCCGCGACCCGGCGGCGACGATGCCGGCGGACCTACACCGAGACCCCTGACATGGCCCAACGCGATTCCACCGGCAAGGGTGTGGCCGGTTCTACCGGGCGCCCGCCGCGCTACCTGCTGATCCTGCTCGGCCTGGCGATCATCTGGGCCGGATTCTGGGGCTGGGTGCAGCTGCAGTCGGGCGAGCCGAAGTCCGTGGAACTGGATGTTGTGGAGCAGGAGGCGCTGGACGAGAAGCTGCAGGCCCTGGAACGTACGCGTGAACCGGCGCGGCCGCGCCCGGATGCGGATCGCGGCGAGGCCATCGTGGACCTGGACGATCCCGATGCCGAACCGCTGGTGCCCGAACTCTATGAAGAAGAGCCGGCTGCCCGGCGCATCTCGTTCTCCGAACGCGAACTCAACGCCCTGATCGCCCGTGATCCGGACCTGGCCAACCGGGTGTCGGTGCGGCTGACGCCGGGGCAGGTCAGCACGCGCGTGCGCGTGGATGTCCCCGCGGACGTACCGCTGCTGGGCGGGCGCACACTGAACGTCAATTCCGGCGTACATTTCGAGACCACCGAAGACGAAGGCGTGCGTGCGCGCCTGGTCGGGGTCAGCGTGGCCGGGATCCCGCTGCCGGATGCCTGGCTGGGCGGACTGAAGGACGAGGACCTGCTGGCCC
>LKMJ01002844.1_pt1 | contig 16036 bp, 15 predicted proteins | sample 643391 | NCBI WGS metagenome assembly LKMJ01 (sample SAMN04112250, study PRJNA286221) | soda lake metagenome | biome: soda lake; feature: Kulunda Steppe; material: water; isolation source: sample PL-Br10 brine of Picturesque Lake | place: Russia: Kulunda steppe | collected 2010-07
ACCGGACGCAATTCGAATTGATTAGACAAGGGAATATACGTCGTGTAGGGTTTCTGGATGCACTAGCTAACGAGATATTGATCGATATCGGACGTGGTGGGGAACTATTGTTCGCAAATGGGCGCCACCGTCTTTCGATTGCTAAAATACTTGAACTAGATACAATTCCAGTCGCCGTTCTTGTCCGACACGAAAAATGGATGGAGAAACGTGATCGAGTGTATTCTGATAAAGTGACATACAACCATCCGGACATGCAAGAGATGAATTATAAGACTACTCCTTCACAGTGACTTCTTCATACAAACCGGGGAATTCAGAGAGATAACAAATATTGGAAGCCATCTTTACTTGATCGGGGACATAACCGACTAATCACTCGGCAAATAACGCTTTTCCTGTAGAGACCTAGTCGTTGCCGAACATCTAGACTGCCCGGAAACCGGGCGTTTTGGGCCAAATATCATGGCCCGAACCGCTCTCCGAAGGTTCCATAATCGACTTTCAAATCGCAAGCAAGCGGAGCTGTTTGAGTGGAAACTCAATATCTCCACCTCTCACCGGAAGATCTACAACCTGACAAAGCGAGTCGCAAACCGACTGCGACCCACGTATGAAGATGTCAAATCCCGTATCCGGAAGAGCGATGTCGTCTACTGCGATGAAACAGGCGTTCCGGTTGACCGAGAGCAACACTGGGCGTGAATGTTCGTCACTGATGACGAGGTGCTGTTCTGGGTTGATTAGAGCCGTGGAAGTGGAATCTTAGAAGACTTCCTCGGCGAATTCTTCGCCGAAGACTCGACGCTCAGTTGCTACGCCCGGTCAGCATACTCGAGTTACCACCCGAAACTCCAGCGGTGCTGGGCGCACTTATTGCGGGAGGCTGAATACGTCGCTGAACGGTAGGAGGAGCAGAGCGGCTCTCTTCGGAGTTGCACGTACTCCACAACGACTTAACGACGTTCGTCGAAGGAGAGCTGTCGGTTTCCGCCCGCGAGCAGACAGCTGGCGGAAGCGTCCTTGCAATTAGGAGTACTGATTAGAGAATATTACGAGGCTCGAGAGGTTCACAAGCTGATCAAGAAGATCAGCAATGGCTTCGGTCACTGGCTTACGTTTGTGACTGAACCGGATGTTGATTCGACAAATAATCGTGCAGAGTGTGCTCTGCGCGAGCAAGTAATCATTCTGAAGATGCTTCGGACCCTCCGTTCGGAAGAAGGCTTCCAGATTCACGAGACAATAAAAACAATTTTGCCGACGTGGACCGGGGAGATCTCGATCCATCAGAACCGCTTCAGTCGATATTAGGTGGGAGAGAACTTCGATAAGAACGAGAGGCATCACTGAGCGGTGTATCTTGGTCTTGTTATCCAACTACGATAGATTGATAACCTCAGATAAAAGTTGTCTAAGCAAGATGTCTGGCATATTGTCACGAGCAACTCAGATATTTTTCAATGATGGACCGATTGTTTTAATTAAACAAACTCTTTCTTTTTGTGGAAAATATTCCCCTTCTGTTGACTCACTCCGTTTTATGTTTCTTGATTCGTTTTCAGATGGACCCAAGTCATCATCAATGCTAATTCGGCTACGTGATTCGACACTTGACTCTGACGCTCTATCTTTATTGGTATTAGCGGAGAAGAATGATGAGATTTCCACAATTTATCTTGCTATAGAAGACGAATACAAATTTCGTGAGAGACACAAAGGAATCCAAGACAAATTAAATAACTTGTCAATAAGAATTAATCCCGTTGTTATTGGATCTGGTAGTTTGAGGGATGCGTTTATACAATCTCATATAGTACTTATTCGAGGATCTAAAGAATTATTGGATTATAGAATGTTGAATAGGAACCCTGATAGGAAATTTGTTTACTTAGGCCATGGCTTTGCTAAGGCACGGGGCAATATGAAGCCTCCAGAGTTGGAAAAGCAAGAGGAAAATAGAACAGTTACTCATATTTATAGAAAACCATATGTCTATACAATTTTCCACTGTATTGATCTATATTCTGTCTCGACAGATTTCGAATTATATGCTAGAAGTGTATTTAGTGGGTGTCATCCTTGGCAGTTCGAAAAATGTGGATATCCTAAATTTAATCGACTCAATGAATTACGTTATTCAGAAGCTAAACCGCTGATTCCAATAAAATCACAAAATCAGTTGGAGTCCGACCCATCAACATACCAGATCATCTACGCTCCGACACAAAAAGGCCATTCTGAAGCCACTCGGTTATTCCCATTCGATGATTTTGATATTGACCAATTCAAACAATTTTTAGATTCAATTGACGCGACCATGTGGATAAGGTGCCATATAAATGAAGAGAATGCAGGAGTTTATGACGGAGTTGTTGATGGTGACAAAATAAAATATGCTGGACTAAATATGTCAACATCTGCTACTGAAATCCTCCCGTACTTCGATATGATGATCACAGATTACTCCTCAATTTTCACTGAATATTTGGCACTCGACCGACCAATCATCTTCGCTATTGATGAGTCACACCAGTATTGGAAAAATAGAGGATTTGCATTCAGAGACGAGCACTACTTTCCAGGACCGAATGTTGGAAATGTTGACAAACTATGTGAAACTATTGAGAAATGTCTATTGGACGACCCATATGTATCGCAACGTCAAAAAGCAATACATTCATTAGTTCCGTCAGAAGAAAGCAATTTCTTAGATTGTGTACGAAGAAAGCTGTTCGAGGACTAATATTTTTGTGTCTCGGTATTGTATTTGAGATACTAATAAACATCCACTGACAAGCGATTTGAAGAGACATTGGTGCATATGCTAATTAAGCGCCTCTTCAGCCGGTGTTCAATCGTCTACCTCTTGGTTACTTATTTGAACACCCTCTTCAATTGTGACGAACAGTATCAAAGTGGTACGCAGGCAACTCCGTCCGAGAGAACTAAACAGGTACTGGTTCTATCATCTCGTTATGGAAGGGCCAACTTCTCAAGCCGAATCGATTTCTGTTTTTGAACTTATAGAGCGTTGTGCAACTGCTGCCCTTGGCGTTCAACGAGACGACGGATCGTTTCCACAACAAGAAACATCATATTATAATGACCCACAGCTACCAGTTCGTACCACCTCTCAATGGCTGCGCGTCTTTTCTGAAATGTATTCCATTACAAAGGATTCACGTTACGAAATGGCTGCAGAAGACGCTGCTTCGTTCCTCATTTCAAAATCTCGGCCTCATGGATATACCTTTCACTGTAGAGATAACAAAAATAAGGATAAATGCAATGGTGTGTATGGTCAGGCAATGCCAGTCTGGGCACTAACGACTGCTGCAGAACACTTGGACAGAGATGAGTTGTATACTGTAGCTGAGGATGTTGTTATGCATCACCCGTACGATGAGCATCTTTCGTTGTGGAATCGCGTGGAGATCAATGGTGAAATCCTTCCGATCGATCGGACATTAAATCATCAACTCGCTTTTGCGGCAGCTGTGTCGACAATCAAATCTGAACATTGCCAAACGCACGTTTTGGACTTTCTGGATAATCTAGAAGAACTGATTGGAGTTCGGTCGGATGGGATTATTCGCCATTTTGTACAGACACCATTGATCCATACTGGACAGATGAGTTATCGAAACAGGCTCACCAGCTTACGCAATAAGGTTTTGTTTGAGGTTTTTCAACACATTCCCACAGTTAGAAAGAAAGAGGTTAGCTATCAAGCTGCAAATCTATTTTGGCTTTCGTATTTGAAAAAGCAGTATCCAGTACACGCACTCTGGGATACCGATCTTGTTGATCGGATTGTCGGTGTCGTACAGACCAACGATTTCAAAATAGAAGTGGAACAAACCCATATGGCATTTACCGCTTCACCCACAGGATTCTACATTGCGGTCGCTCTTGAAATATTTGAAGACGATCTTTCAGATGCAACTGAGTGGATAGCCGAACAAATCAACTATACCTTTAATTTAAATACTGAACGGGTGGTCTCTGGCGTCTCGGATAGAATTAAGATGGCTTCTAATATTTGTTATCTCACCGAACTTCCAGACTTAGAGACTGAAATCACTGTGAGGGTGTAGTCTGTTGACAGATTGCTTTTATATCTGGATGATTAGAATTTATGTTACCAGAGTAGACTTGATCACGCTGTTCCATCCACTTTTTGTGTCGGACAAGAACTGCGACTGGAATTGTATCTAGTTCAAGTATTTTGGCGATAGAAAGACGATGGCGGCCATTTGCGAACAGAAGTTCTCCATCACGTCCGATATCTACCAATATTTCGTTGGCTAGTGCATCAAGAAACCCAACACAACGAACGTCTCCTTGTCTAATCAATTCTAACTGTGTCTGGTAACCATTTTCAGCTATTTCATGGTAGAGGTTTCCAATTTCTCGACATCGATGACGAATCGCCTGCTCAGAATCACAGCCACGCCACCGTTTGTGATCGCTATTAATTAATTTACGTGCTTCCTTGACAATAGGAGTGTTCTCCCATGGTGTTTCCTCACCAAAGCGTAGTTCAATCGATCGGTGGATGATCGTTTCATCGAACAAATCCGCATGGTATAGATGGGCAGGCGTACCATCATACCCCGGTTTAGTTTCGACTTCTCCCGGACGATCCCAGTTGCCAGTTTTAATGGAACCGAACAAATCCTGTGCATTATAGTCTTGTGGATACAGACGAGTTGAAAATCAAACAATGTCTTCAGGGGAAACCCAGAGAATTTTGAATGGGTCTAAGGGAGAGTCAAATTCAGCTTGGTTTATCAGCGACCATCGTTTACGATAGTATGTTGGTGCTATCTTCCAATAAAGCCGCTTAGATATCGTTGTCGAGACTGGACTCCGAATCACAGCATACTCAACAGGTTCGGGAACAAGCCGTTTCGCCCCGTAGTTTTCAAATAATCCTTTCATCTTGAACATGTGAAAAATTATTATGTTCGAAATGCAAGGATCTGCGTATTCGATTCTACATGTTCTATGTCTGACCATTTAATACCGGTATCTTCATTCGATCCACCGTTGAAACTCACGAAATAGAGCTGGAGTGGGCGAAGTACCGATACGATTTCTTTCTGTTCTGAAACCGATAACCGATCGGGATGTAGTTCACACATCACTGCGATTGGTTGCTGGCTATCAATAACTGTTTTCAACCCCGGTATAATCTCACTCTCAGCACCCTCAACATCAACTTTCAGAATGAGCATATCTTCTTTCCCAAAATTTATTTCCTTGAGAATTTCGCCGATAGACTCTATTGGGATTTCTATTTGTTCGATTGTTTCTCGATCGTGGTGATCAGTCGAACTTAACATGTGTGAATTTCCTGTCGATTTGATATTCAGTGTTGCAGTTCCACTTTTATCACCGACTGCAACGTTTCGAATGTCTATCTTACAATCGCTCCGATAGTTGTTTAGATCTAAGTTAGAACAGAGCCGTTCATAGTTGGTTTTGTCAGGTTCGAAAGCGTAGATCCTGTCGTTCTCGTTTAGTGTAGAACAAGCCAATAGCGTATAATATCCAACATTTGCACCGATGTCAAGGAATACTATGTTTCGAAAGTTACCTTTCTGTTCGGATAATAATTCTTGTAACTTTTGTGTTGAGTCGCGCTCTTTTGTGCGGTCAAAAAGTAGTTGTTTATCAATTCCTTCTGCTTTTGTATTAATAGTCATATAACTACTGTTGATCTCAAGTACAGCATCTTTACCGTAACGCTGTTGCACATACCAAGTATATGGATCAGAAAATATTCGACGAAAATATCTTTGCATTCCCGAAATTAGCCCTTGCGGACCTTCTGATAGTAGTAAATGGATAGCTCGCCCGAGCGGTGGAAACATACCTACTTTTTAGCGAGTCCATCTAAGTATGTTACGACCACAATTGTAGACGGATTGATTTATAATTTTATTGTCTCAGAGTGCCATTACTCAGATTTTTGCTCCCTGCCACGGATCTCAGGGGACTCTAGTTTTGGATTTCACCAACACCCGGTGGGACGACTATTCTCAACTACGAGCCAAACGAGAAACATGCAGTAATCACTTTGTAATTGAAATATGATTCAGCATATTGAATTTCTATTTATTTTAGTTTAGTAAAGTCTCGTCTCGACTGATTAGACTTCGTTGTAAATACATGTCAGAGAGGTATAGTGAGATATGTTCACAACAGGCTCACATATGCGCCCATTGTGAAGCGAGTTCAGAGAGCATTTGTCTCCGTATGAATTGCGCGAGCATGCTCGCACAACGAATTGTGATGCCAATCGTGAGCAGACGTTTAATATCGTCGCGCTATTCTGCATGCATTCATTTGATCTTGCTGCTGAATCAGACCATTCTTTGTAAACTTTTTACGAACAGTGCGTCGAGATAGCCTATCGTAATAAGCTCTCATCCTCCTCGTATCAATACTGACTCAAACTATACTTTATTGCACTTTTTCGATAGGTTCTATATGATGATTTTGAGAATCCCGATTCTGGACAAAATGCCTGAATGGTCGTCTCAAAAGAGTTCCTAGACATTTTTCCCGCTGATGCGACCTACGTTTCCCTGTATCAACCCACAGTCGATATCTACGTCGAAAACGGCGCTGACGAACCCGAGCTGAGACTTCACTTCACAAAATCCGTGTCAATAAGTCTCCCGACACAACTCCAAACAACCGACGGGAATACTCATGACTAGAGACTGTACTCGCAGCTGACTGGGTAGATAACTCTCTCCTTGCTTAATTTGTGGTCCTGCTATTTATTGCTGTTCAACCATATCGACCAGCATAACGACTAGTTCGTGTTAAGGTTGATATGATTCCGGAAAAGTAATGTTCAATGCAGTATAACTGAAATCAAGAAGTCACGTGTCTTTACAGGATCTCAGGGCCACGGGCTTGGAAGGAGCTTCTATCCTTCGAAAAGAGGGACTTCTGCCGTTTGTTCGAGCTGGCCTTAGGGAACTGAATCTTAACCATCGCGGGTTCTACTACTACCTGAGCTACCTGTACAAGCGAGCACACTGTTCATACCGCACAGCAGAACCATTCACGGTTATTTATGTCAATCCGGTACATATTCACTATCGTACTCCTAAAGACATCGACAGATGGGAGAACATCGGTGAGGTTCGAGGGGGTGACTGGGACTGCTCAAATAAGAGTCTTGAAGACGGTCCAAAGTATCGAAGCGTCGTTGACCGATTCAAAAACGGAACGTCTTGGGATAAAACTGATATTTATCAGGATACAATCAAATGTGTGAATAATAATAAAACACACTGGAACGGTTGCCGTAATGTCAATGATATCGAAAACCGTGTAAACCATCTTGAACAACTCTACAAGACTATTTATGAGTCGGGATTTAAATCACAGTCACAACTCCACGACAAGAGTGTCAAATCCATTGTCCTGAGTGGTTCATTCGACCGTTCGAAGACAGACATAGCCGTAGCGATTGGGCGCGACGGTGAGTTTCTGTTCGTTGACGGAAATCATCGTCTCGCAATCGCATATTGTCTCGACTTAGAAAGCATTCCGGTTCGGGTTGTGGTTCGCCACGCGGAGTGGCAGGATATCAGAGACGAAATAAAAAAATCGGGTAGTCCTTCCGAATTACCGTCCGATCTCAAAAAATACGCTACTCATCCGGATGTGAATTTATCTTGTACTGATCAATGATTCAGCTCCGTAGCTGGTGACCGCTCACGTCATATCAGCGCAGGACTGTTAGTAGAGAAATTTCCAAACGCATAGGAGGGGGCGTTCAATAGAAACTCTATGGAACGTTCCGTTACGGTCTTTCCCACAGGTGAAATACAGCGGTTGGCGGTCGAACAGATCGTTGATCGAGCCAGAGAACGTGGCTACGATGTTGAGGTATCGTCAGATCTCACGAAACCATGTGATATTGGCATATACTGCGATCACGTCAGCCCCGATCAGGAGTGGCCCAACGCAAACTTTTCTGCGATTATGCTTCACGGCATGGATCAGGCATGGTACAAACTCTGGGTCGACGAACCTTGGGAATTGTTCGATGTAGGCTTCGTTCCGGGCCAAAGTACCGGCCAACGATGGCACAGTTACTCATACATGCCTCGAGCCAGACCGACCCACGGCGTTTACGAAGTCGGTTGGCCAAAATCCGATGACATCTTCACCGACGCGTTTGAGAACGCTGTCACTGAGTTCGCTGATCAGTTCGACCTCAATCACAATCTCACGTTACTCTACGCGCCAACATCTGAGATAAACGAGAAGCTCACTTCCTTTGTCGAGGCGGCAGAAAATCTCGATGCAAATCTCCTCGTGAAACATGCACCCTACGAAGGAGTCGACCAGCTCCAGAACAACCAAGAGATGTACGATCGTCACGGCGACCATCCGGACGTTCATATCGTTGATCCAGACATCGACATCATCAAGCCACTCGCGCTCGCCGACGTGCTCGTTTCAGATTCATCCAGCGTTCAGTTTGAGGCACTCTTAACAGATACGCCGGTCATTGCGGTGATGGACTGGCAGATACAGAAACAAAATGACGACCAACCGAAGTACCCGCGCAAGCCCAACAAGTTTGAGTTTGTTCACCGAACAACCCAGTCCGACCTTGCTGAGACGCTACAGACACTTGTATCGAATGTAAACAACGAACGCGACCGAGTTAGAGAGTATCGAGACTATCATTTCTCTCATTTAGGCAATGCTGCAGATGTCACTCTGGATGTGATCGAAGCCTTAGCTGATCGGGAGGCGCCACCGATATCGGCAATTGAACCACTGCCTGTCGACCGAAAACAGGTTTGGTGGAATCAGGCAGTAAAATGGGGTACGAGCACTGCTGGGACTGTGTTACCGAACCCGGTCGTGAAACGGTTGGAACAGTCGTCAAAAATTGATGCAATGCTTGACGCGGTGTATCGGAAATGAGGAATTAGATGATTTTGATTAATTAGCCAACTCCATAATGATTGATTCAAGCTTTGCAATGTCAACGTAGATATCTGTTGAGACGGGCTTGCAGTGGAGTTCTCTATATTCTAATCCAAGTTCAGCTGCGATCTGTCGGTATGGATGTTTAACGCGAGTACCGAACAATTCAACCACCGATGTATTGGTGCAAAATACGATATCAGTCAGACCGGCTCCGTGAGCTCCGACGACGAACTCTGCCTCGTTAAAAAGTGCTGCATTTTCTTCAAGCGATCGGTGTTCGAGGTGGTATCGCTCGAAACCGTACTCTGAGAGTAAATCCATAACTTCGTCTTCGTTAACGACTTGTCGACTGACCGCGTTTGATCGTGAAATATATATATTGCTGCCCTCGCTGATCGTTCGATCTTCATCAAGTACCTGTTTTCGAAGCCACTGATAGTCACTTGCAGAATAATGGGGGAAAGAGGGGACCAACAACGGTTTTGCATGATATACTGGTTTCTTTACCCATTCAACCTTTTTTTCAGGAACACCAAGTTGTTCGAGAGTTTCTTTCACCCACGATGGACGATCAGACGGCACCAGATAGGTAACTTTTTTATCAGTCACTGACTCGAAATAGCTAATATACCTAATTTTTGGTACTGTCTCAATAAGCCAATGATAGTAATTTGGATGTCGGGCAATAAGTGGTACCGCGAATTCAACCGGGCAGGAAAGGGCCTGAAGAGATTCAAAATCTTGTCGAAAGAATGATAATATGGTGCGTGGGTCGCTGCTGAACATTTCCCGAGAGAGGCACGACATGACGTTTGTTTCAGATCCCGGTGTGCTGGCAGTTTCAACGATATAGGCACCATCTTCGGTTATTCCTAGACCCGTTTCTGTGAGAATATATCCACTCTGGATCTCAGCAACAAATGGCTCTTCCAAGGAATCCTTTGATTTCTTAGATTCTAGTTGACAAATATGGAATTGACGTGCTCTTCGTCTAAGTTCATCTCTGTGGACTGTTTTGATAGTGTCTGTGTTTGAAAGCTTCGAGTATATTGTTCGCCAGAGAAGTTTTCTTGATATCGTTTCGAGCGAGGCGCGTACTGTCTCTTTTGTCCCATCAGACACCCATTTGCGTTGGATCTTTCGAAAAGAGATATCACGGTGTGACCACATCTGATAGTTAGTAACTGCACAATAATTAAATATCTCTCGGTACATTAAGAGTATATTTAGATAATAAAATACACTTGTTTTGAACACATAATAAAAATAATTCATTTAATAGATTTCATAATATTATTTACGAATAGGTTTATAATACCCTAGCAAGTCGGGTAAGTGTCCACGTTGATTGAGCTCAGATGGTGGGCCTCCAAGTTTCCAAAAATAATCGTCGAGTGCAGATCCACCCGCTAGTTTCCCGCCTTGACATTCGCGACTTTCTAGAAAGATATCGAAAGCCCGATTCACATATATATTATCTGCAAAGAGAATTCCTGTGTCGCTTAGCCAATGGTAGGCCAGTTCAAATTCATACATCATTGAGCTGAAGATATTACTAGAATCATGAATAAAAACATCGATAGAATTGTGCTTTTGAACAAGTTTTGTCAACTCAAGAGGTGTTATTCCAGCTCGCAGCTCCCAGTCATTGTATGCTAAAATTTCATTTGGGATTGTTTGTTCGAACTTTTTACCATTCGATTGTATTTCTTCAGCTTCCGCTAATGCGTATAGGGTTCCTCTATTATTCTTTTGCAAAGCCGAAAGGAAATAAAATATAGACCATCCATTATCAACACCAGTGTACACAACGTAATCTGGTTTTGTTTTTCGTAAATAAGCGTATACTGGTAAGTAGTACAAATTTCTTGCACCAGTATATGAATCCCAACTCTCAGTAGCTTTTCTCGCTTCTTTCAGGTGTTGATTTTGAGGAGATGACTTCCACTCATCAATGTATCCTTGATATTCTTCTTTGGAGTCAAAATGTCTTTTAATAAAAATCTCATGGTCACGCTGTACTTCTTTTGGATTTGTTATTATTCGTTGATCAGCCCAAGATGTCGCATTAGAATTCCAACCGGTTATATTTGTGTACATTTTCCTGACAGTAGGTTTGAGCGGCGCAGGGAGCGAGTGATAGATGTGGTTTTTATTCAATTGAGGCATTTAATTACGAATGTCATTTAGAACGTATTATTGATTCCGATTAAACATGCCATATGTTTCTGATCGGCTGTGGTGAGTTTTGCTCTCACGAGCTCTTGTGACGGATGATTTTAGTTGTTGCCGCTTCTGGTAAGCCCACTGACAACGAACGGTTGGGGTTATTTAGACTGAATGCGCGTGATAGCGCCCCACGCGACAGAATGCTGCCTTCTTATTGAGGATTTATTAATACGAAATCCATATACTGCTGGTCTTGGAATGTAAGACACGGCAAAATGATCTATAGATCACTGAGGCGCTTTGTGAATCTGTTTCAGTATGGTGTTGATTCCATGCTGAACAGAGGGGTTGATCGGACGTTTTTATTGGCTGTTCGTTATCTGAGTTGGCGACTCCAATTTCACAATCGAGTAGCAAGTCTCCCCCCACGACTTAACGAACTCGTCGTAGCATTGGTAATCACATGGGTTCGGTGGTCAACAAAGTCGCTCCGGAGGATCTCACCAGATAAATATACTGACACAGATCCATACTCACTATTATATGTTGATCCACAAAAAATAACACATGTCTCAGGCCTCCACAGTAAAAAACGACGCGGATGGGTGGTCGACAGTCAATGGGATAGAACGCACGAGCTCTTCGATGAGAAACCGATTCCAACTGCGATTAGACAGCATTTCAAGGATGGCATGGAATGGGACAAAACTGTCCTAAGGGACGAATTTGATGACTCAGATCTATTTGAAAAAAAGTGCGCTAGAATTGAGCAACTGTATAATCGAATTGTCACCGATGGCTATCGAAATCAACGGGAGTTACTTAAGACAGATCCGGAGGCTGCATGGGTAGGAGTCAACACAACACTTTCGCCATTGACTAACGAAATTACGGTCGATATCGGAAGAGATGGCGAGATACTCTGGAATATGTTAGGTAAACATCGACTCTCAATCGCAAAAGTGACTGATGTGGAAAAGGTTCCAGTATTAGTGTTTAGTCGACACTACGAATGGCACAAAAATTGTGAATCAAATAAAAAATGCGATGATTATAAAAAATGCTGTTGATTTCGTTGTTTGTAAGCCAACTAGGTTTGTTCTTAAAAGCGAGTACTATGGGAACAGTTCGATTGAATCTTGACGACTCTCTAAAAATATCAACAACACTTTCGCGAGTTCAAGAACTGGAATCTGTTGTATAAGAGACAACAGAACCCATTCAGTAGTATTTTTGCTTAGGTTACTATAGTAATACATTCGTAATAACAATATCTGATCTGTAATTTAGCTGAACGTAACGGCGCAAGCTCCTTTATTGACGTAAAAAGTATAGAGACGGATCGTTTTGAATTCTGAGATTTGTCTCTTCACCCAGAATGCAGGAACGTAACTAAATTATTTATCACTATCCTTGGAAAATCCGCCAATCTCCGTAGGGGTCGCGGGTTCGCTGAATGGTCTGTACTCTTTCTCCGTGCACTCTGCATTGAGCTGCTCAAATAATATCGTGGAACAATTGATTTGTTGATCGAGATGCCTAATCTCTAAAGAAATTGGCTTCTCAAAACTCCCTCACTTTACCGTTCTCCGTACCTGCTTTGATTCGATTCCGGTGACGACGTGGCGTGCGTTTCTCGACCGCTCAGCCGAGAAACGCACTGGCCATTCTGCTCTTGATGTAACAGGATTTAATGGCGATCAACCCAGCAGACACTACGCCAATCACACTTCTTACCGTGTTCATGCATTGAAAATCCTGCTTTATTGGATGTCGAAAACCTAGTATTAATCATGTCTACTGCACGACGCAAAGATCGGACCTGAGTTCATTTGCTGCAGACCGCGTCTATGATTTGAAAGTCTTCAGGGACAAACTCCGTGGAAACGGTGTTCGTCTTTTAATTAGGCATCGTATCTTTTTTTTGCTCGCCTATGCCCATAACGCCCGCATGGACGGTGATTGGTATCACCAATGTTCCGTGTATGAATTCATCTTCTCGTCAATCAAACGCACGCTTAGCTTCGCCGTGCGTGCACGAAGTTGGAACTAGAGTTCCGAGAAATGATGCTCAACGCAACCGCCTAAAACCTTCGACGGAACGTCCGATTCCAGTAAAATTGACCGCCGTTTACCGAAATTATAGAGCCCAATATACGATAATGGCTCAATTTAAGAAACTAGAGAATACGTATAGATTATGAGGGAATACAACCGATGAGGCATCTGTTTAAACGGGCTATCTCGATCTATCGCAACAACGGACCGATAGATTTATATCGCGCGATCCGGCGATTTATTATCTACGGGTCGTTTCGAGACGAGATGCTGAATTTACTGCCAGCGACAGAACAATTAATCCGGCTTTACACTCGGTTAGGACGAACGGTTCGACCAATAAAATTCACCGATACTGATCCTATAAAAATTATGTGGGTTAATCCAGACAAGATCATCTACAATGTCGACTCTCCTAATATTCCACTACGATTTGGTAAAGTATACGCCGGTGATTGGGATCAAACCGATCTAAAATTCATAGACCGAACGGTGTATCAGTCCCTGAGAGCCCACTTTGTCCACGATGTGCCATGGGAAAGTACAGAATATTATCATTCAAAAAAACGGAAACTTGGACAGGGTAAATCAACGCGGGGCTGTACTACCATTGAGGACTTGCCGTCTTACTTCGATCGAATTGACACCTTGTACAACGCGATTAAGAAGAACGGGTACAAAACTCAGCGACAACTTGCCAAGGAATTTCCCGAAGCTACCAAACGACAGAACCTCGACTCTCCAACGCCCGGAACGAACGAAATCGGCGTCTGTATCGGCCGAGGTGGAGAATTGATCCGGGGATACCGTGGAGAACACAGACTCGCAATTGCAAAGATACTTCATATCGATCAAGTTCCAGTACAGGTTCTTGTGCGCCACTTGGAGTGGCAACATATTCGTGATCGCTTCCGAAGTAGAGGACAATCAGCTATTTCTACTTCTATTACCGGTTGGAACACTAATTCCGAATTACACCCTGACCTTGTAGATCTGCAATTTGGAAATCACTAATATCGCTAATAGTTTGAATATCCTTCTGAGTTGAGAACGTTTCGGGTGCGTTTGTTGTCTTCGTAATTGTCTGTTGTGTGAATAATACAGTAATAAAATTCATTTGGGAATTCTGATAATAATTCATTACGAATCTCGTTTTTAATCAGTTCTAATGTCATTGAGGCCTTATCGCGAATTCGTGGATTCTCAAGTAGGAGAGAAAGTACTCGGACGGTATTCCCAGATGGGATCATTTTTTTGATTTTATTATTTATTTGTTCTACATCTGTTGAAGAGTTTTGTGTGTTATATATTCCATGTACAAACGAGTTCATGTTTGATATTTTCAAATCAGTTTTCGTAACGATTTCCAAATTGTCTGTTGATGCGAGCATAGACTCAATCGTATCATGGTATTCCTCAGATGGGGGCCATAGAACTGCATAAAAATAAAGCCCATACTGTTTGAACAGTTCTCTTCGACGATCTTTGATCCACTTGATTTCATCCTCAGAAACACTCTGGGTTCGTAACCACTCCACGTTTCTATTTTTCAATCGACGGATTGATATTGAAAGTGGGAGCGTAGATTTTCTTGTGGCCAACAGAGCAGCGGTATCAACAGGATTTCGAATACGGTAATCAGGGGTTACGTCAACGCAGAGATTCCGGTGTACTTGTCCTTGGCATACTGACTGAAGGGCCTCATATTCTGAGTCTGTCAAAACCTTCTTGACCGCCTCAGTGAGCTTGGGTTCGACTGATTGTTCCCTTTTTTTTGCTTGAATATAATCATAACAAGCTACTGTATCCATACTATTGAATGTTCTATTCCGATACTGGTGGTTCAATAACACCGCTGGATTGATGTCTTTGGGATTATTTCTCAAACTATTCAATATTGATTTTGATTGTCTAGTTGGAAGTGTACTCTGAAAACGAGAAAAAACCGGGGACCGATTTTTTAGAAATTCAATAGTTAATATCCCTGAACCTACGAATCCGTCGTTACGCAAAGAAGTAATACCACGAGAGAGTAGCGAGCGGGACCCTGATGTCCGACTATGTTGATAAATAGATTCGTCCCACTTAGTGGCTTTGTTGCGATACTGCTCTAACAAATGGATATCGTCGTGATCGTTCGGTCTGTTTTGGTACCGTTTGTACGCAAGCGTAATTTCTGGTCGAATGATTTTAAACCCGTCTACTATATGATGATTGTTCTTGTCGTGAATGATTTTATCATCTGAAAGTCCAAGCGGTTCGTAGCGCCCCTCAGAAATAGAGATACCAGTAGGTTTCGAGCTGTTTACCAGTGTATCTCTCTTGGTTGAATCAACGGCAATATCAATAACGTTGTGTTGGCCAAGACTGAATACAGAGAGAGATGAATCACCGACAACACATATATTCTTTCTTTCAACTTCTATTTCGTGAAGGAACTGCTCTACCTTTCGGTGCTCTTCAAATGTCCAATCATCCGTCTCTGAAAACGAACTCATTCGATTATCCTCCTGTACTCACGCGGGAGTTCTAAATTGTTTGTTTTATTTTTAGGTGGGTTTTTATTATTATTGGCAGTGGTGAATTGCTACACTGCGTTTAATTTGCTTAGCTCGCTGTCTTTGATGTTCTAGACGGTACACATCAGCACGATTTCACCGAATTCTCAGTCGATCACATACATTGTATCGAACTTGCTGATAGACACTATCGGTACTTCCCGAACGCTGCTTCGTGAGCTGTGCTGAGTTACGCTTCTTTGGTTCAAACGCTGCGTAGTTGCTCTGTGAAGATTGGAATAGAGTTCACAGCTCAAGAGAACCAAGCGAAA
>LKMJ01002845.1_pt1 | contig 16030 bp, 13 predicted proteins | sample 643391 | NCBI WGS metagenome assembly LKMJ01 (sample SAMN04112250, study PRJNA286221) | soda lake metagenome | biome: soda lake; feature: Kulunda Steppe; material: water; isolation source: sample PL-Br10 brine of Picturesque Lake | place: Russia: Kulunda steppe | collected 2010-07
CGTCCCCGCGAATCGGCCACCTGACGACCGGTTCTACCGGTAGTCACTGACCGGGATCGCCGCCTTGTGAGTGGCAACGCTGTCGCGTCGGCGGCTGACCGCCGCCGACAGCGACAGCTCCCTCTTCGATCAGCGTTGCTTGACCAGCAGCGACGACTCATTACAACAGAACAGGTGGCTCAGGTCAGGCTAACTGGCGATACTTTGTGAGGTACTGATACTAGGATCAGAGTGATCCGGCTACCGCCGGAGATCGATTTGAACCAGGACCCGAACTTTCGTCCAGCCGCCGAGTGAGATCCGCCGGCAATGAGGCCAATCGTGGTGACTATCCCAATCGTCACCATGGTCCACGAGACTGCTGCTGAGAAGATCAACTGTGGAACGTACACGATGACACACAGTGTGACGATCCCGACTTCCGTCCACGTTGGGGGTCGGTTCGGAAAACACGTCCCAATCCAATTGGATAGCCTCTCATTGGGAGCGTCCGATTCAGAGAGACGCTGATCACTGGGAACCATCTGCTACAGTACACCGAGAATGACTACGACCAGAGCGAGAACAACGAGTCCACTCCCAAGTACCGCTTGCTTACGAGCGCTCGTACGAATCTGGTCTGCTTTCTCGTCGAGGCTGCCAATAGCAACGACCAAGGGATTTTCAGCGGTACCACGGAGTACCGGTTGGTCCCCCGTTTCGTCGAGCATTCCGCGAACGATTACCTCGTCACCGTCTCGAATGATAGTCGCTTGGTATCGATCCGGTGTCATCGTTTGTCGACCGAAACTGATGGTGAACTCCCATCCGCTCAGTACGCCATCATCACCGGTTACTCCCCACTTCTCGAGTCGCTTATTGACCGGATCGCGTTCTCCGAGTAGTACATCCCCTTCGGGCTCACCGAGATACCAATTGGATGCTTCGTAGGGGTCGGTGCTCCCTTGTAATATGGGTGTCTCACTCGAGACTGAGTTAGCATCCACGGCGACGTCTTCCCAATCCTGTCGAATGGTGAACTCACCGATCGTAAGTCCGCTTTCCGCCGTTCGCCATCGAGTTTTACTCTGCTTTCCACTCCCCCGTCGTTTCTTGCTCCGGACACGCCACGCCCAAACGGCCGGATCGCCGTCGTTTGTATCCGCGTCGGCGGGTGGCATTCGATCCGGAATCGCTGGCTCGGAGACGGATACCGGTCCTCGAACGGTTGTCGTTTCACTTGTCGTATAACTGCTCGCTATCGTCGATCAACTCCGTGGCGGTCTGATACCGGGTGTAGGACTTGCGTGCGCTTTGGAACGTCATGAGAGCAAACACGCCGATCACACCCGCAAACAGGAAAACACCGTCTACCATGGCTGAGTGCTAGTACGCAGCCGTCGGTTCACTGTTGGAGGGCAGGACATGGCGATGTTAAGTTAAGGACGAGGCGGTCGGTGTTTCGAATGCTCTATGTCCGAAACCAACCGCCTCGACGGCTGTACAGATTGGATAGACTTGGGGTTTGTGGAGCGAGAGCGGACTCCCCACGAGATCATTGAAACCGGTATTCAACTCCATCTTGCCGGACTATCACTTTCGAATACCAAACAATATCTTGAAAGATTGGGTGTCAAGCGGAGTCGAACAGCAATTCACAACTGGATCCAAAAGGCCGATCTACAGCCAGCTGACGGTGCGAGTCCGAATCGCGTTGCGGTCGATGAGACTGCGATTCAGATCGACTCAGACAGATTCTGGCTGTATGCCGCCGTCGATCCTCGGACAAACGAATTCCTCCACGTTGACGTATTTCCCGTCCAAAACCAACAATTTACACTGGTGTTTCTCCGCGATCTCAGAGAGAAACACCATGTTGACGATGCGCTGTTTCTCGTCGACGCTGGCGGACATCTCACAGCTGCGCTCTCACGAACTTCGCTCCGATTTCAAATCACTCGCCATGGAAATCGGAATGCTATCGAACGTATCTTTTAGGAAATAGAACGACAAACATTATCGTTTGCGAATAGTTTCAGCAATGTCGCACTAGAGACAGCTCAAAACTGGCTCGAAGCCGTCGCCGTCTATCACAATTCACGCCAAACATAACGCGACCGATATTATTCACTCTGAGTATCTGCGATTCCCTCGGGCTCTCACATAGAGATAGCTCCTCGAAATGGTAGTGATCGCTAAAAACCTGGACCCTTCGAAAACCGTTGATCGAGCTAACGCGACCGAGTTCTGGATTACTCGAGGTAGTATATAAATAGCGGAGGTTTGAGAATAATTCAAAAAGGGCTACCTTTTGAGAAGCCATTCAATGGGCTCAGTTAAAATACTTTATACCTGACACGAAGGGTGTCAAGGTTAGAGCGTAGCATTGTGGAGAGCAGCGAAGGCTGTAAGCCACGATCTGGTTGAGCTGGCGGTGCTGTGGAAGGGAAATCGGTGGTAGAAACGTCTGGTTCGGTATTTGAAGATCCCGAACCACGCCTCGATGAGCGACCGATTTCCCCACGTTTCACGCTCGTATTCGCAGTCTAAGAGTTCAAGCGGCCAGTCGTACCACGGGCCGCGGTCGGCCCGCACCAGCGGGCGACCGCGGCATCGTTCGAGAACGTCCCTCAAAAACAGCAGCGCATCGAGGCTCGATCGGCCGGGAGAGACCTCGACGGCAAGCACTTCGAGCGTCTCACAGTCGACTGCCGCCCAGACGTAGTGCTCGGTGCCGTCGATCTCGATTTTCGTCTCATCGACGGCAACTTCCTGTCGATCCCGGCAGTCGGGCTCGAAGAGGTGCTTCAGCCGATGAAACCAGTTTCTGATCGCCTCATACGAGCGATCAACGAACGGTTCGATTCGCCGGTATGAGAGGCCAGCATGGTACAAAAACGCCGCGAGGACACGCCGCTCCGTCGGCGTGTCCTCACGGGAAAATACTTCCTGCTGGCGAGCCTTCTCAACCATGCGGTCGAGCATTGCTTAACACCCAACTTACCCTTGCTCGGCCGCTTCCTTCACGCTAAGGTTGACACTCTTACACGAACCATCTGCTGAATGTATTTTTTGTCTGTTTAGATTCACAAATAGGCGAGTGTGGGCTCGTTTTGGCTAAGCAGATTCCACAAATTAGATCCTCGTCAATGCGTTCACACTTGACGAAAAGCCACAATTAAATAACTGAAGTCTCACTTAGCCTCAACAAGTGAGACGAATTTTATATAGCCACGGCTATACCTCTCTGAAAATGAGTAATTCGTCGGACGACGCGTACACGTTGGAGGATGCCAAAGAGGAGATCGACATCCTTCGACGTGTTGAAGACGAAGTCGTCGAGGCGATCCGAAATGCCGGAAGTGAGGACGTTCTCCAGTACCTCATCGAGGACCAAGAACTGGATAGAGCACACGACGGGAAACGTGGGCTCGGCGAGGTCCGGCAGGCAGTTCTGGAGTCACGTCTCGCTTCGGAACGACTGAAGCGTATCGTAAGCCTCCGTGGAGACGAAACTCCCGAGGATATCCTCGTCCCCGAAGACGTCATGCGGAACGCCAAGGTCGCGCTCGAAGCGGGGAAACCCGTGGTACTCTACGGGCCGACGGGGACCGGGAAGACGACCTTTGCGAAGCAGTTGGCCCGAGAAACAGGTATCGGATACTCCCTCCACACCGCGACGCCCTCGTGGACTCCTTCGGACATCATCGGCGGGATCAGTCCCGACTACACCGGAGAATCGCTCAGCTATCGGACAAAGCTCGGCTGTGTCTCGGAAGGGGTTCAGCGTGCTCGCCGATTCGACGTCGAGTACGGCGTCATCCTGGACGAGATCACGCGAGCCGACATCTCGAAGATCTTCGGGCCGCTCTACACCGCGATCGAGAACCCGCACCAGACGATCTTCGAGACCGATGAAGGGGAGACCATCGAACTCGATGAGCGAGTGAACATCATCTGTACCATGAACATGTCGGACCGGACGGTGAACGAACTCGACAACGCGATTACCCGCAGGTTCGCCATGATCGAGCTGGACGAGTACGAGGAGGACAAACGCCGGCAGCTGTTCAGAGACTGGCTCGACACACACGTCACGGGACAGACGGACATCGACGACGCAGAACTTCTCCGTCTCTTCGAGCGGGACTACGAGGGGATCAACCACGGCAACGAGTCCACGGCACAGGGCGCGATCATGCGGTTCGGTCCGATGCACTACCGCGACGTCGCCGTCTTCGTCGGCGTCGCCTGCCGAGAGGGTGGAGAGTACGAGTACGACCAGGCTGACTCCGTCGGGCAAGCCTTCCGGACCTACATCGTTCCCCGGCTGTTGAACTCTGCGGCGTTCCCGCAAGTGGAGCGGATCGCGGAACACTACCGAGCGCTGAACGACGAGTTCGAGGAGTTCGATCTCTCTCCAGCGGCCGAGTTCGCCGAGCGCGAGCTCGAACAGGAGCGACGCCAGATGGGTTCCTACGAGTAATGAGCAGTATCGACGAGGTCTATCAGTACGGGCGGGACACGTTCGATGTCCCCGAACGGGGGGAAATCCGGATAGAGGGCTGTCCGTCGTCCATCACTGATCAGCTTCGTCGCGTGTCCTTCACGCAGGAGAGTCCCGGCGTGTTCACGAAACGCCAGGACGCTCTCGACTCCGAACAGCAGTACGACGTCATCACGGTGACGGTTGAGGGCGACGACGGCGACGTCATCCACGTCTCCGCGACCGATATCGTCGGAGCGGTCAGTCTCACACCGTCCTCGAAGGTGACGATATCCCCGAAGATCGACTGGGGACCGATCTTCGACATGCTCCTTGCGGTGTACGACCAGAACCGGTCGATCGACTACCACGGAATCCCACTTCAGGACTTCCTCTCAGACGATATCGAACTCGACGACGTGCTCGTCGTGATGGCGATCAACTACCTGGAAGGACTGGAGACGATCCAGCGCAACGGGTACATCCGGGACCTGATCCTCCGCCGGACCAACAGGCTCGAAGGGCGGGGAGAAATCGACGTCGAACAGACCCTCCTGAACCATGCCCGGGGAACCATCGAACCGAACTGGATCCGGAACGAGACCGAGTACAACAACGCCGCGAACTCGCTGCTCCACTACGCGGGGAAGACGCTGCTCCGACTGTTCCGACAGAACGCGTCGGAGTATGAGCATCCCGGATACGACCGCATCTTCTCGGAAGTTCACCGGGAAGTCGAACGGCTGGAAGGGATGGGCGTTGGCAGCGGGCTGGACCGTCTCGACGAATATCGACGCATCACCCTCGGAGACCTGCCGAAGCAACGCCAGTACTACCGAAAAGCGTTCGACGTCGCAAAGGCTGTGTTGTCGTCGTCGCTCGGCCAGCAGCTCAAGGACGGTCCCCGAGAGCTGGTCGTGGACTACGTGCTGAACATGGAGTCGCTGTTCGAACAGTACTCCCAGGTGGTGATCGAGCGCGAACTCAACTACATCAAGTCCTACGACCACTTCGATTCGGTCGCCAACGTCACACCCGCGCGGTCGACGTCGGTCAACCCGTTCGAGGGAGAGAACCAGATCTACCACGAACCCGACCACGCGCTACAGGTGGGTGAGGAGACGATCGCTGTCCTCGACTCCAAGTACTACGCGGAGGGACACGATCCGGTCAAGGAGTCGCCGTCACGGTCGCGGCTGTTCAGCTACGCCTATCTCCTTCACGCCAACAGGCTCGCGTTCCTGTGTCCGTTACTCGAACCGCGACGCCGACGCGTGACACAGACGGGCGCGGAGTTGGAGATCGTCTCCCCCACCGGCGACTTCTCGCTGGACAAGTACGACGAGGTCGTCCACGAGTATCTCCACAGTGTTCTCAAAGAGATTCATCCCGAGCTTGAGCCCTTCCGCGCCATCGCGGAGAACGAGCTCTGTCTGGATGGTGCGGACGAGAGCGACCTGAGTGAAGCCGCAGACGTGAACGGGCCATTCGCGTTCCAGAACCCCCAGGACTTCTCGCTCAAGGTCGTCAAAGCCGCCGCGGACGAGTACTCGTACAACGTGCGGAACCGATACCATCTGGAGCAGGATGGGGACTGGACGCGTGACCAGATCGAGACTCGGTGTGGAAGGCGTAACGAGTACACGTGGACCTGTCTCCCCGTATTCTACGAGGAAAGGGGACGAGACTGGATCGACCTATACTTCCTCAAGCGCGACACCGGGGAAGTCGAGAAAGAAGGGCCGTTGAAGCTTCTGTAGGGTCTCAAAAGGGCGAGACGAGCCAGTCTCCGCCCTCCTTCCGTTCGAGCTGCGGACCGAACACGTCCTGTAGGGAGTGTAATTCGTCGTCGTAGCGGAGGTCGTACGTTTTCCCCTGCCGATGGAACGACCCCTTCACGACGAACTGAACCGTCGGATTTTGATACTCTAGATCGTTCGCACGTCGGTCCATCGCGTCAGAGAGTTCGGCACGTAGATCGTCGTCCGAGAGCGCCTCTTCAAGTCCGACTACGGAGACTTCCGCGGGGACGTCGTCGTTTCGAAGGCGTTCGATGAACTCCTCGATCGGCATCCGGTGATCGAAGGTATCGTACGCACCATCGATGACAAGATTGTAGCGTCCAGGGATGCGTCCAGGGCCAGCCATTAGTTGATTCACAGTTTCACAGGATAAAAAACGGGATGCTGTCTCCCGGTTATCCGGCAAGTCCGGGTGAAATGGATCACACCACGATATAGATCAAGTCTGGCCGGAAGAACAGCAATCCTCCCACTCCCATCACCATCAGTGATTTCGGATCCGCGTACCGAAAATTGTCGATCGAGGCATTGAACGCGATCATGCCGGCGATCAGGATGAGACCAATTCGCTGCCCGGCGATGAAGTTTTGAGTAATAGCTGAGACTTGAGCTCCGATTAGGCCCTCGCCATACTTGATGAACAACCCGAGAAAGAACGTGGTAAGAAAGAACGGGAGTGCTTCGATTTTCCCCGCAAACTGATCTCCGGACCACGCTGTCTTCGTGTATCGGTCACCACTCTCGAAAATCAGGCCACTGATTGAAGCCCCTATGAGACCATAGATGAACGCTTCCATCAGATTAGCCGATAATTGTTCGACCATTTAGTCCCGTAATTCACCCGAGAAAGTCATCTAGGTCCTCGTCAGTTGAGAGTTCCTGAATTACTTCTTGGCACTTGCGCTGGAACGCCTGGCTCGTCCGAACGTAGTAGGTACGACTCCCCTCGATTTGTCTCATATCATCATCGAGGTTACGACGTTCGAACAGTTCCAAGATGTCCTCAACTTTGCTGGACAACTCGCTTTTCGCGGACAGAGTGATTGCGTCCCAGTACTCATGTATCTCGCTTGCGACTTCTTCCGGTTCGAACTCTTCGTCGATGCCTTCTCCCTGTGACGCGACGTGCATCAGGTGCTGGGAAACTTTTTCTGCGATAACGGCCCGGGAATCGTTAGCTGAGAAGGGGTAGTAGTGAGTGGGATATCGGTCAGGAAGCTCACCACCTTCCAGTTTCGAGTTCAATTCGGCATCATCAAACCCGTTTCGACTGTAGTACTCGCCGTTTGCCAGTATCAGTCCGGCGTCGGGGAAGTCCAAGTAATCGAAACTCTGCTCGGTTTTCTCCGTTCCGACATAGAGGCTCTCGTTCGAGAGCTTGTTGACATCGTGGATGTGATCCACCTCGCTCCGGAGGTTTTCGGGAGTTATCGCACCGTATTTGTCGATCCGGTCCTTACTGAGATGACCCCGTTTACACTCCGTAACGAGAGTGTGTACGGCTCGGTTGGAGCTGAATAGGATATCGGGATTGACTTTGTCTTCCCGTGAGTTGATGAAGTTCGGTTCGATGGTGTCCAACCGGTAGCCCGCCTGATGGAGCGGTGATGGCCACTTCGGAACGTCCAATGCGAACCCGATACAGGCGTTCACGAGGCGGGTGTGATCAGATAATTGCGCCACCGTTCTCCTCCTCCAGCTGTGCTTCAGAGTCGAAGTAATGCTGGATGTTAGTGTACAGTCTCAAAATCACGTTTCCACAGCTCTCCTCCGGGAGGTAGATTCTCACCCACTCGGGAGACACCTCAAGGTTCAGCTTGTCTCCCGTATGAAGGTCAACCGACGAGACTCGGTAGTAATTCTCCTCCAACTGGTTGCGTACCCCCCACAGACGGAACGGTTTCTTTGATGAGAAGAGTTCGTCCATGAACTCCTCTACGTTCTCGATCTCTCGATCGAAGGCAATCAGCAGAGGCGTTCCCTCCACGAATCCACCCCGCTCGTCGGCTCGATGTTTGATGCTGTACTCCTCCTCGATTCTGTGGAGGAGGTCGCTGTAGGTCTCCTTCAAGTCGTAGACTTGCTTGAAGTGACCATCCACGGAGTCCCCGCGTGCCGTGAACTTGGAGTAATACGTGATGTCGTCGATCACGGCCTCTCCGTTGATTTCGCGCTTAATTCCGACTGTTGAGAGCGGCGTGGATCGGCGTAGGTCTTCGTTCTCCCTGAGGGTCTCCAGAACCGTTCCGGCGTTGTTACCCCACAATTGCATGGAAAGACCTCCCACATCAGGAAGTTCACCGTTCTCGCTCCGGTCGAACTCGTCCTCAAATTTCAATGAGAACCGCCGGAAGATGTTCTCCGGTTTCTTTCCGATCTTCTCCAGGAATTCATTCGGCAACCAGGGCCTGTCCATCTGCGTGAACCGTGGGAATATTAGATCCTCTACGACAGCATCGGTGGCGTCTCGATTGCCGACGGTGTGAATCGCCCAGAACCTGTCATCCAACTCGTCAAGGAACAACCGCGTCGGATCGTCTCCCGAATATCCATGCGCTTCGAGATGAAGGAATCCTTGGTCGTCAGTCGGATGAACGTCAATATTGAGGCTCTCCTTCTCGGTGAATTCTTGCGAAAGACTGTCACGGTCCGCTTCGATAAGGTACGACTTGAGATACGTCTGGTCCTCCTCGAAGCGCTGATCGTCCTTAATGTCTTCATAGGCGTCAGACGACCAGACCTGGAGGCCTTCTTTAAGCTCTCGCCGCGAGTTTACGGCTTGCAAATCTGTCCACCTTGATTGCTTCCCAATCTGTATGTTCTATGACCTTATACCTTCACACGTATCGAGTCAACTTCGACACATCCTATGCTAGGATCTAACAAGATATATAGGCCCGCAAAGTACGGCGGAAGTAATTGTCCTGTGCTACCATAGGAAAACCAGAGAGCTCACGGAGCATTCTGGCTTCAGTAGCTCGTGATGTACGATCGCCGAGTACGCGCGTGTATGTGTCGTCATCGGTAACGTTGGCGAGACGACCGTGGAGTTCGCGGAGGTCGTCATCGACGTCTCCCTAATTACGAATTTGCATATTCTAAAAGCGACTTTGCCTTTCTTTCACCGATGTGCTCAACATTGGTCAGCTCCTCTACGGTAGCAGCACGAAGGTCCCCCACCGTCTCATATCCTGCTTGAGTCAGTTTAGAGGTCAGCACCCGCCCAACTCTCGGAACATCTGCCACAAAATCTTCTATGGGAGTATCATCTGGTATTCGATCATCCGATAATGAAGTTGGCCCCTCTGTGTGTTCCTCTATATACTCAATTAGTCTAGAAGCGATTTCTTCACCGATCTGCTCGATGTCGGTCAGCTCATCAAGCGTTGCAGCACGTACGTCCCCTACGGTCTCGTATCCTGCTTTTTGAATCTTCTTTCGGCCGACGTCCCCGAAGCCGGGGATCTGATCTGAAATCTCGCGGAGTTCAATATCGTCCGCGATAGTCGATCGGTTGCCCCCCCGATTCCAATCTTGACTCTTCATTTTCTGATTCTGGGTGAACTCGATCAACCGCTCTGCCGTTTCCGGTCCAACTCGGGTCACGCTCATTAATTCGCTACTGGTCGTTCCCTCCAGATCGCCGAGTGTCTCGTAACCCTCCTTTTCAAGATTCGTTATAATAATCGGTCCTGCACGTGGAATCTCTTCCACTACGGTGTCGATCGACGTTTCCGGTGTGAATTGAGTCTGATGACACTGTGGCTCTTGGATTATTTTGTGAAGCCGATTAGCCGCTTTAAAAGCACTACCAAGTTTCTGTGGTGGAGCACCGAGTGATCCTAAATTCATCTGTTCATCCGCTTTAGCATCCCCCGAAGGAACCTCATATTTCTCAGGTAGTCCGGTCCAGAATTCGTCAAAAGATTCTTCGAACGATCCATCCACACCTTCAAGTGATGCGTCTGTTGCGGAGATTCGATGTTTCCACCATGCCACTCCCGGCTTACGTGGTTCTTGGCTGGTTTCCTTGTCTCCACCAATATTTTCATCAGACCAGGTCATACCAGAGAATCAGCTGATAACGAAACGAGGTTGCGAAGTTCTTCATCCGATAGTTCAGTTATCCACTCGTCGCTATCGGCCAGTACCTGTTCTGCTAAGTCGCGTTTGCTCTCAATAATTTGGTCGATCGATTCCTCTATCGTACCTCGACAAATCAATTTGTACACCTGTACGTCATTGTCCTGCCCAATCCGATACGCTCGGTCAGTTGCTTGCTTTTCAACGGCAGGATTCCACCACCGGTCATAGTGGATGACGTAGTTGGCCGGCGTGAGATTGATCCCGGTGCCGCCCGCGTGCAGTGATAACAGGAAGAAACAGGAACCCTCAACGTTCTCAAATTCATCGATCATCTCTTCTCGCTCTTCCTTCGCCGTACCTCCGTAGAGGTAGAACACACGATAGCCTTGGCCCCGTAAGTGTTCTAACAGCAACTCCGCCATCTGTGTGTATTGGGTGAATATCAACCCCTTCTCGTCATTAGCTGCTATTTTCTGAACGAGGTCATCAAGCACGACGAGTTTACCTGATCGGCCACTGACACGCTGATCGTCTTTCAGATACTGACGTGGGTGGTTACAAACCGATTTGAGATTTTGGATCAACTCCACAACTCGTCCTCTTCCTTCGATATCCCGAGACTGCTCGATTTGTTCGTAGATCTCATCCGCTACTGCCTTGTATAGGGTTGCTTGTTCTTCGGTGAGCCCACAATACTCCTTTTTCTCCGATTTCTCCGGAAGATCGTCGATGACCGAGTCATCCGTTTTCTCACGCCGTAACACGAACGGACGTGTGAGTTTTCTGAGCTTCTCCATCCTCTCGATGTCTCCCCGCTCCTCGATAGGCCGCGAAAAGGCTTTTCTGAACTGCCTCTCGGAGCCGAGTAGCCCGGGATTGCAAAACTCCATAATGGACCACAGTTCGCTCAACCGGTTCTCGACGGGAGTCCCGGTTAATGCCAACCGATGATGTGCCGACAGTGACCTAATTGCCTGTGTACGACCGGCTGACGTGTTCTTGATCTTCTGCGCTTCATCGAGAACGATCCTGTGGAACTGAATGTCTCGCAGTTGTTCGATATCGCTCCTCGCCGTCCCATACGTAGTAATGATTACGTCGTGGTGTTGGATGGCGTTGGTAAGATCGTCTCCTGACATTCGACCTTGTCCGTGGTGGATATGTACAGTCAGATCTGGTGTGAACTCGTTTGCCTCACTTTTCCAATTGTACACCACGGACAATGGGCACACCACAAGTGTCGGACCAACCAGGGGATCGATCGAACGCTCCTGAACGAGACGAGCTAGGACCTGAATCGTCTTTCCCAGTCCCATATCGTCCGCCAGGCAGCCACCAAAGCCGTGATCTTCGAGATACGAGATCCAGCCTAGGCCCGTTTTTTGATACGGGCGTAACTCCCCGTCGAACCCGGGCGGTGTATCTATTTCCTCGACCCATATCTCGTAATCCTCCTCGAACAGCTTCTTGAACGTCCCTTCCAACCGCTTTCCGACGACCGGGAGGCTAACACTGTCATCGCCGATCTCGGTGTCTGCCTGAATCGCTTCCTCAAGAGTACGTTCTTCGTCCCTCTGGAGGAGATCTATTGCTGATTCGGCGTCATCGTCTTGTACAGTGACCCACTTCCCCTGGAAGTGTACGAGCGACCTTTTGAGCGTGGATATCTCCTCTAACTCGTCTTCTGAGAGAGTGGCATCCCCGAGAACGATCTCCCAGTCGAACTCACACAGTTGTTCGATTCCCAGGCCGCTGCCGGTAGTCTCGAACTCATCGTCGGCGTCATCGACGATCAGTCGGGCACCAAGTCGTCGCGGCGGCTCTCCCCACCAGCTTGGAAGGATCACACCAAACCCCGCCTGTCGGAGGACTTCTGCGTGTTCCTGTAGGAATTCGGCGGCGTCATTGTTCGATAACTCTATCGCAGTCGGTTCTGATCGGTCGAGTTCCCCCTTGAGCCGCGGATATCGTGTGGATGCGCGCTTCAGTTCGTTTTTCAGTATCTCTGTGGGTTGGTCAAGGTGGCGTGCAAGCACTTTCGACGTCGAGCGATCCGCGTCCCACAGCTCGTTTGCCTCGACGACGAGGCTCGGGTCCTCCTCGGATTGCAGGAGCAGTTCGAGCGTCCACCCATCGGGTACGACCGGTTCGGTCTTCGACTCCGAGACCACCGTATCCGTGTCCACTTCCGGCTCTTTCAGCTGGAAACAGAGCCTGACTCCCTGCTCGTCTCCCGTCACCGGAGGGTGTGTCCACTCGTCGAGTTGGCCTCGAAGGTCAGCAATCGCCTCGGGATCAGCATCGATCGACTCCCCGTTCTTTTGAAGCGTACGTATCCACTGTCGATGGATCGTTTCCAGGTCACCCGCGGGTAAGTCCGTCTCAGCCGCGGACAAGCGCTCTTTAGACAGCGAATTAACCATCTGGTCCAGTGTGCGCGTCAAGACATTCCTTGGAGGACGACCGATCGAGTCCCTGTGGATTCCATGGTCGAGGGTAGGATTCGCTCCGACCTCCACCGACGTCCGTGCGAGTGGTGGCATCGCATCCACCAGCTCCGTAATTCGATCAACATCCGCTTTCGTAGAGGGAAACGCCCGCCAAACACCGGTAACGGACCCGTCTTTTTCTGCAAGGTGGGGCGCAATCCGTCCGGTGTCAACGTACGACTCTGCTACCGAGCAAATAGCACGCCAGTAGTTGACGGTATGTCCCGGCTCGATCGGAGTTCCCCAGTACCTGTTCGTCTCCCCATTGGTTGGTGATGACTGTGAAAGATGCGAGAGGATCGATGGAGCATCTATCGGATCGATCTCCACTGCTGGAATGAGCCACGGAGTGAATGATGTCGTAGTCCCCGACACATCTTCTTCCCGGATCGACGGTGATGTCTGAGGACCGTCTTGGCTTGAGGGTAAATAGACCGTGAGAGCACTCAGTTCTGTATTCGCGTTTCCACACCCAATGTGCGACAGAATATCGATAAGGGTCAGCTTGTCAACGGCGAACGGATGCTTCTCTCCACCTATTGTGTTCGTCGTCGGGTTCTGGTCCGTTGATCGTGTACGAGGGAGTGTCGAGTCCTCTGCCCAGAGGTACATTTTCCCGCGCTCGTCCGTGACCGCATGGAAGACGAACATCCTTCGTGAGTATTTCTTGGATTTTGGTGGATCTGTGGCTCAGTAGCTCGTAATATCCCGATCGCCGAGCACGCGCGTGTAGGTGTCGTCGTCGGTCACGTCAGCAAGTCGTCCGGCGAGCTCGCGCAGGTCGTCATCGACGCCCCACTTGTCCACGTAGTTTTGGACGGCCTGTCCCTTCTCGTAGCGGTACCGGAGGAACTGTAATTTATCGAGGTTCGAGAGGTGTTCGTCACCGTTACCGTTGGTTCGCTCTTGGATGTACGCCTGGCGCTTCTCGTTGTCCCACGTCCCGAGCTCAAAGCCATCGTCGGTGTTGTATAAGCACATCTGCTTAAGCTCCTCAGGCGTGGCGTTGGTGCCACGACAGAGCTTGTTGACATCGTCGAACGAGGCCTCAGGACTATCGAGCAAATCAATGAACACGTCTTCGACGCCGATATCGCTGGCCTCCTGAATGATGCCGTAGATCTCTTGGACGACCTCCTTCGCGGACATGATCTCACCGTCGCGCTGAACCTTCCCGTGATGTTTGGAGTACTCGCGGAAACACGCACCCATCTCCATTACGCCAATGTCGCCACGGGAAAGATCACGGTTCTCTTCAAGCTGCTTGCGGGTGTGTCGAGCCGTACGGTAGATGTCACGGCGGAGTGACTTCCACGAGGCGGATTCCGTGTCGTCAAGGGGGCGGGCGACGACGACAATGTCGAATGAGACCGCTTCGCCCTTGATGAATTTATTGATGTCTGCACTGATGGGATAGGTCGCAGTCACTTCGAACCCGACGTTACAGAGTGATTCGAGGAGTTCGCCCCAAGATTCAGAGTCGCTGTGGTGGTACGTGAATGTGAGCGTGCCGTCATCCTTGAGTGCGCGTTTGACGACCGAAAACGCTTGTTCGAGTTCAGACTCGAAGTCTTCCGCAGTCTTCTCCAAATAGGGATTCGTAACGATGGATTCGGCTCGCGGTGTTTGGTCTTTGTCAAAGCCTGGGTACTCGTCTTCGAGCAGGATCTTTTGCCAGACGTAGAAGTAATCTGAGACCTCGGAATAAATTATATTGTCGTAATAAGGGGGGTCTGTAATGACAGCATCAAATTCATTCTCGTAGTCCAAAGTTCGCATGTCTCCTTGGTGCAGCTTGGTGTTACCTCCAATAGGGGTATTGAATGGTTCAGATTCCACTGTTTCTCCATCCACAATGTGCCTCTCAGTGGGATTGCGTGCATACTCAACAGCGGTCCGGATTTGGTCAAACATAGCCGTGAAAGTTCCCGACCCTGATCGAGTGCCCCAAACGTTGTTTTCTGCAGGATATAGTGGTGGATTGAATGAGTTCGTTCGGGTTAGGTTGTCAATATGTCCTCTCGAATTGTGATATCCAACCATCATTGTATTATACCGAAGTGAATCAGTGGCCGCTATCAGGAGAAGCTCCTTTAGATTCTGGTCATTGATCTCATCGATAGCTGCAAACAATTTTGCCAGCGAGAGGAGCTGACGTGAGTTGAACATATCTGTCCACTTTTCTAAACCATGTTGGAACACGTCATTCCCGCTAACAGACGATGCTGCAGTAATCGCTCCTTCGGGGATGTCTTCGTCGGGAACATACTCATGGAGGTGATCGCTTGCTTCCCACTCTGATTTTGCCTCCTCATAGAGAGTATTGTCTGCTTCCTCTGCCTGTTTATATCCTTTGTAGGTGTTTTTTTCTTCTTCTGCGTCATCGCAGTGTTCACAATAATACTCGACCGCATAGAGTCGAGGGTCGGGCTTTCCTTGTTCCTCGATGGCATCTACAATTCCGTACTTCTGCCCACAGTCGGGACAGTTATACTTCCCACCACGCGAGACGTTCCCCTCTTCGGGGACAAACCCATGGCCACAGTCGTTACAGACGCTCTCGGATTGCCAATCGTCTGCGAGCGTCACGGCACCACAGTCAGGACAAAGGACGTTGTACTTGTCGTCATTCCCGTAACGACCCGTGGCAACTCGGTAGTCCTTAAACAGCGGAACCGTGTGCCCGCAGGAGACGCAGTCGAGTTCCTTCACCCAGAGATTATACATCACGTCCGCGTCATGGTCGCCGTTCGGACAAGGTGTCTTGTAGTACTGAGTAATCTCGTCGGCTACGTTCTCCTTTACCTGCTCGAAGGCCTCCTCAAGCTCTTCAGCGTCAGTTTGCCCGGCTTCGAGTTCTTTCTTTGTAACGAACCACGCGACAGGATTCAGGTCGTTGCCAACGACCTCCACGCCGAAGCGCGACGCCTCGACTAGTGACGTACCGCCACCCATGAACGGATCGAGGATCTTCTTGTCTTTGACACGAACGTCCTTCGGGTAGAGTTCCCAGAGGCTCTCCGGGTCCGTCATATCTACGCGTTCAAGCAGTGAGGCGACATCGAGGTCTGATTCGCCGTCGGCGTCGTCGCCGTACGCCGCGAGCGTCTCACCTTCGTGACCAGGCTCGAACACCGAGACCTTCTCCGGGTCGTCGAGGAGGGTGTAGAGAGAGATAGCGCGGAAGA
>LKMJ01002846.1_pt1 | contig 16029 bp, 22 predicted proteins | sample 643391 | NCBI WGS metagenome assembly LKMJ01 (sample SAMN04112250, study PRJNA286221) | soda lake metagenome | biome: soda lake; feature: Kulunda Steppe; material: water; isolation source: sample PL-Br10 brine of Picturesque Lake | place: Russia: Kulunda steppe | collected 2010-07
ACCATCAAAGAGACATACAGGATGTACACCCTTTGCGCTGGGATGTACACCTCATTGAAGTAAAATACTGTGATGATACACGACCAGAGCAACAACTAGCAAGAGCAACTGAACAGCATAATGGATTGAAACATGCCCTTGCACAGCAATGCCACAAAGTTAGCCTACATACCATCCTGATTGGAGTGATGGGAACCATTTATAAATGTCATACTGATCTACCCCTCAGTAAGCTTGGCCTAGACCGGTATAGAGTAAGAAAACTTACTCTCGATCTAAACACTCATTCTATTCAATACGCAACAAATATCATAAATACAAGTATGAAAAACATAAAGGAAAGATCATATGGCTCTTTTCAGAACCCTCCCGACCCCCACTAGTGACCTTCTTCCTCGTTTGATGGTGGAGGTTTGCCTGGTGCTTGCACCAGATGTAAACTTCTTCCTTAATTCACGCAAACAGGGGTTACCTTGTTAGCGTAGTCTTTTCTTTTCTTTTCTATCAGTGCATGGAGGAAGAAATAATGCTTATTGTTTTCCTGGCCCAGAAAAGCAGACACATTGTCGACAATGTGTCTGCTTTTCGACGTCGAAGCCTGCGGGAGGACATAGGGACGCATAAGTCCTTCAGAGGGAGACCACGTGTGATGGGTGCAGTGAAAAAAGGATGTGTTGCTCGTCTTGCACATCATTCACATAACACAAGTCACAAGTAGGGGAGGTATTGTGAGTCCAGGTGACAATTCGTAGGTTCAATTCGTAGGCTGAGGGCATGGAGTTTGAAGTGAGCCACGCTGTGAATTATGCCACGTAGAAGATCAAGGAGCATGTGTCTAGGAAGGTTGTATGGCGAATGTGTGACCAGGGCCCTCTTGGTAGGGAGGGTGCACCATTGATGGTAAGTGGAGCGTTTGCTGTTGCGCACTATACAGTACGGTACTTATACGGTACCTAGACGGTACGGACTGTTCTCGAGCTTTTGTCTCTTTTCTCTCGCTGTAAGCAGTGAATAAATCAATTATACACATGATCAAACGAATGGAATAGTGGGTGTGAGCGCAAAGCGAGTCTGCAGCATGCCTCGGGGTCGATCGTCAAGGGGTGGTGGATCTGCGGCAAAGTCACCCCAGGCTCTGCTGCGTGGGTGTCTAGATGCCCTTCTTCAGGACAGCGACCCCATCGCCTGCATGGGTAACGAGCTGGAGTGCGCGTGCTGCGTGGGGAGCGGGGGCCTGTCCTCCGACGTGGTCGACTCGCTATGCGCCTTCTGCCTGCACAGCGAGGCTGCGCGCCAGTTCTTTGTGAATGCCGGTGGTCTGGACGCGCTGCTGCTCGCGGGCCGGTCGCAGACCGAGGGCTCCGTGTCCAACGCACTTCAGGTCTTGCAGTGCCTCAGCGTGTCCGCTGACAGTCAGCACCTGGTCCTCTCCAGCAAGCCGCAGCTCCTGCTCCTGGTGTCACATCTGGCAGCCTCAGATGCAGCGCAGTGGGACAGGGAGGGGCTGCAGCATGCGGCACTGTGTTTGCTGGGCTCCTGGGTGCAGGACCATGGCAGCCCATTCTCGGTGTGGGTTTTGCAGCAGCGGGTGGTGAGGCAGCCTGGAGGCAGCATCTGGTCGAAATCAGGAGCGGTGCAGAGTCTAGGCAGTTCAAGCAAGGCGGGTGCCACCCAGCCCCTGCTGATCCACGTGTCCATGCGGGCCCTGACGCATCCAAGCCTGGTGCTGAGGAAGGCAGCGGCGCGCCTGTTTGCCAGCGTAGCTGCAGCTGCCTTTCTCCAGGGCGCGCCCTCTGCTCCTCCACCAGCACGTCTGAGCCAAGACCAAGCAGCGCTCTGTCCAGACGCAAGCACCCATCCCCTTGCTGACCACCCCCTCGCGTCCGCATGCCTCCATGATGCCTCAGCCTTGGCGCAGCAGCTGCAAGACCTGCTGCAGACAGCAGCTTCCTGCCCATGCTTTGAGGAGTTTGCAGCCCTGGGGCAGGCTGACCCAGCGGCATTCATGGTGCGCAAATGTGTGTGCTTGACAGCCTGCCTGGCGTATACGCTGCCCGAGCCCGCTGCCATTGGGCAAGGGCACCTTGCTACTTCTCTAGAAACAGGGAAGCCTCAGATAAAAAGAGGCCCTGTTTGGCATGCGCTGTCTGGCGAGCTGATGGGCCCCTAGGCAGACAGATCACATGCCTGCATCATGGCACATAGGCAGACGACCATCCTTCGGTGTCCAGCTGCAGGCTTCAGCCCTTGGAATTGTCGCCCTTAGGCTCCCTACTACAGTCTGGGGCGCTCCAGGGGCACGAGGACACTGTGCTGCCTGCTCTTCTGTCGTGGTGTTCCCTAGGCAAGTGTGCCATTACTTGCATGTTTGCATGTCCGGCCGCCCTTCTTCCGTAGACACATTTCCAAGCATGTGCAGGAAAGGCGCCCGCAAGCTTGCTGCCCTGTCTGCCTGGTCCTCGCAGGCTCAGCAGCAGGCCCTGGCGCGCCAGAAGCTGCTGTGCTACGGTGTGCTGCACCTCGTGGCTGAGCTGTGTGCAGCCGGCCCCGCTGGCCGCTTGGTGCTGCAGCACGCGCACCTGGCGCCCTTAGCCTTGCAGCTCTTCTGCTGTGCATGGGGCGTTACCGCCCCCTGTGCTGCCCACACGCCTGACCCTGACGCGCCAGGAGGGCAGGGCCTACACAAGCGGCCTACTGCGGTGTGCAGCACTGTCATCCCAGCAGGGGTGGAGGGTGGGCGCCTGCCACCGCGTTTGTCCTGCATTCAGGACCATCAAGGCCGAGAGCTGGCCTTGGACACGCTGCTCGCGGCTCTGGCGCACCCGGCGTGCCTGCTGCTACTGGTGCGTGCGTGCGTGGCTGCTGTTGGCTCATCCACCTTCTTGCATGTGTGGGCATTTTTGGGCTCATCTGCATGCATGTTTGTATGTGAGTGTCTTAGACTGGCTTGGTGGGGGGGCAGCCTGTGGCGCGTGCATGACTGTGGTGCACGCGTTTGATTCTTGCTAGTTTGGGGCCTCTTTCAGAGGAGGCAGGGAATGCTGTTTCGTGCTCAATCTCGGCAACTGCATGTGCACCACGCTCTCAAGGCGCAAGCACACGCTGTACCTAGGTACGTGTTTTGGCAAGTCTAGCGCTTGGCGACTTGTCCTCAATTGTGCCCCCCCTCCTGACCACTCGTCGCTGCTGTGCAGGCCCCATTAGCTAATGCATCGCACCCGCACAGCGTGCGCCACCAAGCGCAGGGGGAAGGGGAAGAGGCTGCCAGCACGCCAGCAGCGCGTGGCTTGGATGCTGCAGCTGCTTCATCCTCAGCAGCTGCCTCAGCACAGCCGGAGGCAGTGCGCGGAGAACGGGGGAAGGCAAGGGAAGTAAAAGAAGTGGGGCCGCCCGGCGGCCGCCGCCGTAGCAGCAGCTGCAGCAGTGACGCAACTTGGGTGTGGCATGAGGTGGACGTGGGCATGCAAGAGGAGGCAAGCTTGCGGGTGAGAGGGCAGGTACAGGCAAGGTTTGATGCAGCAGATGAGCACAGGACCCTGCACTGACAAAGAGACACGTGGCCAAGGCCCCAAGGCATAGCTGTGCTGTCTCTGCACGGCAGGCCTGGGAGCTCGGCCCCCCAGTATCCCTCTCCCCCCTTGCTTTAAGCTGCTTGGCATCCGAGGCAATGCTGCTTGATCAGGGTCGTAGCAGGTGTGGTGCTGCACACTGCACGCAGAGCAACCGCCATGCAGCAACAGCTCCTGCCCGACCCTCTGCAGCGCGTGAGGCGAGCTCTCGATCCCATGGTGCAACTCGACAGGGTCATGCGCAAACAGCACCTGAGGTCCTGTGATTGCCCGCTTGTGGGTGCTGCTGCTCGCCTAGCAAGCATGCAGCTTGCGCAGCCATGCAACAGACATCGATTTCAGGTGCATTGTGGAAATTTTAGGGATGCCAGCGTGATTCGCACAACCAATCCGCACAACCTCTGCAACCACCCCTGCACCTCCTAACCACGAGGCCCCCTCCGGGTACCAACCAGGCTCAAAGTCCATGTCTGCCAGCATGTGCCTTGCTAGGCTTGCTGCACCCGACCCCTACCCTCACCTCTGCCACGCACGCCCTCACCTGCCATGCACGCCTGCAGGTGCTGCTGGCAGTAGTGGAGGAGCTGTTGCAGCAGCAGACAGCCGCCCATGTGCGGGCAGCGCTGAGCATCTTGGGTCATGTGCGGTTCGGTGACGGCGACGGGCAGCCCGCCTCTGCCGCTGCTGCATCCCCAACTCCTATGGACGAGGCCAGCGTGTCAGAGGGTGGTGTGCAGGTAAGTGGTAAGGGGTGTGCTGAAGGTGGTTCCATGGCAGGGTGACATGTTTAGGAGAGGGGCTATTTTGGGGGGGAAGGGGAGGAGGAGAGGACTACTGGGTGTGTGAGCTGCAGCTGGAGGGCGCGTGCATATATGCGTGGTAGGCGCTGGGTGCCACTGGGAAAGGAATTAGGCGCAGTTGCTGGGTTGTGAATGACAGTGGTTGGCAACACAGGTCAGGCCTGGCTGTTGCTGGTGGCCGTGCCGCTACCCAGCGCAACGCACGTGCAGCCTCATGCCTGCATGCCCCCCGAAACGGGCACAGCCATGTGATCTGGCTGGACACCTCTGCATGCACGAAGTGCTGCACGGGCTGCATCAGCTCCCACTTTGTTTCAAGGAACAGCTTGTGCCTGGATGGGGGCAGGGGCCGCCTGTGCGCTGTGAGAACACATGAAGCACAGCCTTGGTGGTCAGCGACAGAGTCCGACCATGCTCGCCGTTTTGAGGCCCCTTGAGGCCCTTGAGGCCCTTGAGGCCCTTGAGGGTGTGAGGGCAGGCCAGGGGCGCTTGGCCACTCCTTCTGCTCAATGCCACGTGCTTCCTGCTGATGGGGGCTGCCATGGCCCACAGGTGTTTGAAGGGCTCAGCCAAGGCTTGAGTTGAGCAGGGGCCTGGGTTTGGAAGGCCAGGAGGGGCTGGAAGGGACGGAGCCTCTTCACTCTGGTAACCGTTGACAGGCTGCTACCATCAAGCTGCACGGCCTCTACTCTCTTTCCAATGCCAAATCACAAAATGATTTGGGATGAATGTACGCACATGCGCGCACACGCATGCACCCTCCTGCATGCTCATGCTTGCAGCAGTCACCTGCAACCACGGACAGCAGTGCAGCTGCTGCAGGTTGCAGCAGGCCGGAAGGCGCCCCAGCTGGCGGCACTGCAGCTCGTGCCGCATGGATGCAGCTGCTTTGCAGCATTTTTGATGCGGCGTGGGCGTCAGAGGAGAAGGCGCTGCAGCAGCAGCCTCAGCAGCAGCCCAGCGGTTCTGCTGCTGCCCCCGCAGCACAGCCGGCTGTGCTGTACCCGCCTCCCATGCCCACTGCCAGCACCCCTCCCGCGCCCCCCATGGAGCCGATCGTGCTGTACCCACCTCCATCGCCCACCGCCAGCACCCCTCCCGCGCCCCCCATGGAGCCGATTGTGCTGTACCCGCCGCCACCCTCGCAGCCCAACCCCCCGATGGAGCCTATAGTGCTTTATCCGCCTGGCATGCAGCCGCCTCACACCACGCCGCCGCCCCTGCAGCCAGGCCACCCAGCCCTCAGTGCCGTGCAGACCCTCCCCTCAGAAACGGTGAGCGCCCACCAGCAGCCCATGGAACAGGGGCCAGCCCCACCGGCGGTGCCGGGCCAGCAGCGGCGGCGCCGGCGACCGGGCAGCAGGGGCAACAGCGGCAGCAGGGGCGGCGGACCAGCCACGGGGCTGCAGCAGCCGCTGGCCCCGCAGGGACAGCAGGGCTGGGGCATGGGGGCCGGCGCAACCGCCCAACCCTGCCAAGTGGGCGGCCGCGCCGGGCTGCAGCAGCCACAGCTGCTGCCGCCGCCGCCGACGCAGCAGCATGGGCCCCATGGGTGGGACGTGCAGGCGCATGCGTGGCCTACTCCATTACGTGGTGCAGGGGCCGCTGCCCCTGGGCAGCCGCCGCTGCTGCTACGACAGGGCGCTGAAAGCGGGGGCCCGCAGCCCGGAGGCGCGCCTGTGCAAGCCCAAGGCGGGGCTGGCCTACCGCCCTTTCCCTCGCCTGGACTGTCCCCCGGCGCAGCGGCTGAAGCGCCGCAGGGCTGGGGCCTGGCGGGCACTGGCAGGGGCAGTAGCGCCTTGCCGGCTGGGTTTGGCTCGGGCATGAACCTGGACCTGGGCCTGGGGTACCGAGTGCTTGTGCAGGTGAGTGGGTGGGGTGGGATGGGAGGCTGTGTGGGCGGGCGGGCGCACAGGGGGGCTAGGCTGTGGGCAGGGGGGTCGAGCCCACAGAGCGCCTGCACACCCTCCCCCTCTGTTTCGTGTAGGCGGCAGGCTGCGTGAAGCCTCCTTCAGGCCTCTGAGCTCATGGATCACAGGGAGGCCATACCAAGAGCAACCGCGGCCTACCCTAGCAGCAACACATCAGTGTGTGGCAGAGGAGCTCTCGCAGCTCCCTGAGCTCCGTGGGCCCTTTGATGTGTGATTTGCTATGCCCGACGGCACTCCAGCCACTGTTTCTGGCAGACATGCTGCTGGGCAATGAGGGCTGGCTGCACACGGGCATGTGTGCTGAGGGAGGCCGTGCGAAGAGTGGGGTGTGTGTTGCCAGTGCCTGTGCCGGCAGGGGGAGGGTGCGGCGCGTTATGGGGGTGGCCGAGTGTGGGGAGGCTGTCTGGGCCCAAGCCTGCACACCTCTGAAGCGCTTCTCCTGAGCACACCCACGCCCTCAGGGTCTGTCTGTGGGCCCAAGCCACAGGAGGGGAGCAGACCAAGCTTGCAGGCCGTGTGCAAGCACTGGCCACCTGTACGTGGCTCCGATGCAGGTGCTGGGCGCATGGAAGCAGCTGCAGGACAGCAAGCAGGCCTGCGTGCTGGCGGCGATGGAGGGCACCGGCTGGCGCGCCCGTGCGCGCCAGGCCTTGGCGCACCCAAAGCAGCTCGTGGTGTCTGCAGCATCAAAGCTGCTGGGTCCCCTGGAGGGGGGCACTGCTGGGGAGGATGTGGCGGGCCTGGTGCTGGATGCGGTGGAGCTGCAAGCATGCTTGCAGCAGCTGAGCGCCTTGGAGGTGCGCCCGCGTGGTGGTCAATAACAGTGGGCATGCGCGCGTGTGTGTGCAGCGCTGTCTGGGTTTAAGGTACAAATTATGAAGATCTCTGTGCCCATGTGCACGTGTGCTTACTGATCAGCAGCGAAGAGCCACGATTGTCTAAATTGACATAATGCACATGCACTCCTCCCCCTCCCTCTCTGTTAGATCCTTCACGGTACATTTGTAAAGGTCAGCAGCTCTTTTTTTTGCAAGCACACTGGTCCTCAGCAGCACAGGCCAGCGTATGCCCTCCCTCAGCACACACCCATGCTGACAGCCCCCCTTGCACACATACACACACACGTGTTCACCAAGCACATCATGTTCAATTTTTACACCCATCCAAGCACACACACACACACACACGCGCACACGCACGTGCACGCGCATGCGCATGCTGCCTGCAGGCCCAGCGAGACCCCGCCCGCCCGCAAGCCCCCCCTTCTGCACCTGCGCGCGGACAAGCAGCGGCAGCAGCGCCCGCGTCGCTGCAGCCTCCAGTGCCGCCGCACGTGGAATGGTCCCGCGACGCATTTGCAGCTGCGCTGGAGGCCATGGGCCTCTCCACACCCCCGCGCGGCAGCACCATGCACATGCCTGAGGCGCCGGCCGAGGCAGCGTGCGGGGGGGCAAGGCCAAATGCTGGTAGTGCTGCCAGTGCAGTAGACACTGAGGTACCCTTGGATCAAACAGACCCTGGCGCGGCCACGCAGGGGGATGGTGGTAGTGAGGGCGGCAGTGGCGGCACGAAGCCTGACGCGCAGCAGGCCATGTGCACGCCGGCCGTTGAGGACTCACTGGCCGTGGGCGAGGACATGCAGGTGTGCGCATGTGTGTATACGTGCGCAAGTATGCGCAGGTGTGTGTGTGTACGTGCCAGGGCATGCTGGTGTGGGCGTGTGCGTGTATACCAGCAAGGGGCGTGCAAAAGGTCGTGTGTGCGCACTGGCGAGGATTCGCTTATGTGTGCGTGTTTGTTGTGTATTTCTGTGTGTGTGTGCGCATGCATGTTGTGTTTTGTGTTTACGCTTGTTTGCATTTGTGTGTTTGCGCGCCAGCGAGTACGTGCGAGTGTGTGTATGCCCCAGCGAGGGTGAGCCGGGGTTTGTGCGAGTGCTGTTTGTGTGCTTTTGGCAGAGCAGGAGAAGACGAAGCGTTGCCTGTATGCTGTATGCTGTGAGCACTGGTGCTGCTCATTAGGCGCGTATGCGAGCGTGAGTGCATGTGTGTGTGGTGGTCTGGAAAGTGGTCTGAGCCTGGCACAAGGGTTTCAGGGTTGCTGTGCTCTGCCTTTGTCGTGTGTGAGTGCAAGTGCATGTGCTGTGCTGTGAGAGGGTCTGAGTGAGCTGCCACATCTCACTCGGTGCGTATATAGAGAGGGTACTTCCATGGTGCTGTTAAGGGGTTATTTGTAGGGATGGGTAATTAGGGTTAGGTAGACCCTCGTAGTGGCTCTGTAGAGCCTCTTCAGAGCCTATATGAGCCTCTACAGAGCCTCTTCGGCATTTTGATCAGACCCTTTTTACCCATGCCTAGTTGTTTGCGAGCTGTTCCCCCTGAGTTGGCTGTGAGCTGCCATCCCTAAAAATGGCAGTGGGCTGCCACCCTTCAGCGGGACTTGATCTGCCACCCACTCTTGTTGGCTGCAACTTGGTGTGTGCGCATGCAGGAGTTCCTGGAGGCCTTCCTCGCCTCAGATGCCGAGGATCACGTAGGGGAGGAGCAGGAGGGCATGGCAGCCGGTGAGGAGCCGCCCCGAGGCCCCACCACCACAGCCGCGCTGGGTGTTACAGGCCTGGCTACGGCTGCAGCTGCAGGCGCCCCTGGACTGGGCGGCGCCCCTGCACTGAGCCACAGCGCTGCTGCAGGGGCTGGTGTGGTGGCATGGCCGGCAGGTGTAGACGCGGCTGGGTTGTGGGGAGGGGAAAGGCAGGGCGGGGGCTGGCCTGGCCAGGAGGTGGCAGGCGGGAGCGCAGGCTGGGCGGGGCCGGGGGGCAAAGTTGCTGCAGATGGCCAAAGCGGTGGCGGTAGGGGCATGGGACTTGACGGCCAGGAGATGGGTAGCGTGGGTGCATCACGTTTTGGAGGCGCCGACGACTCGTTGTTCCTGCCATGGGATGCGTGCAGCCAGGCCCCAGCGGCCACTGGCTCGCAGCGCGACCTGGCAGACGCGCTCACACTGCTGCCCGACTTTGAGCAGCTGGCGCGCAACATGGTTGCCCAGCATGGCGGCCTCACGGCCAGCCAGGCGTTCCCATTCCAGCTGGACCTGGCGGCAATGATGCTGTGACGCTGTCAGGGGTGCTGGTGCATGCATGTGAATCGCATCTCATGACACAGAGCCCTGGGGCATTGATCCAGCCTAAATTTATATCTGTCAAGCAAGATAAACATGGTCCATACACGGTATAAGGTTGCTGACAAGTGTATGCATGTTCATTTCTCGCTAAACTGGCGATGCGCACAAAGCAATATCATGAGTGGAAGATCAGTTCATCGTATTATTTGGTAAAAGGATGCGTGGTGCAAATGCTCGTGTGCGCAAGTAAGGTAGATCGAGGGTTACAAAGCTGCACCTGCCGAACAAGGGCAGCTTATCTGAAGCCTATCAGATCTGCTACCGGGACTTGCACAAAATGGCGCAAGGGCTCTAGGAGCAAGATGTCATGACAACCATGTTGTCAGCGATGATTGTATCTAGTGCCCGGGCTTATTGGTGGGGGGTATGTTTCAGGTGTTTTCCTCTTTCGAAGTGTGACACAAGGTTACAATGGGTGAAGACCTTCAGCCAGGTGGGTTGGCTGCTGGGCTTGCTGGACATGCAAGGTAGACAAAAAATATCCATATAGAAAAAGAAGTGTGACACAAAGAAACAACAGTAGGCCAAGATCTTGTGCTCAGGGCAAGCTACTAGATAAGGTCACCTGTATGTTACGGTGACATAGCTGCATCCGCCAAACGAGGGCAGCAGAGCTAAAACCTAGAAGGCCTGCCACCTCAGGTGGACCCCAGACTGGACCTAAGCTAATAAGGCGCAATCAAGCTACTAGTCGTACTACTTTGATCGATGAGATCCCTCAGTCTTCAAACCCCTTCCCCTCCAACAAGCACGTATCTAATCAAGTTATCTAGGATTGAAGGAGTGTGACTGTTGAGCACCTTGCCAAGGACTGCAATATTCAAAGCTGGTAAAACTTTGTTTTTAATCCTGCAATGGTATCAAAGTGGCTTGGGAAAGAAAAGACTACTCCAGTAGATTTGCCACTCAGTAGGCTTTGGGGGCTCCATTTGGCAGAAAGAGGAAAGCAGAAAGTTACAGCTGATTTAAGCACCAGGCAAAATGCGTTGACCTCCCTCCATCAGATAAGAAAGAGGTACTGGAATGAGCCGTGTTTTCTACTTGTAGTCTTAATTTTGTTACGGCTGGGGTACTGCTAGTCATCCCCCTGATTCCTACTGACTTCTTTTATCTTCTTCGCTGGTGGAGAAGTTATAAGGTGCTTAGGCCCTAGGTAAATCTTTCTGAATTGATGTAGGGAGTGCTTAACTGTCTACATAGTTTTTCTTTTTTCTTCTCTTTGCTGCTAGAGCAAACTCAGTTTGCTTGAAGGCTTGCTGTACTTTGGAGCTGTTCCAGACTTGTACAATGAAGCATACTTGTCAATCTAAGACACTGCTGCTCACCAAACGAACACGTAGCATGACTAAATATACTCATTCAGGCAAATGTGTCTCCTTCTCCTTTATTGATGCAGGGAGTGACTTGCTGCCTGCGTAGTTTTCTTTTCTCTCTATACTTTGTGTCTGCTTTTGGTGTACCCTGTCACTGTCTACTTCCAGTCCACACACCATATTTGCTCAAATGAAGCTGTAGTTGACCCGACAATGGTTGTCGGGATGAAGCTCTCCACCTACTGACTTGACCAACCTCTTGGTTGCTATGCAGCATAATTCTGCCGCTGCTCTTATCTGGCGCGACGTACTAAATTAAATGCATGTCAAGTGTCACGCCAGATTTATGCAGTGCCAGATTTATGCTGCATTGTGAGCCTGAGGTTGGTTGAGTTAGTTGGAGGATTATTTGATCTCTTGCTCAAATACAGCTCTAGCTGAACTGTTATGGCCACGAGTCTAGTTTGGATGCTGCAGTCTCTCGGCGTGACACAAGTCTGAGTACTTTGCTGGTACTTTGCATGCCTTGTGTAATCCGACCGTCTTCGATTCCCTTTCTCAGTGGCACAACAAGCCTTGGTATTTTTTCAGACATTATGGAGTACTTTTTGGCTGGCAATGACCAGGCACAAACCATTCAGCCTAACGACCAGGCTGGCGGTTAACTCATAACTTTTTAGCAAGTGCAAGTGTTTGTTTACACTGCAAACTCTCACAAAAGAAAAAAATGCAGAGTGCCAGAGATGCAAAAACAGCAGCAGAGGCTAAACCTCAGAGTAGAACCAACCCAACCAAATTGAAGGAAGGCAGACAATGCAAGTAAGTCAAGTGATAAAGAATGTCAAACAGGATAATGTTCATAATGAATAATAGTGGCGTCAAGCAAAGAAGCAGGATCAAGCTTTCGCAAAGAAGGAAAAGTATTCCCGCATCAACAAACCTCCTGTTAACATACTTACAAATAAGCGCACGCCAATTCTGAAATACCTTGAGGAAAACGGAGTGAACAAGAAAAATGCCGGTGGCATATTGCATGCAAAAAGCGGGCATCAAAGGCTCACCTACCAGTGCCTTTGTCCCACCAAAATAGCTCAGACTTAGCAAAAGGAATGGGGATCAAGTAGTTGCTCAGGGTAGGTAGACATGCAACTAGCTTGTAGCTAGCAAAGTGTGTTTCTTGTCAGTGCGAAGATGGAGGGAATCCTCGTTTAAGGTTCATACAACCTTCATTTCATTATCGTTCTTGAAACGTTTACGTTTCAATCTACGTAGGTTAGCGCTCTTCACCCCCTCCAACTTGCAACCCCGCTGAAGCCCCCGGGGCCGCGCTCTCCAGCCCTTCACAGGGCCCTCCTCATATGAGTCCCAATATCCCGTCCCTAGCTCGTACGCGGCCCCTGCCCTCATGCTCAGCATGCCCTCTGTGACAGAGGGGCGCGCGGCCTGCCTGGGCCCTGCTCCATGTCACTGCAACAGTGAGCAGAGCCTCAGGCGCCGCCGTCCCTGGAGTCGCGCATGGCACGGATCAGGTCCTCCACGTCGCCGGGCGTGGGGCCCCCACCCCGCTGTCCGCGCGCTGACGGCGGCAGCGGCTGGTCCGGGTAGCGCAGCAGTACGCCCCGCAGGCCCTGCCGTGAGGAGGGCGGCGGGCTGGCGGCGGCGCCACTTACGTCGGGCGGCAGCACCAGGCTGCCGCGGCGCACATAGCCTAGCAGCGGCTGCGGCCCCCCACTTCCACCACCCTCGGCCTCCGTTTCCACGGCTTCTACGCCATCCCTGCCGCCGTCGCGGCTGCCAGTCCGCCTGGTGCTGGACTGTGGCGCCATTGGCTCTGGCGGCGGCGCCAGCTGCGAGATGTCCCCATCGGCCTGGGCATCGTGCCGCAGCGGCGGCTGCTCGGCCTGCGCACTGCTGCGGGGGGCCCGGAGCATGCCGCGCTGCCCACCTGGCATACTGCCAGCAGAGTCGTTTGTGGGGGGGTGGTCTGCAGGATCACAGGCCAAGACAAAACAGGGCAGGGAGCATGAGGGAGCCGGTACGCTGCCGGCAGAGTCTTTCGTTAGGTGTGTGTGTGTGTGTGCGTGTGCGCGCGTGTGTTTATTTGGTTAGGGGTGCAAGTTAAGGCAACAAACACACCCAGCAGCCAGAAAACAAAGGGAAAGGGCAACGGAGGTCCGCTTGAGGCCCATGGCGCCGTGCGCAAACATCTACTGTATGCTGCGCAGGGCCAAGCCGCCACGTATGCGCGCAATCGTGCATGACCCACAGCAGCCCTGTCACACACTTCCACGCAGCATCAGCGGCAGAAACATGCTTGTGTGATTAATGCAGGCCCAGCTGCCCGCATGCACCTGATGAGTCGGGACGTGGGTAGGTGTGCAGGGGGGTGGAGGGCTCATGGGGGTTTGAGTGCGGCTGCTGCCAGCCAGGCCGCAAGCGGCTGCCGCCGCTGCCGCTGCCGCCTGCAGCGCTGTGCTCTTCATGGTGTGGCACAGGCGCAGGCTGTGGAGAGGGATCTGCCTGGCCAGGGCTACCTGTGGTGTAGCAAGAGCGGAGGCTACTTGTGGTATTGCGAGAGAGGGGGGCTACCTGCGGCGTTGCATGGCTAAAGGGGGGGTACATGTGGTGTTGCAAGGGAGAGGGGTGTAGTTTGGGTGCGTGTGGACAAGACCCGGGATGCACGTCAGTCCCCTGGAAGTGCATGGAATTCAGGCGCATTTGTGCGGCTACATGAAAGGCTATTGCAGCATATGCGTGCATGTGGGCGCATGTGGGTGTACCCACAAGCAGCAGGGACACGTGCTGCTGGCAGGTGGCCTAAACAGGCACCCTAGTACAAAACACATGCTGCCCTCCCCGCCACCACAGCCATCTAGCTCGGCACACCCCTCAACAAACACAGCGCCAAGCCATGCATCAGGGGGTTGCTTTCATCAATATCGCGTCCCGGCAAACGAATGCACATCTTGTTATGCGGTATATATACACTATGAAAACTGTCTGGGGTGGTCCATTACACGTGACGTGCATTTTCACCTACAGCACTGCAGCTAAGGGAAATACATGTGCGTGTGTATGCCAGCTTCATCATACCTGTGCAATGCTGCCGCAACCCATCAGCACAGAAGCTGTTGAAATGCAAGTAGTCAATGCCTGATGTACTGACTGATGCAGAAGGTGCTACTCTTCACACAAGCGTGTACATTCAGAGACACACGCGTGAGCAGGAGCAGCAGCAGCAACAGCAGGAGCAGAGCGAGATGACAGGGCGGGCCAGGCTGAGCTGGGTCGTTGCGCACATGCGCGCTTGTGCTTACGGGTCGTAAGGCCCGCCCGGCATGAGACCTGCCTGTGATGGGGAGGCCCGCGGGCGCACGCAGCGTCTGCGGTTGCCTGCCGCCGGTGCCCCCGGTCGCACCCCAGCTGCTCAGCTCTCCCTGGTGCGAGTCTGCGACGGTGGTGGCGGCTGCGGGGGGGGCGCCGGAGCTGGCACGGGTGCTGAGGGCGGGGGCGCGCGCGGTGCTGATGGTGGGGTAGGGCAGGTCCATGGGGAGGTTCAGGAGGGAGGAGGGCACTGAGGTGGGCCGTCCCGGGTGGGCAAAGCCGGCGGGCCCTGCGTGCGTGCGGGCGCGGAGGCAGGGCACCATATGGGGGCCAGACAGCGGGGCGAGGCTGCGGAGTGGCTGCTCTCACTGCGGCAGCATGGTGGTGGTGATGTGGTGCCTGAGGGTGGGTGAGCGGGCCCTGACTCCGCGCGCTCGTGCTGCACGCCTGTAGACCCCTGCACATCCCACTGATGCTGCCCTTGCAGGCAGGAGGCATGCACATACGTGCACGCCCCCCCTTCCCCCCACCTGCAGCAGGCCAGGCAAGCCGCGCCATGCGAATGCCTACCAGTTTGGAGCGCGTCCCTGGGTTCCCCTAGGCCACACTGCAGGGCTGAGCACCACAGAGGGTGGGCCGCATAGCAATGCACCTAAGCTGCGCACGACCCTGCGGGGGCACGTTCATCCCAGCTGCTGCTGGCGGACACCGTACCATGAGCCCTGACACCCACTGGGTGCCTCTTGTTGACTGCACTCCTGAGCTGCTGAGTCGCTGAGCTCTGAGCTGACGCCGCACGCTGGCACATGGCCCCCCCCGTGACCACATAACGACCTCTGAAGGAGCACGGGCAGTGAAGCACCCCTCTGCTTCCCATTCCCAACCCTACCACTCCTGCATCCTTCGCTCCCCCTCTCTCCTTCCCACCACAGCAGAGCGCCTGCACCTGCGGCTGCCGCCACTTCCTGTGGGCCTGCCACGCAAGCGCCCACCGTCGACCTTCTCCCATGCCCACACCACCACGATGCCAAATTTCGTTCTCACACACATGCCTTGATCTTTCCCTCCCTTCTTCCCTCCCTCTCTCCCATGTGTAGTGCATGCGCCCTGACTGCCTCCCCAGTTGCTGGCCTTCTCCCCACTTCACCCTCACCCTCACCCTCATCCTCACCCTCGCACATACACACGCACAGGCCGCGCGCACCTGCGGCCAGCCCCTCAAGCTGCACCTGGTCGTTGCCAGGCCTGCCCTCCGCCCACGCCTGCTCCTGCGCTTGCAGCAGCTGGCTGAGCCGCCGTCCCCCCTGCGGCAGCGGCGGCACGTCTGTGGCAGCTGCGCCTGCAGCCGGCCTCGCGCTGCTGGCACCACCGGCGGCCAGCATGGCGAGCACGCTGCCCCGCCGGCCGCCGTGGCCGTCATTGCCGCCAGGCCGGTCGGTGGCTGCTGCTGTGCTGGCACGCAGACCTGCAGGAGGCCAGCCAGTGGCAAGTAAATGCATCGACACACACACACTCCTTGTTGCAGGAGGGCATACACTTCTCCTTGCCGCGCATGCGTTTGGCATGATTGGGGTGACTCTGTGTGTGTGTGTGCGCGTATGTGTGTGTGTGTGCATGTGTATGTGTATGTTTCTGGCCGCCTCAGCCCCTGGGCTTCCTGCATGCATACGCACCACAGTGCTGCCTTTGCATGACAGTGCTCAAGGTGCCTTTGCATGACAGTGCTCAAGGTGCCATTGCATGACAGTGCTCTGCGCCCACCTCATGTTGCAATGCAGCGGCCATGTAGGAAGGAAGGCCTGACACTTTCCTACTGTGCTGGCATGTGAGTGCTTGCGCCTGCTTGACCTCCCCCCCTTCCCCCCCGTCCCACATAACCGCATCCCCAAGCCACGGTAGCCACGGTAGCCAC
>LKMJ01002847.1_pt1 | contig 16028 bp, 21 predicted proteins | sample 643391 | NCBI WGS metagenome assembly LKMJ01 (sample SAMN04112250, study PRJNA286221) | soda lake metagenome | biome: soda lake; feature: Kulunda Steppe; material: water; isolation source: sample PL-Br10 brine of Picturesque Lake | place: Russia: Kulunda steppe | collected 2010-07
GGGGGGGGGGGGGGGTGCCCCATGCACATGTATGAGCTCTGGGGGCCATCAAGGGCCCCTCCCTTTGCAGTGCAGGGACAGGCGCACGCTGCGGCGCCTGCGTGCCACAGAGGCTTGTGTCTGCGAGCTGCTGCATACCACTTGCCTCCAGCTCACCCCACACCTTGCACAGCACACACTGCAGTACCACGCAAATGCACACTCACACACACACACTTTCGCAAACATGCCCACGTACACCCACAAACAGACACCCACAAATACAAACAAGTACGCATATTGTCTGCAGGTTACCCACAGCAGACAGCGCGTGCACCCCGAACAACCCCCCTCAAATACAGCAGCACCCCACCCAGCACCACTGGTCTGCCTGAAGGGGCCGCGCGGCCCCCTACCCTACGCCCTCCCGCACGCCCCCCCTCTGCGCGCGCACCGGACGTCCGCCTCCACCGCCTCCATGCGCGCGCCCAGGCCGGTCGTGGGTGCCAGCAGCAGCGGCAGTACCTCCTCAGCAACCGCGCGCGACGCCAGCGCCGCCATGGCGCCCTTCTCTCCCGCCACCCGCAGCCGCAGCTCCTCCTGCGCACGGCCGGGCGCGCACATGCATACGAGAGGGTTACACGCGCATTTGGGGCGGCAGGCGCGCGCAGGGCCAAAGGCAGGCAGACGCAGCCGTGCACCAGAGGGCGCCCCGTGCCTCGCATATGCAGGAGGGCTCCTCACACCAGGCACCTGAGGTCATCCCTATAGGGGCCTCGTGCCCACCATAACATCATTAAATCCAAAAAAAGGGAGGAGGCAGCAGGGGCAGGAAATTTTGTCCCCCTACGCCCATGGGCATGACCGCTGCTCTGGCGCTACTTGAGCATGGGCATGTACGAGCGCACACCACAGCCCTGTGCCTCTGCTGTGGGAGTAACAGATTTTACGTGTGAGGGGTGAGGTGAGAGGCCTTTTGATGGGAAAGGAGAGAGACTGAGGCTCCAGCAGAAGGGAGGGGGATTGCAGGAGGAAAGGAGGCGGGTACATGCGCCTCCGTGGGATGAGACAGGATGAGGCAGCTCCAGCAGGAAGGGAGGGAGAAGGGGGGGGGTACGTAGGCTCCCACGTATGCACATACTGAATTCCAAGACAGTAGCAAGATCAGGGTGGCTGCTCGTTGCACGGCGGCTCACACTGGCACTCTTGCAGCCATGTGCGCATGCACAGATGTGCAAGCACACCCACCCACACACCCACCCACACACACACATACACATTTCCTCACACGCACACACACATGCAGCGTCACATGTTCAATGCGGCGAGCACAGGGCACATCTGTGTGCGTGCACACCTGGTGCTGCTGCAGCACCACTGCCTGGCCCGCGGCGTTGCGCGCCTCGTTGATGGAGTCCCGCAGCCCCGCCTGCATGCAAAGGCAGGCACAAGTGTGTGAGTGTGTGTGTGTGTGTGTGGGTGTGTGGGTGTGTGGGTGTGGGTAAGCGCGCGTGCGCGCACGTATGCATGCTCGCAGGGTGCGTGACTGATGGCTGACTTGCCTGCCCGCCTGCTTGTTTGCCAGTCTGCGTGCATGCACCTGCTCAACCGGCATGCCATCAAATGCCTTTTGTTGTTCACAGCCTGTCCCAGACACTCTCCCCCCTCCTTCAAGGTGCAGGGCATGAGGCCTGAGCAAAGTCCCGGGCGCACCCAGATGTACACCGCGCCCATGTGAAACCTGGGCTGCCCAAGCAAGTGTCCATCAGCAGCACCACCAGAGGCCCTGCTGACCCTGCATGCCACCTCCTCGCCCCACCTGCAGCGCCTTGACAGCATCCCACACGGGCAGCAGCGCGCTGCCCAGCTTCTCGCCGTGCTCCAGCGTGGCTGCTTCAATCATGTGCCGCACCGCCGACGTGGTGGGCCGCTCGTCCATGTGGCTGTTCACCGCCTGCTCACCACACCGGCACGCGGGCATGTGTGTGCGGGGACCGCGCGGCGTGCGCATGACCCAAGCTAAGCAGGGCGCACAAAAGGGCAAGCTGCATGAGGAGCGCAGGTGTTCAGCTCAATTCACTCTCCGCGCGTGCTTTTGCCATAAGGGCGCTGTGCCTCGTGCGCGTGATGAGCAGCCTTGCCAGACGGGCACGGCAGGGAGAAAAAGGGCTGCAGTCTCCCTCTGACAGCCCCGACTGTGACACACCCTTGGCAGCCCTCTGGCGGCAGCTGTCTACTGCGACCCTTCAGATCAGTGTGATGATCAGCCCTGTCAGCCGCACAGATGCAGTGCACACGGTGAACGCACAAACACGAGCGCACATGCAAACACCTACCTGCATATGCAAACACCTCACAGACAGCCATGCACGTGCTCTCCTGACGTGTGCACACACCCACACGCATGCACGCCCATGGGGACAGGTAGGTCGCGGCCACCATGTGCGCACCACTCGTATGCACGTGCGCACCAGGGTGAGGCGCTGGATGGCGGCGGCATGCTCGTCCACGCGCTTCCCTGTGGACTGCGTAAGCGCGCGCACGCCTTCGCTTGCGCTCTCCGCCTGCAGACCAGCAACAGGGGATACGGGCTGGAGCTGCCGCAGAATGTTTGAGGGTGCTAACAAAGACACACACACAAACTCGCTCACACACGCACAGGCATGCAAGGACACACGTACGCGGGAGCACACTCGCAGGCACACACAAACACGCAGGCGCACGCACCTGCCGCCCCAAAACCGCCAGCCGCCGCTCCGCCTCCCGCACGGCGCCATCGTCAGCTTTACTCGCCATGCGCGCAGCCATCTCACTCGCGCTTGCCTCCAAGGCGCCAAGCCGTGCGGTGAGGCTCAGCGGTGCAGCTGCCTGCACAGGAGAGGGGAGGGGGGTGGAGAAAGGGCGAGGGAATGACCCAAGGGGATGCATCGAAAGAAACATCCTCAAACGTCTGCCCTAGATTGTGGTATGTGCTGTCCTACTCCGGTGTCAACCCCCAGACGTTGGCACAAGATCATGCGTGCACGCACACATGGACACGTACACACGTCGGCCCCGTGCATCCAATGCCTGCCCGGTCGCTAGGAAGTGGAGGCATTTTAACCAGGTGGTTGCAGCAGGCGGCTCAGCCGCGCAACCCAAGGGGCACAAACACCCTTGTAGCCCCCCCGCAAGCCAACAAACCCATTAGCAGGGCAGGCAAATTACTACGGCAGCAGCACCAGCAGCAGCAGAGACCATTTGCATGCATATGCGCGCATACACACTGGCACAAAGCCACACATACATGCACGCAAACAAGTGCACATACAACACAAACACGACACATGACTCACATCACACACACACAAACACACAACGCACGCCTCGTGACACACACACACACACACACACACACACACAAAACAGCTCCCTTCACACACCGAGCTGCTGGCGCCGCCTCCGCTGGCGCCGCCACCGCCTCCTCCTGCGGGGCTGCCGCCCGGCGTCTCGCCATAGACCATGGCGCGCAGGCGGCCCAGGTCGGCCACCACCTGCTGCAGCTTGTGGCCCAGGCTGGCGGAACGGTGGCCTTGCAGCTCCAGCGCCGACCCGGTGGCGGCGACGGCAGAGTTGAGGCCTGCAGGGCCACACACACAAACACACACACATGCATGCGGCACGCGCGTGCGCAGGCTGTTGCGCGCTGTGTGGGAGGCAGGTGCTGGGGTTGGGCCCTTGCGAGTCTTATGGCTTTACTGGATATGAGACTCTTCTCCCTTGTTGCATGCCGCCGGCTATCTAACCGGCGCAGGCAACGAGTGACCTTTGAGCTGAGCGCTGGGGAGGACACAGGCAGCGATGGGAGGCAGAGGGGGATGGCGACCAGAGACAGGCCGGTTCTGAGGGGTGGGCAGCTCCTCCACAACAGGGGCACTAGGGGCAGCTGATGCTGGCCCATGCAGGGCCCTCAGATGCTGGCGCGAGCAGTTGCAACCCCTGTGCTTGCCCGCCCATGTGGGTGGCATCTATGCCGCGCTCCCCTAGCAGGGCACACCTGTAAGACCCTAGCCTAAAGCTGCACCCACCCAACGTAGCACACGGCAAAGATCTCACTCCGCTGCCACACTCACCCGACACGGAGCGCTGCGCGGCCTCCAGGTCCTTGGCCACCGTACGCACCTCCGCGCGCACGCCCTCCACGGCATCGGGGTGCGCAGCGAGGGAGCGCTCCAGAGCCGCGATGTTGTCGCGCAGCGACCCCAGCGCGGCAGCGTGCGCGTCCATGACGGAACCCGCAGCAACCTGTCCGACGGCCAAGAGCCCAGGGTGTGTACGTGTGTATGTGTGTGAAGGGTGAGGCATGGGATGTGTTGAGGGTGAGGCATGGGATGTGTTGAGGGTGAGGCATGGGGTGCGTGGGGGGTGAGGCAAGGGTCACGCAGCTGTGCCTGGCCCACGCGATGCAAGGTGAGACTAGGGTTGCGCAAGCTGAGGAGAAGGGTGCACAACTGTGCCTGCCCTGGAGATGGCGACGCAGGGTGAGGGGAGGGCTGCACAACTGTGCCTGCCCAGGCAAAGGAGGGCAAAGTAAGGGTTACACACATGTCCCTGCCTTTTGTATGGAAAGCCCTTGCGGCTGGTGGAATATAGCATGCACCTGCAACAACGCCAGTCCATTTTGCAGCAGAGGCCCTAGCTGCAGCATTTGTTGCTTTGCCCTCGACAGCTAGGTCAGCCTGCCACGCCACGCCTTCCCAGCTTGTTTCCGCCTTGAAGCCTTGAAACCAACACTGAAGCCACAGCGTTTCATATGCCTGAGATGCCTGGAATGCCTGCAAAGCCAACCCTGAGTCACACCAGCAGCTGGGCCCGCTGCCCCAACTGGGCACGCCAGCCCACCTTGTTTGCTACGTGGACCCTGACATTGCATGCCAGCCTACTTTGTGTGCCACGTGGACCATTGCACGCCAGCCCACCCTGTCTGTTATGCGGACCCCAGCACGCCTTCCCACCTTGTCCGCCTTGGAGCCAGCCAGCGCCGCGACCTCGCCCTGCAGTGCCGCCAGGCTCTTGCTGCAGCTCTCAGACACTTCCCGCACGTCCGCACCCAGGGAGCCAGCCACCTGCATGCGCCCATGACCGTGCACAGCAAACGCTTGCACCCCCACGAGCGGTGAGTTTGTGCAGGCGCATACACTTGCACCCAATTAGCCGGCCTACGTGCGTGTGCCCACATCCATGCGTAGTACACGTATGCAACCGCAACGGAATTTGCGCAAGCTGCACAAGCTCGGGCTCATGGCCATGCTTGCACGTGTGCCCGTGTGTGCCTGTGTGTGCTTGCATGCGTGTGTGTGCTTGCATGTGTGTGTGTGCTTGCATGTGTGTGTTTGCGCACCTGCTCAAACAGCGCAGACACCCGCGCCGTGTACGCCTCCAGCGATGTGGTGTCGGCCTTGTCCTGCTGCACTCTGTCTAAGTCGCCACGCAAGCCGGACACCTGAGAGGGGGAGCACACTTTTAAACTGGACTGGGCAGGCAGTCCATATGTGCGCATGCAAGAGGAGCGCCCAGGCCATCGCGCGGGCTGGACTACAGCAAGGCCCACTTCGCATTGAGGGGCTCCGGTGCGGGTGGAGCATGGAGTGGCGCCCTTTGCATTGAGTGGCTCTTGTGTGGGTAGGTGTAGAGCGGTGCCCTATCCTGACACGGACCAAACCCATGCCTGCGCCTGTCACGCACATAACCATCGTGTCTCCCTTACACACACACACACATACCCCTTGCTTCAACTCAGTCAATGTCCCCACATATATAAGCACATGCTTGGGGGCATGTGCGCGCCGCACCTGCAGGTCCACATGGTCGTAGAGCCCCAGGAAGCGCTTGTCCAGCTCCTGCGACAGGCTGGTGCTGACCTTGGTGCTCACCGACGCAACGCGCGCCTCCAAGGACTCCTCCAGGCCTGCACGTGGAGGCAGTGGGGTGGGGCAGGAGACGCTTGGTGGGCCTGAGCATGCAAGGAGGGGGCTGTGCAGAGGCAGCGGGGCTGTGGCCGCTCTATGGGCCTGCGTACGCAAGGAGGGGGCTGCGTATGGCGGTAATGGGGCGAGGGTCGTTTGGAAGGCCTAAGCACGCAGGGAGGACAAGTGGCAAGTTGTGAACGGGAGTTGCAGGGGACAGCAGGGAGTAGAGTATGGGCCTGGCAAGCAGAGCTAGGTGAACAGGGCGTACAAGGCTGCGTGAAACGGCCACACCCCCAAAGCACACTGCTAGGTGTGCCAACTGTGATGAGCAAGTGAGCACGAACGCTGTCTCCACTGTGCACCTTGGCCACGGTGCGCAGCGCGCCACGCACCCACTGTGCATCTTGACCTTGGCGCGCAGCGCGCCACGTACGCACCGTGCATCTTGGCCATGACGCGCTTCTCGGTGTCCCTGCTGCGGCTGGAGGCTTCGGCCTCCGCCTCCGCGCGGGCGCTCGCCGCCGCCAAGGCCAGTGCCTGTATGGCAGCACCAGCAGCTGGTCATGCCACAGTGGACAGGGCAGGAGGGAGCCACTGCGGTGGCAGTGCATTGCCATGGGGTCGCCCGCGTCAACCTCGCACCACAGCCACCACTGGTGAACACCACTGGCGGCCGCCCCTCGCTCTTTACAGCCCTCTCTGCCCTGCCTGTCACAGAGGCTCCCCTGCGAGGGTAGTCAGGTCCCTGACAGAAGCCAGCAGCTCGCAGGCCAAGCCACTCCAGCAGCATGCAGGCCTACCTAGGCCAGCAACAAATGGGCGCTAAGCCTGTCCGAAGGCATGCAGCACCCCTCTGCTCAAGCATAGAGGCCCACAGGCACAGTCATCTGCTCGCTTGCGTGGGCGAGGCCAGTGCCCGACACAATGCCGTCATCCCCTGTCAGGTGCATACCACTCAACTTTTGACCTTTTAAACGGTAAAATGATCACATGCCACCGCACTCGCCAGGGTCCCGGTAGAGGGCAAAAATTTTGTAAAACCATGGCTTATGCCCTACCACCACTACCCTCGCAGAACCCAATTCCCTCTTGTTCCCTTGCAACTGCTCTGCGTCTGTTGCAGCTTGGATGCAAACTCCCAATCTGCTGTTCTCCTGGAGGCACCACCCCTCATCTGCAGCAGGACTCGCACCCGCCCCACCTGTGGAGGCACGCGCCTCAACTTCCTCCACCCCCCGCTTGTACATTTGCCTTCCCCTTGACCCCCACCTGCTTGATGTCAGCCCGCAGGTTGGACAGCTGGCCCTCCATGCGCGGCTCCAGCTCACGCACACGCCCCGCCACGCTGCTCACATTCTCCTGCCGGCCACGCACGCATCCCAGAGCAGCAAGCCGTTAGCACTGGCCCACACCGACCAAAGCGGACATATGCCCCTACGTGAGCGAGGTCGCAGCCCCAAGGGCAAGCTTGCTGTGCCGCCCTGTTGCAGGCATGGACACGCACTATCGTGGTTGTGCATGCACACACAATGGCCCCGCTGCCAGCGCTACGGGCGCACCCTGTGCGCATTCCCAACTGTGCACGCATCCGTAAGCAATCGCACGCACGCGCATGTGAGCTTGCATGCCCGTGCACACCCACGCGAGCGCACGCACCTCGCCCTTGTGCACCGCCGCACCCATCGCCTCCACCCGCCGCTCCATGAACCCCAGCCGCTCCAGCACAGACGCGCCATGGTGGCCCCCACCCGCGGCGCCGCCCAGCACACTCCACTGTGCAGCGCCCGAGGCCACTGAGGCGGCCGCAGCGGCAGCGCGCGCCCCGATGTCACCCGGGTGGCAGGCGGATGGACAGGCCTGCCAGCAGGACACAGTGAGCCTCCGTCGCGTCAAAATGTGGCAGGCAAAAGTCAGGCGACGTAGGCCTGCCGTGGGGACGCAGCGAGCCTCCGACGCGTCGAAACATTTTGGGTGGATACGTGCCTGAGGCAGGTGCGCTTAAGGGCACATGCATGTGGATAACCTAGGTCGGGCTCTTCTACGGCTGCGGCGTGGGCATGCTTGGGGCCTCACAGGCGCCCTCAGGCCAGAGTGTTGTGTCAGTGTGCGTGTGTGTGATAGAGAGAAGACTGCATGTGTGTATGAGTGCAAGTGTGTGTTGCAGGCACGCGTGCGTGCATGTGTGCTGCAGCGGCGTCATGCTGGTTGCTGTGGCAAAGCCATGCACACAGCATCGTGAGCAGTCGGTCACCTGGGCATGGGTGCGCGATGGGGCTGGGCCGCCGCCCAGCTTTGCCTCCAGCAAAGCCACCTGCTCACGCAGCAGCTCCATGCGTGCAGCCATCTCCTCCACGCGCAGGTCGCTCTCACTCTGCGTGCATGTGTGTGTGTGCGCGTGTGCATGTGTGCGTGTGTGTATGTGCGCACGTAATAGGGGAGACACTGGGGTGTAATGGCGGTCATGGCTTTACGCGCAGCTGGGTTGCGCCAGCTGTCAGAGGGGGGACGCGACAGCTGGGGGAGTCACACAGGGCCCCAGGCTCACCCGTGCTTGCACGTTCATATAACCACACGCACTTGCACACACATGCACACGCACACACAGCGACAACGCTGGTGGCTGCCACCAGGAGCAGGAGTGTGCAGAGCAGGCATGCCCTGCGAACGCACTGGGACTTGCGCTGTCTGTGGCGGGCAGAAACGGCGGCACAGCGCCACCTGTTGGCAGGCGCACATGCACGCTGTGTGGGGACCAGACACCTTTTGCCCCTGGCGCCCGGCCTACTGGGGTGTTCAGTGAGCGACTGCATTTTCGCCATACGCTGTGTGCCGCTGCATGCTATAGAGCGTACTGCAGCAAATGAGGCTGTGGTGCCTGAGGCAACCAGCGCGCCCCCCGCCGCCTCCAGCCCAGGCTGCTTCAAGCATACGGCACGGATCGTGCTGGGCTGCCACTCCATGCGCTCACCTGCTTGGAGCGCATGGCGCACATTACATTCAGCTGCTCATCCACTTGCTCCTCCAGCTGCTGCACCCTGGAGGCCTCCGCTTTGCCTGCAAGCTGCATGCAGCAGCGTTGGCAGCAGCAAGCGATGCATCAAGGGCAATGGGCGATGTGCCAGAAGCAGCGGGCAACGTGCCAGGGGCGGCGAGCGATGCGTCAAGGGCGGAGAGCAATGTGTCAAGGGCGGCAAGCAATGTGCCAGAGGGACAGCAGTAAGCAACTGCCAGAGGCGTGGGGAAGGGAGGGGCTGCACGGCATGGCTGCAGACAATGTTCATGCGTGGGGAGACTGGACAGCACTTAACGACACAGGGCCCTAGGCAGCGATGGTGGCCGTTGTTGCACCACAGAGTTCTCACCCAGGAGGAGAACCAGGCTGTGGTGGAGCTCCTGCCTGAGCGCAGCACTCCCAGGGAGTCCCACTCCCAGGGAGGCTGCATCACAGCCAGGACAAGACCGCCGCACTGCTGGATGCGCTTCAATCCCTTGCTGCATGCTGCATCGGAATCCAAGCCTCACCTTGGTCCAAATAGTGCCACCTGGTTGCGTGGGGTTGCCGTATGCTGCAAGGATGTCTTCCACACGGCTGCAGAATTCACGTGCGGCAGTGGAAGGACGACATGAAATCCTCAACCTGTTAATCATATTTAATCATACTTCTGTATGTCTATGGGGCCTGTGGCAAAGCGTACCTGAGCTGGACGTTCTGATAAGAGATGTGGTCAACCATAATTTGGATGGCCCTTCGCATGGATCCGGGGGTGGGGTTCCTGTGTATCCATCAGGAAAATAATTTGAACACACATCATAAAGGCTTCAAGGAATGATCTGGGTCAGAGCAGCTCGCGTGCATGCGCGGCATGTCCAGCCAGCCAAGGATGGTCAATGCCCGAAATCACGCATGCTTGATTGAGGGTCTTGGGCCTCATAATTATGGTTATCATCATCATTAGCTGCACTGTGGTGTTCTTTTCAGGTAGCGCAAGGCCACACACAGAAGGCTGAATGGAGATGCAACAGTTGACCGTCTCACCCATCATTGTTGACCGTGGCCACATCGATGATACCCAGCGCCTCTGAAACAGGTGGAAGCACCATAGGTTTACTATAACTCTGTCAGAGATTCCAGTGCTGGTTTCACCACCGAACACCCCGCACGCACGTTGCGGACGCGCAAAATGTTTCCATCACTAAATAAGTATCATTCATATTTCTGTGGACAAACCTAAAACGTGTTCGTGAGGTGATGCGCGAGGATTGTCGTTGATTGTACACAAAGAGGATCCAATCTTCAATCACGCACTTGTTAGACTATATTGAATTAATAGACTTTATCTCTTCATAATGATGATGCAATCAAAGCAGAGTCTTGGAGCTAGCCAGTCACATCGCCATGTAGCGCAATCACCAGGTGTGTTCAGGTGCTGAGGCTCTTTATATGGTATGCCCTTGAATATTGCCTCTAGGATCGATTTCTTGATTTCAAGCTTGTGTGCAAGCATGCCTAAAGCGGACATGCATCCTTCTTTTGGACACTTGGTGTGACCCTGGCACCGCAGCAGTCCCCGCCAAGTATAAGTTTTCAAAGCAATCCAGAGAACTGCGCTCGCAAGCCAGCAAGTGAGTGACATCAGCATCCTGCAACCTACTATCCCTCTGATATTTCCGCATTGCGTCCTTCACTGAGCTAATGGAGTAGCCCTGCTCTTAGCATTAAGTTGCAATGTGCACAAGCATTCATCCGAGTCCTGACACTGCTTTGGCTCACTTACACACCTTGTGCGCTTTTATTGTTCAGGTACACCTCCCTTCCAAGCCATGCTGTCCAGCAAGAGGAAGATCAGCAGCTTCTGCAGAGACGCAGTGTTTTCATGGCAACTGCGGGATTAGGAACTGCCCTGGGCTTGCCCCTGGTGTTGCCAACAGCAGCATGTGCAGGTTGGGCAAGGAAATACCCTGAATCCCGTGCTGGCCAAAACCATCAAGCATACGTCTGTGTTTGTCCAATTGATCGCCCAGGCTTCCTGGATTCCCAACAACACCTATCTTTGTTCCACAGACAAAAAAGGGTCTTGCAGCAAGAAAGCCAGCTGGATTGGAATGTCCAATTGTTTTGACAAGGCTGCCTTTCCTATCTTTGAGATGATTATGGTCCGATTTTCCTTTTGCCCTGTGCATGTGCTGCGCTCAAACAACCTGATCCCTGATGGGCGGGTTCCTCTTGCCCTCTGTACATGCACTCCTTTTGAAAACACAAGGTGTGCCTCGAGCCTCATCCACCAGACATGCTGGTTCTTGTTGGCCCGTGCACTTACCTCACCATCTGATGATAACATTATTGGCACGGTATATGCACCAGAAATCTCTGCTGCTCAGCTAAAGCCCATGTCTCTCAGAATGACCATGGCACCAACACACGCACGCACTGACGCCTTCTCTGTACATCTACGCACTCACAGAAACCCTCTTGAATGGTTTTGTGCACAGACACCATCCCTTTGGTGGAGTTTGAGGACTCGGTGGACAAGTTCAAGCTGGGTATCCCTGAGGGCTGGGTATCCGCTGAAGGCGCCATTCCTACTGGGGCCAACGGTGAGCAGCCTCTGCCTCGCGCTGCATGCGCTGCACGGCACAGTGAATGCACACAGCACGCTGACGCATGCTGCAAAGAATTGAGGATTGGCGTGGCCGCAATGGCTGGGCATGATTGCGTCCCCCAGAGACGGTCCTCACGCGTGTCTTAAAACGTGGCATTGGATGAATATGCAGCACCAAAAATGGTGACGAGCTGCAGCAGGCCTGCCAGTTCGCTTGAGAACTGCTGCTGCCCCCGTCCGTTCAGGCGCAGCTCTGCGCTGAGTGAATATATGACTCCCATTGCTACAATCCAGTCTACTAGGGAAGGGAGTAACCCTGTGGTTGCAGCATCGTGTGCCACAATGGTCCCCTTTGGCAGAGGTTTATGCTGGAGCGCGACGGCCCAGTCATGAGCATCGGTGCATTGCAGTCACCGAGTGTTCGCCACAATGGGCCCCTTGGGCAGAGTTCTGTGCGGGAGCGTGGTGGGGGTCAACATGGGAGCACGATGGCCGTTTGTCATGAGCATCGGTGAACTGCAGGCACGGAGTGTGTGCCGGCGCCGTGCCTGCTTGGTACAGGTACCCGCCGCACCTTGGCATGGTTCCCACAAGGTGGATCAGCCAAGGAGCTGAACGTGTCCGTGACCATCACCAACACGTCTTTTGAGTTCACTAGCCTTGGTGGGTGTTGATGCTCCTTGACGTGCCTCTGCATTGAGATGGTGCGCTTAGATCTTGGTGGGTGCGCCTCTGAATACTGGCAGCAGAGGAAGCTCTTGGATCAGCGCTTCATGCTGCCAAGATGCCCCTCATGTTTTGTGCAACAGGATTGTTGCATGCCCCCCCAAGTCACTGTCTGCAAGTGGCGGAGCAGCGCTGTTGGGTGCCCAGGCTTCTCTTTGCTTCCAGCCTTCTACAAAGGATTGTGCCAGAAGCCAAGAAGCTGGGGGTCTTATTCTTTGGAGCTGTTTCAGGCTCATGCACACTGCTTTCTAGCCCGTTGTAGCTTGTGCTGGGACCTGGAGCTTGGATGTATGAATCATGGTGACGCTGTTGTTGTGAGGGTGACCAGGCGTTGTACATGGCTCCTTTCTGTGTTTCCAGGCTCGTTCGGCAACGCTGCCGCCTTCAGTCAGAACCTGGTCAACTCCTTGGACCGCTCGTACCTTTTAAGAGAGCAAGAGCGCACCGGCAAGCCCAGCAAGGATCCTATCCAGGTAGACCCTGCCCAGGCAGATCCTATCCAGGTGCGGTGTCTGGGACCCGCCTGCCTGTTCTGGCAGTGTAAGGGTTTGGAGCGCTGCTGCCCTCAGATCACCGCGATTGTTGCCATGGCATGCTTTCCTCTTGGAGGCTATGCCTTGGCCCTGAATGAATGCTGGAAGCACTCAGGGTCAATCACAGCTCACCCACGATAGCAGATTGCTGAGTGTTGGTAGAGCGCGATTGCATTGGCGCCTCTCCACTGCCTGCCTATGCAGACAGAACAGATAAATCAGACAAGCGTCTTCTCCCCTGAATGCTTAAAGCATCTTTTGTCTGGTGCTGCTTCTTGCCCCACAGACTGTGACATCTGCCATCCAACGGTTCTTGGCGTGCAATGCTACTTTCCCTTGCTTAAACAGCAAATGTTTTGGTTCAAGGAGTGCACACATAACTCACTGTACCCTGTAATTGTTCATGCTCAGCTCGCCAAGTTGGTGGATTACGACTCCAAACGCAGCATGTACTACGTAGAGTACACTGTCCAGGTAAGGTTTCATGCCACAACTGGTGGTCTGCCTGGCTGGCAATCAGACATGCTCGACCTGTGCTTTGCCAGCCCTTTGATTTTGTACAGTGCATTCAGGAATGCACATAAGCACATGGACATGAGGTGCACAAATTCTGCTGTGCTGCTCTACTGTTTGTAGAATGTGAATAGGAACAAGAACCTCGGGAGCATTTAGGAAGAAAATGGCCAAGATCTGCCGTAAGTGACCCAGTGCTGGCCTTCATTTCCACCGCTGCCTTTGTCTTGCCCTGTGCAGCTGCTCCCCCAGGAGCCGCGTCACTTGTTCTCAGCCGTTGCACTTGGCAACAACGGGCGGTACAACCGACTGTACACATGCACGGCCCAATGTGATGAATCGGTTGTCGCTGAAAACAAAGCACTCCTCCAGGCAGTCGTGAACAGCTTCAGGTCAGAGGTTAGCGCTCAGGCCGCTTAGCCTTGGAGTGTGCTGAGCTTTGGGGCGGCCTGCTGGCAAGTGCATGCTTCTTAATCAAGGACCAATTCATTGGTGCATGCAGCCTTGGTTCAAGCACAGCAGCTCAGAGGCAAGCCCTGCCTGTGTAGTTAGCTGGCACAGGCAAGCATTATGCATTTGCATGAAATTTTGGCGGACGCTGCACCAGCAGCACCTCATCACTTGGCGTTGCTTCTGGCACGATGGGACCCTCGTTCCCAGTTTCATAAGAGGGAACTCCCACTTAGAAGTGGAAATCATGTGCAAGCTTTAAATGAGCTTATGTGGTTGGCTTAAACTTATCAACGGGTGGGCATATTTCCTGCAATGAGAGACCACCTTGGGGTGTAAACATTGAAAGATGGCATGTTGCTTATCCTGGATATTTCACATGTTATTGATAAAAAAGGGAAGAGCAGAGATGTAGACTACTATACGAAAATACTTGGGTACATTAGGGACAACAGTTCCTGCTGTAGTGGCTCCACACTCATATATCTTGTATGCCCAAAATTTACGATCAGATAGATTAGCACTATTAAAAACACGCAGATGAGCCTTCCACAAGGAAACAAGACCATTGGCCATAGTTTCCTAAGTATTATCAAACCCATACCAAGCAGGTTAGAGAAGGATCCCAGGATTTTCTCAAGGAGTCCTAGGGATGGGTAAAAAGGGTTTGGCAGACCCTCGTAGAGGCTCTGTAGAGCCTCTTTAGAGCCTATACGAGCCTCTACGGAGCCTCTTTGGCATTTTGATCAGACCCTATTTACCCATCCCTACCTCTGAGATGACCTCTGCGACAATGACGATTGCCGGCTAGCTAGCCACCTACAGGGAGTGCATGGACTTAGAAACGAAAAGGACACCTGTTGGTTTGAACTAGGAAACGGTTGACATCTGCCAGTGGTGCAAGCACCCGAGAACCCCCCTCTATCAAACCAGGAAGAGGTTTTCTTTGTCTGGATGGGCCTGGGCTGCGTGCTTGGGACCTGCTTCAAGTTAGGTAAGGTAAGGTAAGGTAAGGTTTCAAGGCTGTATCCGCCGAACGAGGGCAGCTTAGCTGGTTGTGGCCTCCAGTGAGGTTCGAACTCCGAACCCCAAGGTTGCGAGGGTGGATAATCGACTTTCCATCGCAGGTGCCCCGCTGCCTGCTCGACTATCCGGAGCTCGACTATCCGGAGCTGCTTCAAGTTAGCCCTGACCCCAAAGTTGTGTGGGTGGATGTGTCTGATTTTTTACCCTGATCTTGCTGTGTGGAAGTTCGGGTTGGATTTTCCAGGCGCATTTCTGGTTTCCCTGTCTCTGGTTTGATGATGGAGATTTGCCTGGTGCTTGCACCAGATGTGAACCTCTTCCTTGATTCAAGCAAACAGGTGTTTCCTTCAAGTTGTTAGCGTCACCTTATCTTTCATTTTTCTTCACTAGGGGCTCAGCTTAGGTTGCATAGCTGTACATGCTGAACAACAATAACAACAACAACAAGTTCTTAAAATGAACAAGTTACAAGTTGAGGTTCTCCGCCGGCCTGGTCGTTAGGATGATTGGCTCATTGCTGGTCTTCGCCAGCCAAAAAATAGTCCATAATGTCCGAGATGAAATGGCAGAGTTTGTTGTGCCGTTGAGAAAGGAAATCAAAGACATTCTGACAAAATAAGGCATGAAACATCAAATGGAGAAATGTAAGGCGCATCCACAGAAAAGGACCGGCTGAAAGGGAAGAAAAGGAATGAGAACTTCCTTCTGAGAGAGCAAATAGACATAACACTCTTGACAGGAAAAAAGAACACGCACCTCATTTTGAACAGCAGCACAGGAATGCACATGAACAACTGGTAAGGTAAGGGAAGGTTTCAAGGCCGTATCCGCCGAACGAGGGCAGCTTAGCCGGTAGTGGCCTCCAGTGAGGTTCGAACCTCGAACCCACAGGTTGCGAGGGTGGATATCGACTTTCCAGCGCAGACTTTCCGCCGCCTGCTCGAGTATCAGGAGCTAGGGTGAACAACTGGGGCTCAGGAGGATTCTTGTTCTCGACCCCAGCAGCCCATCAGGAATGCACAAGAGCAAAGGAAGAATAAAAGGAGGACTCACACAGAAGCTGATGAATGTGATGTTACCTGCTCCAGGCTTGCTGGCAGTTCTTGCATGTCGCTCTTTCCTTCACCATCAACTCGAATTTATGACTTTGGTCAAGGGGCTTTTCTTGCCGACTGGCCCCAAAAAGCTTACTCCTTTTCTTAAAGGAAAGTATATAAATAAGGATGGGCACCCAACTCGCCGAGGCTCGCCGA
>LKMJ01002848.1_pt1 | contig 16027 bp, 20 predicted proteins | sample 643391 | NCBI WGS metagenome assembly LKMJ01 (sample SAMN04112250, study PRJNA286221) | soda lake metagenome | biome: soda lake; feature: Kulunda Steppe; material: water; isolation source: sample PL-Br10 brine of Picturesque Lake | place: Russia: Kulunda steppe | collected 2010-07
TACATACATACATACATACATACATACATACATACATACATACATACATACATACATACATACATACATACATACATACATACATACATACATACATACATACACACGAGCACGCGTGCACACACACATGCGCACATACTCCCTATCGCATGTATAGGAGGCTAGCGCAGGAGGGGAGCAAGAGGTCCCGGATGATGCGCTTCCAATCGACCTGGCTGTGAAAGATGGTGGGTGACCTGGCTATAAAAGATGGTGGGTGGCTTGGATGGCAGCAGGCAAGAAATGGGTGATCCAACTGGTCCACAGAACGCGCTTCCCGTGGACCTGCCAGCTGAAGATTGCGGGCAGCATGGGTAAGAGGTGTCTGTGAGGTGCAGGTGCTTTTGACACCCTGGACTGAGGAGATGATTAGCAATGGTATGTGCGGGTCAAAGATCTGGTTGCAAAGGACGGGAGCATAAGCTCTCGCAGCACCCGATTATGGCTCCTCAGTTTTTTACTTCCTTTCTGGCACGTGCACACACACACGCACGCACGCGCGCACACACACACACCAGGAGTGGGCCAATTTTCTGATCTCAATTTGCAGTACATTTTACCATGATTCGGTGAAACTTGCAATGGGTCAAATGATCTGGACGAAACGTTTGAGCCTGCGCGCTCCTAAGAAGAGCAGGGGGGGAGTGGAGGTTAAATGACGCCAACTTATGCTCCCTCTCACATTCACCTCAGACCACTGATTCAATAGACACATCATAAATCAATGTGAAGCCCAGGGGCGATGTGGGGCCAGTAGAAGGCGCTTAACAAAGCAAAAGAGGTACATTCTTGGGCACTCTTTTGGAGGGTCTTTTGCGCGAATCGTCCGTCTCACAGTAAGGCAAACAGCCCAACAAACTTGAACACGCAAATGATTTAAAATACGACCTTGAACCATTCCTGGTTCACACATGGCACACACACACAAATACACACTCGCGTTTCAGATACCATGAGCTTGTTGTGCAGTATCTTGCACTCTGTAAGCCATGCCTTCATCAGGCTAAAGTCAGTGCGCTTTGGATCTACCAACGCCCCCCAACAAAAGTGTACAGCCTTCAGCAGCCCCAAGTTAACATCCTTTCATGGCAAAGTTTCCTGGGCAATAGTGAGGGGCAGGAATTGCTGCGCAGCAAAAGCACCAGCCTTGATAGTCAAAGCCCATTCCTCCTTCATGCACTCCAGACCTGGTGCACCTGCATGATGCCATCTGTCTTTCTTTTCATAACCCATCGTTCTTGTTGTCATTTAGCCCATCAAGCCCATGTTCAGAGTCGTGTGTGGCATGCTCTGGGAATATGTTGTCCAGCCTGCTAGCGAAAAAAAGCACACACACACACACGCACCTCACCTTTGCAGGGCTGTGCCTGGCTCACCTTGGGCGCCTGGAGGAGGCGGACACGGCGCTGGCCAGCCTGCGCGCAGATGAGGAGGTGTCGACCCTGTACCCAGACCTGACCTTGGACGTGGGCTGTGCGCTGGCGGCCATGGGGCAGCACGCCCGCGCCCTGGACTACCTGTGGAGGCTGCTGGTGGGGGCCAGGGGAGGGATGTGTGCACGTCTGTTGGCATGTGTATTGGCATGTGCGTGTACGCGCACCCGGCAGCTCCAAAGCCCCTGGGAACCCATGGTGGGGGCGGATAAGCCTGTTTGCTTGGGAGGCCTGAATTGCGCCTTCTCACTGTTGGCACAGGTCGTGCCTGAACCGCGCCTTCCCACTGTTGGCACAGGTCGTGCCTAGATCGCGTCTTCTCACTGTTGGCACAGGTCGTGCCTAGATCGCGCCTTCTCACTGTTGGCACAGGTCGTGCCTAGATCGCGCCTTCTCACTGTTGGCACAGGACGTGCCTGAATCGCGCCTTCCCACTGTTGGCACAGGTCGTGCCTAGATCGCGCCTTCTCACTGTTGGCACAGGACGTGCCTGAATCGCGCCATCCCACTGTTGGCACAGGTCGTGCCTGAATTGCGCCTTCCCACTGTTGGCACAGGTCGTGCCTGAGTTTGGCGCAGACCAGGCGCTGTGGGCGCGCCTGCTGACCTGCCATCGGGCCCTGCACAACCTGGGCCCAATGGTCGCGCTGTATGAGTCCCGCTTGGAGGAGATGGCCGCGGAAGACCTCAGGTGGGGGCATGAATGATCTCTAGACGGTGCGCGAGCGATCTCAGGACCGGGCATGGGCGATCTTAGGTAGGGGCACAGGCAACCACAAGAAGGGGCTGTCCTGGTGGCCCTATTCTGGGGCTGTGCAAGTGGTGCTCGGAGGCGATGGCCATGGCAATCCCAGGTGCATGGGCACACCTGTATGCGCCTGCAGGCCTGCCTGCCTCCCTCGGTGCATGCATTTGAGCATGTAAGCATGCCCATGCACTCTTCCGGGGGCTTCAATTAGCTCTCCCGCCAATGCTTGCTCCAGGGCTGCTTGAGGTGAAGGGAGCAGGGAAGGGGCAGTCTGCAAGAACAGATTGCAGGAACAGATCAGGAACAGATCTTCAGGAACGAAAGTGGACTGGTGCATCGCTGCACATTACAATTGTGTGGTTGTTGTACACCGGTGCATTGGTGGTGGTTTGGGGGATTGCTGGTACCTGTTCTGTGTCTCGATCTTTCCTCAGCCGCAAAGCACCTCTGCACTCCTGTTCTGACAGGAGCGGAAGCACGTGCACGCGTTGGTTCCCAATTGGTCTCTGCATTGGTGCACAGTTGGTCTGCACCTATGGGTTCTTGGATGCATGCAGCTACCTGGAGACAGCCACCACCCTGGCGGAGCTGTACATAGAGAGCGGCATGCCAGACAAGGTATATGTGTGCTTGGGCCTGTGCCTGAGCTGTACACCAGGTCGTACGTCTCCTGCTCTTGGCTTGCGGAAGGGCTTGCATCACGGACATGTGCTGCACGTGCTTAATGACGCGACCTGTGTCTTGCGCTCCTTGGTCACGCCATTTGCGCAGCACCCATCAAGGCACACACATGCTCACACTGCATGGCACAAAGCACTCACATGCTCACACAAGGCACTTACATGCTCACACAAGGCACTCACATGCTCACACTGCATGGCACAAGGCACTCACATGCCCACACAAGGCACTCACATGCTCACAATGCATGGCATGCTGGAGCACCGGAGGCACAGGTACCTCAAAAGCACGCCCAGCAAATGAGGAGCACCCAAGCCAAGCCCTAGGACCTGCGTCGGCTTCACATGCCCATCCTTGAGCCTCTGCTCCTCATCAGCATGCCTGCAGTACAGCTCCTCAGCACACCAGCACGCCAACAGCACACCAGCATGCCCGTAGCGCGGTCCACCTGCATGCCTGCAGCTGGGTTCCTAAGCACACCAAGCACATCAGCACGCCTGTGACACGGCTCCCCAGCACGCCAGCACCATCCCACCAGGCCAGAGCCGCACGCGGCACACAGTTGTGAGCCGCCATCCTGTTGGGTTGCCTGGCCTCGCAGGCCCAGTGCTGCCTACCCTTGCATGCAGGCACGCAAACCCCTGAGTGGCGCTCGACGGCGCGCTCCTGTGCACGCCTGCCTGCTTTCTTGCGCACCCACACGCCAAATTGCACGCCAGCCCGCTCACGTGCACGCGACGCTCAACACCGTCCCTACAGGCCACCGCGTTCCTGCCCAAGCTGGAGGACAGCCTCCAGCAGCTGCAGCAGCGCGCGCTCACACAGGCAGTTGCGGCTGCGGCCACCTCGCGTGCGATGGAGGAGCAGCGGCGTCAGGCCATTGCTCGTGCTGAGGCTGAGGGCACTGCCGGGCCAGACAACAAGTGCGTGGGGGCGCGTCCTGGTGCAGCTGCTGGTGCACGCTTGTCTCTGCCTGCTGTCCGTGTTGCGCTTTCTAGAGGGGGCAAGAGGGGGGTCTCTGCCTGCTGTCCGTGTTGCGCTTTCTAGAGGGGGGAAGAGGGGGGTCTCTCCACCAGGGCTTGGGGAGGTCAGTGCATCTTCGGGGAGGAACGGCGGTGCAGTGCGGGGAAGGCTTATGGGTGGCACCCACAGATTTGCTGTGGTGGCACTTGAAAGCACACATCAAATGTACAGAAGGGCCAGTGTTTGTGCACATTGTGCTGCGAAAAGGCGCTTGTGCAGCCAGTGATCCAACGTGCGCACCACCCTTGGAACTCACCAAGCTCTACCCTCACCCACCGCCCAATTGTGCCTGGTGCCCAAATCAGGGAGGTGGCCATGGCAGCAGGCGCCGCGGCCGCTGCAGCCACTGCCGCAGAGGATGCGGAGAAAGCAGCAGCCATGCCGGCCCCCACAGCGCTCCTCATGCGCAAAAACAAGCTGCACCTGGTGGTAGGGGCTGCCCCTTGAAGCCGTACTGTGGGCAGAGAGCGGCACGCAGCTGCACCTTTCTGCACAGGCAGCTGCACCCCGTTATACAGATAGCTGCATCCTGGTGTACAAATATTGCAGTGGCCAGGCACTGTGGCGCGTAAATGCTGTGCATCCTGGTGTACAAATATTGCAGTGGCCGGGCACTGTGGCGCGTAAATGCTGTGCATCCTGGTGTACAAATATTGCAGTGGCCAGGCACTGTGGCGCGTAAATGCTGTGCGTCCTCGGTCCCAGCCGAGGGTCCTCCTGACTTGATGCGTGGCTCTGCTGGCGTCTTGCATGCACTTGGCATCTTGCAAGGCACTCAGCCTATGCCCCTTTCCTGTCACAGTAGGCTCGGCCAAGCTGTCCAGGTACAGCTCACACGGGTGCACTATCACTGGGCATGCCTCCTAGATGAGCAAATGGCCTGGTAAAGGGTTGCACGGCTTGCCCTGGGTGAACCTGGTTGCTCATCGTACTTGGGTGGGGTCCAAGGCTCTGCCTGTCATGTCTCATCACAAGTGTGCCAACAGTATTTAAGCAGGGGCTCGACCTGCAGTGCAAGGCGCGTGCAATGGTTACACAGAGCCGCCTGCAACTGTCACGTGAAGCCGCCTCCAATGCTCACGTTAGGTCGCCATGGATACGAGGAGGCGCTGCTTTTGTCTCATGCTACAGTGCTGCTCGCACTGTAGTCGTGCACGTGGTTGTCCTGTGCCAGAATCAGGGCTTTGGGCTGGGCGCTCCCGCTGTTGCTCTCATTGCAAGAGTGGTTGAGCACCTCCTCTCAAACTTTGCGCTTGCAGCTGGACCAACGGCCCCAATTCATTCAGGCAGTGCTGCCTCTTGTCCAGGTGCGCAGAGTGTGCACGTATGTAAGGTTGCGGTGGTGTGTGCACAGGAGCGAGGTTTGCACTGATGTGAGGCTGTGGTGATGTGCGCACTGATAAGAGGCTGCGCCAAGGCCAGGGACTGGGGTAAGAAGCTTTGACCTGAACAGTGCAACCATCTCATTGCAAACTCACTCTGAGCATGGTCCCAACCTGCTGGCACTTGAGTTTGCAGACTGCCAAGAGTTTGCAAACCAGAAAAGATGTGTACTGTGTGCGCCAATCACCCCACCGCCCTCATTCTTCAGTTCTAGTACTAATAAGTTTGTGTCATGGATACCAGGCGCCCGGTCATCCTCGCCGGCTCCCACGCATGTTTGGCGTGCCGGGCACCCAAGCACCCCCCAAATGCAGCCAATTTTGTGCTCCCCTCAGGACTCCATGGAGCGCCTGGCTGCGGAGATTGCAGCCGTCAAGAACCCGCGGCTGTCGCCAGCGCTGGCACGCGCCATCACGAGGCGGCGCTTGATGGAGAGCAAGGGCATGGGAGGATGTGAGTGGTGCACACACGGACATGTGTGCCTGCCTCCAGCGCGTGCACATACCAGAGGGCGCGCCTTATTCTGCTAGCCTGCCTGACACCACCACAGTGTGCGTGACACAGCTGTGGCGCGTGCACACATGCTGCTCCTCATCATTTGATGAGTCATGGACCGTGGCGCCTGAACATGCAAAGCGTCGTGCATGTGGTAGCCTCGCTGTGACCCTCTGCTTTCAGCTGTTGCCTCAGCTCTCTGGCAAAGCGCTGCCGTGACGGGAAACACCAGCTGCGGCCTCTGCTTTGAACCTCTATGCCTTGCGACCTGCTCTGACTTCAATGCTTAGAAGGGCTGCGTTTGCTTCTGCCTCTGCTCCCACCCTCTGCGCCTTGCAGCCCGATTTAATATCACTGGAGAGGAGGGCTCCACGGTGTTCCAGGGCAAGCCCATCAGGAGGGACCGCAGGAAGAAGCACGTCAAGGAGGCAGATGCGCTGGCAGACGCCTACTTTGCTGGTGCGTGGAGCATGGCGCATGGCGCATGGTGCATGGCGCATGGTGCGTGGCCCATGGTGCATGGTGCATGGCGCATGGTGCATGGCCCATGGTGCATGGCGCATGGTGCGTGGCCCATGGTGCATGGTGCATGGCGCGTGGTGCATGGCCCATGGTGCATGGTGCATGGTGCGTGGCCCATGGTGCATGGCGCATGGCGCGTGGTGCATGGCCCATGGTGCATGGTGCATGGTGCGTGGCCCATGGTGCATGGTGCATGGTGCGTGGCCCATGGTGCACAGTGCATGGTGCACAGTGCATGGTGCACGGTGCGTGGAGCATGGTGCATGGAGCATGGCACGTGGTGCAAAACAGGCAGGAACACTGGCCAAGCCCAGCATGAGGGATCACAGCGGAAAGCGAGTCATAGGGGGTGCACGCGATAGTCATAGGGGGTGCACGCAATAGTCATAGGGGGTGCACGCGCTGGCAGGCACCGACTTTGCTGGCTTGTGATGCACATGGTCAGCATCCACTTTGCTTGTGTGCGTGCCCGGCCCTTGGCACAGGGCAATGGCATCAACCCCGCTGCATGCAAGGGCACTGTGAGTGAGACTTGTGGAGGGTAGGTCCTGCGCAATGCCATGTGCGTTGCCCACATGACCAGGCAATCTGAAGCAGCTTGGGTGCATCAAAAGCGTGCGTTTCTTTTGGTACATGCACGGGATAGGGCTGCCTGTTGTGCTCAAATTGACTTCCTGTCCTTCGATGTGCTTATAAATGGCCTCCCTTCCATAGCCCCTGCTTAATAACAACAGCCCGTGACAGTGTGCTTACAAGACATGCGCTTTCACACATGCAGCCCATGATAGCGTGCTCGCAAGATGTGTCCTTCCACCCGAAACCAGCCCATGATAGTGTGCCTGCATGATGTGCGCTTGCACCCTTGCAGACCGTGGCAGTGCCTGCAAGACATGTGCATGCATCAGAGGGGGTGTATTGGAGGGGGGTTGTGCGCTTCTGCCAAGCCGATTGCGCCGAGCAAATCAGCCTGATCTCTCCAGCCCTCTCTGGCGGCATGGACTGCTGCCATCAGGGGCATCAGCTGCTGCTGCTGTGAGGGGCATGAGCTGCTGTTACAAGGGTCATCATCTGCTGCTGCTGTGAGGGGCATGAGCTGCTGTCATCAGGGACATGGGCTGCTGCTTTATAAGGGGCATGAGCTGCCGCTGCCATCAGGGACATGGGCTCCTGCTATGTGGGGCATGAGCTGCCGCTGCCATCAGGGACATGGGCTCCTGCTATGTGGGGCATGAGCTGCCGCTGCCATCAGGGACATGGGCTCCTGCTATGTGGGGCATGAGCTTCTGCTGCCATCAAGGACATGGGCTGCTACTTTAAGGGGCATGAGCTGCTGCTGCTGCTGCTGTCAAGGGCATGAGCTGCAGCTGCTGCTGTCTGGGGCATGAGCTGCTGCTATAAGGTGCATTGGCTGCTGCTGTTATCAGGGTCATGACATTCTGCTGCTGTCTGGGGCATGAGCTAATGCGATGAGGGGAACGGGCTGCTGCTGCTGTCAGGGGCATGAGCTGCTGCTGCCATCAGGGGTATGAGCTGCTGCTATCAGAGGCCTGGGGCATGCGCCGACAAGCCTCTATGACGCACCTGTGTGACACGAGCATGCAGTGTTAAGCCTGCGGCGCGCCGTGAATGTCCATGCAGGGCTGAGCTCCTCGGAGGCGGGCGCCTTGACATCTACTGTCACAGGCTTACAAGGTGTGGTTGTGCACCTTGACATCTACTGTCACAGGCTTGACATCTACTGTCACAGGCTTACAAGGTGTGGTTGTGCGCCTGATCCTGACCCGTGCACGCGGATCACTTTCCACGGTCGCTCACAATAGCGATCAGGGTCCCAAGTTAAGCCTCATGGTGCTTTGCGTGCCCCAAAGGCTCTGCTTGTGAACTCACAACTTTCTGCGAATAAGTTTTGGTGTGCTGCCAGCAGAAATATTTTTGGCCCAATCATGCGTGCATCAAACATCCGCGGACCTTGCTGTATCCTCAGAGCAGTGAAGCTGCCAGCCAGGCATGTAGAAGAGCTGAACTGCATGGTCAAGGGTTGCCCCATACCAATCTTGTTGGGGCTGTCATCTCACCGCACTGAGCAGCGCACCGCACTGCCTCTGTCAAGCCATCTTCCGTGGGGCAGCAGCTTGGCCAGGCGTGCGTCTCTCAAAGCTTACTTCAGCAGGGTGGAGCGCACAACTGGCAACACAGATGAAGTATAAAGAATGTTGGCAAGCCTCCTCTCATTTTCTGGCACCTGGCGTCTGGCGTTTGTGTATGCATAAGGCAGCATTGGATTGCTTGCAACGTGTCGCACAGGAGACGATGGCCTCACTTGTTTGCCATCACGTATCCTCCCAGCTGTTGCGTCCAGCTCAATCGTAGCACACCTGCAGCATGCCTGCAGCACCAAGCCTTGCCACCTCACGTTCCTGTGAACTCTGTCATTTGACAGATGGCCACCCTCGTGCGCACAAGACCTCCATACTGCGAGCGCTATTCACGGATGAGGATGGCCTGCACACGTTTGCTGAGCTCCTCAGGTGAGCTCGTCACACCTGGGCGCCTCCTTGCCTGCGTGTACAGGGACTCCTTTTGAGTCGAGCACACAAGTCCGTCTGATGTCAGTGCTTGGGGTTACTGACGCCACCTTTTGCACCTTTTGCTCGGATTTTTCAGTTGCGCATACAAGGTTGCATGTGGGCTTCAGGCAGTTGGGCATATTGGGGCCCTTCCTGGCTGCCCTTCCTGCGCAGCGCTCGTGCAGGGCAAGTGCGGGTAAAAAGGGGCCGCTTGCCTGTTCATGTGTGCAAGCAACGGTCCCTGTGCATACATACCCTTGTCGCCCTGTGTGTGCATACATACCCTTGTGTGCATACATACCCTGTGTGTACATACATACCCTTGTCGCCCTGTGTGTGCATACATACCCTTGTGTGCATACATACCCTGTGTGTACATACATACCCTTGTCGCCCTGTGTGTGCATACATACCCTTGTGTGCATACACACCCTGTGTGTACATACATACCCTTGTCGCCCTGTGTGTGCATACATACCCTTGTGTGCATACATACCCTTGTGTGCGTACATACCCTGTGTGTGCTTACATACCCTTGTCGCCCTGTGTTTGCATACATACCCTGTGTGTGCATACATACCCTTGTCGCCCAGTGTGTGCATACATACCCTGTGTGTGCATACATACCCTTGTCGCGCTGTGTGTGCATATATACCCTGTGTGTGCATACATACCCTTGTCGCCCTGTGTGTGGTTGTCCCTGTGAATGATTGCCCTTGCACGCCATTGCCCCTGCGTGAAATGGCCCTTTTGTGTGCGATCGCCCTCACTTCCTGCTCAGCTCCCTCGCTGCGGAAGGCAGGCTGGCGGAGGCGGCCGCCCTGAGCAAGCGAGCCATGGAGCTGTGTGCGGGGCAGGTGCGGAGGGTGCAGGTCATCACATGGCCCATGTGTGTGGCACATGGCTATGTTTCTGACGGGGCAGAGGTGGGCCACGCAACGCCATACACATGATCAGGGGCCGTGGGTCAGTACACGTGACACCAAGTCAAAAACGTGGGGTCACAATTAAGTGAGGAAAGCTGACAACACACTGCTTTCAAGAATAGACCGAGGCCAGCCAATGGCACATATGCCCACGGTCAGCATGTGAGTGCAATTAATAGCCTGGTCTGCTTGCTGACCGCTCCGAGACCTTGCGACTTAACATTTGCAAGCCCATGTCATGGCAGCTGAACAGCTTTCCTCAGAGCACTCCAGCCCCCCCCCCTCCATACCTGGCTTGTATTTGCTTGCATGTGCGCGGAATCCTGGCACGCACACCATGCGCAGCTCCTGGCAGTGAAGCGCTGCACCCTTTCTCGCCAAGCCTTGCCGCACTGCTGCCCAAAAGCCTCAACTCCCCTGGAGCGTGCACCTCAATGGTAGCAGCTGCGGTTGCACTTGTATGGTAGTAGCTATGGCTGCAGCTGCAGCCAATCTGAGGCCAATCCCATGGCAATCCCAGGCCAATCCAAGGTGCACCATGTAAATGCACTGGCAACACATTCTGTCCCTCTTCTATCCGCGGCAATGGCATTGACCCGTTCGTGCGCCGCACCTTCTGTCCTGCATGTGCAGTCTCGCTGGTTCCCCAGGGCGCGCAGGGACTTGCTGACCCTCATGTATGTGGACCTCCTACTCATCACGGGCCACCCCGAGGTGGGCCTGTGCGCGCGCACATGTGTGTACATGTGTGTTATTGTGTGCATGTGCAGTTTCATGTGTGTTTGTGTGTGCCTGCACTGCAGCTGTGTGTGTGTGTTTGTGAGTGGCTGCACGCACAGCCGGGTGTGTTTGCGTGTGACTGCAGGCATAGCTGTGCATGTTCTGTGCATGTACAAGGGTGATGTGTGTGCCTGCTTGCGCTGTGTGAGTGGTGCGCGTCACTGTGTGAGTGGTGCGCATCACTGTGTGAGTGGTGCACGTCAATGTGTGAACTGTGTGTGCGGAGGGGTATACGTGCATGCCCATGCGTGTGCTAGACTGGCCTCTGTAAGTGTGTTTGGGAGCACAGGTCAGGAAAGGGTATCTGACAAAATGTATAACATTGCAAGGCAATCTAGGCCACAAGCAGGCATATGCATGTGTGCACGCGCAGCAAAAGCGCACTTGCGCACACACACACACACACACACACACACACGATCTGGCAGCTGCAACAAAGGATAGCGCCTGGGATTGGACAGCGCTTGCTCCCTTCGTGCTTTGGATGTGTTCTTTGTGCAGGATGGCCTGGGACAGCGCTGATCTCCTCCGTGCTTTGGCTGTGCACTGTGCAGGATGCCTTTGCGCTGGTGAAGGCGCTCCTGGGCCGCTGGCCTGCCAGCTGCAGGGCGTGGTCCAGGTTCTCATGCGCTGCTGCTGCACTGGGTGAGTGAGGGTTGCGCTGCTGAACACCTCCGGGCACAATACTTGCATGCACTGTCCAGGCAATGTTTACATGTGCTGTCCAGGCAATGTTTGCATGCGCTGTCCAGGCAAATGACAAACACGCTGCTTCTGCGATCCTGATGCGTTTTTTTGACACGCCACTGACTCTTGCTTATGCTGCATTTGCCGTCAAGATAAGTGGCAACCATGCTACATCTGCCATGATGCTGTGTTGGCTTCTCATGTGCTCCTGCAAGCCACCCCCTCCTCCCCTGCACCAACCACAGTCACCAGGGCTTACACTCCTTGAGACCTACTTCCTGAATTGCTCCTTCTTCCAACTGCCAATTCCACTGCTTGTACCCGGGCGCTGAGATGCTCATTCCCAACCCCCTCTGGAGGGAATGTCTGCTGACTCAGGGGTTGAGTGCGCAATGGCATGCCTGCGGCTGTGCGCTTGGTGGCACGCCTGCGGCTGTGCGCGCCGTGGCAAGCCTGTGGCTGTGTGCGCCGTGGCAAGCCTGTGACAGAGTGCGTTGTGGCTTGTCATCTGCTGCAGGCCCATCCGGCACGCGCAGCTGGAATGCTGTGGTCAGCTCCGCGCGCAGGCGCTGCCCCGAAAGCGTGCCAGCCATGGTCATGCAGGTAGGTCAGGGTGCCAGCCATGGCCATGCATTTAGGTCAGGGTGCCAGCCATGGCCATGCATTTAGGTCAGGGTGCCAGCCATGGTCGTGCAGGTAGGTCAGGGTGCCAGCCATGGTCGTGCAAGACGCAGGCAGCGTGCATGCCAGCCATGGCAGAGGGGCAAGCTTTAGCTGGACAAGGCACGCCCAGGCCTGATTGCTTGCCGGCCAGGGTCATGCAAGCGGTGTGTGTGCCTCCTGACGCTGCTGGACGCTCTGGACTCCTGCAGCAAAGGGTTTGTACTATGATTGCCTGTTTAAGCCATGCGCCAGCACCATTTGCAGTTGGTGAGCCCCAATGCAGGCTTGCACATGCGTAAGCAAGCGCGCATAAGCGATCCACAATGAATATATGCACCTTTTAGTGCTTCAGCACAATAGCAGGCCAGTAGCTGGGGACGCACATGTGCCCACCCAAACAGCAAGTGCACACACACACATATGTACACGCAGACACACATGTACACGCGCACACGCACAAACACACACATGGACACACGCATACACCCATGCACACTCTCTGCTAACAGGGCCACGTGCACGCTTTCCATGGCAAGTTCAACGAGGCCTTGTCAGAGTACTTCCAGGTGCGCCCCTAGGATGGACCTCCCAGGTTGGTAGGGAACACGCCCAACCTAGCCCGCCTTTTCAGCACACCTTTGCCCCTGGGATGGACCTCCCAGGCTGGTAGGGAACACGCCCAACCTAGCCCGCCTTTTCAGCACACCTTTGCCCCTGGGACCTTTGGGTGCAGCTCTCAGGGTACCTCAGAGCGCCTGAGCTTCAAGAAGCTGAACCCGAGCCTCAGGACTGTGCCAAGACTGTGACCCTGAGTGCCAAGCCCCAGGACCTTCGGGTGCAGCTTCCAATAAGGGCCAATAGTGCGCTGACTGAGCCTTCGGACTGTGACCCTCTGTGTATTAGCTGAGCCTCGGGGCTTGTGGGTACAGGCTTTGAGGTGCAGCAGCCGCAGAAGGGCTGGCCAGTAGACACGCACAGGGATCCTGGATCCAGATGCTGCTGCTGTGCGCACAGCTAGATGGGCAGCTTTGGATGGGTGGCGGCTGAGCTCCTTTTGTTGCAGTTCATGCTGACCATGGATCGCCATACACACGACAGTGCGATGCAGCCTGGCTTGTGTCTCTTCCTGCCTGCCCTTTGGGGAGGTCTGCCTGTATGCAAGGCTACTGCGACCTGTTAAGTGCTATGGGGCTGAACTAATGGAGCCCGTCTGCAGGGGTGTTGCTCCCGCCCCAAGCTGCCCTCCTCTTCTTTTGCTCGCAAGCAGGGCTGTTGCTCTTGCCTCCATCCTCCCCTCCCCCTTGCATTGGCCTGCCTGTAGGCATACCGCTTCCGGCCTGAGGAGCCTCTTTCCCCCGCTTTGGCCTTTGGCTGCAGGCGTACAACTTCTGGCCTGAGGATCCCACCGTCGCTCCTGCCCCCATCCGCCCCTCCCCCCTGCTTTGGCCTCTGCCTGCAGGCGTACCGCTTCTGGCCCGAGGAGCCCCTGCTGCTGCTGAGCATCGGTGCCACTTTCATCCGCTGGGCCTGCACCAACAAGGTGGCCGACCGCAACAGGGCCATCCTTCAGGGCTTTGCGTTCCTGCAGGTAGGTGCCACATCATTCCCACGACTGGCGCAGAGCACATTGCACTGCCCTCCTTCAGGGCTTTGCGTTCCTGCATGTGGGTGCCACATCATTCCCACGCCTGGCGCAGCGCACATTGCACAGCCATCCTCCGGGGCTTTGGGTTCCTGCAAATGGGTGCCCTTGAGCAGCCTCCATCACGAGCATGTGCTCGCCTGGCTGCCACCATGTGCACTGGGCTGTTGAACGCGTGGCCTCTGTTCCATCTAGCAGTGCTGGGCATGCTGGCACTGCTGCGCACTTGCATGTGTGTGAGCTTGACTGCCCTGCACACGTGCGCGCAAGCCTGTGCATGCGTTTGTGCGCACACGCGCGAGCATACACAAGCATACACTGCATGAGCACGTGTATGCAAGCGTGCACACTTGTGCGCACATCCCCTGCAGGCGTACTCACACCACCGCAGCAGCACGCTGCTGCACGAGTCCCTGTACAACATAGGCCGCGCTGCGCACGCGCTGGGCCTGTCAGGTATCGCCCACCACTACTACATCACTGCCCTAGCCTCTCACACAGCCCCCCCCACCAGCGATGAAGTGCCACTGGCAGACGGACAGCACGCACAGCAGGGCGGGGCGGATCTGAGCAGCAGTGCGCATGGCCGCCAGCAGCAGCAGCAGCAGCAGCAGCAAGGCAGTGAAGCGCCGGGGGCGCCTGATGTGGAGATGGCAGAGGCTGGCAGCCAAAAGGCAGGCTGCGCTGGGGTCCCCGCTGTCCCTGCTGGTGCTGCCGCTGCTTACACAGGGGGCGCGGTGGGGGAGGGTTACGCTGCTGCGCCCGGCCCTGGTGCAGACGAGGCATCCCCAGCACTTCGGGGACACGCTGCAGGCCTCGCAAGGGGGGCGGGTGCAGTGTGTAGAGCAGGGGAGCACAACCAGCCGGAAGGGGAAGAGGGCAGGGAGAGAGGGCAGGGGCGGCTAGCACGCGCGTGGGGCACGATGGCGAGGAAGAGGTACACAGTGACGGCAGGCCAGGGGGTGGTGGAGGCGGCGGGCGGCGCTGGGCCGGCAGCGGGCGCCGCTGCTGCGGCGGGCGTGGGCCGGCTGCTGGATGAAGCGCCAGCCAGCTTGGACCTCACCCAGGTGTGGGGTCTGTGCTGCTGAATGTGGAGGCTGTGCACGCAAGCATGCACGCATGCAAGTGGGGTGTGGGAGTGGTACGAGGAGAGCAGCAAGGAGGAGAGACAAAGGATGCGGAGGGCAGGTTGGATGGTATTGCTTGGCAAACATGTCACCACGGGTTTTCGTTACTGCAATGGCAGCTTAATCTGCTATGTGACGTGCAGTGAGGGCATGTAGTCCACCACGATGCCCTCACGCTGCACCCTTGTGATGCTTTCAATTTCTTTATCCAAGACAGGCTCGGGTTTTCATTTTCCTGCCCTGGCCTCGGTACGGGCTCATTCTCCCCCCATGCACAACTGACAGCTCAAGCGGGCACGCAACAAACCAGATGATACAGCCCTTCTCAAACTTACCTCGCTGCTGTGGCCACACCGCAGGAGACTGCGCACAACCTGGCCATCATGTACCGCGCCAGCGGAGCAGACCTACTTGTGCGCCGCCTGTACCGCCGCTATCTCACCATTAGATGAGCCGCCGCTATCTCTCACCGTTAGATGCGCCGCCTGTACCGCCGCTACTTGTGCGCCGCCTGTACCGCCGCTATCTCACCATTAGATGATGCCCGCACTGTGTGCCATGTACCGCCGCTATCTCACCATTAGATGATGCCCGCACTGTGCGCCATGTACCGCCGCTATCTCACCATTAGATGATGCCCGCACTGTGTGCCATGCTTACGTCTGAGCTGTGGACCACTATTGACGGACAAGATGGTCTGACAACATACAAGTAGATGGCACTGGTCATAGGAACAAGCAACTGAGCCATTAAGGTCACATCACTGCAACTGACGCCCTTTTCTTGCATGCCTGGGGCCTTGATTTTTTGGGGCTTTGTTCACTCCCTCCTTCATGTATACCGCTTTGCACCATGAGCTCATGTTGCCCCCAGATTAGCCTCGTCTTTCTGTATTTCTTTCTTTCATTAACCCTATAATCAATAATGGTTGCAACAATGGAACACAGCGGTGGTTACATCAGACTGAGATCATTAGTCTAACGCCAAAACTTGCCCCTTCTTTGGCTACCTAGAGGGAGGTGCCACACATGTCTGGTATCAGTTATATCAGCGATGAAGAAGTATGCCAATTCCTATTCACACAGAAATCGGCAACGCAGTTCTATGGATAATGGCCTTTTACTAAGAGTTTTAGGCGCCAGCTAAGCTGCCCTCGTTCGGAGGACACAGCTATGTGACCTAACCTACGTCGGAAATGTTTGGGCGGTTGAATCAATCATGATTGATTCAACCAGGTCCAGTTGAAACAGTGGTTGATTCAACCATCAACCAGGTTTCAACCAGGAAATGATTGAAACAACCGTGAATCAA
>LKMJ01002849.1_pt1 | contig 16026 bp, 18 predicted proteins | sample 643391 | NCBI WGS metagenome assembly LKMJ01 (sample SAMN04112250, study PRJNA286221) | soda lake metagenome | biome: soda lake; feature: Kulunda Steppe; material: water; isolation source: sample PL-Br10 brine of Picturesque Lake | place: Russia: Kulunda steppe | collected 2010-07
CATTCCCCTAGGCACTGCAAATGCCTGCGCTCTGTCCTGATCAGGATGGCATGTTGGCCCTGACTGCATTCCCCTAGGCACTGCAAACGCCCGCGCTCTGTCCTGACCAGGATGGCATGTTGGCCCTGAGTGCATTCCCCTAGGCACTGCAAATGCCTGCGCTCTGTCCTGATCAGGATGGCATGTTGGCCCTGACTGCATTCCCCTAGGCACTGCAAATGCCTGCGCTCTGACCTGACCAGGATAGCATGTTGGCCCTGGTCGTAGACCACCTTGGGCGCCTTGCTGGCTGCTCCTCCCTGGGCATTGCTGCTGCTCATCTTGGCCACCTCCCGCACCACGGCCGCGCCCAGCTCCATGAAGGCCTTGGCCGTCTCGCCTGTTGGGTCGGCGACCACGAGCGGCTTTCCGCCTGCATGTGAAACATGGTAAGTGCCAGAGGCAAGGGGCTAAACGTGGTTGCATGCACTGGTGCGCAGGATGTGCTGGTGTTGAAGTGCATGGGCATGCAAGTGCAGGCGAAAGCGTAGCTGCAAGTTAACAGGCACAGCTGAAGAGGCGGGCATGGGCGGCGTTGGTGGACGCAGCTTGTGCACATGGCGCACAAGGAGCGCTTCCACTTTGAAACAGCACCAGCAGAAAAAGCATGTACGCACACACACATGGCCACACTCACACATGGCCACACTCACACATGGCCACAGCCCGGCAGCGTGTGACAACACAGCCATATCGCGTGGCTTGTGCCTATTGGCTGTGCAAGATGGCGCTTGTGTGACCTGATGACTGCACACCCCTTGCTGCGCAGCAGGAGCCATGCAGGCGCGATGCATGAGTGGCCTGCTGGACCTACCATCCGTCCCCACGGATGCACGAGCGGCACGCCGCAGCGATTATCTGCACCCACCATCTCCGGCGGCTGACAGGTCTGGGACAATGGGGAAACGGAGGAGGTTGGGCAAGCCAAAGTCCCTCTGGATGCGGTCGCCGCTGCCCTTGCCAAAGGGGAAGTGGCGCTTGCCCTCGACTTCAAAGTACGACATGTTTTCCACGACAGCCGCGCACGGCACCTGCAAGAAGCAGCACCACACAAGAAGCACACTCCTCCACCACTACAATCCACAGCACCAGAAATTGTGGAGGAGCAACACGCATAGCTCCTGGCTGCACTTACAAATTCACTGCAGACCTCACACTTTGAGAAGTAACAGTTCTCCTAGACAGCCATGCACAAGACTGCAGGCCATGAGGGCCACCCTACCACCCTCGGCCGCTCCCATCCACGCATTCAAAGGCCACGCACCAAAAAGAATGGATGCTTAAGGAAACAATGTGTTTTCTTTCCTACACCACAGCCAGGTATGGGACTTGCGAGCGTAAACGGGGCACCATTTCCTTCCTTCCCTTCGCACAGCCAGTGCACCCACCACCAAGGCCGCACACCTTGCCACCACGGCCACTGCACAGCCACCACAGCCACCACGGCCACCACCACTGACGCCACCACCGACCACCACAGCCACCACAGCCACCACAGCCACTGCACAGCCAGCCCCCCTCCACCCGCGCCAAGCCAAGGAGTGCACACAGTGCACCATTTTACTAATATCCCACAGCTCCTGCTCTGAGATGTAGCTGCGTCTTGGCCCTTGCATGCCCTGCAATCATGGCTGTGCCTCCCTGTGCTTCTGGCCGTGCCTCCCTGCCGTGCCTCCCTGTGCTTCTGCCATGCCTCCCTGCCGTGCCTCCCTGTGCTTCTGCCATGCCTCCCTGCCGTGCCTCCCTGTGCTTCTGGCTGCCTCCCTGTGCTTCTGGCTGCCTCCCTGTGCTTCTGGTTGCACCTCTGATGGCTCAATCTACGCTCCATCTGTGCTCTATCTGTGCTCTCGGGACTCTGCCCATGGCAAGGTCCTCCTCTCCCTCCCCCCAGCTTTGCACAACCCTCTCACATCATGCCGGTGTTCCATAATACTGAGCCCAGCTGTGCACTCGCCTCCTGATTGCACTCACCTGCTGCTTGCACTCACCTTCTGATTGCTGATACCAACCCAGCTGTGCACTCACCTGCTGCTTGCACTCACTTACTGATTGCTGAAACCGAACCTAGCTGTGCACTCACCTGCTGATTGAGGCATCCTCTGTCTCACGTGCCCCCGATGCAGCCTTGCACACATCCCCTGGGGTGGCTGGCAACTGTGCTTTAAAGAGCCACACAGGGAGAGACTCATGCCCAGCCCTCAAAGCAGCCTTGCAACCACCCTAAGAATGGCAGCAGTGCCCAGGTCCCTGCCCACACCCAAGGTCGACATGCTGCTGCCTCATTCCGCACCACCTGCTTGAAGGATCCGCCATCACTCCATGTGTGCAGGTGGTTTTGAACATGTCAGCTGCCCTCCATCTTGGATACACTCTCATACATCAGTGGATTGATGATCATCATGCAGAGTCTGCAGACCTATGCATAAGGCCCACTTGACCCAAGCTCAAGAGTGACCCAAGAAGAGCCTCTCCACTTGGCAGCAGCCCTCAGACACAACGAGGCCACCCCCCACGCACCACCAGCTTGGCAAACATGCGGATGCCCCTGACCGGCCCCCACGCACCACTAGCTTGGCAAACATGCGGATGCCCTTGGCCACGTCGATGAACGCGAGTGTCTGCGGCGTGGTGACGACGACCGCGGCGCTGAAGGACACTGTCTGGCACATCGTGAGCTGGATGTCGCCGGTGCCTGGCGGGAAGTCCACAACCAGGTAATCCAGATCACCTGCAAGATGCGCGCGCATGGCAGCAGCAAGGCCTGACGTGTACAGACACCCAACGGGCCAACTGGCACTGCGGGCATGCTGGCCCTGGCCTCTGCTTTAGGGCTTGCTGCTGTGGGGCCGACGTGCTGCCATCCTGGCAAGAGGGATGCAGCTAGTAGGGTGTACAGACTTTTTAACACTGGTAGGCATATGCTGGCACGGACCCCCTTTCAATGGCGGCAGCAGGCGTTCAACACGCATCGGACGCGCTCGCCCGCAGGCAGGCACCCACCCCATTCCGTGGTGGTCAGCATTTGTTGGATGAGGCCAGACACCATGGGCCCCCTCATGATGGCAGAGCCTTGGCCAGCATACCCAAACGACACCAACTTGACGCCCTCGTACTCTGTGGGGTAGATGGCCTGCATGTAAGCGCACGCGCAGCCGAGCATGCGCATGCATGTCGCACTTTGTGGGGTAGATGGCCTACATGTAAGCGCACGCGCAGACAGGCATGCGCATGCATGTCGCAGCAGCATTGCAGGCGTGTATGTCTACCCTGCCATGGGTGGCGCTCTTGGCACTGCTTCTTCCACAACATGAACGGGGCATGTCACGGGCAGTGTTGCTTGCTGGCCGGCGATCGTGGCGCTTAACGATGCGCAGCACAGAGCCAAGATGGACGCAATACAGCCCTACAGCCCTCCCACCTTCCCTACCTGTGCCACCACACATGTTTAACCCCTACCAGGGGCTGACTGCAGCGGCTCCCTCACTCACCCTCGTCTCCTCATTCATCTCAAGGATCCTCTTTTCAGGGCTGACCATGGAGGGCACACTGGGCCCATACACATCAGCATCAAATATCCCCACCTGCACAAGGGATATGAGGCACGCCTGGTCAAGCAATGTGATGGGCTGTCCATAAGCCAGCCCTTGTACTGCCACCTTTGAGCAGCTGCAGCCATGCTTGGATCTGCTGGCATCAAGAATGGCAGATGTGTCTTTCCCTGCAGTGCAGGCACTCGCTAATCCTGCAGGCACCTTGACTGCGACAAGAAGCTGCTGCATTTTCAGCCACATTCACGTGTTCACATCACACGTGAAGTGCCCCTCTCTTCCTGCCAGCAGCTGCAAGGCCTACCACCACCACCCCTGTACGGCTGCGTGCGCTGCCCCTCCCACAGATAGCAGCATTGCATGCAGATGCATACACTGCCCCTCCCACATGCAGTGGCATGCTCTGCTGCTCCCACGAGCAGCTGCATGCATTGCCCCACCTACACGCAGCTGCTTGCTCTGCGCTTCCACATACCACTGCATGTGCTGGCCCCTCCCACCTTGGCCCCCATCTGGACACAGCCCCCCTGTACAGTTAGCTGCATCTTTGCTCATGCGCTGCTCCTTGACACCTTGGCCTCCATCTGCACAAAGGCCCCCTCTACAAACAGCTGCCTCTCTGCATGCGTGCTGCCCCTGCCCACCTTGGCCCCCATCTGGGCCAGCGTGTAGGCCAGGTTCACAGATACGGTGGACTTGCCCACGCCACCTTTGCAGCTGGAGACAGCAATAATGTTTCGCACGCCTCGCAGGCCCCCTGGGCGCCCGCTGTCTGGCAGCAGCGGCTGCGGCGGCTGGCTTGTCATGGTCACATCCACATCCTGCACCCATGCCAGCTCCTGCACTCACACAGGAAACAGGTGGCAGGGAGGACGCCTTCGAAAGCACGTGAAGGTCACACCTGCGTCTCGCAAGCACGCCAGCTCCTGCTTGCACAATGAGCAGGTGGCAGGAGGCTCTTGCTCAATTGGCTGACCTATGCCTGCAAATTGGAGTCGCAAAATGGACTCTTGTCTGCGAAAGGGGGTCAAACATTATGATCCGAGGGAGCTCACTCTGACACTGAGGTTGCAGCGACTGAATGCCTCACTCTGGCACTGAGGTTGCAGCCACTGAATGCTGCTTTAGCTTCGCTTTTGGCCAACTGGGGGAAGGCTCAAATGCAAGGCACATAGAAGGACTTGTCCTCCAAAACCGATGCTGGACAGACGGAAGCACCCAGCTAACTTAGTAAGCATAATCTCAAATAAAGCGTCAACGCTACCTTGAATGCACAATGCAAGACAGCTCTCCAAAACAGATACATTGAGCTGGCCAATTTCAGGTCAACCACAAACAAGGGTTTGCTTGGTAAGATGGAGTGGACCAAGCATTAAGCTATACCAGCCAAGTCTGTGCAAGCTAGTCAGGCTTGTGAAAGCCTCAGCAAGCCTAAAGGCATACATTTCAACAGACCCTTGCATCGCTGCAAAGAAGTGCAGGACCTCACGCAAACTACAAGCAAGACCGTGAGCAAGGGATTCACCCTGTCGCAAATTTGTTTCAAAGAGGGGGGACTGGGCACAAACATATGGTCTGGAAGATTTTGGGGCAGCCTACATCACTTTACCTTGAGACAGGCAGTTCTAAGGCTTGTCCTTGTAAGAAATGCATGAGTGCATGGTGTGAATTGTTGCAGGAGGGCACTAAGAGCACGTCTATGCTCATTCGTGAATGAACAATTTGAAGGGCTGACAGCTGTGCCATGCCACAGTGCTTTGTATTTTTAAATGGACAAGCCACAAAAAACTGGTGATGTGCATGCAACTGGCATGTTTGCAAGCAAAGGATTAGGATGGGTAGACAGCAACGAACAGGGCTAGCACACGCAGCGCTTGCTTGCTACACACGAAGTGTGCCTTTGCAGTGTGCAAGTATGATGCTATCTCACAGCTTAACTTCTAGTGCAACTTGAATCGCATTGCAGAGATCATGCCTTCTTCTGGTTCTGAACATTGCGCATCCTGGAAAGTTTGAGAGTCCTTGCACATGCCAGCCAAGGTCCAGGTCCTACCTTCACATACTGCTTGGCCTGCTGCTCAAACACCTCCTTGACAGGGCATGCAGGGGTGGTAAGCTCAATTGTTAGCCCCACTCGGCCAGAGCTAGCATCAATGTCCAAACCCTTGATGAACCCGCAAGTCACTATGTCATCGCCAAAGTCTGGGTCTATTACATTGCGCAGCTGGCCAAGAACTGCAGCCTCCTTGCTCTCAGCTGGAGCCTGCAGCACAGCGGAGTAAGTGGGTGGATGTGCAAGTGATTGCATGTGAGTGTGTGCGTGTACACATGCTACATTGCTAATGTAACATCAAAAGCTTCAGATCTCATTCATGGATTTTGTATATCTTTTAACTAAACATCTCATAAATCTGCTTTATTCTGATCTCTGCAATTGTGTGCATTGTGTGATGACTGATATACGAAGTGCAAAAATTAAGTGCTTGGAGGTTGACAGTCCTTCAACAGGGCTAATCACAATGTGAAGCGGGGGGAAAAGGATGCTTGCATCCAGATTCAAAAAAACACAACATTCATCACAGCTTGTTGCTCTGACTGGGGCGCTGCACTTTGGACACACAATGAAACACTACTAAATATCTGCACGCACCGTCATGATGGACGCTCCGGCGGATGCTACAACACTGTGCCTTTGAACACCGCAAGGCTGTCCTGCGGTTTGGGACTGCCCTGGCGCTCTGGTGAGCCTACCCAAAGGTTGCCTACGCTTCAGGTGCTGGGTTACACGGGTTGGCCTCATTAAGATTGCAGCAGGGGCAGAGGAGGGGCAGGAGGGGCCTGACCGAAAGCAGGCCACCTGCAAGGACGCAAACACGATTCACCAAAATTATACCCTGTCTCGGGCAAGTGTGAGGCACCTTCTGGCATTCACACTTGAGCTGGTCTGCCTAGATGCCCCACCTTTCCGCCTTTCAAGTGCAACGACGCCATTTCAAACAAATATTAACCTATTCCAATTTGTGCATAACCCTGCTACCCAACTATGGTAACATTGTGAAAAAAGAGTAACATTGTGAACAAATTGTAACATTTTGAAGTATAATGTGAAAAAATATTCAAGGGAAACCAGGTTCACCGATCTCCATGGGCATACTTAAAGAAGTTCTCGCTTCTGACTGACTGCGGGATGGAAACTACAATGCGTTGACCCTCGCAAGTCAAAACCCCAAACCTTTGAAACACAGGTGAGCTGATTTCAAGCTGATTTACGCACTCATGTGCGGAATGGGGGCTCCCCCTCAAACTGAACTCAAAGAATGCTAAGAGGAATGTGAGCAGGTTATGTTTGCATGCACCCTCCCTTCGATGCGGTGGACAATAAGGTCAATATTGTGGCCAAGTGCGCAGTTGTGCATGCTTATGAGCTGTTGTGCAAAATGAGGTGCATGTTCTTTTCACTGCCTTGTTTCTCTGAGAAAGAAATATCCGTTCCTTTTTCTCCCTTTTTGCCTGTCCTTTTCTGGTAAGCCCCATATTTTCTGCATGCCTTGACTGTCTTCAATTTCCCTCAGCACGAACACAAATTGCCTGGCACGGGAGACAGGCCAGATGCCCCTTTAATTCTACTGGTTCTGCTGTGTTGTCTGCTTTTACAACAGCCTGCTGACAACCAACACTGCCTTATTCAGCAAGATCGATGAGGCTGATCTGCGGTTGGCACACAAATAAAGGAAGCTGGATATTTGAGGTTGTACCTACACTTTGCAACATACCTAAGGATGATGTGCACATCTTTGCTATGAAGATTAGTTTGGGTGGTGGGATGATCAAGAACGTGCATCCAAACTACCTTCTCACCTACGACAAAGTATCCCTAACCATCTCTCGCATGTTCTCTAGACTCAGACTCTCCAGTCACAACTTGAATGAGCTCAGAATCTGCACTAAATTCAACTGGCTTTCCAGGCTCATCATCAAAACCTCAAGCAAAGGTGATTTGGGGTGAACATCATTTTCACAAATATCCGATGGCTCAACGAAGTCTGGTCCTGCTGGCACGTGCAGCCAACACGACTTTACCCCAATGGCTTATATCAAATATTTCAGCAGATGAAATCCAATCCTGCTCAAGACTGGATGCTCTTTGCATACTATCTGCTGGAATGAGGAATGGCCATCAAAGAGACATTCAGGCTATACACCCTTCACGCTGGGATGTACACCTCATTGAAGTCAAATATTGTGATGACACACAGCCAGAGCAACAACTAGCAAGAGCAACTGTACAGCATTCTAGATTGAAACACGCCCTTGCGCAGCAATGCCACAAAGTAATCTACGTACCATCCTGATTGGAATGATGGGGACATCTATACATGCCATACTGAACTACTCCTCAATAATTTGGCCTAAACCACACTCTTGAAAAAAACTACATAAGCAGTGAAAACCAATCCCTACATCAATAAAGGAAAAGGAGACATGTTGGCCCGAAGAGCCGAGAGTCTCCTCCACCAGGGAGAAGGAAGAGCTAGTGAGGATCTGGAGGGTGACAATCCGCCCCCTGCCCCAGACCAAGGCCTTGTTAGGAACTGGTTTTTTCAAGAGCGCGTCTAGTTGTTGTCAGTTTGAGTGCATAAAGCACAGAATGAGCATGTAACTTGAAGGCAGTCTCATGGGCTTTTTGTGTGTCAAGGCCAAGCTCTTTAACATGATTCAAAGTGTGTGAGGTATAGATAGAGCCTCCTTAACCAAGAAAAATGGTGTGAAGGATAAATTTCTTGGCCTTCAAGCGCTTACAAAGAACCTCATGCTGTTTTCTAGAGGCCTCTGATTGGCGTCCTGGCTGTGTATCTCCACAGTATTTTACCTCAACGAGGTGTATCTCCCTTATATTGACATTGAGCTCGTGAGCTCTGCGTACATCTCTGCTGGGTTGTCTTGGGTGTGACATTTGGTGCAAATGAGGAGAAGTTGGCGATTTGTATTTTTTAATTGGCAAGGGGGTGACCAAAATGACATTAGGGCGACTAGAGGTGAGTCTTTCTCAAGCAGACAAACGAGCATCAAAAAGCCAGCTGGGTATAGTCCTGCTATTCGCATGCTCAGGAATTTGAAGGTTTTGTTGGGCCAAACGGTTAGTACTGCCGGTATCCAAATGGACCAAACAGCCTGCCAGAGAGCCTTTGCTGATGGCTTTCATGATAATCCTGCAGGCAACATTACGGCGGTCAGTGATCATACCCGAGATGATTGTGTGTTGACACCCTGAGAGAACATGGAGAGCACTATCTGCTTACTGACAGAGTGGACATTTAAGGCTAGTGGACGTTTTAAAGCGGACAGCGTGCATCTGATTGAAAAAGGGTGCATGTGCGGTTGTGGAGGATATTGCATTTCATTTGGAGAGAGATTTTGGATATGCTCCAAGAGATGGTTGCTATTGCCTTTGTGGAAGTGTGGAAGCAGACTCTGCTGATGAGAGTAATACCCTGTTTTTGAGTTGGCGTAACCCAGTTTATGGTTTGAGTGCATGTTGGATTTAGTGCGGCTTGGAGATTTTAAAGGTTAGTCAATCTGGTGCCGTGTTGGGGAGCTTCAGTGCCAGATCCTTGCTGATTAACTTCTTCAACAGCTAACCAGTTAATATCAAAGAAGGGATTGCCACCTGGGCCTGCTGGGCGGATGGTTGTTTCAGCTGGGAGGCTGTTTCCATGGCAGGCTTGGTATTTTGCAAGGGCGTCTGCACATTCATTTCAAGCAATACTAGCATGAGACTACTCTATGAAGGAAGATGTGGGATTGAGAGCTTCAGATAGGATCAGAAAGAATGTTGAGGAGGTCTCCTAGGACATGGCGACAGTGCCTCTCTGGGTATAAGAATTGTGCCCTTATTTGATGGAGTGAGGTAAGGCTGTCTGTGGCAATATGAATATGATTGTGAGTGATAGCAGCAGCTATAGCTGCCAGTTCTGCTCTTCCTATGGTGTTGGTTATACCAGCACCATTTGGTTCAACCAGGTTAGAGTTGCCCGAGCTGGGTTGGTAGACCCCTGCCCCAATAACTGTTTTGCCTTCTTGAATATGGTAGCTACCATCCGTGTAGGTCCAGGATTTCTAGTCAGAAATTGAAGTGTAAGTCCTGGTCTGGAATGATGGGAAAGGGGGGCCACTTCACCCAAAGCAGGTCTGTGGGAGCACCTGGCAGTTCGCATTTTGTCTGAGTGAAGTTCGTCAAATTTCTTGAGACCTGGCGCTGTCTCAGCGTGCCTTACATTACCTTATGGCATGGCTGGCAATGTTGTTGAGCTGCCAGTTTGCTTCAGGGATGTCGCAAGCAAGATTTTGCAGCCATGAAGGATTGTGTTTATTAAGGTGAAGCCGTGCAGCTGTATTCCAGACTGCTATGATATGGAGATTCCAAGAGGCCTGGGGTAAGGGAGTCTCTTGACTAATCCAAGATTGAGGGGAAGCGTAGGCAATCTCATTAGCTGGAATTGTTCCAAGTTTATGACACAAGTGGGGATAGGCTGTCAGGAGACTTTGGCAGTTGCCTCAGTACTGAGGATGGCTGAGTAGATGGCATGTGCCTAATATCTGAGGCTAAGATTCATGGTATGTCCATTATAAATGGGATGGCACACTGAGAAACCAGTGAATTGGGACAGGAGGGAGTTGAAGTGTGCACCAAAGAATGCATCTCGTGAGTCTGCACTCCAATTATTGGAGTAGCTAGGGTTGAAGTCTGGCGGGGAGGCCATTTTTTCCTGAGTTACCAGAGGGTTTTTGAGGGCAGTGTGCACATTATTTGGCAAAGCTCGCGAGTGAGAATCCTTGATCTTCTTGCCGTTGCACTTCTTTTCTAACTGTGCTTTCCTAGTAAGCAGCCCTAGTAGTTCAGATGCAAAGCTTATAGATGTAGGTGTCATGTTGTTATGAAGACCTTTAAACTTGGCTGTGTGGAAAGATATGAAGGATGTTGAGGTGCTCCAGTGCCATCATGCCCTGGCATTGTCTGTCTGTGCTGTACGTACCTGCTACTCTCAATGAGTAGATTTATGGGAGAATAAGAGGTAGAGGGTTGTGTTGAGGGAGGGCTGCTCATTGGTAGGTTTAAGCTTGAACCTAACAAGGTCTCCATTACGGATCCAGAACTCACAGCTCCTGGTGGTTTGTATGTCTACTAGTAGTAATTGTGAATTTGTGGGGTGGAAATCAAAGGTGACTTCATCCCGTAGATCAGTGTTCAGCTTTTTAATCCAGGGGGACATTTCAAAGTCTTGTCTTTCCAGGTTTTTCAAGGTTTGGTCTGCGGTGGGCAGAAGGAGGTCAGGCTCATCAATCTGTGTCTCAAAATCCTGGATACACTCAAGGAGGAGGTTTGGCAACATGTCTTTAAGTTCTTCCTATTCCCAGGTGGGTTCCAAGGTCACGCGCATGGGTTCTCTCTAAATGGAATCAGAGTATCTTTTCTGTTTTTGTTCATCATTAAGGTGAGCACAGCCAGGGCAGGCCCAGTTGTCATTCTTATCAACTTCATCTTTCCGCCTCTCTGTGCAGCAGCCAGTGCTCTTAAGGCACACCCAATGGTAAGTCCGGTTGCAGACCTCACATATATACATGTCGTTAAAGGGGGGCACATTCGTTTCAGGTTGGCGGCCAAAACTATAGAAGCAATTTTCACAGCATGCACACTCAACGGCAAAGCGGGCTATAGGATTTATTGTTTTAGGTGTGAAGCCAGCCTTAAACAGCCAAATTTTCTTTGGTCATGGGCGCAAAGTAGACATGGTATTGTTATTGTTGGTGGGATTCCTGATCAAAATATTTGGTAGGTTTGGTTGTAACAACTCTCCATTGGAGAATACTCTCAAGTAAGATTGTGTTAACAGCATCTGAGGCATCGAGAGAGCGAACTTTGTTTATCTTCAAGATAATATCTTGCAGTTCCAAATCGCATGGGCCATGGGTGCTCGGTCTAATGGTCGAGTGCAAGGGCCTGGGCATTCCAGGTCAAACTTACTCTTGATCTAAATACTCATTCCATTCAATATGCAATGATAATCATAAATACCAGTGGGAGGCTAAAAAAATCAAGGAAAGAACATACAGCTATTTTCAGAACCCTCCCCCACTAATGACCTACTACCTAGTTTGATGGTGGAAATTCGCATGGTGCTTGCGCCAAATGATAAGTTCTTCTTTATTCCATGCAAACAGGGGTTACCTTGTTGGCATATTCTTTTCTTTTCTTTTCTGTAGTACATCAAATACTAAATACACAAGGGTCTCTTAAGCAGACCCTTCATGCAGATCTGAAGCTGGTGCCTCGGGCTAAAACATCTTGGGCTTCCAATATTTTGCACGCCTTTGAGGGATTGCGACTTCTACACAAGCTTTCATGCAGGGGCTCCCTATTTGTTACACGGATTTCACTGCTGACCTGAGGTTTAGGATGAGAAATGAGTGGAGGGACGTTGCTGACATGAAGCCTCTGGAAAGCGACAACATACTAGTGACTTATCATTCTTGGTTTGCCTGCCAGGCAGTGCCCCCTCTTAGATCTTCAAGCTGATTCACGCACACGGGTGTGGAATGGGGGTGCCCCCCTGATGCCTCCTCGCTATCTGCACCATAATCTCCCTAAGCATGTTATGAGGAATGTGAGCAGGTTTCGCTTGCGAGCTCATACTCTCGCAGAGGAATCCTCCATCTGGCGCGGTGGTAATGGCCACTGTGACAAGTGTTCCTGTTCTGCTGTTCAAGATGAGGTGCATGTTCTTTTTTTTCACTGTCAAGACTTGTTTGCGTGCTCTCTCAGAAGAAAGTACTCTTTCCTTTTCTTCCCTTTCTGCCAATCCTTTTCTATGGAGGCCCCTTATATTCCACATGCCTTGCCAAGTCAGACTGTCTTTGATTTTCTTCCTCAACGGCACAATAGACTCTGCCATTTCATTTTGGACATTATGGACTATTTTTGGGCTGGCGAAGACCAGCAACAAACCAATCAGCCTAACGACCTGGCTGGCAGTTAACCCCCTAAATTTGTAAACAAGTAAACTTGTAAACATCTATGTAATCTTACTTCGGTTTCCTTTCTCAACGGCACAACAAATTTTGCTATTTCATCTCAAACATGTTGGATTCCTTTTTGGCTGGGGAAGACCAGCCACGAACCAATCAGCCTAGCGGCCAGGCTGGCGGCTCACCTAACTCGTAATTTACTGTAAGCCTTAAACATGCTTGAAATGGCAGCTGTTCTAATAATGACCATTCTGGAGTTTCAGGATCATAAGATGATGTTGCAGGCAGATAGTAGCAGGGGGCCAAGGAAACTTGTTTGAGGCACAATTAGAACCGCCATGGTACTCAATGACCAAGGTTCACACATGACACCTGCAAATCAATGTCTGGAACTATGGGTCCGATTCTGAGCACCTAAGCAATGAAGAAGCAAGGCGCGCTCCATCATCATCGCAAAGCAAGTCTCCAGACATGCTATGCATCACGGAATGCACAGGCATCCCGCTAATCAGAGTAACGATGACACTGATGAAGTACTAATGAAGCATGGCACTACTGTGCATTAAGCAGGTGCAATGCAGAACTATTGGGGCCAGCCAGTCGAGGGAAATTGGCTGGAAATTTAAGAGACCTGCGCAAAGTCCTGCGCATAAAACTCTTGCTTGGTTTACCGAAGCTGCCTTCATGAAGCTAGCACCTCCTGCTAGCATTAGCATCAGCATTAGCATCTGCATTTGCTCATACAATTCCCTGCACGCAAGGATCAACCCCCCCTGTCTGCTTGCTTGGCTCCCGACTTGCCGTACTTCTGCAAGCAAAGCAGAAACAGTGACCTGAGACTGCGTGCCCATTCTGATGCAGGAGCAGGAGGAGCAATGTTGGCAAATATGAGCTTTCTCCTTCGTCTCTTTGGTGTTGCGCTCCCTAAAGACTATCATCACATCAATCAGCAGGAGCGTGCCTGCGTCTCCATGCAATGGTCCCAGCTGCCCAGCTAGTATTGCGCATCTGTATGGCATGTGCCATCCTTAGGTGGACCTAACAAAAAAACGGAGTTTTCTGCGGCATCAGCATCAACAGCATGCTATGTTCTTGTTGGGCATTTGAGACACTTTGCCTGCTGCAAGGAGTTTCTCTCCTTGAATTGGAAGGGACATTTTCTGTTCTGTTGGTGGGCGGCCTTGTCTGGGTAAGCTGATAACAAAGAAGATACAAGTGACTTGTATTCATGGGCACCCAGGAAAAAATATTGCCTGCTCACCTTTTTGCCCCAGGTCAACGGTACATAGCGATACTTGATCATGTGCTTGATCTGGCGCTTCATTGTCACAAAGAAAAGGATACAGAAGTAGAGGAGGAGGATTGGCCAGAAGACGGGGACATCAAAGACGCTAAAGAAGGTGAGCACAATGCCGACCAGGAAAGACTTGAGGGCAGCATACCTGCAACAGAAGTTTGGAAAGTGAGCCCACCATTTGAAAAGTTTATGCACAGGAAAAGTAAGCAACACAGGTGTGCGTGCGAGTGTGTGCATGGAAGGGCACTGCGAACAACAGAGAGTCAGGGCAGGAAGAGTGCAAGGGAAGATTTTCTGCCAACAGGGAAAAGTCTTTTTACAAACTGGAATGCTTATGATTTCTCATGCGCGGATGCAAGCTGCGGATGCAATTTGATGGACGGTGACCTTTGCCGTAAATTTCCAGTCGTTAATGCTATGCACCATAGGCTATGGTGCATAGCATCAACGACTGGAAACATCACCTGAGGCTTGATTTATCTATCTCCATGCAATATGGGACCTCCATGCAAGAGTGAGCATACCCGTTGCTCCCTTGACTTCCTGCGCTTGATTTGGAACGTGCCTAGCGAGCACATGCGGAGCCCCTGCCCATTGCACCAGAATTGCTAGAGCACACTAAGTGCGTCAGCAAGGAGTTGCATGGAGACAGAGACTATCTTAAGGGGTGTGAGAGTAGTATCGAGCACGTTACATACTTGTCTGCTTGCGTGCAAGGGGTAAGGGCTTGATCAAGGGCAGGCGCACTTGCGCCCATCTGACCATGCACTTTGTATGACATAGCATTAAGCTTCAGTGCCAGACACACTCTTAAGCACGGTCAAACCATGCAAACAGGTACGATATTGCAGCAGGCATAGAAAACAAGACAGCTGCAGCCCCACGCACACCTAACGTACCAGAACTTAAATTCCGGCAAGCGACGCACGAACGGCCGGAATTCTGTCTCGTTAGTGGGCAACTGCGGGCCCTCGGACTCCGGGTCCGCTTGGGGGGTAAGGAAGCCTAGCAGCAGGTTGAGGTCGAAGATGGCGATGCCGTATGACACGACATAAAAGCCCCGCAGGTACCACACCCGAATGATGTACACAAGGGCAACAGCCAACAGCCCGAGCCATCTATACAGAATGTGGGGCGAGCTCTTGTCCAGGAACCTCTGCAGCTGCTGGCCCGCTCTGGCTTTGTACACAGCCACAGTGCTTGGATCGTCTTCCATTGAGGCCTTGCAGTCCTCCCTTGCTCAGTCTGTATGTGATGCTAGGCCTGGCCTAGCATGTTTTTCAGTCAGGGAGTTTATTTCGTGTACATCGTGTGGAACATTATAATAATCATTTCTTCAAGTTGGAATGCAAAGCACAAGGAACCTCACGCCGAAACTGCCTGTCACCCCATGCCCCAGCCAACGACGAAGGCTATGCTGCACCAGTGCTTGCAAACAGCTAAGCAGCATGACCCCTACAGGCCCCAGTCAACCGCCGGATCACCACCAGGGTGAACTTGTGCACCATCTGCCCATTCCTCGCCGGGTTTGGAGAAACACCCTCCCTGCGTGCGCTGCCCTTGTTGCTGTGGTCTTTCCAGACGCAAGCCAAGCCATTGTTTCTGAGCCCAGTAATGCACTGTCCCTGCCCACGTGGGCTATACACGTTTCATGCGTGGTGAGTGGCACAGCATGTTTATTGTGGCTCAGATCATTTTCGCCTGGAACAGAAGTCTTTCAGAGCTGACCTCCTCTGCTAACTGATGCCACTTTCATATGTAGCTGAAATTTCACCTCAAATTGGCCCCATTGCAAGTAAAGATGAGAATCAGAGTTTGCGCACACACTTTCACACGCGCACGCACGCGCGCGCGCACGCACACACACACACACACACACACACACACACACACACACACACACGTACACACTCACACACACACACTTACACACACACACACTTACACACACGTACACACACACACACACTTACACACACACACACCTACATACACACTTAAACACACACACACTTGTACACACACACACACTTACACATACACACACACACTTACACACACACACTTACAGACACACTTACACACACACACACACTTACACACACACACTTACACACA
>LKMJ01002850.1_pt1 | contig 16023 bp, 17 predicted proteins | sample 643391 | NCBI WGS metagenome assembly LKMJ01 (sample SAMN04112250, study PRJNA286221) | soda lake metagenome | biome: soda lake; feature: Kulunda Steppe; material: water; isolation source: sample PL-Br10 brine of Picturesque Lake | place: Russia: Kulunda steppe | collected 2010-07
AGCCATCACATCGCGGCACCCCACCCAGTCCTCCGCCCAGCCACCACCCTTCAGCCCCTGGTCCCTGTGGCCCTGTGCAGCATCGCTCATGTGTCCTCCTGCGCACAGCCCCTCGGCGTCACTCCCTGGTGCTTTCTCCACACCCGCCCGACCCCTCTCACACCTGCCTGCTTCCGCGCTCACACCCACACCCCAGCTATCACCCCAGGGGCCCTGTGCACTGCCGCCAACCCTGCCGCTGCTGCTGATGCCGCCAACAGCTGCGTCCTCCTCGTCGCTGTCATTTACGTCCCGCTCAAGCTGCAGAACCTGCAAGCACAGACCGTGCCGCGCTTGCGCACGTGCAGCCTCCAGAGCGGCCTGCGTGTGTGCGGACAGTGGGTGGCGGGCACACACATGTGCGCTCATGTCGTCCTGTACTTTGTTTTACGCGCATGTTTTGTTATGTCTTCTTGTTTAAAGTGTTTATGTTTGTGTGTGTGTGCATGTGTGTGGATGCGTGTGTGTTTATGTGTGTTAGGGGGCAAGTTTTGTGTGTGTATGTGTGCGTGCGCCCATGTGCATCCAGTGTAGCTGCAGATGGATGCTGGAGCCCAAAGCGTCTGCTTCGGCCTGCATACAGTGCGGTGCGCACGCGCTCCGCATGGCCACAGCTCGCCCCCTGTGCCGCGGCGCACACCTGCTGCGCTGTGCACAGCTGCTTCACCGTGGCGAGCGCGGTGGGCGCGCACAGCGACGCAGCGCGCTCCAGGAGCTCCGAGCGCAGGCGCTGGGAGGCCTTGGGGGTGAAACCGGGGGGTGGGTGCACGCCCCGTGGCGCAGCGAAGGGGGCACCGCTGCTGCTGCTGCAGCCCAGAGGGCCACAGGTGGCCGGGCAACCATCTGTTGCTGCTGCTGTTGCTGCTGCTGCTGCTGCTGCTGCAGTACCGGCTGCCGATACCGGTGCTGGTACCGTGGAGGCGGGTGTCCCTGTTACTGTTGCAGGTGCTGCTGCTGCTTCTGCTGCTGCTGCTGCGTCTGAGGCTGTTGCTTTTGCTGCGGCCACTATACCCCTGCCCACGCTGCCCAGGCCCTCCAGGTCGCGGCGCAGATGGTGGCGGCGCAGCTGCTGCTCGTGCACACGCTGCTGCTCACACAGGGACCCCTGGGGCGCGGGGCGCGGGGGTGGGGGCTGCGCGCACTGCTGGCGTGCAGCACACAGCGGCCGCTGCTGAGACAGGCTCATGGCTATATTGTTCACAGCCCCAGATGCGGCCGCCACGCGCGGCACATTGCATGCAGGCTCCTCTGCTGGTCCCTGCCTGCTTGCGGCTCTTGACCCGCCCCCCGCTGCCCAGCCTTCGTAGCTCCGCGCGCTGCTGCTACCGGCCTGCTCGTGCGGCTGGCCTGCCGCATTGCAGCTGCTGCAGCAGCCGCTCCTGGGGATGCGCGCCTGAGCTGCAGGCCCACAGCTGCATGCCCCTGCGCACGCAGGCTGGCTGGCAAGGTGCGTGCAGTGAGTGGGCGACCTAGTGGTGCTGCTGGCGGTGGAGGGAGCGGGGGCGGCTGCTGGTGCCAAAGGCTGGCCTGGGTGGGGGTGCACCTGCGCTGGCTTTGCCGAGGGCTGTCCGCTGTGGGGTTGCACCTGCACTGGCAGTGCTGCGCCGTCCGTGTCCCCGCCCAGCAAGATGCACGCAATGAGGACGCCCTCAGGGCCAGTGTGCTGCTGCAAGATGTGGCGCAGCCCCTCCAGCTGGCGCGTGCCTATGTGCCTGTCGGTGCTCTGCTGCTGCTGCTGCTGCTGCTGCTGCTGCTCTTGCTGCTGCTGTGGTAGGGGTGGCCGCGGCTGCAGCGCCAGTGGATCTACCTGCTGCTGCAGCTGCTGCAGGGCATGAAGCACGCTCAAGTCCTCCTGCTGCTGCAACTGCTGCGGGGCATGAAGCGCGCCCAAGTCCTCCTGCTCCTGCAGCTGCTGGCCACGGTGCGCGCCCTTTTGCGGCAGCTCCAGGTCATGGGGCACACCCCGGCCCCCCTGCTGCTGCACCTGTGCAGCACCAGCCTGCACTTGCACGCCTCCTGACCCCGGACTGCCTGCCTCTGCGGGCCGCATTGACAGCGGCTCATCATCACCACAGCCCCGCTTCCGGCCGAGCACCCTGCCTGGCTGCAGCAGACTCGAGCGGTCGCACAGGCTGCCTGTGCTGCCAGCGCTGCGCCCTGCATTTTGGTGACCCCCACATCCTGCCTGCCTACTGCTGCTGGTGGGCCCCCAGCTGCTGCCGCCACTGTTGCCGCCGCCGCCGCTGCTGCTGCTGCTGCACCCTGCATGACTATCCCCACTGCTGCTGGCAAGCCTCATACAGCTACTGCTGCTGCTGCTGCCGCTGCTGCACTTCAAGCCACTGCTACTCCTGCACCCAGCGTGTCCAACCCCGGGGCTGCAGCTGCTGGCGACTCCTGCCCCGCTGCTGCTGCACCAGGCAGAGCTGCTGCCACAACCTGTGTGGCTGCCGCCGCTGCCGCTGCTGCACTCTATGTTGCTCCTGCCACCACTTCCGCTGCCGCCGCTGCCACTGCCGCTGCCCCCACGACACCAGGCTTGCGCTTGGCTGCGGCTGTTGCTGCTACTGTTGCTCACCCCAGGGCCTGCTGAGCCCCAGCTGCTGCCGTGCTCTGTGGGGGAGCCACTATGCTGCTGGTGCTGGAGGAGGCCGAGGAGGCGGCCCTGGTCCTGGGGGCATTCAGGCTGCTGGAGCTGCTGCTGCTGCTGCTGCTGCTGCTGCTGCTGTGCGTGGGCCAGGAGGGAGCAAGCAGGAGGATGGGACTGCTGGCACGGCGGAGAGGGGGGGCAACCAAACAGGGCGGGGCCCGGAGTCGGCTGGGGTTCTGCCGCTGGCTGCTGGGCCGCTGCCGTTGCGGCCGCCGCCGCCGCTTCACGCCTGCCTGTCCAAGCATGAGTGGGGGACCCGCAGCTCGGGCTGCTGCTCAGGCTGCCGCTGCCGCAGCTGAGGCTGCCTGGGTCACGGCTGCAGTCGAAGGTCCGGGTGGCCCAGGACATGAAGACCCTGCGCACACAAGTCAGAGTTTTTGGTTGGCCTGTGCTGTGAGGGTATAGGGAGGGTGCCCAGGGCACAAAGACCCTGCGCACATCCAGGTAGACTTTTTATGACCCCATGCCGCAGGCTAAGTGCCCATGAAGGACATGAAGACCCTGCGCACACAAGGCAGAGTTTTTGGTGGGCCTGTGCTGTGAGGGTATAGGGAGGGTGCCCAGGGCACAAAGACCCTGCGCACATCCAGGTAGACTTTTTATGACCCCGTGCCGCAGGCTAAGTGCCCATGAAGGACATGAAGACCCTGTGCACACCCAGGTACTTTTTTTTGTGGCCCTGTGCTGTTAGATTATAGGGAAGGAACCCTGGACATGAAGACCCGGCACACACCCAGGTTGAGTTTTTGTGGCCCTGTGCCGTGAGGGTAGGGAGGGTTGGCCTGATGGCGCTGCACGCAGCGGGGCACGTCCTTTAGGGGCCTGTCATCCAAGACCCATGTCTGGCACGCAGTGTGCGCGCACGTGCATATGCATGCGTGTGCGTGCGTGTGTACCGCGTGTGCGCGTTCACGCTAGACAGCGTGAGAGGGCGCGACCCTTGTTGAAAACACCATCTGCAAAACCCTGTGCTTGCTGCCGCGCCCCCCCCCCGAGCCGGCTGCCCTCATGGTGTCTCATGGGCTAACCCACCTGCACTGCAGCTGCCACTCCGCCCGCTCCTCCTGAACCGCACGCGCCGCCCCACCCCAGCACTTGAGCACCGCACGCCGCGTGCGCGCGTCACGCCGCGCCGCCATGTGGCGAGCGATGGATGCGGCAAACTCCGCAGTGGTGGCTGCCCGCTGGCGCCAGCACCGGAAGGCTGCGCGGGCGAGCAGGGGCCACCCAAAGCAAAGGTCAATTGCGGGCTTAGGCGGGTGAGGAGCTTGGGGGTGTTGGTGGGGTGTGCGCACAAATGAGAGGGCGCATGCACAGGCTGGGTTGCATGCATGCCTTCATCGTCTTGCATATCATCATCTTGCTTCTCTTATATAGGCATCTCTTATGCCTGCGTGCCTGTGTGGGTTGACCAGATCAAACATCTGTCCCAACCACTCAAGAAGGAAACTAGAGGGCTAGAAAGCCAGAGGACGTTGCCGCCATCATTGCTGCTGCCACATGCTTGTGAAGACAAGCATTCCAGACAAAAAAGTGACGATGGTGGTGGCAGTGACGGTGGTGGAAGTGCGCTGGATGTGGTGCAGGCCTGCAACCTCCAGGCATTATGTGGTGCCTAAGCAGCTCACACCCACCAGCACGCATGGGCACTCTCGCACACACTGGCGCATGCACGCAGCTCTGCTACACACACGCACCAGAGCAGCACGCCACTAGATCCCACACGCGCGTCGCTGCGCATGACCCTGTGCTGCCAGGCGCACCCAGAAGCGGCCCTCCAGCACGCCTCACGCGCGCCACTGGTCTTTTTCTTTACTCACTGGGCGCGGTGCCTGGATGAAACGGGCCAAGGCAACCTCATGGCAGCCAGGCGTGCAGTGCACCGGCGTCATCCATACCCGCGCACCTGCCCTGTAGGACTGTAGCCTGCGGGGGCCCACCTGCTCTGCGAGACCTGAGCCCGCGTGCAAGGCGAAGCGCATCCGCTGCACTTGCAGCCGCCCGTGCTGTGGCAGCGTGCCAGCGCCAGCCCTCAAAGCAGGCCACGAGCCGCCGCCGTGCAAACTCCTGCTGCAAGCTGGCAGCCGCTGCGCGTCGCGCCGCACCGTGTTGGCAGCCTCTGCGCCATGCGCTCCAGGCCTGGAAGTGCAAACAATGCACACAGGCGCGTGCCGTGCACGTGGTGGGCATGCGCCTGTGTGTGTGCGTGTGTGTGTGCGTGTGTGTGCGTGTGTGCTGGTTGAATGTGTGTGTGTGAGTGTATGTGTAAATGTGTGTGTGTGTGCGTGTGTGCTGGTTGAATGTGTGTGTGTGAGTGTATGTGTAAATGTGTGTGTGTGCCTGTCTCTTCTGCCCCAGTGGCACCGGTCTGGCCACGGCAGCCCTGTGCTTGCAGGCCAGTGGCTCAACACCTTGCAGGCCTACGCACCTGCAGGCATTTGCAGCTGCGCGCCTTGCAGGCCTGTGCATCTGCAGGCATTTGCAGCAGCGCGCCTTGCAGGCCTATGCATCTGCAGGCGTTTGCAGCTGCGCGCCTTGCAGGCCTATGCATCTGCAGGCGTTTGCAGCTGCGCGCCTTGCAGGCTCGTGCCAGTCGCTTGCCTGTGTGCTTGCGTGCTCATGGCTACGGCCGTGCACCCTGCAGGCCATTGGGGGTCTACCAGGAGCTTCAGGCAATCTTGATGGCGCGGTGACAACTGCACTTATTTTGCGTGAGCCAGTGGCCGTGTCTCAAGGGCGCCTGTGCGTTGCTCCAACTCAAGGCGTCTGCTCCCAAAGCCGCCCCTGTGACCTGGAGACCCTCTCTTCCCTTTGAATTCCCAAAGCACGGCTTACGCGCGTGCCTGCGCACAGTGCAGCCCGCATGTACACGCAGGAAAGCAGCGCAGCGCTGTCCCGCCACACACACTGTGTGCTGCGACGCATGCACACCCGCATCAAACAGACGGGGCTCAAGGGCCCAGCGCGCTGCTGAGCAGGCGTGGGCTGCAGGAGGCTTTCAGGGAGTTTATGATGGGGCCTGGGCAGGCATGGGCTGCAAAAGGCGCAGTGGCGAGGCAAAGCCAGGTTGCTGCGGGGTAGCTGCCAAGCATGTGTGGACAGGCAGCCGCAGGGCGCATGCGTACAGGCACGGGACCAGACGCGGCTGGGCTGCGGGCGACACAGCCCCGTCCCATCTTGCAAATGCACAAGCTTGAGAGCTGGGCCCACCTGGGAGAGCGCCCGCACCGCCCCCGCTTCCCGCAGCCGTTGCCCCGCGCCATGCAGCGCGGCGCGGCGCAGAGCCCAGCACCGCCAGGCTTGCAGGCCGCGGGCCACCTGCAGCCGCGGACATGTTGCACGCAGGCGAGGGTGAAGGCCCTGGGCAGGTGCTGCCAGCAGCAGTGCCCCTGGCATGACCTCAGGTACCACAGGCTTGGGCACACACGCAGCACGGCAAGGGGGCCTGAAGGGGTGGCTGCTGTCGCAGGGGGAAATAGGTGGAATTGGCGGCAGCTGCTCTGGTGCATGATTTGCCCATGACATTGGGTACGGAGCCCCCAGCAAAAGCGCGCGTGCAGCCAGTTTTGCGATGAGGAGACGTCAGATTGGTGCACCACCAAAGTGGTGGCCTGCATGCGGCTGGCACAACAGGCCAAGCAAAGGTGGCAGGCAACACAGGCCAAGCTGCACGAGGTAAGCAGCATGGCCTGTGCGGTGCACTTTTTGTGTTTTGACGCTAGATCGGAGAACACTCTTCTGTAAGAGAAGCGCGGCCCCTGCACAGGGATGACACCATGCATATGAAGTACAGGCTATGCCGTGCAGGCCAAGCTGCAAGCACGGTCTTGCCAACATCCTGGCCTGACAGTCTCAGAGCGTACAGTTCTTCCCCCCCCCCTCTTTTGGCCACAAGCATGCAGAACCGCATGAATACAGAAGTGCGTGCACACGCCAAGACAGCACAAATACCAATGCCAACAATGCCCGCGCAGGTTGCTCCCACCCATGGTCGTCTGCCTTGCTACAGCGCACGCCCAGCGGCAGACATGCACGGCACTGCCGCAGTGTAGCCGCACCTGCTGCCGGCTGCGCGTCCACTGCATGGCGTCCGCTGCGGCGCTCTGCGCGTAGCTATCGTGCAGGTGCAGGTGCCACGCGCCCCAGGAGGCGCGGACCAGCGCGCGCCTGCGGTGATTCTCAGCCCGCTGGATCTGGTGCCTGCAGGCGGCCCGGGGCCCGGCACACGTACGTATTTGTGCACCATGGGCGGGCGGTGATGGTGGAGGAGCAGGCAGGAGGCCCCTGCGTGCATGGCCTCCTGAACTCCTGCGCACCACCTTGCGGATTGCTATGCGTAGCTGGTGTTGGGTGCATGCGCGCACTGCCTGTTGTAATGTTAAGCCCTGATGCATCCAAACCGTTGCTCAGGGGCTTGAGGATGAAGGTTTCCGGGGTGTCAGGGTCTCAGGGTTTTAGGGCTCAAAGGATTCCTGCACGCGCGTCCCGCCTCTGTCATCCCGCGCACGCTCATGCTCCCGTGTGCTTACGCTGTGTGGCACGCGCCAGCTGGATGCCCGTGCCAGAGGGCCCACAGCACACCCAGGCATGCATGTGCATAGAGCACGGGTCAGGCCTCTGCCTGCGCCAGGGCCATGATTGAAGAGACCCCGCGGCGTGAGGTATAGGTGCGCACCTCAGCACTGCGTCGACCTGGCGCCTCTGCTGCCAGGCCTGCTCACCCACCTCTGCGCTGGAGATGCGGCCGTACAGTTGCGGGGGGATGCAGCCGTGCCGTCACACGCGCATGTGGCCATGCAACCTCACGCACTTGACACATGCAAGCAAGACCGGCTCCAGCTTGTGGCTGAGACCAGTGGCTCTGGGTGAGGGTGCATGAGGGCATGGCCTTGCAGGCACACGCTTGCACTATGGAGGCATCATCTGGCCTAGATACTGCGGCCCCATACATGTGTGCAACCCATCCCGTTAAGGCGTCAAGCTGCAAGGATCTGTGGCCAGACCGTAGCTCTAGGTTGATGGCCACCAGTGTGCACAGGATTTAGCGCTGAGCAGACTGATTCCCTGGCGCCATGCGCTACCAGGGATGTGCATGGCACGTGCCCCCAAATCCTCATGCCAAGCACTCTGACAGCATTGCATGCCAGCTTGGCGCGCAGCTGACAGCACCGCGCCGTGGCCGTCATGCAAGGCAGGCCACACTGGTTGAAGCTTGGCCCTTTGAAAGGCTGTGTGGGTCATGCAAAGCAGGCTGCGCCAGTCACTGCTCGCTCTGTTGTGGGCAGCAGCCAGTCACACACCACAGCCACCCGCGGGCTTACCAGGCGTGCTGCAGCAGGTCCCACCACGCCGCCAGCACTTTGCTCTGCTGCCGGAAGCCATGATGGCGCCGCATGTGGTACACTGCGCGCGCCTGCGGAACCATGTCGGAAGCGGCGCCCACGCTATTTCTCGTGGCATGCACGAGCACATGTGCGAGTGTGTGCAGTGGCGTCCATGGCATCCCTTGTGGCATGTGCAAGTGCATGCGCAGGCTAACACACGCGGTTGGTGAGTGCGCATACGACAGAGGGTGTGTGCCATGGGGGGCTGCGCGCTTTTGTCTTTGGGCTCTGCAAACACAGGGCTGAGACTTCAAGCACAAGAGCCGGCTGATGTGGCTGCGGTTGTGGCAGCTCCTTTGATCAGCAGAGCGGTGCTCCCTAGAGTCTCCTACCGGTTGAGCACAACCCTGCTGGGTGTTTGCCTGGCCGGCCTTGCACAGGCTGACTTCAAGCCTTCATGGTCAGAGAGGCCTGCCTTGTTCTAATTCAATCCGAGAGTCTGTCTGTACAGCATGCAAACACGCCGTCGCCGTCACCCTACCTGCGCCGCACGCCGCATGGACACTCGTAGCCACGCCACAAACGCGTGCAGGAGGCGGGAATGGAGGACGCGGGCGCGCAAGGCGTCCGCGCCACGCCTGCGCGCACACATTGCAGGGGGGGGGGCCAACGGGGGTGTAGCCTGGCGGCGCGCGTACGCCATGCGCACGTGGGGGGTGCGCGTGCGCAGGGGGCCCACCCTCTCCGTGGTTCGGAGTGTTGCCAGCGCACGGGAGCATGCGCTGCTCATGCAAGTACTCCCCCTGCGCTTGCATGAGCTAGCGTGCAGGGTTTGCTTGTCTCAACCCTGTAGCTTGAGGCTCGTGCATCCGGCCCGTCTCCTTTGGGGCATGAGGCAAGCCAGCCCTCCAATCTGAAGCAAAGGCTTGGCCAGCCGTACATCCTAGCAGCGAACAGATCTCTTGAGGCTAACTGCACTGGTGTGTGCCCCCAACATGCCGGCACCCTCATGAACATGTCATGACTCGACCCCATAGTCCCAGTCCATCCCAAAATCATTGACAATTTTGCCAACATCAGAGTCCTTGGCTCAATGCAGCAGTCCACAAAAGCTGTAGGACAGCACAACACAATGCAGCCTGATCCTGCCAGCCAGCTGACGCACAGCAGCAGCCCATGTGTAAATGCCCGTGCCCGCCTGCGCACTGGCAACACCGACCCTTGTGCCCACAAGTTGTGCCCACGAGTCAAAACATTTGGGCTGGTGACCCAGCATTGGCTTGGGAACTTTGCAACACAGAGCAGCTGACGCACAGAGCAGCCTGACTGAAAGAGCTAACAAGCTTACGTGACGCATGCACACACATAGGCAGAGACACACACACATAGGCACACGCACACACATAGGCAGAGACACACGCACACACATAGGCACAGGCGCGCAAGCTCACCTGTGGCCCTGCTTGGAGCGCATGTCCGCCATGCGTGCCTGCCAAGCCCGCCAAGCACGACTGAGGGTGCGGCGTGCGCACAGGTCGGCGGCGGCTTGCTGGCGGGCCGCGGCTCGCCTGTGCACGGAGGAGCCAGAAAAGGAGGCAGGCAGGTGGAGACAGGGCGGGCAGGTAGGTGGAGGCAGGACGGGGGAGTTGGTGGATACAGGACGGGCGATTAGGTAAAGACAAGGCGGGCGGGTAGGTGGAGACAGGGCGGGCAGGTGAAGGCAGGCACATGTGGAGGCAGGGGCAGGTAGGTGGAGACAGGACGGGCAGGCAGGTGAAGACAGGGCAGGCAGGTGGAGGCAGGCACTATAGAGGCAGGGGCAGGCAGGTGTAGACAGGGCGGGCAGGTAGGTGGAGGCTGATCACACCCAGGCCTAGCCTGTGTGCTGTGCGCGTACAGGCAGCACGCGGCCCTGCTCATGTCTCGGCCGGAGGTGGAGAGCCCCCTGGCAGGACGGGTAGGGCAACCACAGCAATGACCTCTGACGTGGCCTCTGAGGACTGTGTTGGCAAGAGGGGGAAGGGGGGGTGGTGATACTGTGCCAGCACGAGTGCCGCGTGCCCTGGGCGCGGTTGCAGGCGGTGCTTTTGCAGGACAAGTGACACCGCATGCTGGGTGAGCCGCACGCACCTGGCCCAGCCAGCCCAGAGCTTGAACGCGATGTACAGAGGGGCTTTGGCCACGCGCGTCACAAAACCCCGCACCATCCTGCACGCGCGCAAGAGGCACACCCCACATGGTCATGGAGGGCCACCACCCCTGCCCACCCACACCCTCAGCTCCTTTCGCTTTCTGAGCGAGTCCAGAAGGGAGCTCTCCCTGGGGTGGCTGCATATGGCCCTTGTGTCGCGGTTCATAGGTCACGCATTCCTCGGAAAGGAGATCCCTCGAACAAGAACAACGACGATGGCAGGGTGACCCTGCCAGGATCTAGCCGGCCTCCCATGCCCGAGAAGCCCCGCAGCCCTGCCAAAAAGTCGGGCCACCCGGCGCACACCTGGTGCTCAGGTCCAGCACGTCGTCTTGCAGGGAGTGCATGCCGCGCTCGCGGCCCCCCTCCTCCAGGCCCTCATCCACCTCCCCCTCCTCCTCCTCCTCCTCCTCGCCCCCCACGTCCCATCCCTTTCGCCCCACCTTGCCCGCCCACAGCCCTGCCCTAGCCTTATCCTCTGCGCTGGGAACCACAGCACCCCCAGGGCTCTGCAGCACAATCTGCCGCAGAGGCTCGGCCCCCGACTGCAGCCGCCGGCGTGCAGGGCGCAGCGTGCTGGGCACCATGAGGGGCGAGTCGGAGACTGAGCCCACAGCGGGTGTCATGGGAGCCCCAGGCGGCGCCAGCGCCAGGGCATGGGCGGACGCCGGGGTGCTGGGCGAGCGGGGGGGGCGGCGGACAGGCGACGCCGGCAGGGCAGATGCGAGGGTGGCCTGCCCCAATCCCGCACCAGCCTCGGGGCTGAGCAGCTGCAGTGGCGCGGCTACGCCCGGCGTAGTCGTGTAGGGGTGGAAGTCCGGCCAGGGCTGGGGCTCTGGAGAGGAGAAGGCCTGCAGTCACCAGGGCACACGATGGGGCACGGCGCATGGGATGCTGCGATCGTGGCCTGGCATTCAAACTTGCTGTGCATTTGACCCCTGTGACAAAACACGTGACAACCTGCATGCAGGTCTCAAATTCATGCACTTTGAGGCGCCACAGTCAACACAGGCACCATGTGTGATAGTGCCAAGGGCATGCACGTTTGGCGCTCAGGAGGCATTGAGCGATGATTGACACATTAAACTCAATTGATTTGAGGCCTTGCCGGGCAATCTGAGGGCATGGCCTCAACAGACGTGCACGCAGCACACAGCACACAGCGCACACGCGCACGCACAACGCACGCACACACACATACCTGGTGCGGCATGTTGTGCGGCAACATGGGCGTAAAGGCGGTTTGGCGCGAAGGCGGGGCGGGCGTGGGGTGCATGAGCTGCTGCGCGCCTGGCTTGGCAAGGGCGGGCGTGCAGAAAGCCGCGGCGTCCGCATCCGGCGCAGGGGACAGCAGGGATGGAAAGGGGATGCTTGAGATGGGGCTGGCCTGGTTCGGAGGGATGGGCTGAGGATGTGGGCTGCCTGCAGGCCACTTCAGCTGCGGTGTGGGCGGGTCCGCCTGCGGCGTCGCGGCCGGAGCGCGGGTGCCGTGTGGGTGAGGGGGCGTTGTGGTAGCGAGCTTGTGCACGCGCACATGCAGCTGGGCTCCAGGGAGGCGTCTATTGGTGAGCTTGAGGCAGGCGGGCGGGTGGGTGCCGCTGTGCTCGTTTGCGTGCTCCCATGCCGGCTCTTGGGCGAGCTCAGCCTGCAGGTGGGAAAAACGTGCACGGCCCTGTGTTGCGCTGCACAGGACAGGTGTGGTACAGGATACGTATGCGTGGTGCTCTGGAGCCGCAAGAATCCCTTGTTTTTGGTGTGTTGTGTGTGTGCATGCGTGTGTACAAATGTGTGTGTATGTGTGTGTGTGTGCGCGCACCTGCGTATGTATGCGCGTGTGTATGTGTGCGCGCCCGCGTGTGCATGCGCATGTGTGTGCATGTGAGTGCGCATGTATATCTGCGCGCGCAAGCGCTTGTGTGCGCCTATTCGCATGTGTGTGCCTGTGTGTGCACACGCAATGGCATTGTTGCAGAGTCAGCGGCTGTACAGGTAGGCTGCACAGCAAGGTGCTGCGCAACACACCCTGCTCGCGGATATACCCTGCGGTTAACCAGGTGTACCAAATGTAGGCTACTCCTCCACAGCTAAGTGCATAAGCCCAGTCAGGACCAAAGATGGCACTGGTGGATCACTCGCCTGCCACTGCTCCCACGTGCCAAAGAGGCTGGAGGAGAAGCCAAAGGGGGTGCCTTTCCGCCTTGCCTGGAGCAGCTTCCCGTTCAGGATGCGTGAGCGGAAACCCCAGTAGCCATCCTGGCGAAAGCAGGCAGCAGGAGTGAGCACGCAAGCTCAAAGAAATGCTGCCGCTCTAGATGAGCGCTTGTTATCAGATGTCATCGGGGGTACTATCTAAGTGCAAGTATGTGTGTGAATGTGTGTTTGCGCGCGCGTGTGCTTGTGTGCGCACACGTGCGAGGGCATGCGTGCATCAGCAACTGTGCACATGCACATACTCCTGGTAGAGCATACATTTTTCCTGTTGCCACCAGTTTAAATCACCTTGTAAGCAACTTCAAGCACGCAATCATGGTGATATTGAGCGTCCTCTAAGCTGATGTTTAGCAGAGCAAGGATGCCTGTTTGCTCTTCCCCCTGATCGAGTTGACCTGGGTCCAGTGGAACGGCCTGCGGTTTGAATAAACAAAGCACACCAATAAGGCTAGTGTAAACTATGCGAACCTACTGCATGCTTGGCAATCACTGGATAACAAACAAACAAATACCTGGAAGAATTCTGCACTGCTCCTGTGTTGCAGCAACACCAAGTCCTTGTCCCGGATAAGTCCATCATGTAACATTGAGCACAGAGCAGAAAAATATTTCTCTTTCCAGTCTCCGGCAACCCTCTGGCCAGGTCTTGGCCGATTTGCCCTAGTCAACGCTGGTCAAAGCATCATCATGAAAGTGGCCTCGGCTCCATCACGCCATACTATCGTAAAAACTAGAAATTATGTAAGATTTATTGTTAGTGAAAAACACTTACATGAGTAATGCATGATTGAAAATCATGCTTGAAAGTTTGCTCAGCGCCAGAAGCCGATGCACGAGAGGCTCGAGACTTTTCACTTTGCCCACCCCCGCATTTGCAGCCCTTCCAGTGTTCACCAGAAGTCTCTTACAGCAAGGATCCCAAGTGCGAAGGGCAGCGGACGCAATGTTAGCAAAAGCAGAGGTAGCGGTGATAGCAGCGCAATTGGGGGCGGGCACGGAGATTGGAGGGGGGGCACCCCTGGCCAGAAGGTGGCTGCAGCCAGGTAAGAGTTCATCAAGATGAAGGACAAGGAAACGGTCAACTTCAAGCAACCTGATGTTCAACTGGGGCAAACGCTTATACTTAATCAATGGGGCAGCAGCGCCAGGCACACTTATGGACCTGCTTACCATGGCCATTGGCCCTTTGCTGACTCCCAGCTTGGGCAGGGAGGGCTCGTGCCCAAGTTGAGGGCGAGGGCAGCATACAAGGCTAGACCACAAGAGCTGCATGTGAGCACTGCTAGGACCAAGGGAGTGCTTGGCGGGCAAGTACTCCTTTTTTAAGGGCCCTGTTCAGGCCCTAATGCCAAAATTATGACTTGAACTTTGAATTTGAAACCCACATATCATACCCTCCAAACCTGTCAATGACAGGTCAGACGGCATGACATGCCTGTCAGCTGTGTAACTGCTTGTTCCTCATTGCATCGGATGTTCAGAACAGACATCCTCCAAAAGCTCCCTTGCTTCTTCAGGTATCGGTGCTTTTTGTTTGTCCCTTCAGCAATGTCTTATGTTGGTGTCTGAATGTCTGTATAGACTAAGGTTCAGGCTGCAGGCTTGGTATGTTATCAATGACAATAACAAACAGCTAAGCTGTCCTCGTTCATCAGTTGCGGCCATGTAACCCTTAACGACTCCTTTTGTCGTTCTTAGTGTTTCTGCGCTAACTTGCTCCACTGACGAGCTGCCCTCGATTGGCAGGCACAGGGGTTAAAGTTCAAAACACAGACTAGCTTGCTTCCTGCTGCAAGCTCACCAAAATCGCGCTGGTCAATTGATGAGTATTCTAGATATGATGATCCAGACATTAGCTAGGTTTCAAGCTATGAAGGCCCTCAGTAGTCAGCCACAAAATTTTCAGTCAATCACACTTATCTATGAGAAATAACCCAAAAATCTACGACTTGTTCAATGTGTGTGCATGTGTAAGTGCATGTGTACAGTGTACACTGTACACGTATGGTATACATGATGAGGAACAGGTACAGCAATACTTGGCATGTCACTTGCCAACGTCTTTTGTACAAATGAGTGTGTGAAAGTCAAAGCATCTCCAGGACAATTCAGGGGCTGCTCTGTTTGTCAGGAATATCCGTCGTACAAATGAATGCAAACATGAGGCATGTAAACAGACATAGAGCAATTATCTCACAAGCTAGAGAGGGTGAATTTTCACATGTGACATGTGACAAGGACTGAATTTCTGACTTAAGCCTGAAGCTTCAGCATGCTCCGATGGAGCCGCTAAATTTTGCTATTAAGCGGACCAGACCAATGACGCCTTCCTCATCCAAGTACATCAGCTGGGGATGGACGAGGATCCTGGAAGGAAGCAAGAGCAACACAGTCAAGCTGCTAAGCACCTGCCACCTCGAGCTTGGAGATCAATAGAAATGCGTAGCAATTGACAGCGCTAATCGACAGCAATAAAAACTCCTCTCCACGTGCAGAAGGGGCTGAGCCATAGAGGAATTTGAAATTTGATACTTACAGCTGCCTAGCCAATTCCTCAGAAATGCCCATGCCTCTCAATTGCAGCAGTGTCCTCCCCAAGCTGATGAGCGTTGCCTTGCTAACAGCCTCAGGGCATTGGCTAAACAGGTAGGTGACCTCCTCTAGCCGGAAACCTGGATGAAGTTGCCACAAATTGAATGTTCCTCGGCATCACAACCCCAATAGTTGTCTGTTACGTGTTACAATACAGCACCGACCAGTTGCTACCGCATTGCATGCATTAAACCTTTCTTGCAACATTCCAGTTGGACCCTGCCCAAGTACCAAGCTCGCCAAAGGCAAGAGTTTGGGTGTGAGCTCAAGTGATGGTAAAAATTGGCACGACCCATGCTAAGGAGTGATAGAATGGTAAAGCAGAGCAGCAGGGTGGTTCTCCTCACCCACCTGCGACCATGGGTTCAATAAATGCCCATACTGTGTAAACTGTGAAGATTGATATACCTGATGCGATGCAGAACTCCTGAAACTGACTCAAGCCCGTGCAGAAGAGCCGCGGCTCACGCAGGACCAATGCCTTGGCATCCAGGTTGTGCTGTTGACAAAGCAGCTCTGCATTTGCATCGACCAAGCTGGACAGAATAGCCTGCTGTCTTATCTGCTCAGGGCCTAGGGCTGTCTTGGGTGGAATTAGGCATGCTAATGGAGAACTTAAAAGTTTGTCCCTTTGTTCGGTGTTGAGTAGCTGGATGTCCGTACTGAGTCCTTGTAGGTACGTACACCTGTCAGCTTGTATAGGTCTGAGTGGTGTCCTGTGGACATGATGTGGATATGGCGATCTGTTGGCATGCAAGCGCAACTTGGAGACACGCATCCATAAATTGTTACGACCCAATATATCAGAAATATTTTCCTCAACGAAAGCTAGTCCTCAGATGCATTTATAGAAACGAGTAATGCAAGATTTTTAACGACTGATGAGCATCAGGGTGCGTTTACAACACCGTGGTTAATGGTTAATCAGAAATTCAGAAATGCAATTAACCATTAACCACGTTTACAATTCGTGGTTAACGCGTGGTTAATCAAAAATAGAAATAGAATTAAAATTA
>LKMJ01002851.1_pt1 | contig 16019 bp, 17 predicted proteins | sample 643391 | NCBI WGS metagenome assembly LKMJ01 (sample SAMN04112250, study PRJNA286221) | soda lake metagenome | biome: soda lake; feature: Kulunda Steppe; material: water; isolation source: sample PL-Br10 brine of Picturesque Lake | place: Russia: Kulunda steppe | collected 2010-07
CCAGGATAAAAAACGGGAAATTTTGTGCTGTATTGTCTACGGGCTACTTAGCTGATGGGCCCCAGCATCGGGCTTCTGGGACAAAACTTGTTGAACTCCAGGTTCCTCAGGCTGGTGCCATCTTAGGTTTGGCCACCCAAGACCAGCCAAAGGGTGCAATATATATACATATATAAGGGTGCAATATATATATATATGTATATACATAGCCTTTCCTTCAGGTGCACTTGCAGGCAAGCTTTATCAAAAAGGTGTGTGAAAGCAAGGGAAACTGAAGGCTTAGAGCACATAATGCTGTTTTTGTCTCTCTCCTTCATTGATGTAGGGAGTGGTTTCAAGGTTACAAGAATAAGGTTAGGTTAGGTTTCAAGGCTGTATCCGCCGAACGAGGGCAGCTTAGCCCGTTGTGGCCTCCAGTGAGGTTCGAACCTCGAACCCACAGGTTGCGAGGGTGGATAATCGACTTTCCATCTCAGGTGCCCCGCCGCCTGCTTGAGCATCCGGAGCTTACAAGAATAAGGCCTCAGTCAAGTAGTTTGACTGTTGGCCTGCTTCAAGTTTAATGATTCTAAGTTTGAAAACAGCTAAGGAGGTTCATGAGCAGCATGTCCAAAAAGCAAGGACAGCCTCAAGATATGCAAGGACAGTTAAGCAACGCCATAAGACTGCCCAACAGTAGGGTGAATTGGAGGTGTGAAGAAAATCATTGGAAGGTGCTCAGAAGTTGTGATGAAGGGAGTGGTTTCACTGCGTACTTTTTCTGTTCTTGTTGCTTGTTGATAACACACACAACTCTCATAATTTTTTTGTTGCGGGTCCGAAATCCCCCTGCTTAAAACTTTGCAGATTGAAAAGCACGCGAGTCTGGTGCGCGACCGGTGGGAACGCTCGCGTTCTTCTCTGTCCGGGCACCCTTCTGTTTGCATCTTTTTACTTTATCTTACTCATTCTTATATACGTTTAGCCCGAAAAATTGCTCGCTCAATTCCAAACGTCGAGGGACTTGACAGGCGGTCGCAGAGTGAGGATGGCAGCTCGGCCGATGCCCGTGATTCTTGATACCTAGGTTTCAATTAGCTTAGATAGGTCTGACAGTGGGCTGGGGAGTAGGCGAGGGAAGCTGCCGCTGTCAGACGATTCATTCCCTCTCAACCTTTTGAGGGCCTATTCAGGATGCCGCCGCAGCAGCTGATGAAGGGCTTCAAGGCATTTAGCTGCTGCATGTCTCTGCCTGACAAGCAGTACTCCTGGCACGTAGCGGCAGAGGATGCCGAGCTTGCAAAAAAGCCGGATCTCCACACGACAACGACAGCTTGGCCCAGCACTCAGACTGGGGTTGCAAGGGAGAAGATAGAAGCAGAACCAGGAGTATCTATGCACATGAACGGGCCTGCCTTGGGCAGCTGTAAGTCAGGAGAATTGAGAGGGCAAGCGGGTGGGGCCAACGGCCAACCTGCCAGTGATATCTCAATCCAGGGCCCCCCCCCCCTGCAGCAGCAGCAGCAGCAGGAACAACCCCCAGCACCTGCTACAGAGGGCACCCTGTCACACACCATAACTGCTTCAACTCCCTTTGCCTCGTCGCCGTTCGCGACAGCAGCAGCGGCTGAAGCGACGGGAGCCTCAGGCCCATCAGCCGCCCCACCAGATCACTTGTCCGCTAGCAAGCAGAGGGGCTCAGGCAAGCATCTCAGCACATCCCAGGCCTTGATCCGCCCCCCGAGCGCTGTGGGCTGCGCCCTCAGCGGGGAGGTGAGTTGAGCACGCGTGGCAGCTACGCTCTTTGCATCGGGTGCTAGCCAGTGCCTCATGCATGCCACAACCTGCAGGGCTGCAGCGAGTGCTTGGACCGGGTGTTTTATTAGCAGGTGCCAGTGCGCCGACCTGACCTCTGGTGTGTCTGGTCATGGTGCAAGCTCAGGGCTGAGCTCTTCCCCTCATGTTCACCTTCTTTCCCTCATGTCCTCCTTCTCCCCCTCATGTCCACCTTCTTCACACCCACCACTGCGCAGGTGCTGGACGCCGCGGGGCGGCTTCAGCAGCTAGAGAGGAGCCTTGTTGATGGCGTGGGTGGCGGCATAGATACACACAAGGGTAACCGCAAGGGGAGCAAGAGCAGCAAGCTGGGCATGCAGGAGCCTTCGGCACCAGGGTCGTGGAAGGGCTTGGCAGGCAGCGATAGTAGCAGAGGTGCTTGTGGTGAGCCAGGTAGGGTTGCTCTAAGCTCAATCAGGATCACTGACTGATCTCACAACAGGACGTCAAGCTGCATTTGGCATTTGTGCTGCGCGCTGCTGCATGCAAACGGGCAGACACTCACCCAGGCCATCTGCGGGGACAGCGCTTGCTCCCATGTGTTCTACAGCAGTGACCGCGCAGCTTCAGCCAGCAAGGGCGCAGATGCGTGTGCAGCGCATCTAACCTGTCCTGATGCTCAAACACCAGCGCATGAGCCCTCCTTTGTTGCGTGGTGTACACACCTCCTACAGTGTGCCTAGGAAAGAGCCATCCACGCCCTCCTGCCCTGACCCACACACCCTGCGCGTGTCCCACACATCCTCCTGCGCGTGTCCCCCATACCCTCCTGCGCATGTCCCCCACACCCTCCTGCGCGTGTCCCACACACCCTCCTGCGCGTGACCCACACACCCTCCTGCGCGTGACCCACAAACCCTCCTGCGAATGACCCACACACCCTCCTGCGCGTGACCCACACACCCTCCTGCGCGTGACCCACACACCCTCCTGCGCGTGTCCCCCACACCCTCCTGCGCGTGTCCCACACTTCTGACTGGGCACCGCAGAAACAGGTTCAGAGTCTGGGCGCACCCAAGGCCGCTCCAGCGAGAGCCGTGGCATGTCATGCAAGAGCGGCAGAAGCTCCCTCAGTGCCCACCCTCCCTGCACACTGCGGCGAGGCAGATCGCTGGGCATCCTCCAGCCTGTGCCTGCTGATCAGGTGTGCAGGAATTGACTGGGAAGCATCATCATGAGGTCTTGGGAGTAGACCAGACTAGCCTGATCCCAAAGGGATCAGTGCAATCTAGGGGGTGGGATGGTCTAAAGAGCAGAATGGTCCAGAGAGCAGAATGATTCCAGGGGGAGCTCCGAGCCCGAGCCCGCACAGATCATGCAGTTGTCTGTTCAGGATTATGCGGCTGCCTGAGACAAATGACCCAACCCAGCACAGTGGCCTGCTTGATTACGTTCCATGCTTAGCGCATGCTCCACCAGCCTGCAGGTGAATTGCGCAGGTTGAACATCCATGGCTCTAGATTCATGCATGCAATGGTCTTGTCAGGCGCAGCATCGGGTTTGGATTGTGCGGAAAAATGCAGATGGTCCGAGTTTCTGCACACTTGTCTACATGTGATCATAAGCATCCAGGCAGAAATGGGGGGTTTGGATCACATGCTGCGTCCATTATATGCTTTGTTGTTGGAGGACAGTATAACCATCCATTGAATGCTTTTTTGTTGGAGGACAGTAAAACCTGTGCAAAGCCCTACCAAAGCACCGGTTGATGATGATTCGGAGATAACTATTGCTTGTTTGACCAAAGCCAGGTTTATGTGGAATCTTGCCATCCATTCTTGTGGTAGCCTGTTGCATACCTGCATTATTGACTGTGGGAAAAGACTGTCGTGTCTCCGAACAGATCTGTTGACACTGCTTATGCAGGCACAGACACACAAGCAAAGGCGTACTGCTGCTGCAGCTGCGGCGGCTATGAGGGCGCTGTCTGTGGGTGCTGTCTCTGGGCTCACTCGTGAGCAGGTGTGTGCCGCTGCTAGGCTTACTCACATACAAAGGATGGTGTCGCTGCCAATCTGGCTGTGAACAGGTGGGGTGTGTGCAAGCACAGGCATGCATTTCTGCCCCAATAGACAAACTTACAAACATCGCTTGCCCTGGCACACTAACATGATCCCTCTAGCACCCCTGGTGGTAATTGTGTAAGCCTGGTAGCGAGAGGGCGTGCCCGAGTCTCCAAAGGATGCATGGCCTAAGGAGGCATCGGCGGGACAGAGTCCTGAGACGCAAGTTGTTATACCTATTTTGCTTGGGTCAAGGACAGTAAACACACTTTGAAGGATACACCATAGGTCCACCTAATAACACCTGTTAGGGGCTGCGCATGGGGGTGCATCGGTTTTCTAATTGGGCTTGGTCAAGGTAGCTTACTTGATCAGCCAGAATGCAGACATCGCTAAGTACGGTCTGCATGTCAGCCCTTCTGGCTGTTATCTGTGATGCTTTGGCCACTTTCCTGCCCTCGGCTATCTCTACAACCATGAGCAGCTTCTGCCTTCCATGCTCAATCGTGCACGCTCCCTGATCCACCCCTTTGCTACCAAGTGCTTGTTTTCATGCAAAGCCCCCAGGCCTCTGCCCACCCATCCTTCAGCTGCCTACCTGCCATGTTTCCTGGGTATGCCCTTGCTTTAGAGTCGTGACAGAATTTCTAGAGGCCCTTGCAAAAGCTTGAGAGATTTACAGGAAAGCCTTTTGGTGCATTACACCCTACATTAGCCATTGCCCACACATGTGTGAAGCCACCCCCTGGGGGCCCTGCCCCACCCTACCCTTTAAACCTGATGTCACGACCTGCCCTTGCTGCAAGATTTTAGCACGTCAGGGCTTGAGGGCCTGCATTAGAGCTTAAACTAAAGTAGGCTTGCTTCCGCATCATCCAATGAATGAACAAAAACCATTTGATTTGTGCCAATGCATGTTTCCTCAAGTGTCCCTGAGATCACTTCTCTGGTGGACCAGAAAGCACACACCTGCAAGCCTCTGGGTTTGCCTGTTGTGGAGCAGTGTGCACATGTAGATGCCAGCCCCAATCACAGTGCCCATCTTGTGGCCTGCCACCGTTTCAAAGTGCCACAGTCTCTGTCTCACAGTGCCACAGTTTCACAGTGCCACAGCCTGCCGCTATGTCAAAGTGCCCCTCACTGCCTGCCCCTGCACTCTACCCTGCCTGCCGCTGCACCTCTCCCTGCCTGCCCCTGCACCTCTTCCTGCCTGAAGGTGCGTTTCTTCCTGCCTGCCACTGCGCCCCTTGCCGCCTGCCACTACGCCCCTTGCTGCCTGCCGCTGCACCCCTCCCTGCTTGCCACTGCATCCTTAGCTGCCTGCCACTGCAACCCTTGCCGCCTGCCACTGCGCCCCTCCTCGCCTGCTGCTGCACCCCTCCCTGCATGCCACCTCATCCTTAGCCGCCTCCCACTGCACCCCTTGCCGCCTGCCACTGCGCCCCTTGCTGCCTGCTGCTGCACCCCTCCCTGCATGCCACTGCATCCTTAGCCGCCTGCCACTGCAACCCTTGCCACCTGCCACTGCACCCCTTGCCGCCTGCCACTGCGCCCCCTCTGCCTTCAGGCATTCGGCAAGTCGGCCAGCCCCAGCTGTGGGAATGGCTCACGGCCCAATGGCCGCATGCATCGCGTCACCGCAAGTGAGGCCAACTTGCAGCACCTGCTGCTGTCTGGCCAAAGCAGCCGCAACGGCAGCTGCAGCCTTGAAGGGCAAGAGGACTGGCAATCAGCGGGTGGGCAGGCAGGGGGCAACTACCTGCTCAAGAGCACCAGCAGGAATGGCAAGCAGGGGGCAGGGCAGGCGCTGGTGCAGCGGCTGCTGAGCATGGCCCGGTCAGAGCCGCCACATCCTTGCGCAAACGGTAAGCCGCACACACGCGCGAATGGCCGTGCCACTCACGCGGAGAATGCCAACGCCCACTCCAAGAGCAGCAGCGGTGTGGCAGAGCTACTCACCGGCCGCAGCAGTGGCAGCAGCTCTGGCAAAGCGGCAGGGAGCTGCAACGGGGGGGGTTGTACAGACGCTGACGGCGCGGCGCCGGTCATGGCAGGAAGTAGCATGGGTGGTCTGCGTCACGTGCACAGCAGCAGCACACAGCTATGTGCTCAAGTGTCTCTGGGGTCATCTGCATCGTCAGCTCTGAGTGGACGGAGCGGCAATGCTGCCATGCTGCTGGCAGCGTCAATGGAGATGCTGCAGGGGCGAGTGCTGGAGGAGGTGAGCTCAAGGAGGCAAGGGGATCTTGGGAGTACTCAGAGCTGTGGGGCGCAAGACAGTGACAAAAGTACCCTCAGGCCAGGCACACAAGGAGCCTTGCTGAGGTTAGAAGACAAGAGCAGCAGGGCGGTGCTCTAAGGGCTTGGTGACAGGGAAGTTCATGCCTGAGGGTGCGTGGTCTACTGCAATAAAGTAGCAGAGGTTTAAAGCATTAACGAAGTCTGCTTATCAGTTTGTGCTACAGGCAGGCACGCTTCTGTGCATATGGCACCACTGCATGCATGATCGCATCCATAGGGACATTCAAAAACACAAGTGCGCGCACGTGTGATCATGCCACGGGGACATTTATAGCAACACAAGTGCATGCAAATGTGTCCATGCCACAGGGAAACGGAGGGAAGCTGCCGATGTCCCAAAGCAGTGCCTCTTTGCTGTCTGAGCAGGGACAGGATGCAAGTTTCGAGCGCTCGTCCAGCAGGTGGGGACACAGCTTGCATGAATGGCGTTTGCTGCGTTTGTGCACACATGCACACTTAGCGGCTTGTGTGCACTTGGTCCACAGAGTGACCTTGTGTTCCAAGGCCACATGCACACTTAGCGGCTTGTGTGCACTTTAGTCCACGGATTGACCTCTGTTCCAAAAGGCCACATGCATCACACACAAGTGGCATGAGGCGTTCCAATCCGGCAGGTTAGTTTGAAGTGGAGGCTGATGTGAAAGAGAATGCATTCTGCCTGAAAGATCTTGCCGCCACGTGCAATTGCAGCACGGCAAGCGGCACAAAGCCAGATGGCAACAAAGGAAATGGAGCCTCCATGCCCCCCTTTCCACTCCCCCAAGCAGCCCCTGCGCCTACCACACCCGATTCCATTGCCAAGACCTTTGGCGAGTTCTTTCTGAAGGTGCACCTCCGCAGTCCTCAATCGTATGTTTCGAGGGACAGCAGCTTTGTCCAACCCTGGCAGGGGCTGCATTTTCAGTCGTGGTACTACGGTACCATGGGAGCTCCAATTTCAAGCCAAATCCAAGTGCCAAAGCTGTCCAATGCAAGTCTGTATACACTTTTTGTAGCGCACATGTGGACAGTGCATTTGCTGCGATGCCATTTTGATTTTGCAATGACCATGGCCTCGTCCGCTTTGGTCACCCTCCTTTGTGTTCCTGACAACCCAGGCCATAATGACCGGAGACACAAAGTGGGGCTCCCAACCGGAACTGATGTGCATGTTCAGCAATGGGGCGGTGCTGATTGGGCACGATGGCCAACGCTATGAGGGCCGAGCTGCCATCATCCGGCGGCTCAACACAGGTCAGAAACAGCATGGGCTCCAAGTGATAGCATTTCCTAGAAAGATCTTTTCCCGATGCAAACTGTCTGTGAGGGTGGGAGCGTGTGCTACTTATGGCAACCAGGGAATGTGTGGTCAGGGCGTGTGCTGCTTATGGCAAAAATGAAACGTGTCATCAGAGTGAGTGGTAAGCACGTGCAGCAAACGGCAAGCAAAAAAATGTACGGTCTCAAGAGACTTAAAGAGCATTGTGCTCCCACAAGCAATCATTCAACAACAAAGGCCACGGGCCCTCTGCTCCCGCAACCTCTTCAGTCTGTGGGTTACACTTTTAAGTCTTGCCCTGCTTCCATGAGGGATGCCAGCTTTCAGAGCTCAAAGACCTTGAAGGTGACCCGCTAATTTCATCCAATGCCAAACAGCATGCATAGTCTTTGGTTCGGGCACCAAATGGCAGGCGTAATCTACTTGGAACAAGGATTACACTTGGAAGAACAAATATTACAGTGATCTTGGGTTCTCAATGTACTTATGCGGTATGCTGCTAAGGGGTTGCCTGGAAAAACAAGTTGATCTGGATGGCCCAGGGCAGCTGCACTTCAGGAACGTCCCAGGCAGGAAGGAATATTCTAGGGCAGCTATACTTTGGGAGCAGCCCAGGGCAGCTGTGCTTCAGAAACAGACTGTGCTGACCTTCACGAGCATTCCAGGGCAGCTGCACTTCAGAAACAGCCTACGCCAACTTTCAGGAACAGGCTGTGCTGACCTTTAGGAACAGGCTGCGCTGAGCTTCAGGAACAGGTTGTGCTGACCTTCAGGGACATGCTGTGCTGACCTTCAGGGACACGCTGTGCTGACCTTGCTCAACGCGTGTCATACAAACACAGCAGATATGTCTGTGTGCACTCTCCTTTCCAAATGCAGGCATGGAGCAGTTTCTGCAGATGATGGGCTTCAATGGGGGCACGAGCAAGGAGGCCCAGCGGGAGATTGCTGCGAGAGTATCCCAGGCAAGCTGCTTTTTCATGCTCTCGACCTTAAGGGGCCTGCCTGCATGGATTTCCTTCACTGCAAGGTGCAGAAATGATTCTCGTTGTCATGTGTATTCAGGGAAAGGCTCCACTTGCCCTAGAAAACACAAGCTTTGCAGGGATCCTGGAGTTGCCAGCTATCTGGGGACAGGAAGGGGACGTTGAGAGGACTGTTGCAAGGAGCATCAGCTTGCAATGTCATCTTGCTGGACATTTTGTGGTGTTTGGGCATAGATAAAGATATGGCATGCGCGCAGGCTGCAGCCATACCAATCTTTGAGCTAGGTTGCTTGTGTGCATGCTTGATATACGCAAGCAAGTATGGATGTCGGCATGCCTTTTGTATGGACTTGAAAATGGCCTTGCCTGAAGATGCAGGTGGAGACGAGCATGGAAGTCTCTGGGCTGCCGCCCTCAGCGTCCAGAAAAGGGCAACCTGGCCGGAATGGCAGCATCAATGGCCGCATCAAGCCATTGCAGTACAGCCGAGGCGCCGTGGGGGATGCTGACTCTGGACATGGCATCATGTCTGTAATCCTGGTCACGTATACCTTCAAGGCCGGGTTCAGGAGGTGAGCCAATGCCTTCAAGCCATTAAAGTTCAGGAGATGAGCCAATGCTTTACAACCACTAAAATTCAGGAGGCGAGCCAATGTAAGGGACATTGTAAAGAAGGGTTTATGAATGAGCTGGCCGGGAACGATCCTGGTCAATGAATTGGCCATTCCCTTGTCCAGCCCAATCCTGAGCCTGATGGTTGGTTGGGTAGTTGCCTGATGTTTGGTTGGGTTCTACCCCAACCAGAAGTTGGAGGTAATATGGAGTTTAAAGAAAGCTTGTTCCCTCGATACTTTTGCCTTCAAGGCTGGGTCCAAGAAGGTGAGACACTGCAGTTAAAACTTTAAGCGCTGCCCCTGGGAGGGGTCAAAGTATGATTGAAACTTCACTGACCTTAATTTCATTTGTTCAAGTATCACTTTATCAAAGGGGTTTTTTTAGAGCCCAGGTTCTGCACAGAATTCTATCATCGCTTGCTAAAAACAAAATTTTGTTGTGATTACGTTGGGTTGATTTGCATGCATGCACCTTAAGATCTACCCCCGGTGTGTCTCAGATGACAATATCACATTGAAGAATCTCTGGATGACCAGAGATTTTGAGCATTGAGACAGCCTACAGGCATTGCATGTTATGTTAACCACACACAAGGGAAAATAATCAGCATGCAGTTTTTGCAGATCTACGATTACGTGACTGGTTGGACAATGGGGTGCGCGAGCACAACAAAACAGCAATTGATTCTTTATAGAAATTCTCACATTTCCTCCTTCTCACAGAACTTTTTTCCTTTTACCATGTTGCAGCATCTGCTGAAAGTCTTACCACAACTCACTTCATACACAAAAAGTTGAAATCTTGGGAATCTTGACCTTCAGGGCGAAAGCTTGAGCTTAGCCTTCACTTATCTTTCCACCAACTTTCCCTCCACTTGCAAATTTTGAGGTATTGAAAATCCTTTTGCCATAAATCATGCCAGCCTGAGAGCTAAGCTGAACGCCCTGTGTGGTTTTATGTTTGGGTGGTTTTATGTCTACCATGGCTTCACTTAAGCTACACTCGTTCTGTTCGATGACATCAATGTCGCGGAACACTTCTACTGTTTGACTACAATCCACAACTCACTTCGAGTGGTGACATGTCAATTTATACAGATGCGCAACCCTTAGCTCAGTTTGTGTCCACTATTGGCTACTTGTGCAGGTTCAAGCTGCAAGACCGTTTCAAGGTGCGTCAAGGGCAGATAACCAGGCTCCAGCGAATGCGAGCTTGACATCCTCGAGACAAGAATTGGAAAACTTAATGAACGGATACGTGCTTGCTGCAAGAAAAGTAAAGACCTTCTACCTGGCTTTTCTAGCTGCTCGTTAAGGCTTTCAGATTAGTGAGGGGTGATAAAGTCTTTCTGCCAAGCAGCAAGGTGCACGGAGCGGCCTTGTCTCTTACAGCATGAAGTTCTTTCATATTCAGTCCAAGTTCCAAAACTTCAAAAGATTTCCTCACAACCTTGATCATTTTGGCACACTCGCATTCCCTGTCCTCGTTTTGAAGATCACACATGGAATGCGGCCTTTTGCGTGTTGAGCAGAGGGTAATTTCTGAAGAGATGATTTGATGCAAGACAGGCCTGTTGAGTCAATCAACCTTTTGCTGTGTGCAATAGATGAGTTGTTCTGGAAGGAGGTCTGCTGTTGGCTCCCCCCATTTTCATAGCGTCTTAATGTCTGTGCAAATATGTCAATATCTCAACTGATCGTAATAGGTTGGGTTGGATAATTGGCTGTCACAGCCCGGTGCATGTTCGAGAAAGGTCAAATAGTGCAATTAATAAGCAATTAATAAACCACTTTGGGCCTGACTGTTGCCTCAGACAAAGCATCTGAGCTTCAGCTATGCATATTTCTGGTGGGCTTTGTTGGTGCATTTGACCTACGAATAATACTGCGGAGTAAAAGGACCTGAGATGGCGGTAATCATACTCACTACATGGTCTCAACATGCTTATATTGAGTCAAAAAGCAGCAGACTAGTGCTTAATGCAAGGCACCCTAAGTTGTGACGGTGTCGTGAATACCCCTATGTGGATACAGCCATTGCACGCTTGGTTGAGCATAAAGCTTTTGTCCATCTAGACATGGCTTTGCTTAAAAGACCCAGTCCAAAAATTGTGGAGCAAAATTGGACGGAAGTTTTAAAGGCAAGATAGCCCCACCTGCAAGCAGTGAGGCACTTGCGAAGGTGATGCTTCCGACTAAGCAAGCTTAGATCTGCCTTACAAATTCGAATCAGGACTCTTTCTGAGGGCCAACAACAACAAAACTGCACATTTGTCACAGATACATGGCAATCATGCATCATTACAAGAAGGCTGATGAGGGGGTTGGGAGGCAAAGCTGTAGCAAGCTCCGACACTGCAAGGCAACAAACCATGTCAAAGTGCGCTGTCGGAGCTAGTCCACTGCCATGAATGCACCCTTCTGTTCGTCAAACAACACATTGTGGGATGAGTTAAAGCAAACAACACATTGTGAGATGAGATAAAGCAAAACAGCAAGACAGCTTGGCCATGGATTTTGACGCTACCTCGAGCCACGTGTTCCAACCATAGAAGCTCTGACGCACTGCGGAGAGGTAATGTCTGCGCAGCACATGTGAAAAATAATTGGTGGAATTTTGTTTATTCACATTATTACACAAAATATCCACAAGATGATTTATAAAAGAAGGCACCGAGTTTGTCAGGGAAAAGGCACACGTGAAAGTTAATTGGTGGAATTTTGTCCATTCACATTGTTCTCGAAAATGTCCACGAGCTGGTTTATAAAAGAAGGCACAGAGTTTGGCAGGAAAAATTCAGGGTTATTACTAAGACACACAGGTGAACTGGTTTGTTCAATACTTGCATCCGGTGCGCTGCAATCATAGCGCACTCCTGGTTAAGTGTTGCACTTGATGCAATATGTGTCTTGCGCAACAATTCATGATGTTAGCTTTTAGGTCACACCCATGCACTAGACCTAGAGGCCTGTAGCCAAACAAGTAGTTCATCAGCACACATAGATAAACAAGCTTGGCAAGTATCCCCCAACACGTCTCTAAAGTAAAAACAAAGAGCACTCACCCGAAGCTGCTCAACATCTACGTAGCAAGCTCCTGCAGACTCCCAGTCAGGGACTGTTTTGGGCCACGCCATGCTGGCCATCTCGACCTCTTTGCTTGCGTCAGGAAGAGTGCAAGGGAGCGTCGCACTGGCCTGGCTAGACTCAACGGCTGGCTCTGCAAGCAATTGGCCATCTTGGTTCAACTGATGGCTCTACATCTGTCTGGTTGATCAGCTAAACAACTTTCAGCAAGTTGTGCATGTTAGGTCAAGCACAGGTAAATTGGTTTGGCTGCTGGCTCTGCTTGTTCCGAATCGACCACCTAAATTGCCTTACCCGATGGGCCAGCGTGCATCTGGATGTAAGGATTATCAGGCAACTTAAATTGCGGGCTTGAATACCAATGTGCACGTCTGCAATGTCCCTTACAGCACAGTTTGGGCTGGGCACCTTGATCAGCAAGACGCTGGATGGCCATGACTCACAGTATGCCAATACTATGGCCATGACGCACAGTATGCCAATACTATGGCCATGACGCACAGTACGCCAATACTATGGCCATGACTCACAGTATGCCAATACTATGGCCATGACTCACAGTATGCCAATACTATGGCCATGACTCACAGTATGCCAATACTATGGCCATGCATGGCCCCCCCTTGCAGACAACCTGCAGCAGAGTAACAGGCTCGGGTCCAAGAGGGATAATCTTCCATCCAGGACGATCACGTGGCATCTTTAAGCAGATGCCTTTCTTGTCCTCTGTCATGGTTTTCAGGCTAGCAATTCACCCGTCTGCAGACAGACATACCCCCAGCGTAAGCGCCAACTTACCTCCATAGAAGGTCATTGATGCCATGACCCCCCCCCCATGTAAGCTTCAATTCACCTCCATAACTTACCTCCATAGAAGATCACTCGTCGCCATGACCCTAGGACCTCCACAGTGAGCAGGCCTTTAAGCTGAACAAGGACACCAGCTTCCTCAAGTGCCTCACGGATGGCTCCTGTGAGTGGTAGGAGTCTACGGTTTGCTAGGCTGAAATGCTGTGAGTGGTATAATCCTGTGATTATTATTAGTGGTATAACCCTGTGAGTGGTAGGAGTCTACGGTTTGCGAGGCTGAAATGCTGCCTCCTCTGTCAGCATACCAAACACGCCAACACAGGGACCGTCTCCAAGCGTGAATTATATGAATACTGTAAGGTCACAAAGTTCTCATTCTCTCTGAGCTACCTACCAGCACATATCTTTGGCATCATACACACATACCTTCTTGCAAGGACTCTCCATGATCGACACCTCCCCCAGCTAGCCAGTATCCCTGCCATTGTTAAGGAAAACACAGGACAGGGGCAAAGTCAAAGGATTCATCTGTGTTCAAGTGGTAAAATAGGAAATACATCACATGATACGAACTTGCATTTGCCTGTGAGCTTTCGAGAGGAGAGGGGGCAGGGGCAATAACTTACGCCGACTTATTCTTCCCTCCTCCCTTTACCTAGTTAATCATTTCACATACATGTACCATAATACAATGCCCAAGTCTGAGGGTTGGACGTGAGGACAATCCGAGGTGCCAATTGAAGCAAAACAGGGCTAGGGGTGGGTCCTTAAATAAACTTTCGCAAATTGAAGTGCCGTGGATGCATTGATAAATAAACAAATTATTTGAATTACGCAAATCATCCATTCCTGGTCAGTCTAAGAGAGGGGCTTGTTTATTCTATCCTTTGAGGCACACTCATGTTAGCGGGAATGCAAGGCATTGGCCCGCACACATGCAAAGAACAGCACGTCTTCAGCCTTAATTAGAGGGCAACTTGGCAAATGAATGTGTGCATGCACAACCTCCAGCCTGTGAATTGTGGTTTCTAGGCATCAAGGAGCATATGTCAAAGCGTGCTCTGCTCCACTCTAAAGTGGCTGCATTGAATCATTGGCATGGCAGCCGGTAAGAGGACAGGCAGATGGGCCAACTAGGCCAGTGATTTGGTGGCGTGGTGGCGCATTGAAAGGCTGAGCTACATGCATATGAGGGTTCCAGTCCATTTTCTTAACAGCCAATAACTGATCTGGATGATCTGGTTATCAACTGATGCCTTGTGGGAAGCTTGATAGCCAGTCTGATGGAACACAATCAAATGTTAATGACTCACTTGGCCAGCTGCCTCTTGAACGAGCAGGAAGCGCCCATCTGATTTGCGCCGCACGACTACTAGGGCAATAACACCTATGATTGTAATGAAGAAAAATTGGGGTTGCAAGCAAAAAGATAAGGGCGCGCGGCTGGGTTTATACTAACTTGGCTGATTAAAATGAGAGCAGAGTAGTCAACTAACAAAATGTGCCCTTTTGTGCCAATAAGGTCAGAACACTTTGGCCATGAGATGGCTGAGAATGGTTAAGGTGCGCAACTCATTTTCAATGGACGATCTCCTGGATCTTGGATGAAATGGCACAACCCAGCATGGATCCCAGCATATGCACTCAATTAGTGTGCCCTTGCACTCATGGGTTAGTTGTCAGCCAGTTGGACCAGGTAACTAGTTGAACAGGAGCATGATGGAAATGGGAAGTGTACGTATGTACGTGAGGTAGTGCCCAAGGCAGCATGAGGGTCATATGAGCCCCGGGGAAAGAGCATGCAAATTGCCGAACGCCTTGGAATAACGAAAGCTGCTCAACAGAGCTGGACTGCAGTCCTCAGTAATGAGCTGGACTGCGGTCCTCAGTAATGAGCTGGACTGCGGTCCAGAGCTGGACAGAGCTGGACTGCGCTGCTCAACAGAGCTGGACTGCTGCCCTCAGTAATGATTGGCAAGATACATTGGTTGCCAGGATGACAGCGTGTAGCTATCAGTATGCGAATTAGGCAGGGTATGCTCTGAGGATAGGGCCAATGGACAAAGGCCAGAAAACTGTGATAATAATGCTGGAGGCAGGCTGGCCGGCAGTATTTGGTTAAAAAACAAAATGTGCAGTTGTAACTGGTAAAGTAATATCAGAAATTTAGACAAAACAATGGCAGACCAGCCTGGTCCTACCTGTCCTGTCTTCAGGCACATGTCCAGCAGGTGCATGCACATAATGCAGATGGCGCGCAATATTGCTGGTGAATGCCTTGCATACCTGCGTGAACAGTTATGAGGGTGTGCACAAAGCATGCAGCCAGTGCCTCGACAAAGCAACAGGGTGGGGTGGCAAGCACAGCTTCTGATGGGGCGCCGTTAAGGCAGGGCGAGCGATGGGTGTGCAGATTGAGTGCTCTTGCACACCCTCCCAGGTTTAACAAATGCACACGCGTGCGCGCATTAACGCATGTGTGCTTGCGCACAGGGAGGCACACAGCCTCACAGAAACGTGCTAGCGTACACGCGTGCGCACACGGATGAACCCATGCATGCACACACCCACACCCCCCCCCACACCCCCCCACACACCCACACACCCACCCACACACACAAGCACGCGCCTGGCAGTGCCCATTTATGTTGGGCTGGGAAGTGTGGTAAAGGGGCGCGTGCAGGTGGTAGTCTGCTGCGGTCAGTCCCTCAAGCCCGCACCTGATGGATGGAACGACACCCTTTCTGTTGCGCCTGGTCGGCATCATTCCCAAGGCATCAGCTTAGAGACCACAAAAAGCTGGTCCGCCTACAGACCAGCTCAGGTGGTCCCCACCATTCTTTCATGAAAGAATCGTAATCAGTTCCACCAGCATTTCTGGAGTCGTCAGGCCTGCCAGGCCCATCCATACAGGACGTATAGCAGTGCAGGGCATGCACGTGTGCACGAGTCCAGGGACACCTGATGGCCAGCCCCTGTGGGGAATTGCAGGAACCTTGTTCCGTTTGCACGTGTGGAGGCATGCTCCCACAAAGCTTGCATTCAAACCGGCCTGCCAAATAAGCCTGCACATGGGTTGTTCATGCTTCTATGCCCCCAGGGGGAGGGGGGGGGCCAGGGACGTGGGTGCGGCGGGGGGGGGGGG